>LDZP01000085.1_pt1 | contig 90088 bp, 81 predicted proteins | sample 615351 | NCBI WGS metagenome assembly LDZP01 (sample SAMN03408296, study PRJNA278302) | terrestrial metagenome | isolation source: oil reservoir sample I1 | place: USA: Alaska, North Slope, Ivishak formation | collected 2013
GCTAACCTACTGACAACCCGAAGGTTTTCACCTTCATCCACCGCTGGTAACGCTTGGCGTCCCCGGCAGCGGATGCGTACTTTACGGGCTCAGCGCCGCGTTGGCAAGGGGTATTTTGGAAATAGTTGCATTATGAGTCGCGCAGCGAACTCGACACCAACGAGTCTGCACTGATATCAGCGATACTGCGCGCGCCGGTGAGCGTCATTGCAACTCTCATCTCCTTTTCAAATAGCTCAAGCAGATGGGAAACGCCAGATTCACCCGCGGTAGCCAATGCATAGATGAAGGCGCGCCCAATCAATGCAGTATCAGCGCCCAACGCGATCATCCGCACAACATCAAGCCCGTTGCGCACACCAGAATCCGCCAGAATGGCCAAATCACCTTTAACTGCATCAGCGATAGCAGGCAAAGCACGTGCAGTAGAAGGCACACCATCAAGCTGGCGGCCGCCATGGTTGGAAACCACAATACCATCCGCACCGAAACGAACCGCATCACGGGCATCTTCAGCATCGAGTATGCCCTTAATGATCATTGGACCATCCCACTGCTCACGAATCCAATCCAGGTCTTTCCAAGAGATAGAGGGATCGAAATTGTCACCCAGCCAGGCGATGTAGTCTTCAAGCTCTGTGGGCTTACCGCGATAATCAGACACGTTGCCCAAATCATGAGGGCGGCCATGAATGCCCACATCCCACGCCCAGAAAGGATGCATTGCGGCCTGAGCCATTCGCCTCATCGGCCCGTTCTTACCGCTCATGCCTGAATGCGCATCGCGATAACGCGCCCCTGGAACTGGCATATCGACAGTAAAGATGAGCGTCTTGACCCCTGCCTCTTTAGCCCGCTCCAAGACATGCTTCATAAAGCCCCGGTCTTTCAGCACATAAAGCTGGAACCAGATAGGCCGATCAACGGCCGCTGCCACTTCGGCAATGGGGCATACCGATACCGTCGACAGCGTAAACGGTATGCCTTTTTTGGTCGCTGCCCGCGCCGCCTGCACTTCACCGCGCCTAGCGTACATACCGGTCAACCCCACCGGTGCCAGGGCAAGAGGCATCGCCATCTTTTCGCCAAACAGCTCGGTCTCCAGAGACAGAGAAGACATGTCTTTTAGCACCCGTTGACGCAACGCAACACCGGCAAGGTCCTCGACATTACGCCGCAGCGTATGCTCCGCATAAGAGCCCCCGTCGGCGTAATGAAACAGAAAAGGAGGAATACGGCGCTTGGCCGCTTGGCGGTAGTCCGTGGATGCTGAAATGATCATGGCGACCCCTATACAGTGGATGCGCTACTCACCGGCACCCAACGCGAAAATTGGTAAAACCAATTGACAATAATTGACAGCACTCACATTAATGAGACGTTAATGGCGTGTCAAACCATGATGTCGCTATGCGGCGCTTAACAAACTTATACTTTAGTTAAACGCTTAATGCATAAGCGCCGTTAGCATTGAGTTTAGACACCGCTAGCCCTTGAGCTAGTGATACAAAGCCCTTAACATTGGTAAGACCAATTTAGAGACGCTATTGAATATGAGTCATTCACTATGAGCACGTCATTATGAGCTACCCACCGCTCCGCCAGCAGCGCTTGGCCGATGTCATTACTGAACGCCTAGAAGCCATGATATTAGAAGGCAGCCTAAAACCGGGGCAGCGTTTACCTCCAGAGCGCCAATTAGCCGAGCGTTTTGGTGTTTCGCGCCCCTCTTTGCGTGAAGCTATTCAAAAGCTAGCCGCTCGCGGGTTGCTCACCAGCCGCCAAGGCGGTGGCACCTTTGTTAACGACGACCTCAGCAGTGGCTATACCGACCCGCTGCTGGAAATGCTCTCCCGTCATGACGAATTTCAGCTGGATCTACTCGAATTTCGCGATGCAATGGAAGGCATTTCTGCCTATTACGCGGCGCTACGCTCTACACCGGCAGATAAAGCCATACTGCTTCAGCGTTTTGAAGAGCTCGACGGCGGCTTTGCAGGCGCTGACCCGATCAAAGAAGCTAAGTTAGATGCGGCGTTTCACCTGGCTATTGCTGAAGCCGCGCACAACGTTTTATTGCTGCACACCATGCGCGGCATTTTCCACCTGCTGGAAAAAAGCATTGTGAATAACCTGGCACACTTATTTGCTATGCCGGGTTCGCGCAGCCAACTTATGCAGCAACACCGTGCCCTGCTGGATGCCATTTTGGAAGGCCGCGCTGAAGATGCCCGCACTCGCGCTCACGAACACCTGGTGTTCGTTGAAGAAGGGCTGCTCGAAATGGCGCGTGCAGAAACACGGGCTCAACGCGCCCTGCGCCGTGCCCAAGGCACCAACACGACCCCCGCCTGATGAGCACTCAACACCCTGCCCCTTTAGCGCTGCGCTGGCGGCGCCTATGGCTATTACTCATACCCTTAGGCTTAGCGATCTGTATGTGGCAGGCCGCGCAGCTGGCACGTGAACAAGCCCTGTCTAATTTGCAGGATGATGCGGAAAACGAGCTAAGGCTCTCTGCCGCTAACTTAAACGGCTATCTGCTGCGTTATGACTATTTGCCGCAAATGCTCGCCACGCGCGAAGGCGTGCAGCGCTTTTTAGCCTCCCCTGATAGCCAAGACCCAATGCCGCTGAATATGCTGCTGGATCGTTTCCGCTTTACCGCGGGGGTATCAGATGTCTATTTGCTAAACCGCGAGGCCGATACCATCGCCGCCAGTAATTGGCACCGCCCTAACACCTTTATTGGCCAGAATTACGCTTTTCGTTCCTACTATAGCGATGCCATTGCGGGTGGCCTGGGGCGCTTTTTTGGCTTGGGTGTTCAATCGCTTGAGCGGGGATACTACTTTTCATCGCCGGTATGGTTAGACGACACCTCGCCAGATTCACGGCCAGACGGCGTCATAGTGGTTAAAGTCCTGCTCGATGACGTTGAAGAAAGCTGGGCGGAACAAGACGCCGAGCTATTTGTGACCGATAGTGACGACATTATCTTCATGACCAGCCACCCGGAGCTGCGCATGAACGCGCTCTACCCGCTCACCGACGAGCAACGCCAAAGCCTGCGCGAAACCCGCCGCTATGCCATGGAGCCGTTGACGCCTTCCGGCATTGAAATCAACGCCCCTTACGGCCCGGGCAGCCAATTGGTCAGCTTTTCCCAAGGGCCGTTAAGTGGCGGCGACTACCTAAGCTTAACGCGTCACATCCCGGAGTTTGGCTGGCAAATGCATATTTTAAAGCCGCTTACACCGGTGATTAGCGCTCAGTGGATCGCGGCACTCATGGCCGGCGGCCTCTACGGCGTGGTTACACTTGGCGCGGGTATTGGCTGGCAGCGGCTCAGGCTGCGCCGTGAGCGGGAGGCATTTGCCGAACGCGAACGCAATACCTTAGCCCGCGTTCGCGACGAATTAGAGGTCAGCGTCGAACGCCGCACCCGCGACCTAGTGGCCAGCAACCAGCGCCTTTCTGACGAAATTGAAGAACGCCGCCGCGCTGAGGCCAACCTGCGCCAAACGCAAGATGAGCTTATTCAAGCTGCCAAACTTGCGGTGCTTGGCCAACTCGCCGCCGGTATCAACCACGAGCTCAATCAGCCGCTAGCGGCTATACGCGCTTACGGCGAAAACGCCCGGCGTTTTTTGGCGCTATCACGTTACGATCAAACGGATGCTAACCTTGAGCAAATTGTTGAGCTAACCGAACGCATGGCGGATATTAGCGCGCAGCTGCGCCAGTTCTCGCGCAAGAGCAGCGAGCGCCAGGAGACGATTTCGGTACAAGCCTGCATTGACTACGCGCTACGCCTGTTTCAAAGCCGCCTGCGCGAGGGCAATATCAAGATTATTCTGGATTGGCCCGATGAAACGCTATGGGTGAAAGGAGATCTCGTGCGCCTTGAACAAGTGCTGGTGAATTTAATTGGCAACGCGCTTCAAGCCATGAAAGCATCGCCGTCTCCGCAACTTACCTTAGGGGCGCACATCCACCAACAGCAGGTCGTTATTAGCGTTAGCGATAACGGCCCGGGCATTCCCGAAGAGCACTTGGGGCATATTTTCGAACCCTTTTTTACGACTAAAGCGCCGGGGAGCGGCTTAGGGCTAGGGCTTTCCATCTCGTCACGTATCATGGACGATTTAGGCGGCAAGCTACAGGTCATCAACCAGCACGAAGGCGGTGCTCGCTTCACTATCACCCTGCCCCACTCGCCGCTAGCCCACCCCCAGGAGAACCCTTCTTATGCATGAACCGTCGACGCTGCCGGTCATGGTGATCGACGATGAACCGCACCTACGCATCACCGCCAGCCAAACCCTCGAACTTGCCGGCTACACCCCTTACTGCTTTGAATCGGCAGAGCAAGCGCTGGCGGCATTAACGCCCGACTTCCCCGGCGTTATTGTCAGCGATATCCGTATGCCGGGAATGGATGGCATGGCACTGCTGCACGAATTACACAGCCGCGATGCCACACTGCCGATTATTTTAATTACCGGCCACGGCGATATTTCCACGGCGGTTGAAGCCATGCGCGCAGGTGCCTGGGATTTTCTTGAGAAACCCTTTGCCGGTGATCAGCTGCTGGATGTAGTACGCCGTGGCATTGAGAAGCGCCAGCTGAGCCTTGAAAACCACCGCCTTAAAGCCGAACTTGAGGTGCAACAGGCCGCATTAGGGCCACGCTTGGTTGGCCGCACGCCGATCATCTCGCGGCTGGCCGCGATGATTCAGCGCATCAGCCAGGTGGAAGCCGATGTGCTGCTGTTTGGCGAAACGGGCACTGGCAAAGACTTGGTCGCCCGCGCCATTCACGAGCGCAGCGGGCGGCGCAACAGCCCGTTTATGGCCATTAACTGCGGCGCAGTGCCCGAAAACACCATTGAGTCTGAGCTGTTTGGCCACGAAAAAGGTGCCTTCACCGGTGCCGTCGAGCGGCGTATCGGCAAGTTTGAACACGCCAATGGCGGCACGGTGTTTCTGGATGAGATTGAATCGATGCCCATAGCGCTGCAGGTCAAATTGCTGCGCGTGCTGCAAGAGCGCAGCGTTGAGCGGTTAGGTGCCAATGAAACCGTTCCGCTGGATATTCGGGTGATTGCCGCCACCAAGGTCGATCTCAAAACGGCGTCTGAGGAGGGAAGTTTTCGCGAAGACCTTTACTACCGCTTAAACGTCGTGACCCTGCCGCTACCCGCGCTGCGCGAGCGGCGCGAAGATATTCCCTTGCTGTTTCAGCACTTTGCCGTGGTCGCTGCCAATCGTAGCGGGTTGGAAGCACCGACCCTGGATAGCCCCGATATCGCCGCCCTGCTGGCTCATGATTGGCCCGGCAACGTGCGCGAACTGCGCAACCTTGCTGAGCGCTACGTGCTGCTGGGCGCTGCCTTTGATTATCGCCTGGATGCGCTGCTGGAAGGGGTCAACGCCGACACCGCAGAACCCACCCTGCCGCGCCAGGTAGAGCTGTTTGAAAAAAGCTTGATCAGCCAATCGCTAGCGCGCTACCACGGCCGGGTAACCGACGTGTGTCGCCACCTGGGCATTCCGCGTAAAACCTTTTACGACAAGCTCAAAAAACACGGCCTCAATGCTGACGACTACCGCCACAGCAATGAACCCTGATGCAATAACTCGCCTAATACGGACCACGGCGGCACCCAAGGCACCAGCGTTAACGTGGCAATCAGCATAAGCAGATTGGACATTGGCCGCCGGCTATCGCCCAGCTTCAGCGCCGTACCAAATGAGCGCTTAAGCCGCGCGCCTTCAAGATCAACGCTATACACTTCATCCAAGGTCAAATGAATCACAAACCCCGCTAACACCGCCACCCCGTGAGACCACGCCAGCCACGCTGGCTGGTTGAGTAAATTGAAACTTACCGCGGCCGTTGCCAAGCCACACAGCACGCCTGCCAGCAGCGAATGCCAAATACCCCGATGCACGGTAAAGCGCGAAAACACCACGCCTGCCAAATAACGCACGCCGAAGTAAATTCCACCGCAGGCGACCAGCAATAGCCCTGGCGTTAACCAAGGCTGCAGCAGAAGCACCCCAAGCACTAACGACGGCACTGAAAGTAGATTAAAGATCAAGCGGATAGAGCGAGAACGGTCGGCGTCGATGTCGGGCAAAATGCCGCCAAAGGCGACCAGCGCCACTACCAGCAGCGACTGGTTAACGGGCCACCATTGAGCCTGCCAGCCTCCAAAGGCTATTAGCACGCCGCCCGCCGCTGCCACCGTAATATGCGTGCGAAAATTAGCCATGACGCGGCATCCCAGAGTCTGTAAAACAGAAAACTGGATAAATTACCAGATTCCTAACACCTACGACATGGCTAAGTAAGAAAAAAGGTTGGCTTAGCAACCGCTTAGGGTAAACCTAGACAACGTTTCTAGCCGGTGGCCTCGGCCAGAAAGCGGTCTTTCAATTTAACGTAGTTACCTGCGGTATAAGGAAAGAAGGCGCGCTCTTTATCTTTTAGCGGGCGCAGCGCTTTAGCCGGGTTGCCCGCATAAACATAACCACTTTCCAAATGCTTACCCGGCGTTACCACCGCCCCTGCGGCAATAATCACCTCGTCCTCTACAACCGCGCCGTCCATCACTATGGCACCCATTCCCACCAGGATTCGGCTACCCAAGGTACAGCCGTGCAGAATTGCTTTATGGCCGATGGTCACGTCATCGCCAATCGTCAGCGGAAAGCCATCCGGGCTGAAGTCACTGGCATGGGTAATATGCAGCACGCTGCCATCTTGCACGCTGGTGCGCGCACCAATGCGAATGCGGTGCATATCGCCTCGAATCACCGTCATCGGCCATACCGAGCAGTCATCGCCTAACACCACATTACCGATGACCACACTGGCGGGGTCAATATAAACGCGCTCTCCCAATTCGGGAGAAATACCTTGGTAACTTCTTAACGCACTGCTCATCACTTGCTCCTTGGGGGTGGTTGAAATAACCCGCTGGTTCGCTTATCTCACCGCTTTGCTCACTTGCTACCTTTTAACGTGCTACAGCAATCCGGCCAGCAAAACAACGAAGGTCAACGGGATCGATACCCAGCGAATAATAATACGCCACATTATATAGCCGTTTTCACCGGCACCTAAGGCGCTGACGACTCTCTCACGGGGCATTACCCAGGCTGCAAAAATCGCGATCATCAAGCCGCCCAAGGGTAGGAAAATATCGGGCGGTATACTGCTCACCAGCTCGAATATGTTGCGCCCAAGCAGCGGCCGAAACTCCGCCAGTGTCGAGAAAGAAAGCGCCGATAACAGGCCAATCAGCCAAACACTTAGCGCCACGATTGCCGTCGAAATACTGCGGCGCAGCCCCAAGCCCTGCAGGGTGGCAACCATCGGTTCTGCTAGGTTTATCGCCGATGTCCAGGTCGCCAGCAGCAGTAATAAAAAGAACACGCTTAGCCACACCGAGCCCCATGGCAGCTCAGAAAAGGCGATCGGCAACGTTACAAACATCAAGCCAGGGCCGTCGGCCGGGTCCATGCCCTGGGCGAAGACCACTGAGAAAATGGCGATCCCCGCCAGCAGTGCCACGCTAATATCCAGCACGGCTACCGCTACCGCTGCCCTGGGTAAGCTTTGCTCTTCAGGCATATAAGCGCCATAGGCCATCAATGCACAGGCCCCCACCGCCAGGGTGAAAAATGCGTGCCCCATGGCATGCACCACCACCGATGGCGTTAGCGCCTCAAAAGAGGGCAAAAACAGCCACGCCAGCGCGGTGCCAAAGCCATCGGTGGTGGAGGCATAACCCGCCAACAGCAACAACAGGCCATACAATAGCGGCATTAACAGATTGTTTAATCGCTCCAACCCCTTGGCAACGCCCGCTGCCACCACGGTCATGGTCATAAACAGAAATAGCGAGTGGTTAAAAATCTGCAGCCCTGGGTTGGCCAAAAACGCCTCAAAGCCCGCGCCAATCTCAGCGGCGCTCGCCCCATTAAAGCTGCCGTTAACAGACGCCACCAAAAATTCAATCGACCAACCTGACACCACCGAATAAAACGACAAAATGCAGAACACGGTGAGCGCCCCAAACAGCCCCAGCCAGCGCCAGTGCGGCGTTGCCCCCGCCTCGGCTGCCAACGCCCCCAGCGCTTGCATCGGCCCTCGTCGGCCTGCTCGGCCAATCAGTATTTCCGCCATCATCACCGGAATACCTAACAGCAGCACGAACGCCACATAGATCAGCAAAAACGCCGCCCCGCCATTCTCCCCCGCCACGTAAGGGAAACGCCAGATATTGCCTAACCCCACCGCAGCACCCGTTACCGCCAAGATAAAGGCCCGCTTCGACCCCCAGCGCTCCAGCGTTTCACTCATTATATGCTCCTGCCATTGGCGGCATTAAAAGGCGGCAAGACTAGCAGGCGCGTGCGTGCAGGCCAAACCCCAGAATTAAACCAACATAAGCTAAACCAAACTAAATCAAGCTAAACTAAGTTAAACCAAACTAAACTAAACTAAACTAAACTAAACATTTTTACTCATCATTGAACCCAGCGGCGAGCTAAGTATTATGAGCCAGGCATTGAAACACGGCCTCACCGCCCGCACTGTGTCATTATTATTGCGCGTTTTACGCGTGCCTAACGTTTTTAAAGACGATGCCATGTGAGGTGCTTATGTCTACCAACCCGCTGCTTGAGACACACGAGCTACCCCCTTTCGCTGAAATTCGCGCCGAACACGTCGAACCTGCGCTGGAAACCCTGCTCAGCGAAAGCCGTGAAGCCATTGATCACCTCGCCCAACAGGCCGCCGCCACTCCGCCATCCTGGGAAAATTTTGCAGCCCCCCTTGAAGCGGTTAACGACCGGCTCTCAAAAGCCTGGTCGCCGGTTTCGCACCTAAACGGCACAATGAACACGCCGGAGCTTCGCGAAGCGTATCAGGCATGCCTTGAGAAACTCTCAGCGTTTGGCACCTGGGTGAGCCAGCACGAAGGGCTTTTCCATGGCTGGCAAGCGCTGAAAAATGGCCCCGCCTGGGAAACCCTGGATGCCGCCCAGCAGCGTACCGTGGAAAACGCCCTGCGCGACTTTCGGTTAGCCGGTGTCGACTTACCCGCCGATAAGAAAGCCCGCTACGGCGAGATTCAGTCGCGGCTCTCACTGCTATCGAACCAGTTCTCGAATAACGTGCTGGATGCCACCCAGGCCTGGCACAAAGATATCGACAGCCAAGAGGCGTTAGCAGGCGTACCGGAAAGCGCCCTGGAAACCTTAAAAGCCACCGCCGAGGCCAAAGGCGTAGCGGGCTACCGCATTACCCTGGAATTCCCCAGCTTTTACCCCGTGATTAGCTATGCCGATAACCGCGAGCTGCGCCGCGAGGTATACACCGCCTTTGTCACTCGTGCCTCTGATGAAGGCCCCGATGCGGGCAACTTCGATAACGCAGCCATTATGGAAGAGATCCTGGCGCTACGCGGCGAACTTGCTCAGCTGCTTGGTTTTGAGACCTACGCTGATTATTCACTGGCCACCAAAATGGCGGAGTCCCCCGAGCAGGTACTCGATTTTCTAAATGACTTAGCCCGCCGCGCGTTACCCCAAGCGAAAGAGGAGTTTGCTGAACTCAGCGCTTATGCCCGTGATGAACTAGGCCTGGAAACACTAGAACCCTGGGATATTGCCTACGCCAGCGAAAAGCTGCGCGAGGCGCGTCACGCGATCTCCCAAGAACAGCTGCGGCCGTATTTCCCTGCACCACGCGTTATCGAAGGTTTATTTCAGGTGGTTGAGCGCCTTTACGGCCTGCGCTTTGAAGAAGACACCCAGGCACCGCGCTACCACCCTGATGTGCGCTATTTCAAGATTACCGAGCATGGCCAGCCGATTGCCGGTTTTTATCTTGATCTCTACGCCCGTGAAGGCAAACGGGGCGGCGCGTGGATGGCCGATTGCCGCGTGCGCCGCCAAACGGAGCAAGGCCTGCAACTGCCCGTTGCCTTTCTGACCTGTAACTTCACGGCCCCCGTCGGCGGCCGCCCTGCGCTACTCACCCACGATGAAGTCACCACCCTGTTCCACGAGTTTGGTCATGGCTTGCACCATATGCTGACCAAACAGCATATCGCCGATATTTCCGGCATTAATGGCGTAGCTTGGGATGCTGTCGAGCTGCCTAGCCAATTTATGGAAAATTACTGCTGGGAGCGTGAAGGCTTAGACTTACTCGCCAAGCATGTTGATAGCGGTGAACCGCTGCCTGCAGAACTGCTTGAACGCCTGCAAGCGGCCAAGAATTTCCAATCGGCCATGGGCATGATGCGCCAAATCGAGTTTTCGCTGTTCGATTTGCGCCTGCACCACGAACTCACTGCCCCCAGCGCCAGCGACGTACAAGCATTATTGGACGAGGTGCGCGACGCGGTCTCCGTGCTGCCCAAGGTATCGTTCAACCGCTTCCAAAATAGCTTTGGTCACGTATTTGCCGGTGGCTACGCTGCGGGCTACTACAGTTACAAGTGGGCGGAAGTCCTTTCCGCGGACGCCTGGAGCGCCTTTGAGGAAGCCGGCATTTTCGACCCGGAAACGGGCCAGCGCTTTCGCAGCGAAATTCTCGAACAGGGTGGCGCTCGTGATGCCGCTGAGCTGTTTGTTACCTTTCGTGGTCGCGAGCCAAGTGTCGAGCCGCTGCTGCGCCATAGCGGCATTCGCGCCGCTTAGCCCGCTCTGAAATCACTTTCCCATACGCGGTGCCTTAGGCACCGCACGTTTGGAGAACTTAATGTCGACTATTAAACGCTTTATCGCCGGTGTTACTTGCCCCCGCTGCGCGGCGATGGACCGTATCCGCGCCTGGGAACAGAACAATATTCGCTACCGCGAGTGCGTCAGCTGCGATTTTTTTGAGCAACTGCCCATTGAGGATGATGCGCTTCCCGAAATAACTACCCGGGTTAATCAGCTGCGCGATGATCAAAAACAGCAGGATGTGCAGCCCGTGCGTATTTTAGATCCAGGCAAGCCCTCCCGCTAACGCCTACTGCCCGCCAAGGATGGCTTATTCACTCTTTTCACTCATTCCCGCCGAATCTCTGCTGCATTTGTTGCCTGCCCGATGGCTGACGCTCACCCCTTAATAGTGTGCGGTTATCCGCACATATAAAAGCCAGCAACGTGTGACTTACCGGACACTTTGCGCCGAGCCCCTGTCTACCAAAGTTTAATAAAAAAATCACAAGCCTATGTTTTTAAAGGCATAGCACTGAGGTGGCACAACTATCGCTTTTATTTATATGTATATGCTTTACACCGTATCGGCTGACCGCATCAACATGCGGTCATGTGTACTGTCAATGTATCGTCCCAATAACAGCTAGGAATTCTCGCCATGCGCACTCATATGCCTAAAACGTTTACTCTACTCGCCAGCAGCGCCCTACTGGTCGCGGCTGCTAGCAGTGCTCAAGCAGACCGTTCAGAGTGGCCCGATAACTTTACCGTCGGCACTGCCAGCCAAGGCGGCACGTATTTCGTTTACGGTTCAGGCTGGGCGAACTTTATTGCTGATGAGCTGGGTGTATCTGGCGGTGGTGAAGTAACCGGCGGCCCCACGCAAAACCTGGCACTCGTACACACAGGCGATATGGCGTTTGGTTTAACCACCATGGGCCCCGCCTCTGATGCCGTTAAAGGTGAAAGCCCGCTGGCACCTGGCATGAAGATGGACAACGTATGCGCCATGTTCCCCATGTACGAAACGCCGTTCTCAATTACCGCACTTTCAAGCAGCGGCATCGAATCAATCTCTGATATTCCTGATGGCGCACGCATCGGTTTTGGCCCGGCTGCCTCAACCTCGGACACCTACTTCCCGGCCATTTTAGAAACCTTAGGCGTTGACTTTGAGCGCCGTAACGGCGGCTGGTCAGACCTGGGCGGCCAGCTGCAGGATGGCTTGCTTGATGTTGTCGCCTTCGCTGCCGGCATTCCTATTCCTGCCGTTAGCCAGTTAGAAGTGCAAACGGACGTCAACATTATCGAATTCAGCGAAGAAGAGCTGGCCACGGTACTAGAAGCCTTCCCGGTTGCTGAGTTCATGATTCCAGCCAGCACTTATACAACGCTGGAAGAAGATGCTCGCGCTGTTTCTATGTGGAACTTCGCCATCGCTGGCTGTGACCTGCCGGAAGATTTCGTTTACGAAGTCACCAAAGCCACCATGGAAAACAACGAGCGCATGCGCTCTGTACACCGCAGTGCTGAAACCAGCATTCCGGAAAACATTGTGCACAACACCGTTCTACCGTTTCACCCAGGTGCAGCACGCTGGTATGAAGAAAACGGCTATGAAATTGCTGATGACATGATCAACTAAGCAACTCCCACCGTGTTCTGACTGCCTCGTTACCGGCTCGGCCGGGCGGGGCAGTTTTCGCTGCTACCCCCTTTTTGTCTGCTTTTGCTGTGAGGGTGAACTCTAATGAGTCACAACACCAACCAAGAACCCAGTGGCCTCAAGGATGATGCCCACGCGGCTTCAGTGATACCAGAGTCCATTGCTAATGGTGTCGATGAAGACGTTGCTGAACCTAATCGCCGCCTGTTTACTGGCTGGCAGTTCCTACTATTTGCGGCATTAGCCATTGCTTATTCAAGCTTCCATCTGATTTCACTGAATGTGTATCCCATGGAAACGTGGTCGTTTCGTATTGTGCATATTGCCGGTGCGCTGATTCTCGGTTATGGGCTATTTGCTGGTGCCCGCTTTGCCGATGATGACCACCAGGCATCGAGTGACTGGATCAAGTGGGTCAGCTACGCGCTGCTGATTCCCGCTGCCTATACGCTGGCGCAAGTGTTTTTAATGCAGCAAACGCTCAGCGGCGGTGCCATGCGCATCGACCCGAATATCGAAAACTGGCATTACGGCTATCCGTTAATGGCGACCACGGCGGCGGCGATTGCCGTGTCATGGTTTTATCGCCAAGCACGCCATCGCTTTAACCCCGCCGACCTGGTGCTGATGGTCTGCGCGCTGGCCAGCGCTGGCTATTTGCTGATGGCTTATAACACCAATATCCGCATGTCGACGGGGACATCTTTCGCGCCTTCAGGCCTTTCCTGGGCAGCCATCGCGGGCTCTTTGCTGATTCTAGAACTGACCCGCAGGGTGGCAGGTTTAGCCTTGGTAGTGATTTCCGCGGTCTTTTTGGCTTACGTTTTCGTCGGCCCGTATTTACCCGGCTTTTTGGGCTATCCGGGGCTCTCGCTGCAGCGCTTCTTTAGCCAAGTGTATACCGACGCCGGCATTCTTGGCCCCACCACGGCGGTCTCGTCGACCTACATCATTTTGTTCATTATTTTTGCCGCTTTCCTTCAGGCCTCTAAAGTAGGCGATTACTTCGTCAACTTTGCTTTTGCTGCCGCAGGGCGCGCCCGAGGCGGCCCGGCTAAAGTATCTATCTTCGCCTCTGGCTTGATGGGCATGATCAACGGCACCTCGGCGGGTAACGTCGTTTCCACCGGCTCATTGACCATTCCGTTGATGAAGAAAGTTGGCTACCCGGCACGTAGCGCAGGTGCCATTGAGGCCGCCGCTTCAACGGGTGGGCAAATTATGCCGCCGATTATGGGCGCGGGTGCGTTCATCATGGCGGAAGTCACCGGCATTCCCTATACCGAGATCGCGCTTGCAGCGGTGATACCGGCGATTCTTTATTTTGCCTCTATCTACTTTATGGTCGACTTTGAAGCCGCCCGTAAAGGGATGCGCGGTATGCGCAAAGATGAGATTCCGCTGTTCTCGAAGCTGATTAAACAGGTCTACCTATTTGCGCCGATTATTATTCTGATTGTCGCGCTGTTCATGGGTTATTCGGTCATTCGTGCCGGTACCTTGGCGACCGCCTCAGCCGCTGTCGTTAGCTGGCTTTCACCCCATAAAATGGGGATTCGCTCCATTCTCAAGGCACTCCAGCTAGCCGGCACCATGTCGATTCAGATTATCGCCGTGTGTGCCTGCGCGGGCTTAATCGTCGGGGTTATCTCGCTGACAGGTGTGGGCGCACGCTTCTCATCGCTACTGCTCGGCCTAGCCGGTGTCAGCCAGCTATTGGCGCTGGTATTTGCCATGCTGATTAGCATTTTGCTCGGCATGGGCATGCCCACCACCGCGGCCTATGCAGTAGCCGCTTCCGTGGTCGCTCCTGGCTTGATCAATATTGGTATTGAGCCGCTGGTTGCTCACTTCTTCGTGTTCTATTTTGCGGTCGTCTCGGCGATCACCCCGCCCGTTGCCTTGGCTTCCTATGCAGCCGCGGGTATTTCTGGCGACAACCCCATGGGCACGTCGGTGGCATCGTTCAAGATTGGCTTGGCCGCCTTCATCGTGCCGTTTATGTTCTTCTACAGCCCCGCCATGCTGATGGAAGGCTCACCGATGCAGATTCTGCGCGTTGGGGTAACCGCCACACTGGGCATCGTGTTGCTTTCCGGTATGGTGCAAGCGTGGTTCTTTGGGCCGGTTAATGCCTGGCAGCGCGTGCTGATGCTGGTGGGGGCGATGTTTATGATTTACGGCGGTATTTATACCGACGTGCTCGGCCTCGCGATTGGCATCGTGCTATTTGCCATGCAGCGCAAGCTACATGGCAGCGGTAATAAAACGGCGCAAGCTGGCTAGTTGATTTAAGCGGCTAAACGCCAAGCGTAAAAAACCCCGCTCAACAATCGTTGAGCGGGGTTTTTAGTGGGCGCAAGGCAGGTAAATAAATGGCCTTAATTAATCAGCCAGTCAGGTTATCGACAATTTTCAGCACCGGTGCCGCCTGGTTAAGCGTGTAAAAATGCAAACCTGGCGCGCCGCCATCCAGCAATCGTTGGCAAAGGCGGCTGATCACATCGGTGCCAAAAGCGCTAATCGCTTCGCTGTCGTCGCCATACGATTCCAGCTGCTTGCGAATCCAACGCGGGATCTCGGCACCGCAGGCATCAGAGAATCGCGCCAGCTTGGTGTAGTTGGTGATCGGCATAATACCGGGAATAATCGGCTGTTCGACGCCAAGGGCACGGGCTTTATCGACGAAATTGAAATAAGCATCAGCGGTAAAGAAGTACTGGGTGATGGCCATGTTGGCGCCAGCCTTCATTTTACGCGCAAAATTTTCCACATCTTTATCAAGGTTAGGGGCCTGCGGATGAGACTCCGGGTAAGCGGCCACCGCAATATCGAAATGATCGCCGGTTTCATCACGAATAAACTCAACCAGTTCATTGGCATAACGCAGCTCGCCTATGCTTCCCATGCCAGAGGGCATATCGCCCCGCAGCGCGACTAGGCTATCCACGCCTTCTTCGCGGTACTGCGTTAGCAGGTCACGCAATTGGGCTTTTTCGCTACCAATGCAAGAAAGATGCGGCGCAGTGGTAATGCCACTTTTACTGACCGCACGCACCACTTCACGGGTGCGCGCCTGGGTAGAACCACCAGCGCCGTAAGTAACCGAGAAAAAGCGCGGGTTCCGGGCGGCCAGTTCATCGCGAACGTGGATCAGCTTGTCTCGCCCCGCGTCGGTATTGGGCGGAAAAAATTCAAAGCTGATACCTAACGGATGCTCGTGGCTGCTCATGGGATTTCCTTAACGTGATCAATAGTGATGATATTTTGGGTTATTCTCGCTGTTCTATCGCGCGGGGGCTAATGAAAGATTTCACGCTCGGCCTTTAATTTGGCTCATGTTAGCGGCCATGACACTTACGACGGGAGGATAAATGGATCTTGCACCTGGGGCGCTCGTTGGGCCGCTACTGATGTTACTCAGCTATGTGGCGCTAGGCTGGCTGGCGGCTCAGCGGCTTAAACTAGACCCTCGCCCGATTGCGACGCTGCTGGTTTACCTGATTGCGCCCTTCACCATTTTTCGTGCGCTGATGAACGGCGGCCCAACCCTTGGCTATCTGTCACTCACCTTAGCGCTGTTCATTGTGGCGAGCCTGATAGCACTGGCCGTACAACGCCTAACCCGCCACCGCTTTGGTGAGCAGGAAGCCGCCCTGCTGGCGTTTTCCTCAGGAACGGGTAATACCGGCTATTTCGGCTTACCGATTGCGCTGATTTTGCTGCCCCCAGAGGGCGTTACCCTTTACCTGTTCTGTATGCTGGGCATTAATATTTATGAATTCACCGTGGGCTTTTATTTAAGTGCGCGCGGCCGTTTTTCAGTGCGTGAGAGCCTGGTGAAAATTTCTCGCTTACCGCTTATCTACGCGTTTCTATTCGCGTTACTGCTTAGCGCCTTTGAGATCACCGTACCCGCTGCCATCATGAGTTCGCTGGCGGTATTCCCCGCTACGTACACGCTGCTGGGCATGATGATTATTGGCATGACGCTTAGCCAAGTCACGCTTTCCGCCTGGGATTCGCGATTTGTGGCCACCTGCTTAGGGCTGCGCTATGTGCTATGGCCATTGGTTATGTTGGTGGCCGTAATGGTACTGCAGTGGGCAGCGCCGCTTTCCACGGAGCTTGCCTTGGCGCTGCTGCTGCTCGGCGTGGTGCCTATGGCGGCGAATGTGGTGGTAGTGGCCATGGAGCTGGGCATTCAGCCGCAAAAAGGCGCGCTGGCCGTGTTGGTGACCACGCTGCTGGCACCGCTGCTGATTCCGCTTTATCTCGGTTTAATGCTGCGCCTCACCGGGCTGGGTTAATTGGGCTAGAAAACCTCTAATTAACGTTATGAGCGAAGGCTAGACAAGGCAAAAATCAACGAAAAAGCGGAGTTTACGGAGGATGTAAATGAGCATTTTGAGGCGATTTTTAACGCCGTATTGGCAAGCGCAATAGTTAATTGGCTAAAAACCGGCAACACCCGCTTCGTTAAGCGTTCGGGCCATTTTCTGTATCTCGGGGTGGCTAAAAAATGCCACCAGCGCCTCAGCGCGAACCGGGCCAACGCCTGGAACAGCTTGCCACTCTTCCCGCGAATAGCCCGCCAGGGTATACCAATCGCCTAAGCGGGCGTTGCCACCGGGCGGCATGCCAAGGGCATTTAACCAAGCGGCATAAGGTGCCAAACGCGCAGCTTGAAACTGCTCACTGAGCGCGGCAGCGGTCACCTCGCCAATGCCGTAAGCCTGCTGCAACTGATGTGGCTCAACCGCTAGCCAGCCCAATAACTGAGTGACGACGCCCGCGTCCATCAACGCTTGCCAGGTGCCTTCACCCACGCCTTGCATGCCTAGCTGCTCGCCAAGGTAGGTGAGCCGCGCCAGCAGCTGGCTTTCGCAGCCTGGGGTTACTTCAAAACAGCTCAGCAAGTGGTAGCGCTGCGGCGACGGTGGCGTTAGCGGCGAACGCTCCTGGGTGTGCCACACCACCTCGGTTAACTGGGGAATCGTCAGCCCTGCCAGGGTGATAGCCACTTGGTCGCCGGGGCGAATGTCCAGTGACTCCCAGCGCTCCAGCGAGCCTAGCGAAACACGACTAATGCGCCGCCCTTCTAACTGCACCGGATTAAGCCACACCAGCGGCGTCACGCGCCCGGTACGCCCAACACGAAACTCAATGCCGCGCACTTCCGCCAGCGCCTGCTGGGCGGGGTATTTCCAGGCAATCGCCCACTCGGGTGGCGATGATGACCAACGGCGCACGCCGGGGCGCTCTGCTTGCTTGATCACCACGCCATCGGTGGCAAACGGCAACGGGCCATTGAACCAGGTATCTCGCCAGTAAGCAGCATCGCGACGGTCATCAAGCGGGTAGGTGTAATCAGCGGTATCAAACCCCAGCGCGGTGAGTCGCGTTAAACGCTCTGCCATGGCAGTGGGGCCGTCGGGCCAATCCCAGATAAATAACCCTACCCTCTCAAGGGTGGCCGATTCAGGAGAGGATTGCATCATGGCCCCCGCCACAGCACCGCGTGCGCCAGAAGTGGGCGAGCGCGATTGAATGTGTTGCGAAAGCCGCCAGTAAAGCTCGCCCTGGAGGACTGCAGAAATCGGTTCGGGTAGGTAGTTAGGTATTGCAGGTAACTGACGTGCACGAGATGTCCAGTCCTGGCCGCGCTCGCCGTCACCCCGGCTAACCGCTTCGACAAGCTCGCCGTCGGCATAACGCAGCGTAATCGCGACGCCATCCACTTTGGGTTGAATCCACAGATCGTTGCGGCGGCTGGTAAAACGCCTGACACCGTCATCATCGGCTTTATTAAGCCCGCGCTGCGCCGCCGGATGATCAAGGGTGCCGCTACTGCGTGTCACGCGCGGAAGGGGCTGATGGTTATGCTCACCGCCTAAGCAGCGCTGCCAAGTGGCTAGCCGCTCAACGGTTTGATCGTAAAGGGCGTCATCAATCAGCGTGACGCCCTCTTCGTGGTAGGCGGTGTCCCAGCGCTTCACCTGTTCAGCCAGCGCCTGGCTTTCGCGGCTTAAGCGCTCCTTCGACCAAGCAGGGCACTCGGCAGCCTGTGCGGAAAAAGTGACAAGCCAGATTAGCCCGGCGAATACCCACGCGGAAACACCTCTTGCCATCTTTCCCTCCACTTATCGCTTTTCACTTATCATCTCGCCCTTCACCGGCGCTTATTAAACAGACTTAGCCTAGCGCATTGAGCATGAACGTTGGGCATAAAAAATGCCCGGCGTCAAGCATGTTTCATGAAAGACCTTTAGGTTGAAACCCTATATGGGGCAGTAAATTGGGCCCACTCCTAGCTACCCCGCCTAAACATGACTCCATGGACTAGGAGTCATATAGGCGCCTTCAGACTTCCCACTCTGGCGTGCCACGGCGGGAGAGATGTTGACCCTCCAGAACATTTCTAATATATTTAATATTATAAACACTAACTCGGAGCACTCTCAAATGGCAAGGCCCATGGCGCCTGTACCACTTCCAGTTATGCAAGCCAACGAGGTTCATCAGCAGCTTGGTGAGATGACACAGCGCCTGACGAACAACCCTGACATCGTACGATTTTCTCTCCAGGTCGATAACCGCACCGGGATGGTGTCCGCCAATGTGCAGCACCGGGATGGGCGTGTCCAGCACAACGAATGGGTCTCAAGAGGTTTGAGCCAAGCTACTCAGTTCGATCCTCACTCGCTCACTATTGAAGACCGAAATAGGGCTGTTTTGACCTTGCTCAACCAAGGGCTCACGCAGACGGAAGTGGCGAAACGTATTGGTATTTCTCAGTCACGGGTGGCACAGATCAAGAAATTGTCTTCTACCTAAATTCACCAAACTATGCCTGCTCAATGGGCTTTCTGAAGGACTCTACACATGCCGAAACCTACTAACATTACGGGCACCGTCGCTGACGGTGCCGTCGATCTCATCGAAAAAGTCTCAAGCCCGGCGTCGCGAGCAGGCTCCGCTGTCGAGCGCGCCGGCCGCATGCTTGAAGAAAACGTTGATCCAGAAGTCATTGCATTACAAATGACGAAAAACAGCCCGAATGGCAAGCGCTATACCGCTGACAAAGTCTTGGCGTATGGCGACCTTTATGAGGACTCGAAGACCAAAGCTCCTCTAACTGCCAAGCAAACCCGCGCGATCATCAAAGATCAGCGCGCCCAGCAGGGAAACGACAGCGAGCCCGTGCTCGCCTGAATATTGAAGTCGTCACGGTGTGCTCGCTGGTACTCCATGACCGCTATCAGAACTGAAACTGATTGATCGGGGAGTAGCATCGTGGGGCTATATGGGAAGTGGTGCGAGCCCACCAAAGAAAAAAACAAACGCAAGCATTACTGGACCTATGTTGAGAAGGATGGCGGCCGCGACGAAATCCGCGATGACCTCGTAGAGACCATCCGCTCACACTACGATCGACTCGAACGCATTGCTGAAGATGTGAAACGACTCGGATACGAGGTCGCCAGTGAAATCCTCAACGCTGCGATGCCTCAAACGACCAAGGGTCGCTCCGGCGACCTCGGTGAGATTCTCGCGACCGAACTGGTCGAGGAAGAGGTCGGTCTTCGTGTTCCCGTGCGCCGACTTCGCTACAAGGACGGCCGCAACATGGCCATGCGCGGCGACGACTTTATCGGCGCCGGATACGACGGCAAGGGTGAGAAGCTCTGGCTCTTGAAGGGGGAAGCCAAGAGTAACAAGGTACTGGGCAAGACCACAGTCACGAGCGCTCGCAAGGTACTCAACCGTGATAGCGGCCGTTGTACGCCCGACTCGTTGTTGTTCGTTGCAAATCGCCTGCTGGAAAGCGACGACCTAGATGACAACGATCTGGGTCGCAGCCTTCGCGATGAGGTTGGCCTGAAGTCGTTACATGCTGATCGCATTGACCACATGCTTTTCACAGTTTCGGGCAACGGCCCACACGCCTCTCTGAAAGATGATCTCGACGCAGCTGAGGCTAATCGGGACCATTATGTCGTGAACATACACGTCGAAGATCACCAAGACTTCATCGCAACTATGTACATCGAGGCAGAAAATCTTGGAGACGATTGACGAACTAACTGAGTTCCTGACGACGGCGACCGCTGACGGCATTCTTGGGCGCCTTCTCTATCGTGGCGCCGCTTGGTCACTCATGCGCGAGGAAGGTGTGCTACCGGAGAACGCCCCTCCTCTTGGCGCGACAATTGAAACAGATCTCGCCGAGCATGGCTTCGCCTTGCTACGAGGCGCAATGGCCATGCGCGCCCAGGCAGGTACTTCAGAACTGACCAGCAAAGCCTTCGAGCGCGCCGCGAACGCGTTTGAAGCCTTAGTGCGTAATGGTGACCCTGAGGCCCCAGATCGCGGCTTCCGTCGAACAGTGGCCGCCGCTGCCTACCATCTGGCCGGCTTCTCGGCCGTCGCCTATTCATTGTTCAATGAGATGACCAATGACCTCAACACCTCGCCTGGCGAAACGGCGATCCGCTATCTGATTCTACGGGATCTCGATCAATTACGTGATTTCGTTCGCGAATGGCTCGGCGACGAGGCTCATACCGACGAGCAGATAGCAGAGAAGCTGCGGAGCGAAGCCCCTGACGTTGACGAAGCGCTGTCGACCATTCTCAACACAACGATTTGCCGAGCCCTGGCGTTTTTCGACTTCGCACTTGAAACTGGAGAACCTGAGCTAGCCGAAAACTCACGGGTCTTGCTCGACAATGCCGTCAGCTTGGCAAACAACGCTGAGAATGTTCCGCTGTGGTGGATCTCGAACCTCTGCGGTCATCTGATCGACGACCTTTGGCAGCACTCGTTGCACCAAAACCTGCCGATCGAGCCGCCGGAGGGTTCCGAAGAAAAATACCCAGACTTGCGCCGACTATTCATCTCGTCGCTCTACACGCGGAAGACGTCCGAGGTAGAGCTATGGCCATCGCAGCGCGAAGCGGCCCAGCGTTCCACAGACGTGACTGACGACCTTGTCGTCGCCTTGCCGACCAGCGCTGGAAAGACACGAGTGGCTGAGATCGCCGCGCTGATGACTCTTTCGTCGGCTCGCCGGGTGCTGGTGGTCACTCCGCTGCGTGCGCTTTCGGCGCAGACCGAGCGCTCCTTCAGAAAGACCTTCGCACCGCTCGGCTTCAGCGTTTCCTCCCTTTACGGCGCCAGCGGCCTTTCGGCAGGCGATGAAGACGCGTTGCGCACCCGTGAAATCATTATCGCAACGCCCGAAAAGCTCGATTTCGCCCTGCGAAGTGACCCATCACTAATCGATGATGTTGGCCTTATCGTCCTCGACGAAGGTCATATGATCGGTCCGAGCGAGCGTGAGATCCGCTACGAGACGCTGGTGCAACGCCTGCTTCGGCGAGCCGATACTAGCGAGCGCCGAATTGTATGTCTCTCAGCGATCCTGCCCAGTGGCGATGAACTGGACGATCTTACCGCATGGATACGCTCCGACGAACCCGGCGAACCCGTGCTTTCCGACTGGCGCCCCACGCGGCAGCGATTCGGTGCGCTTACCTGGCGAGGAAATGATGCGCTGCTTCGGCTCGACCTCGACGACGACGGTCCTTTCCTCGATAAATTCGTCTTACATAGGCCTGCGCGGGGTCAAGAGAAAAAGCCATATCCGCGCAAAAACTCGCATCTTGCCTTGTTCGCTGCATGGGAGTTCGCAGGCCAAGGTAAGCGGACTCTGATCTTTTCCACACAGGCGAATTGGGTCGAGAGTTACGGCAAGCAGGTCGTAGACCTTTGTAAGCGAGGCTATTTGGACTCGCTCCTGGAGGATGAGGCGTCGATCGCTCGCGCTCTAGAAGTTGGAAAGGAATGGTTGGGCGAGGCTCATCCCGCTGTAGCCAGCCTGAAGGCTGGCGTCGCCATACACCACGGCCGCCTGCCGAGTCCGTTCTTGCGCGAATTGGAAGTCCTCCTGTCCGAAGGCGTGCTGAAAGTCATTGTTGCCTCGCCAACACTTGCCCAAGGCCTGAACCTCAATGCCGCCGTTCTGCTGGTGCCCGCGCTCTACCGTGCAGGTGAGAAGATCAAGGGTGAGGAGTTCGCCAACGTTGCCGGCCGTGCGGGGCGCGCGTTCGTCGATGTCGAAGGTCTCATTGTCCACGTCATGTTTGACAAGATCGCCTGGCGAAAGAAAGAGTGGAGGAAACTGGTTGTCTCCGCCAAGGCTCGCACGCTGAAAAGTGGTCTCATCCAGATCGTTGCTAAAATCCTTGAGCGCCTGTCACGCGAGGGCGTGCTTGATCGCGACGATGCCTGGGAATATCTCGCCAACGCCCGAGAGGCATGGAGATCACCCGATGAAGAGGCCGAGATGGCCGAGCGCCTGGCCGCAGCCATGGAATACGATGCAGATAGCGACGACGATGATGAAGGCGATGAGGACGGCGACGAGGAAAGCATCGACGAAGAGCCGTTGACTCAGATTGTCGAACGCCTCGATGCGACTGTGTTCGGTCTGATCGATGCGCTAGACGCCGATCGCGCTGACCTACCCAACCTTTTAGACGAGGCCCTCAAAGGATCGCTCTGGGCCCGCCAAATCGCCCGCGAGGACGAGAACGTCGCCCCGCTGCACAAAAGGGTGTTCGAGGCGCGCGCCGATCTCATATGGAAGGCCACCACGGTACAAGCGCGCCGCGGACATTTCGCAATGGGGGTTGGCCTAGAGGCTGGCCTCGCCATTGATGCTATGGCGGACGAGCTTGCCGAGCTCCTCGATCGAGCTGATGCTGCAGCACTGAGTGGCGACGTCGACGAACTTGTCGACGCCCTTGGTGGTCTCGGCGAACGCCTATTGTTCATACGACCTTTCATCCCGGACAAGGCGAACGCACTGCCGGCAAATTGGAAGGACATCCTGCGCAATTGGATCTCTGGTGAGGATGTTGCCAAAATCGGGCCGCAAAATATGCGAACCGTCGAAGAGGCCTTCACCTATCGTTTGGTCTGGGCGTTGGAAGCTGTCCGTACCCGCCGCATGTCCCTCGGTTGGTCACCGGAGATAGTGGCGGGTGGTGCCGCGGCAGCGGTCGAAACTGGCGTTCCGCAATTTATGATGGCGATGCTGATCCGTGCCGGCCTTCCATCACGACGTGCGGCAATGGCCGCAATAGAGGATGCTGAGCCGGTCTTCGTTACGCCGGCAGAGATGCGGGCCTGGCTCGAATCCGACGAGATCACGGCCTACACCGATGCTGGTGATTGGCCGACTCCGGACTCGGCTGCACTATGGGCGCGGTTCCGAACAGAAGCCCTCAGCAGCGGCATACAGAGATGGTCGATCAGGCATTGTAGGCGTCTACTCGATATTGGGACTGCCCCACCTGCTGGCCTCTATCGGATTGCCACCGATGAGGGTGATGGGCGAACCTGGCTAGTCACTCCAGACTATCAGCGGGTCGCCGTGTTCAAGAAGCCAGCGCTCGACCCTAAGCCCAGCCTTTTTTCGGGCCGACTGCAGGGCAATACAAAGCTTGTGGAAGTCGTGCGTATCGGTCGAGGGAAACTGCGCTGGCCACTCGCCGACACGTGAAAAGGCTGTGTCTCAGTTCTTTTACTTCAACCTATTCAACCAGAGAATCCGAATGCCCTTGACAGCTTATTCCATATCAGAACAAAAGGAGGTCGACCTTGAGCAGGTCCTGAACTCCTTGTCTCGTCGCTACGAAACACGGAAACCTCTGGATGTAAATGAAATACCGGAGGAATGGCGAGCATTTCTTCGAACAGATATCGAATGCCCATGTTGTTTTGTCACAGGCGCAGATGTTGTCCGAGAAAGTATCTCCCGTACCTCTAAGAAGGCTATACGACAAGGCTACTTCCGGTTTTCCTCTCCTGGTCATAAGCCCGAATGCGACTATGCCGGGAATGATTCTGTTGGCTTCACTCCGGAGAACCTGGTTGCTTTTGGTAAGGCGAACTCAAATCTAACCCGAGCTATTCGAGAGCTTGTATGCAAGGGCATACAAGCAGGTGTATTTAGCCAGAAGTCCATTCGAGATATGCGAAAGTGGTTTTTCCAAAAGAAAGCCAGTGCGTTGTTTCATGTGAACCTAGACCCATGCCTTCCCAAGTGGCTAGACAACCTTCATCGTATAACCGGCCCTGTACAGCATATGTTACCCATGGAGGTACCGCTGTCAGCCGACATTGTTGCGATACCCGGCTTCGACTGGAAAACAGAAGCAACACGCGTCTTAGCTAAACGCCACATAGCCACTCTCGACACCATGCGGGAAGAGCGCCTTTGGCACATCCACTCCCTCTCAACTCGCGTTGAGTCCCTCGCAAAGCGCTACCATGGCGAGGATGTATTCGATCCGACGGTGCTCCAAACGGAGTACACTCAAAGTATCTCCCTTGCAAGGTTTATATCCCATAACTACGCGCCTTTGGCGTCCGCCAGCAAGAGACGTGATAACGATGTCGCTAGCTGTGTACTTGCCCTATCTGCGCTTCTTCTTTTCATAAGTGGCTGGAATCTAGCTAAATCTACAGAACTATTCGCACGCATTTCAACCACTCCAGATCAGATTGATCCCATGCTAGGCAATGTGATCGGGCTGAATCCATTCCATGACTTTGAAGCGTGGGCAATGCTCAAGAAACTTCAAGAAAGTGGATTGCCTGCGCCAGACGGACTTTCTCCTATCGATGAGCGGAATGAGATTGAAACAGACCTCCGAGCACGATTCCAAGTTCAGTCGGGGAAATAGCCTGTATGGCCCCGCCGAGCGACGCACAGAGAAGAGGTAGCTGGAACGCTCCCCCCTATCCGGCTCCTATTTTCTTTCTCGCCTGAACCCCCTATCCCTTGCCATAAATGCTTCCAGCATATGCGGGATCAACGTCACGGCGTCGACTGCCTCTCCGTAGGTCTGGGCGTGCAGCGCGGCGTAGCGGTCAAGGTCAGTCTTCAGGCTTGCTGGGCAAACGAAAGTCAACTTGGTGGTCTGATTACTGGGTAGTGGCCCTAGACGTAGTTTTCGAGTCGTTGTCATTGTGACACTCCCTGGTTGAAGAGCAATGGCTGGTAAGGGCGGAGCACTAAGTCGCGGTTGACGATGATGCGTACAGGCAGGCCAGGCCTACTGGTCAGTGTCGGCTGAATGTTGAGGTTGCGCCGGGTCATTTCCTGGCCCACCTGATTGATACTGTCTTGCGCACTGTCTCGGCCGGCGATGATGACACGGTCGCCATCCTGCCGGTTCTCAGGCGCAGCCAGCTCGGCGCCGACACCTAGCAGCGTCGTCAGCACGGCGCCGGCAAAGATCCGGTCCCAATGCCAGTCGACGCCATCCTCTAGGCCGGCATAGCCAGCCGGGTCGGTACCGACCAGGTTGTCCAGCGTCAGCGAGGATGTGTCGGGCAAGATGATGCGGTTCCAGATGACTTGAACCCGGCTCTGCCCATAGCTGACTTGGCTGTTGTAGCGACCCAGGATACGTGAGCCCTGCGGGATCAGCAGGTGTAGTCCGGTAGCCGTGTCGTAGATCGGCTCTGTGACTGTTGCAATCACATCGCCCGGTAGATCGGATTGGATGCCAGTCACCAGCGCTCCCGCAATGACCGTTCCAGACATGACCTGATAAGGCGAGGCTGGTAATTGCAGATTCCCGGAATTACGGATTTCAGTGGAAGCGGATTGCAGGAACCCTTCTTTTTGGTCCTGACGATTCTGCACGGCAGTCGGATCGGCCAATTGTGCCGTTGTCGACGCTGGCCCGGCGGCCAACGGATCAAAACCCGCCAAGGTGTTTCCCATGCCTAGCACAGCAGACGGCGACGGTGCTGTGGCTGTCGTGTTGACTTGGTTTCGGTTGCCGCTCTGAAAGAATAGGGACGAAGCCGCTGCGGCCTCTGCCTCCTCTCGTAGAGCATCGGCAGGATCATGACCGGGTACCGAATAGCTGGCCACCGCTGGCTGTTGCGCGTTCACAATGGCCGGCCCCAGATCACCCGGCAAAGGTGGCCCCAGTTCCGGTACATCGCGAGGCAATGCCGACGGCAATTTGGAATAGTCGGTGGGAAGCCGGTCCAGTTGCTCGGAGCGCGACACACGCTCGACGTTGTACAGCTCCGTCTGCTCGCTACCCCTGCGCTGTGGCGGCTGCAATGACCAGAGTGTGGCCCCGAGCACAGCGACCGCCAGACCACCAGTAAGGATAGCCAACGTACGCCGGTTCAGGCGTGTAATCGGACGTGGCTGGGCACGTAGTGTCACAGTGTCGGGGGGCACCTTATCCGCCTGCGGCACGGCCCGGTTGATAGTCTCGTCCTTGCTCATGCTCAGTTCCTCCGTGCCACGCCGTCAGTGCGTTCGATGCGCACCACCTCGCCTTTATCCCCGCCCAGGCGCAGTTCGGCCGCACCGAACAACCGATCGACGATGTAATACGGTGGGCGGAAGCGGTAGTTCACCAGTTGCCCATCCCCCTCGGCGCCGATCACGAATAGAGGCGGCAGTTCGCCTTGGGCAATACCTGCCGGGAATTGGATATAGACCTTCCGGCCATCATCAAAAGCACGCAGCGGCTTCCACGGCGGCTGACTGCCGCTGATCGCGTAGCGAAAGCGTAGGTTTTCCAGCGCCAAACCAGTGTCCACGGGCGCGACCGCCTCGGCGGCCTGATTCCGACGCTGCAAGGCAAGCATTTGATCACGCGGGTAATCCCAGGACACCGATGCCATCCACGCTTCGTCCGTTGAAGTCAGCTCCAGCAGGTACGTCCGGCGGTTGGTGGTAATGACCAAATTGGTTTTCAGATCCGAACGGATGGGCTTGACCAGCACGTTGACACGTAACTCGTTTCCGCTACCGCTGGACGTGTCGCCCACGACCCAACGCACGGTATCCCCGGCCGCCACCGTCACCAGTTCCTCACCCGGCTGGAGCGCAATCACCGTCACTCGTCCGACCGCCGCATAGATCTGGTACAGCGCGCCTTCGGTGAAGGGCCAGACCTGGATGGCATTGACGTAGCCCTCACGGGTTGGCGCCATTCGCGCTTCCTCATTGGCCGTGGACACACGCAGGGTTTCATCGGCGGGCTCTGACGTCGCCTCAGCCTTGTCGGTTTCCGGCAACGGCTTCAACTGCGCCGGCATCGGTAGTACCTCCGGCACCATCACCACCTCCACGGCCTTCGGTGGCTCGGGCAGTGGCTGGGCCTGTATGGCTTCATCGAGTGATATAGTCGGTGGCGGCTTCCCCTGCGTAGCGCAGCCCGACAGGACAAGCAGGGTCAATGGTAAGGCGTAAAAGTGAAAAGACGGTTTCATGGCCGGGCTCCTTCGGACGTATCCAGTTCACGGCTCCACGACAGACCATTGACGTAGATGCCCACGGGGTTACTGCGCAAGCGATCCTCGGTGCGCGGGGGTTGCAGCACGATGGACACCACCGCCGTCCATCGCTCCAGCCCGGCAGCCGCGCCATTGACGTAGCGGCGTTCTGTCCAGCGCACGTTGAACGACGTGTCGCTGGCGCGCACGACGCTGGTGATCTGCACCGTCACTGACTCGCGACCGATGCGGGCGAACGGGTCGTTGGTGCGGGCGTAGTCGTTGAGCACCGCCGCACCGCGATCGGTGGTGTAGTCGTAGGCATCGAGCCAGTTCTGTCGCACCACGATCGGGTCGATGGACAGCGAGCGCACCATCGTGATGAAGCGTGCGATGTGGTGCGCCGTCTGCGCATCGTTAGGCCGGTAAGGCGTAGCGGCTTCACCCACGGCTCGCACTTGTCCGGCCTGATCCACCTCCACCACATAGGGCGTGACGATGGACTGCGCTGAACGCCACAACAGGCCACCGGCCATCAACAACGCAAGCACCAGGCAGCCGAAGGCCATTAATCGCCAGTTCTTCGCTTGCACGCGGGCCGAGCCGATGCGCTCATCCCACACCTGGGCGGCGGATTGGTAAGGGGTGGCTGGTTGCGGCGATTCCGCATAGCGCACCCTGGGTCGTTTGAATCGCATGGGTGGTCTCCTTAAAGGTCAGGTATCGGAATCATTCAGGCTTGGACCGGAACCCGCACCGCCACCGTCGCCACTGCGCAATGTATGGGCGGTCGTCGTAGCGGCTTGGGTGATCTGCTGGCGGCGGTGCAAACGCCTAGCCCAGGCGGGTTGTTGTTGAGGTGGCGATGTCGCGCTCTGGCCCGCTCCAGCGGTGCCAGAGCCCACGCCATCATTGGTGGCCGAGCCGTTCCAGCCCGCGCGGAAGGGAGCGGCCATGCGTTGTCCAACAGAGGAAGCACGAGCCGCCGTGCCTCGTCCGGCCGCTTGAGCACCGGACTTGGCGACATGCCCAAGGCCTGCCGCCGCTCCCTTGAGGCCGCCACCAGCTGCGGTCGAACCGGCCTGAAACGCCGACTGGGCACTGCCGACGGTCGAGGCAGCAGCACGCGCCCCCGTGCCGGCGAGCTTTGCGGCGGCCGGGGCCATGCGTGCCCCAGCCATCACCGCTCCACCCACCCCCGTTGCAGTGGCGCCAACGGCCACGGCGGTACCGGCAGCGCCAATAGCCGCGCCTGCCATTGCACCGGCACCCAATTGCGGTCCGCCAGAAATCAGCCCGGTGGCGATGCCCGGCCCGAAGATGCCCAACGCCAGCAAGGCGAGCGAAGCCAGCATGATGACCAATGCGTGATCGATGGACGGCTCGTCAGGATGTACTTGGAACTCGGCGAAAAGCCCCGTGCCGATACCGACGATCACGGCCAGTACCAGCACCTTGACGCCGGAAGACACCACGTTGCTCAGCACCTTTTCGGCAAGGAAGCTGGTCTTGTTCCACAAGGCGAACGGCACCAGCACGAAGCCCGCCAAGGTGGTCAGCTTGAACTCAATGAGTGTGATGAAGAGCTGCACCGCCAGTATGAAAAAGCAGACGATGACCACCAACCAAGCGAGAGACATCACCGCGATAGGAGTGAGGTTCACAAACACTTCCGGGAAACCCGACATCTCGCTGATCTGTTCCAGAATCGGGGTGCCGGCGTCAATACCGATCTTGGCCAGCCGGCCCGGCTGCAAAAAGTGCTCCATGCTCACGGTCGAGCCGCTGGCCGTCAGGCCTAAGCCGGCAAAGGAGCGGAAGACGATACTGGCCAGCCAATTGAAGTTGCCGATGATGTAGGCGAAGGCCCCGACGTAAAGCACCTTGCGCAGCAGCTTGGCGATCACGTCCTCGCCCTGGCCTGTGGCATGGCTCATCGCCCAGTAAAGACCGGCGATGGTCATGTCGATAGCGATCAGTGTGGCGGTCAGAAACGCCACCTCACCCTGCAACAGCCCGAACCCCGAGTCGATGTAGGTGGCGAAGGTGTTGAGGAAACGATCGATGACCGTCACGTCATTCATAGCCCAGCCTCATCAGTTGCCGTAGAAATCCACACGCTGTGGCGTGTAGGGCGTGCCGTTGCCCAGGAAGCGGCGTGTCACCTCGCGACCACGCTCAGTCGCGGCGGCTTGGCGTGCCAGCTCCAGAGCTGCCGCCCTTTCCTGGGTAATTTGAAGTTGCTGGGCCTGAATCGACTGCTTGGCCTGCAAGGCTAGAAGCTGGTTCGTCGCCTGCGTGGCTTGCAAGGCGCCTTCTGCCGACTGGCTCTGACTCACCAGGTCGGCCAGTACGTGTTCGTCCTGTGTCAGGTTCTGCGATACTTGGGCTTGCATCCGCATAGCGGTGTGCAACCCGTCGAGTGTGTACTTCCAGCGTTCCTGCGCATCCTGGTACATCTGATCGCCGCTGACGGTGGCGGCGTACGCTTCCGGATACAGCCGTGCGAACTCGCGGTCGAGGTTATGCACGTCATAGGCCAGACCCTGCGCCTCAGCTATCAGGCGCTCGGTGGTGGCCAGCGTTGAGCGCAACCGATTGACTGTATTGAAATCCAGACCTGCAAGATTGCGTGCCTGGTTCCTCAGCATTTGCGCCTCGTTCTGAAGCTGGTTGATCTGGTTATTGATCTGCTCCAGTGTGCGGATCGCGGTCAGCGTGTTCTGCACGAAGTTAGAAGGGTCGAATACAGTGAATGCGGACGCGGACTGCACGGTCATCAGCGACACCGACAGAACGGCTGCCAGCGAGAAGGACAACAAGCGGGGTTTAGTCTTCATAAAGGAGTCTCCTACGGTTCGATATTGGGATTGAAAGCGGTCGCTGACGGAAGGACAGTAAACGAAGGCAACAGGTCGGCGCCCCAATCAAGACCACGATGGCGCAGCCAAGCGGCGGCGAAACCTGGTGCACCTGCATCTCCCAGTACGCGGTCGATGTCACGCTGATCCTGCGGTGCAGAGGCGCCCGCAAATGCCAACGCAATTGGCCCCAAGTCGAGATCAAACAGACGATTTCCCAAGCGCGACTGGTAGTAGTAGTCCCGTTTTGGTTCGGCGCTAGCAACGATCTCAATTTGCCGATTGTTAAGGCCAAAGCCCTCATAGATAGTGCGAATCTGCGGCTCGGTGGCCTGTGGGTTTGGCAGGAAAATGCGGCTGGCGCAGCTTTCAATGATGGCCGGGGCGATACTGGAGTCTTTGATATCGGCCAGTGACTGCGTGGCAAAGATGACGCTGACATTCTTCTTGCGCAGCGTCTTAAGCCATTGGCGGATACGCGCCGCGAACACTGGGTCATCGAGGAACAGCCAGGATTCATCGAGAATCAGCAGCGAAGGAGCGCCGTCAAAGCGTTCGTCAAAGCGCGCGAACAGATAGCCCAGCACGGCCAGTACCGCCGCCTTGCTGTGCATCAGCTCCTCCATCTCGAAGCCCTGCACGTCGGCGCTGCCGAGCCGGTCATGATCGGCATCGAGCAGCTTGCCGTGGGCGCCGCCCAGTACATAAGGCGCCAGCGCCTGGCGCAGCGCATTCGATTGCAGCAGCACGGAAAGCCCGGTCATCGTGCGCTGTTCGATCGGCGCACCGGCGAGACTGCCCAGCGCCGACCAGAGCGTGGCCTTCTCGTCGGGGCCAACCGTCACGCCTTCGTGCAGTAGCCGACCTTCCACCCATTCCGCCGCCCAGGTGCGGTAGCCCTCGGTGTCGATGCGGGCCAGCGGCTGGAAGGCGATCTCGCCATCGTTGCCCAGGTCGTAATGCTCGCCGCCCAGGCCGAGGATGGTGGCGCGCATGGAGCGGCCCATGTCGAAGGCGAAGATGCGCGAACCGGCGTAGCGGCGGAACTGCATCGCCAGCGTGGCCAGCAGCACGGACTTGCCCATGCCGGTCGGTCCCACGACCAGGGTGTGGCCCACGTCGCCGATGTGCGTCACCAGCCGGAACGGCGTCGCGCCATCGGTACGGGTGACGATCAGCGGCGGGCCATCGAGATGCGGGTTCTTCTCCGGCCCGGCCCACACCGCCGATACCGGCATCATGTGCGCCAGGTTCAGCGTCGAGACGATGGGCTGGCGCACGTTGGCGTAGGCGTTGCCGGGAACGGACGACAGCCAAGCATCCACGGCGTTGAGCGTTTCGGGGATGGTGACGAAGCCCCGGCCCTGGATGACACGCTCCACCAAGCGCTGCTTCTCGTCGGCCAGGGCCGGGTCGGCATCGAGTACCGTCACCGTGGCGGTGAGGTAGCCGAACGCGACCTGATCGCTGCCCAGCTCCTGCAAAGCGGCATCGGCGTCCGCCGCCTTGTTGCTGGCATCGGTATCCACCAGCGGGCTTTCCTGCTGGAAAATGGTTTCGCGCAGCAGCGCCACCACGTTCTTGCGCTTGGCGAACCACTGGCGACGCAGGCGGCCCAGCTCCTTTTCCGCCTCGGCCTTGTCCATGCACAGAAAGCGCGTGCTCCAGCGATAGGCAAAACCCAGCCGGTTGAGGTCGTCCAGCAGACCGGGCCAGGTCGAGGTCGGAAAGCCCCGCACCGACACCACGCGCAGGTGTTGATCGTCCAGCACGGGCGCGAGGCCACCGATCAACGCGACATCGGCCAACAGCGCATCCAGATAGAACGGCACGTCCGGCACGCCGATGCGGTACTGCCGCGTCGAGATGGTCGAGTGCAGGTAGGTCAGCGTCTGGCTGTCATCCAGCCAGGCGATCTCCGGCATCACGCCATCGAGCAGGTCGAACACGCGATCGGTTTCCGCCACAAAGGCATCCAGCCGACCCTGCCAATCCACTCCCTCGCCGGGCGCGTTCTCGTAGAGCACCTTGGCGGCGCGGGCGCGGGATTCCTCCGGCGGCAGGAAAACCAACGTCAGGTAGTAGCCACTCTCGAAGTGCTGGCTCGATTCCTCGAACGCGGCGCGGCGTTCCTCATCCACCAGCCAGGACAGTGCCTCGGGAAAGTCGGCCTGCGGATAATCCGCCGCTGGCTGGCGTTGGGCCTCGATGAACAGCGCCCAGCCCGAACCGAGCCGGCGCAGCGCGTTGTTGAGCCGCGCCGTGGTGGCGATCATTTCGCCCTGCGTGGCGCTGTCCAGGTCCGGCCCACGAAAACGTGCCGTCCTCTGGAACGAACCATCCTTGTTGAGCACCACGCCCGGCGCGGCCAACCCGGCCCAGGGCAGCCAGTCGGCGAGCAAGGCCGGACGCTGGCGGTATTCGGCAAGGTTCAGCATCGCGGCATCCCCCTACACGTCCAGCAGCGGCTTGTGCTTGATGTGCCGGGCGAAGACCTGCATGAACTGCGGGTCGAGGCGCGCACCCCAGACCGCCAGCGAATGGCCGACGATCCACAACACTAGGCCCGGAATCCACAGTTGCAGGCCCAGCCCGACGGCGGCGGCCAGGGTGCCGTTGGCGATGGCGACCGTGCGCGGCGCGCCGCCCAGCAGGATCGGTTCGGTCAGCGAGCGATGCAGTGGAATCTCGAAGCCGGGTGCAAAGCCCGGCGTTGCTTCGTTGGCGGCGTTCATACGACGGCCCCGCCGGAGAAGCTGAAGAACGACAGGAAGAACGAGGACGCGGCGAAGGCGATGCTCAGCCCGAACACGATCTGGATCAGCTTGCGGAAGCCTCCGGACGTGTCGCCAAAGGCCAGCGCCAGGCCCGTGGCGATGATGATGATCACCGCCACGATGCGCGCCACCGGCCCCTGGATGGATTCGAGGATGGCTTGCAGCGGCCCTTCCCAGGGCATCGAGGAACCGGCCGCGTGCGCCGTGCCGGCCATCAGCAGGAACACGAGCGCCAGCAGCAGCCCCTGTTGCGCCGGCTCGGCCAGGCGGCGCAGGCGGGCAAGACGGAAAGGCGGATTGTCAGAAACGCGCAAAGCATGAGAAGGCGTCATGTCAGTTCTCCAGTGGGGTCAGGGGACGGGGAGGCAGTCGGCGACAGCTCGGGAAACGGCGTTTCCAGCGCGTCCGCCAGTTGGTAGCCCGTGGCGTCGAAGCCGACGACACGGGTGATGCTTTCGACGTGGCGATTGCGGCCACGCCCGGCGATGCGCACCACGACGTTGATGGCGTCGGCGATCAACGCACGCGGCGCGTTCGCGGCGACTTCGAGAATCAGTTGCTCCAGGCGCAGCAGCGCGCCTTGCGCGGAACCGGCGTGGATGGTGGCGATGCCGCCCGGATGGTCGGTGCCCCACAGCTTGACGAGATCCAGTGCCTCGCCGCCGCGCACCTCGCCGACCACCACGCGGTCGGGGCGCAGCCGCATCGTGGCCCGCGCCAAATCCCGCATGGAGGCCACGTTGCTGTGCGTGCGCAGCGGCACATGGTCGCGGGCCACGCATTGCAGCTCCACCGTGTCTTCGAGCACCAGAATGCGGTCGCCCGTGGTGGCGATTTCGGCCAGCAGCGCATTGGCCAGCGTCGTCTTGCCGGTGCTGGTGCCGCCCGCGATCAGGATGTTCTGGCGCTCGCGCGTGGCGCGGCGCAGGAACTCGGCCTGCGCCGTGGTCAGGATGCCGTCGGCCACATAGCGATCCAGGCTGATGACGTTGATGGCGCGCTTGCGCAGCGCGAAGGCCGGCCCCGGCGCCACCGGCGGCAGGACGCCCTCGAACCGCTCGCCCGTCTCGGGCAGTTCGGCGGACAGCAGCGGCTGGCCGCGATGCACTTCCGCCCCGACATGGGCGGCCACCAGCCGGATGATGCGTTCGCCATCGGCCTCGGACAGTTCCACGCCCAGGGGCGCGCGGCCGGACGACAGGCGATCCACCCATAGGGTGCGGTCGGGGTTGAGCATGATCTCCACCACGTCCGGGTCTTCGAGCGCGGCGGCGATCACCGGCCCCATCGCCGTGCGCAGCATCTGGATGCGGCGATCCAGCGAGGTCGCGGCCGATGAACGGGGTTCGGGCGGGATCTGCGGGACGGCGCTCATGAGGCACGCTCCGCAGCACGTTCATGGGCTTCGGCCTGCGCCGCCGCGTCATCCATCCGCATTGGGTCGGGGTGCAGTTCCTCCACCACATCGCGCACCAGGCTGCGCCCGCGCAGCAGGTGGCGGCCCAACTGTTCAACGAACTGCTCGAAACGGGCCTTGCCCTGCGCGCGGGCCGCGTCCTGATGCGCTTCGGGCACCGGCGTGCTGACCGTCAGGAAGTAGCGCACGAACAGCGCCAGCGTTTCGATCTGGATGTTCTGGTCGCGCTCCAGTCGATCGGCCTGCCGCGACAGGCGATCCAGCCGCTTGGCGATGGCCGCCTCGCGCTGGTCGCCCGCGTCCGGCGACAGCCAGGACGCCAGCGCCGCCGCGACGATGGACGACTTGGACACGCCTTTCTTGGCGGCCAGTTCTTCCAGCCGCTTGGCGTGCTCGTGCTGGATGAACAGATTGAGGCGGTATTGGCTCATAGGTCGATTCCGTCGTTGGGGTCGAGGGAAGCCAGCCGGGCCGTGCGCTGCATGGCCGGGTCGAGCTGGCCGGGAAGCGGTAGCGGCAGGTCGTCGTCGTCATCGAGCAGCCCCAGGTCATTGCCTGCGGACAGCGGTTCGGGGCTGTATTCGGTAACTTCGGATAGCTCCGGCTGGCGGCGCGGGCCGCCGTCATCGGTGCCGCCCAGGTCGTCGGCGGATGCTGTGGCCGGCGCGGCGGGTACGGCCGGGATCGCCAGCCCGCTCCAGTCGTCGGGCCGCGATGGCGGCACGTCGGCGTACTGCCCGGTCGCCAGCGCGGGCGGCGGCAGCACACGGCGCTTGAAATTGGCGTCGGTGTAGTAGCGCAGCTTCTTCGCCTTGATCGGCGCGACGCTGGACACCATCACCACGGACTCATCCGGCGGAAGCTGCATCACTTCGCCGGGCGTCAGCAGTGGCCGCGCCGTTTCCTGGCGCGACACCATCAGGTGCCCGAGCCAGGGCGCGAGCCGATGGCCGGCGTAGTTGCGCTGCGCGCGAAGTTCGGTGGCCGTGCCCAGCGTCTCGGAGATGCGCTTGGCGGTGCGTTCGTCGTTGGTGGCGAACGTCACCCGCACATGGCAGTTGTCCAGAATCGAATGGTTCTGGCCGTAGGCTTTGTCGATCTGATTGAGGGACTGCGCGATCAGGAAGCTGCGGATGCCGTAGCCCGCCATGAAGGCCAACGCCGTCTCGAAGAAATCCAGGCGCCCCAGCGCCGGGAACTCGTCGAGCATCAGCAGCAGCTTGTGGCGACGCTCGATGCCGTCGGAGCCATCGAGCGATTCCGTGAGCCGTCGTCCGATCTGGTTGAGGATCAGCCGGATCAGCGGCTTGGTGCGGCTGATGTCCGAAGGCGGCACCACCAGATACAGCGAGACTGGATGTTCTGCGGCGATCAGATCAGCGATGCGCCAGTCGCAGCGTGACGTGACTTCCGCCACCGTGGGGTCGCGGTACAGGCCCAGGAACGACATGGCGGTGGAGAGCACACCCGAGCGCTCGTTGTCTGCCTTGTTGAGCACTTCACGCGCGGCGGATGCCACCACCGGATGCGGCGCATTGCCTAGGTGCCGCGTCGTCATCATCCGATGCAGGGTCAGCTCGAACGGGCACGCCGGGTCGGACAGGAAATTGGCGACGCCGCGCAGCGTCTTGTCCTCGCCGGCGTAGAGCACATGCAGGATGGCGCCGACCAGCAGCGCATGGCTGGTCTTCTCCCAGTGATTGCGACGTTCCAGCGCGCCTTCGGGATCGACCAGAATGTCCGCGATGTTCTGCACGTCGCGCACTTCATGCGCGCCGCGCCGCACTTCCAGAAGCGGGTTGTAGCCAGCCGACTGCGCGTCGGTCGGGTTGAACAGCAGGCAGTGGCTGAACCGTGAGCGCCAGCCGGCGGTGATCTGCCAGTTTTCGCCCTTGATGTCGTGGATGACAGCCGATGCGGGCCAGCTCAACAAGGTGGGCACCACCAGGCCGACACCCTTGCCCGAGCGCGTGGGCGCGAAGGCCAGGACGTGCTCCGGGCCTTCGTGGCGCAGGTACTGCCGCTCATGCTGGCCGAGAAAGACACCGACGGGCTGGGTCAGTCCGGCCTTGTGGATGTCACTGGCATCGGCCCAGCGGGCCGAACCGTAAGTCGTGACCCTGCGCGCCTGGCGTGAGCGCCAGATGGACATGCCGATGGCGACCACCACGGCGATGAGTCCGCTGCCGCCCGCGATGGCGCCGCCGATGTCGAAGACCTCCGGCGCATAGGCGCCGAAGAAGAACCACCACTCGAACAGTTTCCAGGGGTGATAGACCGGCGTGCCAAAGAAGTCGAACCAGGGCGAGCCAAGGCGTAGCTGATAGCCCAGGGCGGCGGCTGTCCATTGTGTGGCGCTCCACACACCGGCGATCACGATGCCGAATACGACGGCGATCTGCCCGAACAGCACGTTCGTCCCTTGCATGACTTGGCCTCCGACTTTTCCTGCGCTGATTCCCCATGAAAAAGCGGCACTTGGATGTGCCTGTCATGGGAGGATCGGTGCCGGGCCAGTGCCGGTCAAAGACCGTTATCAGAACCTAGGTGATGCAAAAAACATCGTTTCAGGCGGGGGCGAACACGACAAAAACGCCGCCAGCGCGGGCGCGCTGCGGCGTGTCGGCAAAGAAAAGCGGAATTTGTTGCGAGTGGCCGACGAATCAGAACGTCGGTGGCGTTTCCGGCGGTGTATAGGGCACGTTGCCGTCACCGAAGAAGCGCCGGTTCGTCGCCTCGGCCACGCGGTTGCACAGCACGTCGCCCAGCCGTGGCCGGTCGGTCTTGCACTGCTCGCGCAGCTCCCTCAATCGCTCGGGATCGGCGACCAGTTCCTCCACGGTCGGCACGTCAGCCTGGCTGGATGCCTCCTGCCTAGGTGCTTCCGATTGGCCGCAGGCGGCCAGCGCTGCGACCAGCAGTAACGGGATGAGTTGTTTCATGGCTCGATTTCCTCCTGGTCAGATTAGGACGGCGGCACGGACCTGACGCCTTCGGGGGATTCGATGGCCTGCACCCGCTCGATGAAACGAACCAGCTCTTCCGAAATCTCGCCTTCGCGCCGCAGCAGGTAGGTCAGCAGCATGGGCGAACGTCCCGCCAAGGGTCGAGCTACTACGCCGGGCTCCCGGCTTGCCGCGATGTGCGGGCCGCCTGCCAGTCCCAAGGCGAAGCCGGCTGAAACCACCACCATCATCAGCTCGAACGAGGCGACGCGCTCGACGATCAGCGGTTCCCGGTCAGAGCGGCGCAGAACACGCTCGACTTGTCGCGCGAGGCCCTCGCACGCCTGCGGGTCGCATAGCACCAGTGGATAGCGCAGCACTTCGTCCAGCGGGATACGTTTGTGCTTGAGCAGCGGATGCCGCGCTGGAACAGCGACCATTAGCGGGTCGCTCCAGATCGGCTCGGCCACGATACCATCTCCCACCTCGTCCGACTGTGCGAAACCCACGTCGTACAGGTCGTCATGCAATCCCTTGAGTTGCTGCGAGAGAGGCACCTCAAACAATCGGATTTCGACCTCGGGTTCCTCCTGCCGGCAAAGCGCCAGCAAGGACGGCAGGCGTGAGGGTGTGATGCCATCGGACAGCGCGATGCGCAACTGGCCGTGGAAGCCACTGGCTGCCGCCTTCACGCTGTCGCGGGCCTGCTGCAAGGCGGAGAACACACGCGGCACGTGCTCCAGAAACAGTCTGCCGGCCCGCGTCAGACGTGTGCTGCGGCTAGTACGGACGAACAACTGCTCGCCCAGGTCTTCTTCCAGTTCCTTGATGGTGCGCGATAGCGGCGACTGCTCGATGTGCAGCCGCTCGGCCGCACGGGCGAAGTGGAGTTCTTCGGCCACGGCCAGAAAGCAGCGCAAGTGACGAAGTTCCATGTGTCCCCTTCCTCACTGGGTGGCTGGCAAATCCTTGCCGTGATAACTGAGTTCCGCGTTGGCACAGATCTACGTCTCGCGGTGCGTTCTTCTTGTGAGTACTCACCGGCACAGCCGGTCGGTTGCGCCCCGTTCTTTAAGGCTTTCGAGAAGCCAGGAGCTTGCGAAGCGCGCCCAGCATGCCAACGCCAAGAGTCAAGCTGCTGCCAAGATTCTCGATGCGGTGGCCGGCTGCGGTGGCCAGTTGCACGATGCCTTGCGTATCGGCCGTGACTGTTTCAAGCGCGGCGGCCTCCATTTCGGCAAGTGCCTCCAGTTCAGGGGAATGTGGCTCATGCAAGGTGTAACCCAGCAAAATGAGCGCCGCCACCAAGTAAAGGGTAGCGATTGCCAGTGTTGCCCCGAGATCACCGAGAGGAGCTTTGATGGCCAGGAACAGCGCATAAGTCGCCAGCCCGGAGGTGGCGATGAACGCCGCGATAGCCAGTGCGGCGGTGATACTGCGCCGAATGAGCTGTCGAAGCAGGACTTGGCGGCGCAGCAATGCTATGCGGCCGTAGAGTTTTGCAGAGTTGAGAGTCGACATAGGAGACCTTTCAAGGAAAGCACAAATCGGTTATCGAGCCTGGTAACCGATGACGACGCCCGCAGCCAGGCCGATGCCAAGCGCGGCCAGCGCCGTCAAGCGCGGGTGCCTATTCAGATCGTCCGCAAACTCGTCAAGGGTTTCGTTTACAGCTTTCAAGAAAGCGTCGGCATCGTGTAATTGAGAACGTGCTTCGCTGACGCAGCTCACTTCTTCGGTGGGGGGCGGGGCTTCATCTTGCGGCTTCGTCCGTTGGCGAGCTTGCTCGGCGATCTCTACGCCAAGGGCTTTGATTTCACTTGTCAGATTCATCGCCTTTCCCCTTCAATAGAATTTTCCGGCTGTCACCTTCCCATGCATCTGCACATGCGCCAGAGACGAGAATGCGCAGGACATGCCTGCGTCTCCGGCATTAGGGAAATTACTTTTTGGCCTCGTCGATGGACTGGCGGATAGACGCATAGGTTTCGGAGAAAAGCCGCTGGGCTTCCCCATAGCTCTTTTTCGTGGTCTCCCATACCTCGGACGAGGCTTTCGAGACCCGGGCCTTGGTCTCCTCCACATCTGCATTCAGTGCAGCAATACGCCCTTCAATGGCTGCGCGCTGATCCGCCGCGAGCTTGGCCGCGTCGGCACGCAATCCAGCAAGCGCTTTCTGCTGCGCATTCAGTTCCGCCTCCAGTACGGCACGCTGCGTAGCGATGCTGGCCTTGCTTTCCTCAAGATATTTGTCTCGGGTGGCCTGGAAGGTGGCCCAATCGTTGTCAAGTGCCTGACGTGCTTCGGCGATCTGGGCATCGCTCCAGTTCTTTGCGTTGGCTGCGGCATCTTGAGCCCGGTGGCGATAGGTATCCCGCTGCTTGCGCAGGTCCGCCAACGCCGCATCGGCCTTGGTGCGCGCCTCGCCCCGGAGCCTGCTGGCGTCTTTTTCCAGGGCAGTAATGTTGGCATCAAGCTGGGCCAGCCGATCCTGCGACCACGCCAGTGCTTGGTGAACCCTTGAGGGCTCCTTCTGTGCGGCGGCTGAATCGGCCTGTGCTTCTGCATTCTGTGCCAAGGCGGGAGGAGCTGACAGCAACGCTGTCTGAGCAAGCAGCGCCAAGGCGATTGTGGAAAAGCGAAGTTTCATGGTGATTTCTCCTGATAAGCCAAAGTAAAAGCAACGTGGCGCCTAGGTTCAAAGAACCTTGGAAAAGGCATCCTTGATCTTCTGGACCGTGACGTCGTGAGCTGCCTTGGCATTGGTGAACCCCTGCTTGACGGCACGCCAGGATTCATCGCCGGCGTCCTTGACCTCACCGATACGTGCCTGAAATTTCTCGGCCTCAGTGGAAAGGTGATCGAACGCGGCATCGAGTTCGCCGCGGGCTTTCTCGACGGCATCGGCCGCCTGGTCACGCAACTCCTTCAGGGAGTTTTGCCACGCTTCCCGCTGTGCGTGCGCACGGACGACGACGATGCTGCGCGTGGTTTTCACCTGATCGCCGGTCGTGGCGACAAACTGCTGAAGGGCGGACTCGACCTCGACCCATTCGGCTTCGAGCTTGTCCTGAATTTCGCCCGCTTCCTGCTTCGCGGTGTCCGCTTGGGCGCGCAGATCATCGTAGTACTGCTGCAGCTTCGCGCGGGATGCCGCGAGGCGTGCGCGGGCTGCGTCGGCTTGCTTGCGGGCATCCTCCTTGATATCGGCGGCCGATTTTTCGACCTCGGAGAGAATGGCATCGGTCTCATCGAGACGCTGCTTCGCCCATGCGATGGTTTGGTGTGCGTAGGATTGGAGAGTCATGATGTATTTCCTTTCAGTTGAGAGGGATTGATGGAGTCAAGTGGGGCCTGTTTTTCGGTTCGCGCTGTCATCAGCCGGCCGAACAGCAAGAAAGCCGCTTCGGCAGAGATCGCGGACCATGTCCGTGATCTGCCTGACGGCTTCGTTCTGAATGCTTTGCCAGTCCATGCCACGGAGCATCACGCCGCGCAGAAACCTGAAACTGAAAATTGCCGTCAGAATTGCGATGACGCGCAGCCGCAGTGCCTCGTCATCGGAAGATCTGCCGCTAAACTGGCTGGCGGCATGTACTAGACGCTTCTGCAGCGGAGCGATCGCGCGTTCATGAATCAGGGCGAAGGCGTCGTCGTTGTCGTAAGCGCAGCGGGCCACGAATGCCGTCCAGGCATGCGGCTCGGCCTCGTCCAGCATGGTGTGGAGCACTTGGATCAGTGCGCGTTCGAAGCGAACGGAAAGCTCGATGTCCGGCGTATCGTCGAGCAAGGCTGCGGCTTCCGCGAAGCGATTGGCCGCATATTCGGCGATCATCTCCGCTGCGGCCAGATAGAGTTCCTTCTTGCTGCCGAAATGGTAGGGAATGGCCGACAGCGTGGTTTTAGCCGCTTGGGACAAGGCACGTGTGGTTGCCCCCTCGTAGCCAACGGCAGCGACAACGTCAATCGTCGCTTCGATCAACTGCGATCGGGTCTTGGCACTGCGGGCCTCGTGGCCGCTGGTTGTTTCGGCATGATTTGGCATACATCCTCCGACTGTTCCGATGAAAATATAGTTCATACGAACGATCTTTTCAATGGTAATGGAATTGCGAAAAATCGGGTGCCTCATGGTCAGTGGCAACGGTCATAGGGGTCTCAAGCCGATGAGGGACGTCGCCTGGCTGATCCGAAGCTCCTTTGAGGGCTTCGCCGCCTGGACCCAGACCTACCAGGCTGACAGCCTCCTGGAAGCCCTGAATGGGCTCCTCCAGGCCGCCAAGCGTCAAGCGCGTAGTCGGATCGGCTTCGAGAAGATGCGCGCCGTGCTTTTGCGCATCGCCGTTGGGTTCGACTTCGCCCGGATTAATCCGCATGCCGCTGACCCCCTTCGCCCCCCTGCTGCGAGGGTGCAACTGCACACTGGTGCGAGCGAGCGCCGCCATCCTGTGCCACCAGGCGGGCAGGAGCGCCCACGAAGTACCGGCGGGTACAAATTCACGCCCCTGCGCCGACTCGAACGCCCGAAGCCGCGCAAGGTATGACCGCACGCGGCGCGGCTCCAAACGCTGCAGGTCAATCCGCCCGTAGTCCTCAACGAGCCGGGTGAACAGCGCGCGCAGGCGATCGGTGCGGGGATGCAAGTCATCTTCGACGTGCTCGGTGGCGAGTCGGGCGAGCTGGAGCCCGCGGCCGACGAGACGGTGGAACTCCTGTGCGGCGGGGAAGCTGCCCAGGCGTTCGATCCGCTTGAGCGGCAGTTTCACGTATACCGCGAGCAGACGCCGCAAATCGGCGCGGATGGCCTGCGCCAGCGCCAAATGAGGACGGCTGGTCAAGGAGGAGTGCGCAGATTCCGAAGCTGGCCAGCATGCCCGCAGGTTCTCCACGTAGAGCCGCCGGTCGCCGAAGTAACCGGTGACCTGCCGGGTCGCTGCCTGCTCAAGCGCATCCCGCGGTGCATCGCTCAGGACGCGCGCCATCGAGCGCAATGGCTGCCCGACCGACAGCGGAAAACGGGAGAAGCGGTAGCTTGCCTGCGTTCCAGGCAGCAATCGGTAGGCCACCAGTTCTTCCCGCAAGGAAGTATCGGCCTCGAAGTGCGCCCGCATCCGCTCGAACAAATCCAGCGGCATGCTCGGCAGACCCGCCCGGTCGTACAAGGAGCGGTCGTCGTAGCCACCGGCGGCGAGAATTCGCGCAACCACGTCGGCGCAATTGAGATCGCTCCTGCTCCAGCGCAGGCTTGCGTCCCGGAATCCGTTTTCGATGCGGTGGGCCTCGGCCACCATCGCCGCACGGCGCTCGGCGGGAATGCCCTGGACCCGCAGCCCGAGCGTCTCACGGCCATAGGCCATGCCGTAGGTGTTGGTGTGAACTTGCGAACGGGACGGACGATGGATGCCGTACAGGTAGTCCGCCAGGCTCACGTGCTGCAGGAAGTTCGGGTCGACGGACGGGTCCGCGATGTAGTTCGCGCTGTAGACGGTGTCGCCGATGCGCACGGCAAGATGCCCGAACGGGTTTTCGAGAACGACCCGTTGCGGCGTTTTGGACGTGGCGTAGGACAACAGCAGCTCGACCTCTGCCGGTGCTTCGGAATCCAGTTGCGCCAGCGCCTGATCGATGCCCTGGACGGGCGCGCCGTTCTCGACGCCATAGCCGGGCAGCGGGCGGCCTGGCCGGAAGCCATCGTCCAGCGCAAACCGCACGATGCTCGCGATGTCGATGCCCTGCCGGAACTCCTGCTGGGCTCGCAGCATGGCCTCGCGCTCGGCAGGGTCGCCCAGCAGTTCCATCACGGATCTGCCCGCATCGTCGGCGCTGGCCGCGAACCGGGCCAGGCCCTGGCGCAGGAACAGCGCGGCGTTTTCGCGTTCATGGCCGCTGATCACGTCGAGCAGCACGGTCGGCACCCCGAGGGCAAAAGCCTCTGCGGGCGTCATCCCGCCGGCCTTGGTGACCAGGATGTCGGTGGCTGCCATGCACGACGCCATCTCGCTGCGCGGCAGCAGCCCCAGCGGCTTCAACGTCACCGTGTCCGGCAGCCTTTCGCGCAGATCGGCAAGCGCCTCGTATTGCCGCGTATTCGTGCCGCACACTGCGATGATCTGCAGGCGGCCCGGGCGGCGGCGAACGATGCTTTCGACGACCCCCAGATAGTCGCCCGCTCCTTCCTTGCCGCCGGTCAGCAGCAGTGTCGGCACCTCCAACGACAGCCCAAGGCCCTGGAGCGTGGCACGGCGGGCGTCGGCGGATGCCGCGGGAATCCGCACCGGCATGCCGCTGGTAACGATTTTATCGGCCGGAACGCCTGCGGCCAGCCAGCGCGTTTTCAGTTCCGGGTGGGCAAGAAAGGTACGGTCGATCCGCTTGGAGATGCGCGGGAAATAGCCCTCGAAGAAATCCGTATGCAGCCAACCGATTCTCGTGTCGGACAGCAGTCCTTTTTCCCGCAAGGTTCCCAGCACTTGGGCCGCCCCGTAGTGGGTGGCGAGAACGGCATCCGGCCGCTGCGCGGTCAAGTAGGCCGATACGCTTTCTTCTGGATAATCGTTGGGCAGCATCGACAGCGAGGCCACACGGCTGCCGCGCGCCTGCATCGTACGGAACAGACTCTCGAAGCACTCCGGCAGATGGTTGGCGACGAACCAGTACAGGCGCTCGTCAACCCGTCGCCACACCGGATGCATGAACGTGCGGATGTCCTGCATCAGCACCCGGGTCGCCGGAGATTGCCGCCGTATCTCGTCCTGAATGGATTGCGCGGCACTGATGTGTCCGTATCCGATGGAAGAATAGAAGATGACGACCTTCCCGGTGGTGCTCATCGTCCTCTCCCGCTGCGCAGAATGGAAAGCAGAAGCCATAGGCTGCCGACTGTCGCGCCAAGGAATCCGAGAAAGCCAAAGACCGGCAACCCCAGGAGCGTCGGCCCTCCCGACACGGTCATGACGATGGACGAACCGACGATGAGCGCGGCGACGACGATCCCGATCACCAGACGGTTGGCGGCATTGTCGAGCTGATCGCCGACCCGTCTCAGATGGGTGACGTCGATGTGTACTTCCAGGCGACCGCGGCGGGCGGCTCGCAGCAACCGGGAGATGTCCTGGGGCAAGCCAGCCAACAACGAGAAGATGTCACCGGCCGCCCGCCGCCCCCGTCTGAGCAGCGCTGCCGGGGAGTAGCGCGCGTGCATGGCACGCTCCAGCAGCGGCAGTGCCTGGTTGGCCATGTCGAAACCGGGATCGAGTTCACGGCCCAAGCCTTCCAGTGTGACGAAGGCTTTGACCAGCAGGGACAGATCGTTGGGCAGGGCGAGGTGATGCTGGCGCGGGATCGCCACGAGGTCGGACAACATTACGCTCAACCGCAGTTGCTTCAGTGGCACGCCGTGGTAGCGATCTATGAAAGACTGGACTTCCGACAACAGATCCTGCTCATTTGCCACACCGTCGCTCGTCCATTCGAGCATGACGTCGACGACGCTGCGGGCGTCGTTCCTCACCAGCCCCAGCAGCAGGCGGATCAACTGGTCGCGGCGTTCCTCCTCCAGCCTGCCAACCATGCCAAAGTCGATGAAGGCGATTCGATTGCCCGGCAAATAGAACACGTTGCCCGGATGGGGGTCAGCGTGAAACACCCCGTCCTCGACGATCATCTTCAGTACGGCATTGGCGCCACGCCGTGCGAGCATCTTGCGGTCCAGGCCAGCCTGATCTACGGCCTGAAGCCTGCGCCCGGAAATACCACCAATGAATTCCTGTACGCAGACCCGCTCGCCGGTCCACTGCCAATACACGCGGGGAATGACGATGATGGGATGTGCGCCATCCGCGTCCGGCTTCTCCTCGCCCGGGACGACAGGAGGAGAGTCCTGATCGGTATAGCCGGTGAAGTTCTCGGCGATGCGTTCGGCATTGCGGCATTCGCCGGCGAAATCGAGTTCATTGCGCAGCGACTGGCCGAACTGGCGCACCATCTCGCGCGGATGCAGGACGCGCCATTCCGCGCTCTCCGTCTCAGCGAGTTCGGCCAAGCGCGCAAGCCAGCGCAGATCGGCTTCCAGAATGGGCCGAATGCCGGGCCTGCGCACCTTGACCACGACTTCGCCGCCATCTTCGAGACGCGCCCGATGCACCTGCGCAATGGAAGCGGCCGCCAAGGGCTCGGGATCGAAGGCCGCGAAGATTTCCTCGGGTGGCGCGCCGAGGTCTTCGGTGAGCTGCTGATGTACGGCTGCCCAGGGAGCGGGCGGTGCGCTGTCCTGCAACTTCCCGAATTCGGCGGTCCACTCGGGTTCGAGTAGATCGACCCGGGTAGCGAGCACCTGGCCGAGTTTGACGAAAGTCGGCCCCATTTCCTCCAGCGCCCGCCGCACTCGTTCAGGGGGCGTCATGTGGGCGAAGTCTGTCGCTTCGTTCCAGTGCAGTGCCGTCCCCGCCCGCTCCAAGACGTTGGACAGCCCCATCCGGCGCACCATGTCGCCAAACCCGTAGCGGACTAGGATCGAGGCGATTTCGTGCAAGCGCCGTAGATCACGCATCGCGGTCAGTGCCTGCCAGAACATTGCGTTTCCTCATCTTTTCGGGGGCTGGTTGATGCCACCGCCCAGCGCCGCGTACAGCCCGATTTGGCTTGACAAGGCCGCCCTGCGTACCTGCACCAGTTGCTGCTCGACGGCAAGCAGGTCGCGCTCGGCGTCCAGTACCTCCAGGTGCGCCGCCGAGCCAGCATCGAACAGCATCCGCGCCAGTTTCAAACGCTCGCTCTGCTCGGCGTGGGCCTGGCGCGCCACGACGAGCTGCTCGGTGAGCTTCTGCCTTGCGGCCAGGGCATCGGAAACGTCGCGAAATGCTGCCTGGATCGCGCGTTCGTATTCGGCAATGGCAATGTCACGCCGCACGACGCTAACGTCGAGATTGGCCTGTCGCATACCGGCATCGAAGATCGGTAGTTCGATCGTCGGCTGGAACAACCATGCCCGGGTGCCCGACGAAAACAGGTCGCTCAGGCTGGTGCTGACCGAGCCGGCGCCGCCAGTCAGTGCGATGCGTGGGAAGAACGCGGCGCGCGCCGCACCGATGTTGGCCTGGCGCGCCCGCAGCGCATGCTCGGCGGCCAGGATGTCCGGGCGGTTGACCAAGAGGTCCGATGGCAGCCCGGGCCTCAGTTCGGGCATGACCAGGGCTTCATCCATCGGGGCTGATGACGGCGGCAATTGGGGTTCGCTGCCGAGCAGTAGCGCCAGGGCATTGCGCTGCTGTTCGCGCGCAAGCTCCAGTTGCACCTGCAGGGCTTTGCCCTGGCTGAGCAGGGTGCGCACTTGGGTCAGTTCCAGCCGCGAGCCATGGCCCAGCTCCAAGCGCTTCTGGAAGATTTGCGCCAGCTCTTGCTGGTTTTCAACCGTGCGCCTTGCCAGCGAAATGCGCTCGTCGAGTTCGCGCAGGCCCAGGTAGGCATCAGCGACCTGGGCGACCAGCGCCAATTCCACGGCGCGCTGGCCCTGCTCGGTGGCCAGCCATTGCTCCAATGCGGCGGTCTTCATGCTGCGTACGCGGCCCCACAGGTCCAGCTCCCAACTGCTGATGCCCACGGAGGCTACGTTGACCTCCAGGACCGAGCGGCCCGCCAGCGGCTGTAGCCCATCGGGCAGGCCGGCGCGGATTTGCTGCGCCCCCACGCCGACCATTGGCGCCTGCTGCGCACGCTGGATGCGAAAGGCGGCACGCGCTTCCTCGGTGCGCAGCACCGCCACGCGCAGATCGCGGTTGTTTTCCAGCGCGGTCTCGATCAGCGCCTGCAAGGCCGGGTCGGTGAAGTACTCGCGCCACGCCAGGTCAGCCGCGGCCGCAACGCCCGGCGTGTCGGGCTGCGTCCGCCAGTTCGATGCGACGGGGAGCGCTATGGGATCGAGCGCGGGTGCCAGTGAGGCGCAACCGCTCAGCATCGCCAGCACCGCCACCGCCAGCGTGCCGACGAGCCGATGGCGGGCCGATGGGCCGGTCTCATGGCCTGGGCGGGCCTGGCGACTGCGAGGGGATGTACCGCGGTCATTCTCATGCATGGTCTGCTCCTGTGGCCGCCGGGGTTGCATGGCGCTTCGCATGCAGCTCGTAGAGCAGCGGTACGACGAACACGGTCAGCGCAGTCGAGACCAGCGTGCCGAAGATCAGCGAGACGGCTAAGCCCCCGAAGACCGGGTCGGTCACCATGACGGCCGAGCCGAAGATGATCGTCAGCATCGTCAGCAGGATCGGCCGCAGACGCACCGCGCCGGCCTCGCGTACGGCATCCTCCAGCGGCATGCCGTGCCTGATGTTGTCCTGGATGAAGTCGATGATCAGCAGCGAGTTGCGGATCACCACGCCCGCCAGGGCGATGATGCCGACCATGGATGTCGCGGAGAAATCCACGCCGACCAGCCAGTGCCCCGGAAAAATGCCGATGATGCCCAGCGGCACGGCTGACATGGCCACCAGCGGAATGATGAACGAGCGGTAATAAGCGACCAGCGCGAAATAAATGATGAGCAGCGCGCCGCTGAGCGAGATCGTGAGATCCCGGTATACGTCCAGCGTCATGCGCATCTCGCCGCCCCACAGCAACTGGTAGCCGTCGATGGTGTCGGGCACGTCCTCCTTGAAGCGCAGGTTGCCGGTGCGCAGCGGACGTCCGTCCGGCGCGGTGATGCCGTGCAAGCGCCGCTGCAGGTCGAGCACGGCGTACAGCGGCACCGAGTCCGACAGTTCCGCGCCGACGAAGGTGACCTTCTCGTTGTCGCGGTGCAGGATGGGGCGATCGACCGATGCGGGGACCACTTTGACCAACTCCACCAGCGGCACGGGCTGGCCGGCGGCGTTGTCCACGAATACCCGGTCGAGCCGGGCGGGATCGACCTCGAAGCGGCGCGGCACGAAGGCCCTGACTGGCACCGGCAGTTTCTCGTCCGGCAGGTGGGCGCGGCCGAGGATGGTGCCGCCGTAGACCAGCGCCAGCGCCTCGGCAATCTGCGCAGTCGAGACGCCGGAGAGCGCGGCCTTGTCCTTGTCCGGCACGATGCGGTGCTCCGGCACGTCTTCCGGCTCGGTATCGGTGATATCGACGATGTCGTAGGTCTGTGCGAAGGCCCCGCGTACCTGGGCCGACAGTGCGCGCAGACCCTCGGCGTCCGGGCCATAGATTTCCGCCAAAACAGTCGAGCGCAGCGGCGGACCCGGCGGCTGCTCGACCAGCGCCACCTCGGCACCGGGCCAGGCAGCGCGAATGGTCTCCACTTTGGGACGCAATTCGCGCACGATGTCGATGGAGCTTTCCTTGCGGTGACGCTTGTCGATGAGGTTGACGCGGATTTCCGCGATGTGGCTGCCGGCACGCGCGGCCGTGCCCTTGAACAGGCCGTTGAAGTCGGCCACACCTGCCTGGCCGACCCAAGTCTGGTAGTTGAGCACCTGCGATTCCTGCGCCAGCACTGCGGTGACCTGGCGCACCAGGCGATCGGTGTCTTCCACCGGCGTGGTTTCCGGCATCGAAACCACCACGTTGAAGGTGTTCTGGTCGTCCTTGGGCAGAAAGCCGATCGGCACGCCCAGCGCGGACACGGCCCCGCCCACGCCCGCCGGACGGACGAACTGCCAGGCGCCTTGCATCAGCGAGACCGTCATCAGCAGCAGCACCGCCAGAGCGAAGCCGATGCGCACGTTTCTGTATTGCTGTAAGGGGCTGAACAGGCGCAGGTAGAGGCGCTCGATCCGCCCCGGTGCGCCATGACCATGGGACTGTTGCCCGTGCGCTGATTCTTCCTGCCGGATGTCGTGGCGATGAAGCCAGCGATTGGATGCCCACGGTACGACGATGTAGGCCACCACGATGGAGGCGGCCATGGCAACTGGCACGGTGACCGCCACCGGGAAAAAATACTGGCGCGGCATGCCGGTCAAGGCCAGCAGCAAGGTAATGAAAACCAGCATCACCGCGAAGGTGGCCAGGTTGGTGGCGTTGCCGATCTCGTTGGTCGCCAGCACGGTTTCCGCTTCCTTGTCTGCCTTCGGTTTGCGGCTGGCGTAGTGGCGGTGGATGTTCTCGATGACCACGATGGCGGCATCCACCAGCAGTCCTAGCGCCAGGATCAGGGCGAAAAGCGTGACGCGGTTGATAGTGACGCCGCCCAGCAGGTTGGCCGTCAGCGTGATACCCATGATCAACGGCACCGTGATCATCACGATCAACGCCTCGCGCCAGCCCAGGAAGAGGATCAGCACCAGGCCCACGGTGACCAGGGCGATCGTCAGGTGTTCCAGCAGCAGGTTGACCGCGTCGTCGGCCTTCTGGCCGTCGTTGCGCGTCACCACGACCTGGATGTCCTGGGGCACGAAGGTGGCCTGCATGCGCTGCATGCGGTCGATCACTGCATTGGCGACCACCACGGCATTGGTGCCCTTCTTTTTGGCCACGGCGATGGTGACGGCGGGCAGGTCTGTGGCATCGGCCGTGCCAAAGCGTGGATCACCGAGACCGAAGGAGAGGCGGCTGGCCGTGGTTGGCTCCGACGGCGGGCCGTCGGTAACGGTGGCCACGTCGCGCACGTAAACCGGCCGCTTGTCGCGCACGGCGATGAGCTGGTTACGCACATCCTCGGCCGAGGTGTAGGCCGCATCCAGCTTGATGGCTTGTACCTGGCCGTCACGTACGGTGGGCGGCAGTGGCAACGTCAGGTTGCTGATTGGGAAGGCCGCTCGGGCTTGGCCCAGGGTCACGCCGTAAGCCTGTAGGCGATCGGGGTCCAGTTCGATGGTGATTTCGCGGTGCTGCCCGCCGCGCAGCGACACCACCGAGACGTTCTCGGTACTGCGCAGGCGCTCGGCCATGCGTTCGGCCATGCGGTTGAGCGCGTAGTCATCGTATTTCGACGAAGCCAGCGTGAAGGTGACGATCGGCACGTCGTCCGCGTCGACGCTTTGCACCAATGGCGTCGTGGCATCGGCAGGCAGCCAGGCGCGGCTGGCCATCACGCGGTCATAGAGCTTGACCAGTGACTGCTCCTTGGATTCGCCGACCTTGAATTGCACCTGAACGATTCCCTGTGAGTTGCGGGAAGTGCTCTCGATGTGATCGACGCCGGGCAGTTCGCTCAGGATGCCTTCGAGGGGCGTGACCACCAGCGATTCGACCTCACTGGCAGAGGCGCCCGGCAAGCCGACCATAACGGCGGCGGCGGGCACGATGATCTGCGGGTTCTCCTCGCGCGGGGTCTGCAGCACCGCCACGACACCCATCAACGCCACGGCGATGATGAAGACCAGCGTGAGCTTGGAGGTGATGAAGTGCTTCGCGAGAAAACCCGCGAAGTTCAGGCGCCGCGACGTCATCGCGCGCCCCCGACGGCCTGGATCGGCATGCCGTCATGGACGGTGTCGGCGACGCTGGCGAGGATGGTTTCTCCGTCCGACAGGCCCGCGGTCACCTCCACCACATCGCCCAGGCGCTGGCCTGTGCGCAGCCAGCGAAAACGCGCCACACCTTCCTGCAGCACGAACACGCCGTCCAAACCGCCGCGCCGCACGAGGGCCGTACGCGGCACCGTGACGGCCCGCTTCTCGTCCAGCAGGATTTCGAGACGGCCGAACATTCCCGGCAGCAGGCGCGCGTCCCGCGGCAGCACGATGTCCACCTCGTAGCGGCGGGTCACGCCATCGCCCGATGGCACCACGCCCCGGACCCGTCCCTTGAAGCGCTCATCGCCCAGCGCGTCGATGCGCACGGGAATCAAGTCACCGGACTTGATTGCCGCCAGGCTGCGCTCAGGTACGAACGCCTTGAACAGCAAGACCTCACGCGACTCCACCGTCATCAGCGGCGCGCCGGGAGTGGCCATCTCACCGCTGCGCCGGGCCACCGAGACGACCACGCCATCCACCGGACTGGTGATGGCCACGTAGTTGCGCTGCGCTTGTGCCGCCGCCAGCGCCGATTGCGCTTGCTCCAGCGTCGCGCGGGTGGTTTCCTCCCGCACCCTGGACTTGCGCAGCGCGTCGGCCGAGATCGCGCCAGCCGGCACCAGTTGCGCATTCTGGTTCACGTCGTACTGCGCATCCCGCCAAGCCTCCTGGGCGGCCTGCACGCCGGCGCGTGCCTGCGCGATAGCCGCGTCGATGTCAGAGGCGTCGATGCGCAACAGCAGGTCGCCGCGCCTGACCGCCTGGCCCTCGCGAACATCGAGCTGGCGAATGAATCCGGTCACGCGCGAAGCTACGTCGATGCGTCCGTCAGAGACGACGCTGCCAGTCACATCGTTGGTAACAGGTAATCGTGCCTGCCGTACCACAGCGACTTCTGCAGCCACCGGCGTGGCCACGGATCTAGACGAGATTGAGCCATCAGTGCAGGCAGCGAGCAGAAGTACACACATGGACAGCACGGCCACCGTGCACGCCTGCACGCTCCTGCCCGTGCTCAAAGTGCCAGTCTCCCGGACCGACGGCACGGGTCTATGGAGGTCGAGCGCATAGGTAGTCAAGCGATTCATGAGTGTCTCGAAGGTCTTGGTTATGTCAGATTCTAATAGAGTTCGTACGATCGAACTATATTTTATCGAATAATTTGGTCAAGTGCGGAACGAGCGGATGACCTCCGTGCTCGCTCGATGTTTTCTTGATCGGAAGGTGTGCAAGCCCTCCGTATCGTGTTGCTAGCTGCGTTTTGTTTACCGCCTCAACTGATAGCAGGCCCGCGTGCGCGCCCAATCTCCCAAGACACCCCGCCACCGCGCACTGTGGCCGCGAGCTGCTGACCCAGCCGCTGTTCGATCACTGGCTTCCACGGCACCAAGCTGAACCCCATGCCGTCATCGAGCATCGCGTAGCGCCCGCTGGCGAGCATGATGCTGCGCCGGTAGATACCGGCCACGCGCTGGCCGTCGGCCACCGGACGGTGCTCCAAGCCGGATTCGGCGGCAATGTCCTTGGCGGCCTGCGCCAGTTCCCGATTGCGCAACGTGCCCAGCAGGTTCCGGGCGAGGATCACGCGCTGCCCGCGCCGCTCGGCCAGCCCTTGTTCGGTCAGGAAGTCGGCGCGCTGCTGCATGGCCTGCTTGGCCTCGCCGCCAAAGCCCAGGTCGCCCAGGCCCGAGCCGCCAATCAACTGCTGGTCGAGCCAAGTAGCCCCGATCACGCGGGCCTGCCGCTCGATGGGCAGGTGCGATTTCAGTTCCACGGCCACGCCGCCCAGGCGCTGCGCGTCGTAGCGGCGGCCCTGCTCGGGCAGGTCGCCCGGCACCTTCCATAGCCCTTCGGCCACGCGCTCCACGATGCCGGCCCGGCGCAGGGCTTCCAGTCGGCGGACGTGGGCCGCGACGACTTCCTGCGGATCGCGGCCGGGCACAGCCTGACCCCGCGCCACGGCAAGGTGATGGTCGGTGCGGTACAGGCCACCGCTCGCCAGCGCGGCGATGTTGCGGTCGGCTGCCCGCACGTCGGCAGATCCCTTCACCTCCACCACGGCGCCGGCCGGGTAGTTCGCCAACTCGTCGCGGGCGTTGAGCGCGACGTAGTGGGCCTTGCCGTCCACGCCGTCGATGACCAGATAGCCCCGGTCGCGCAGCTCGTCGGCCAGCCCCTTCGCGGCCACCCGGCCGAGAATGGTTCGGCCATCGTCCCCAGGCTCGAACACCGCCAGCTCGCGCGGCTCGCCGCGCATGGCCCGCTGCATGGTGCGGATGATGTCGCCACGCTCGCCCAGGGCGCGCAGGGTCTCTTCCGCGTCGGCATAGACGGCCCAGGTGCCGGGCTGTATTTCGTCGGCCAGGCCCAGGCGCTGCAAGCGTTGCAGGCGGCCGATTAGCAGCAGGCGCTGGCGTTGCAGCCGCGGTTCGTTGAAGCGTTCGATCTGCACTCGGCCGTCCTCGCCGACCTCGCGTTGCAGGGTGCGATCCAGGCTCGTCCACCGCTCCTGCTCCACCTCGCGCTGCAAGGTCTGCTGGATCTCCAGTTCGGTGCGCGGCCCCAGCCATTCGGTCGCCAGTTCGGCGGCGCGATGGCGAAAGCCTTGCGCGATGTAGTCGCCCGAGATGATGAGGTCTTTGCCAGTGTCGTCACGCCCGCGCACGATCAGGTGAGTGTGCGGGTTGTCGGTGTTCCAGTGATCTACCGCCGCCCAATCCAGCCGCGTGCCCAGGTCGGCTTCCATGCGATTCATCAGGTGCCGGGTGTAGGTGCGCAGGTCGTCCAGCTCGGCGCCGTCCTCCGGGGAAACGATGAAGCGGAAATGGTGCCGGTCGTCGGCGGCCCGCTCCTTGAAGGCGTCGAGGTCGGCTTCGTCGGTTTGCGGCCCGTAGGCTCGGCCCGGCTCGCCATCGCGGCCCGCGCCATCGCGCTCGATGTAGCGCAGGTGCTTGGCGAGCGATTGCGGGCTGGCATTGCGCTGATTGACCAGCAGCGTCTTGATGGTTACACGCCGCGACAAGGGCGTGAGCTTCGCGCCCGCGAAGCGCGCCGCCGTATGGCCGCGCCCCAAGCGCGAACCGGGGCGCTGGCCGGCGCGTGCGCCGCTGCCACCGGCTGCGGAATTGCGCATAGAGGACTTGCCGCCGCTGGCCTTGCCCGCCTGCTTGAGCACCTTGGAAACGAAGCCCTGGCCCCGGTTCTTCGGGGCACTGGGGCGCACGCGGAAATCGTCGTCGCGGCGGTCGCTCATGGCAGTCTCCAAGGAAAGCTATGGCGTGCCACGGCGTGCGAAGCACGCGGGCCGCCCTGTCTTGGCGCGGACTTCGCGCCACAAGCGGCACGGCGGCGAAGCCGCTGTGTGCCGCGCCACCCCCACGTGCAGACTGGCTTTCGACGCGGCCCTGTGCCGCGTCCTTTTGTCTTGCCTTCCGCCTTTGCCCTTCGCTGTCGCTCCGGGCGTCGGCGGCCCGGCGGCGCTGCGCTGCTTGCAACCCGCCCGCCGGCGAACGCGCCAATGGCTGCAGGCCGGGCGCGTTCGAGGCAAGACGCCTGCACGTTGGACGGCTGCGCCGGATGTTGCGCGAGGCGCGGCGCGGATGCGCCCGCGCTGCACGCGCGACGACACGGCGGCAGCCACCGGAACGACATGCCCGATGGCACGATGAGATGCACGGCAACGTGCAGCGAATCGGCGGCCATCATGGGCGTGTTTCCAGCCAGACCGGATACGCGACGCCGATCACGGCGGATGCGCTGACCGGCCCGAAATAGCGGCTGTCGAACGACGCTGGATTGGTCACGCTCAACAGGAACAGCTCGCCCGATTCGAGGCGGCGGCAAAGCTGCAAGGATGGCAGCGGCCGGCCCAGCCGGTCGGCAGGCAGCGCGGCGGCCGCAGGCACGCCGTCGATGCGTACCTGCCCGGCGACGATGCAAACGTGTTGCGGCGCGACCGCGCCCACACGTTTGAGCAGCGGAACGCGGGTCGGCAGGTAGCCGCGCTGCGCAGCCAGCATGGCGGCCCTGTCGGGCAGCGGCACCAGCACGATGCTGTCCACGGACAACGGACGTGGCAGCGAGGCGGTGCGCGGGTCGAACGGTTCGATGCGATACCAGCCGACCGCCACGCTGTCGGACGGGTTGTAGGTCAGACGCGGCAGCGGCGACACGAAAGCCGCCCAGGCCAGCGCAGCGAGGCCGACGGCGGCGAAGCCCGCCAGCACGATGCGAACGCGCAGGCGCGAGCGAGGTTGCGGCGCGACTTCGTGCGTGCATGGGGTGTTGGATTGGGTCGTCATGGCAGCGCCTTTCCGGCCAGCCAGGCGGCGTGCCGCTCGGCGGTGTATTCGGGCAGCGCCAGGCGGGCCGCCAGACGGTTGCCCAGCGTGCGCCAGTACGCTGGCGACACGTCGATGGCGGCGATGCCTTGCCCTTCGATGCCGTCGATGCGTTCCAGCACGGCACGCACCGCGTTTTCGCCTTCGGCGTGCAGCAGCAGGCGTGCGCCGGGCCGCACGCCGGGGATGCGCTGCATGTCGTCCAGCGGCGTGGCGGCTTGCATCACCATGAGCTGCCAGCGGATCGTGCCGTAGTCGTTTGCTTCCCAGCGCACGCGGCAGAACATTGCACGCGGCAGGAACACCGCGCAGCGCCGCCAGCGGTCGAGCCGCAACGTGCGTGCCGGTTCGCCGAAACGCAGGTAGAGCTTGAAGCGCGGTTCGATGTAGGCGAGCGATACGCGCGTCAGCGGCACGCTGCCGGCCTGGCCGGCGAGCGTCGAAAGCGAAGGCGGCGGCGCAGCAGCCGGTGCAGCCGTCGCCGCGTGAGCGGCAGGCAAGGCGGATGCGTTCATGGCAGGTTCTCCGGGCGCTTGTCGGGGAACTCCCGTTCCAGCAAGCCGCGCAGCAACTCGGCCACGGTCACGCCCTGGCCGAAGGCGGCGATCTTGATGCGTGCACGTAGCGCGGGCGTCACGTCGAGCGTCAGGCGGGCCGTATAAAGGTCGCCCTTGTTGAGCGCATCGGCATCGCCCTGGCGAATCCACGCCTCGGCGTGCGGATTCGCGGGCGGACGTGCGCCGATGCCGACGCGCTTGCTGCGCGGGATGCTCATGTCGGCCACCGCAGCAGTTCATCGGTGAGCACGGCGATCTCGCGGGCGGCGGCGCTGTCGGGCGCCGTCTCGCGGGCGAGCCGGCCAGCGGCCACGCTGTCGGCGAAGACGATGCGCTGGCGCACTTCGCTGCGCAGCGCCGGCAGCGGCTGTTCGGCCAGCGATTGCCGCGCTTCCCTGCCGATGATGGTGGTGCTGACGCGCCGGTTGATGACGAAGGCCGCGTGCAGCGCAGGCCGGAACACCTGCGCTTCGCGGATCAGCGCCACCATCTCGGCGCTGGCCCACAGGTCATACGGACTGGGCTGCACGGGAATCAGCACGCGCTCGGCCGCCAGCAGCGCGGAACGCGCCAATGCGGCGATGCGCGGCGGGCCGTCGATGATGACGTGATCGGCGCGGCGGGCCAGCTCCGGCGCTTCCTGATGCAGCGTCTCGCGGGCGAGGCCCACGGTGCTGAACAGCCGGGGCAAGCCCTGCTGGCTTCTGCGCTGCGTCCAGTCCAGTGAGGAACCCTGCGGGTCGGCATCCAGCAGGATGACGTGCAGACCGCGCATCGCCAGTTCGCCCGCGATGTGCGTGGCGAGCGTGGTCTTGCCGACGCCGCCTTTCTGATTGAGAAGCGCGAAGATCATGACGCGGCCTCCCATGCTGGAAAGCCGGGATTCGCCTGCCCTGCAAAACGCTGTTCGCTGTGCCGTTTGGCGGTTGTCCACCGAAACGGTGCGCTTCTACTAAAAGTTAGAGATTTATAGTTAGGTAAGTTAGAGAGGCTGAAAACCCGCGCCATTACTGGCTTTGCGGCGTTTTCGTACTCCTGATAGCACGATAGGCGTACTCCCGATAGCACGATACCGGGTACTCCTGATAGCACGAGGCCGTCCACAGCTTTTCCCGCAGTTATCCCCGTGCCGTATGCAGCACGGGCCGGAAGGTCAGCAGTTCGGTGTTGTCGTCCGGCATGCGCTCGATGCCGAGGACGTAGCCGGGTAACGACTGCCGTGCCACCAGCACGCGCAGGTCGTAGGCGAAGTCCGAGAAGCGAGCCGCGCTGCCGGATTTGCGATGCAGATGCCGGAAGTCGAATTGCCAGCCGTGTTCCTGCCGCCCGCCGTGCTTGCGTACCAAGCGGTACAGCCAGCGTTCGATGCCGCCCTTCAAGCGGAAATAAGCCGGGTCGATGGTCAGCACCAGGGCGGCGTCGAGCACGCCGGCATAGAACCAGTCCGGCAGGATCAGCTCGATGCCCAGCGGCGTGCCGCTGGCATCGGCCAGTTCGCGCCATTCGTTGATCCACGAAAAGCGATGCAAGCGCCTGCCCGTGGTTTCTCGGATGGACGTGGCCACACTGGTCGATTGCAGCCGGTCGAGCGCCGCTTTCAGGCGCAGGTAGTCGTTGAGGGATGTGCCGCGCCCGATGAAGCGCAGGATCTCGTAGGGCGTGGCGTGTATCCAGCGCGACGGGCGAATGCCCGCGTCGCGTGCCTCCACGATCTGCGAGGCCGCCCAAATCAAAACGTCGGCATCCCATATCGTGGCGATGCCGTGCTCGGCCGTGCCTTCCACGCGGATGGTGATGTTCCCGCTGCGGAAGTCGATCGGCGCGATGCGCCGCGACTTCGCCAGCGAGAAGAATGGAAAGGCCATCAAGTCCTGGCTGTCGCGTGGCGCCATGTCGCCCGGCAGCGCGCGGAACAGGTCGAGCTGTTCGCACTGCGGCAAGGCTTGCCCTGGAGGGCCGGACATGGCGAAGGCCACCCACGCGCCGACGATCAGCGGCCATCACGGTAGTCACCCGCGTGGCGTTCGGCGTATTCCGGGTCGGATGTAGCCTCGTAGCTGCGCTGGTCGGCCCAGGCATCGAGGTCGCTTACTGCGTACATGACGCGGCGACCGAACTTGCGGAACTTCGGGCCACCGCCGATCACGCGCTGCTTCTCCAGCGTGCGAGGACTGAGGCGCAGATACTCGGCGGCTTCGTCGTTGGTCAGGTAGCGTTGGGGCTGCGAGGGCGCAGCGACAGTAGCGGCGGCAGGCCGCAAGGGAGAGGGTCGCATGGGGTGTACCTCCATCAAGCCCGGCCACACCACGCGGCCGGATAGAGGCACTTTCAAGAAAGCAAGGCTTCTTGCTAAGGGACGATTTGCAGGGGGCGCGAAACGTCCCCCCTCCTAATGCGACGGGAACGGCGGAAGCTGTGCCAGGCGGCGGTAGCCGCCGCGCATCAGGCTATTGCCCCGGCGTACCAAGCGACGCACGCGGGCACGCAAGGCGCTGTCGGCGTGCCAGTCGTCCGCGACGACATCAGCACCGAACAGCCCTTCGGCCACCTCGCGCAAGGACGCACCGGCCAGGGTGGCGTCGAGCGCCTGCAAGGTGTGCAGTTCCAGCAAGTTCGACAGGGAGGGCCGAGGTCCTGTCAGCGCGACAGGAGGGATGCCGGTGACGGTTGCCAACTTACCCAGCGAGGCCGACAACACCTGGCAGCGTGCGCGGGACGTGCCGGATGCTCGAATGGCATAGGCGTAAGCCATGCCATCGGCCAGGTCGGGCGCCAAAGCGAAGTGCAGACAGGCACCCGGCCAGCGGGCCACCAGTATCAATCGCCGCCCATCATGGATCAGGTGCTTGTGGCCCGGAAGGCGCCAAAGCGTGAAGACTTCCGTATCGAGCGGTGGGTCGACATCTGGATAGAGTTGGAGTACTGCATCGTGATCGGGAAACCAAGCTGGATGCGCTTCGCGCGCATCCACCGCCGGGTTTTCCAGCAGGCGTAAGCCCCAGCGCAGCGCCGCGTCCGACCGGCGCCGACGGCGTAGCCAGTCTTGGCGATAGTCAGGATGACGGCGCAGGTATTCCCACGCCAGCGCGGGGCCATCTAAGTGCAGAGCATAGAGATAGGCCGCCGCTGGATACCAATACTCAGAGCTGCGATCAGCCATGGCGCAACCTCCCTCGGCTTGAGGTACGTCGCCACGGCGGATACTCGTGCTATGGAGCGATCATCAGAATGTCATGGGTCCAACGATAAACTGTTAGTGTCAAGACCGATTGGCTCCGAGCTATTGCAAGTTTCGTCCGAATGCGACGGCGGCCTGCCCCAAAATGGCGTGCCGCATCGGCCAGCCTGCCAAAAGCCGCACCAGACATCATGACCGTTTCGATCAGGTGCGCACCATTTCTATGCAAGGCCGGCCATTGAGACCCAACCGGTCTGAGGCCAGACCCAAAAAGACACAATGCGCTGGCGTTGTCTCTGATTGTTCAGTCGATGATCGAGCCGTTCTCCTCAGCCAGCCGCAGGTATTCCGACAGCCGCCGCACCGGCTGGAAGTAGTGATCGCGCATCACGGGCTGCCGGTGCGGCCCGACGATGGACGCCAGATCAGACAACTTCACCGTTCCCAACTCAGGCATCCCGATCCCTAGGTCGATCAGGCCATGGGCTGTGTCCCCGTCAGCAGGATCGAGCGAGGCCAGCAGCCAGGTAGCGTGAGCGTCCGGGGTGAACAGCCGCACGACTGGCATCGGGTCCAGGGAGTCGCCGTTGGTGATCAATTGCGCACGCTCCGCGTCGGTGATGAGCAGAGTCATGGCCGCACGCCTTCCTCAAAGGAGCAGAACCACCAAACCGCTTCACCATTTGTACGTGAAAACTCAAAAGCGCAACCCCACGAATCAGCCGAAGCGTAGAAGCGTGAAGGCGCATTGGCGTAGGTCTGGAAAGGCACAAATACGACTCCTCGAATTTGGCGAGATCCGCAAAACCGGATTTCTGTAAAAGCGCGGAACTGGGAATCAATACAAAATGAACACTATAGATTGTAGCCCTATAGGATGCAATAGGTTGTCATCTTGGTTTTTGAGAGGAAACCATAGGTGGCGGCAGAGTACTCATTGGCGAGGGCGTTGAAAGCAGTCAGGAAAGCGCGTGGCTTGAGCCAGGAAGCGTTTTCCGACGTGTCGAGCCGTACCTATATGAGCACCTTGGAACGCGATCTGAAAAGCCCGACCCTCAGCAAGCTGGCCGAACTGTGCGAGGTGATGGAGGTGCATCCGCTTACGTTGTTGACGTTGGCATATACTGGTGATAGCGAAGACCAAGCCGATCAACTCCTTGCACAAGTACGGCAGGAATTGGAAGAGATTACTGAAAACAATCTTTAGGTAACTGAGGTTGACTATTTGCTGTCGCAAAGTGCGTAAACACTTCAGACTGGTGTGACTGCGCGTACAAATCATCGATCACTAACATCACGTAGGCCGACGAAAAATAATCATACTGGAGGAAGAAGTGATCTCTATCAGCGACATTTACGATAAGGACGTCAATTTTTTGTTTGGCTCAGGGGCTTCATTTGGACTTCTTCCCACGCTGCAACTCCAGTTATCTAATGAGAATGGTGGAAAATTCACGCTAGAGGAACTGGCGACGAAATTCGAGCAAGAACGTGACCGACGTTTCGTTCCGTTGTTCATGCACTATTATTCCACCTGCATCAGGCCCGCAGAACAACTCACGCTCGAAACAGCAACGGCTACCGACTCCGGTAACCAGGTCATTGAGAACTATCGTACTTTTCTCACTACGATTTTAGAGATGGTCAAGCGGCGAAAGGCATTGGATCGCTGTTGCAACGTCTTCACAACGAATTACGATGGATGCTTTCCGCTTGTGGCCGACCAATTGCTCAAAGAGGGGCACACGGACTTTATCTTGAACGATGGTTCGCGTGGATTTACTAAGCGGATATTACAGGCTCGAAATTTCGGTTCTTACCTTTGCCAAACTGGTGTCTTCGGCCGTTATCAAACCAGCATCCCACAGATCAACCTGATCCATCTCCACGGGTCGGTGTACTGGAGCAAAACAGACGGGGCCATCTTGGTCGATTACGATATTTTGTCCAAAGAATCCTTGTTGAGCGAGGATTTGACAACTGCGTTGCAGCAGTTTTCTGACGTTCTCGATAGCTCCACCGCCACGCTAGAAGATTTGCAAGAGCCAGATTTTGATGACGATGCCCTGTCTGTATTTTGGGCGAAGTATGAACAGATGCCCATCGTCAACCCGACTAAGTGGAAATTCCATGAAACCGTGTATGAGGAGCACTATTACCAGATGCTCCGATTGCTCAGTTATGAACTTGAGAAGCCAAATGCAGTACTTATTACCTTCGGTTTTTCCTTCGCTGACGAGCACATCCTCAATCTTGTGATGCGCTCTTTGTCAAATCCGGGACTACAAGTATTTGTATGCTGCTTTAATACTGCTGAATACCAAGTGATGTGTGAGAAATTCAAGGGCTACCGCAACGTCCAGTGTCTTGGCATCGATGGGGAAACCATAGATTTCTCAACGTTTAATAAGAAGATTCTGGCATGGCCAGAGGCATCCATCAAAACGGCACAGCCTGCGGCTGAGGCAGGATCTGATGTAATCGATGATGGAGCCGAAGCAAGCGTATGAGTATCCGCGTGGGTGATGTCATCGCTGTTCATGGCACTAAGGTGATTCTTAAGATCGACGAACAGTCCAGTAAAGAGACGCTATTTCACGGTGGTAAAAAATACAAAGGTGTATCTATCCGCGAATATCTTTCTATCCAGCGTGGTTTTCGGGACATCATATGCATGGTTGAAGGTGAATACCTTGACGAAAGCCGAATTGAGACACGGAACGGTAAGCCGTCTTATGTGCGGAAGGTTGAGGTTAGGCCTATCGGATTCTTTGACCATACAGGCTTCTCCCAAGGGATAAAGTACTTACCGATGATTCAGGACCCTGCATTCCTGATGCCAGAGGAGCGAATCCGATCCATTTTCGACCGAAAGTCTGATGGCGAATTCAAAATCGGGCACATGCTTAAAGAGGAGATCGCAATCGGGCTTCCATGGAAACGCCTCTTTAACAGTCATATTGGCATATTTGGAAATACTGGAAGCGGTAAATCCAATACGTTAGCGAAGCTCTACTCCGTACTATTTGATGAAAAACTTCAGCTAATTGCTGGGAAGAGCCGTTTCATTATTCTCGACTTCAACGGAGAATATGGGGGCGAGCAGCTAGCCCCAGCGGAACACAAAACTGTCTATCAGCTCTCTACACTGATAAATCCTGATCCTGAAGACCTCAATGCCCGCTTCCCATTGGCACCGCAAGAGTTCTGGGATATTGAGACACTATCATTACTTTTCCAAGCGACCACCAACACGCAGCGACCATTCCTAAATCGGGTCATTTCCGGGAAACTTAAGTACGGAGGCAACCGTGCTGCATTGGCGAACTACGCAAAAATGAAGTTCCGCCAGTCATTCTGCGCAGGCGAAGTTAAACCCGCAACGCTAGATCTTATGCGGACGGTTGCTCGGCGCATGAACAACCAAGCCGTTCAGGATCTCTTGGCGGAGGTTACGTGGTACCGCAATGGTCGTTTCCATTGTAGGGCGTTCATTGACCCCGATGGAAATCAATACGCGGCACACATCGCACCGACCGTAGACACACTAGATATTCAAGGTCTCGACGAATTTGATGAGCTCGTTCTTCGTGTCAACCTGCAATTGATGTCTGACTTGAATGCAGGTTATGTCCAGTTCGAGCATATTCAGCCACTACTCAAGCGCGTTGAGTCGTCGTTATCCAGTATACGCAAAGTCATTGTGATTGGAGATGCTCCACAACCCGAAAGGTTACTAACGGTCGTTTCTCTACGCCGCTGCAACAACGAAGTCAAAAAAGTCTTACCGTTGCTATTTGCCAAGCACTACTACAACGCACACAAGGCAGCTGTAGATACTCCTCCCGACCGAACGATTCATGTCATTGTCGATGAGGCTCACAACATCCTATCTGACCAATCCACTCGAGAAAGCGAAAGTTGGAAGGATTATCGACTAGAGCAGTTCGAGGAAATCATCAAAGAGGGGCGCAAGTTTGGAATGTTTGTCACGATCGCTAGTCAGCGCCCCGCCGACATCTCCCCGACCATTATTTCCCAACTGCACAACTTCTTCATCCATCGGTTAGTGAATGACCGAGACCTATACCTGATCGACAATACGATTTCAACGCTGGATTCCCTGTCACGAAGCCTCATTCCAGGGCTTTCTCAAGGTTGCTGTGTGGTAACAGGTACGGCCTTCGATTTACCAATGGTTATACAAGTAGACCGTTTGCCCAGTAATAAGCAACCTAGCAGTGAGGACGTAGACCTTGAAAAGCTCTGGAACACACCTGCTAATGGCAATGAGGATGCCTGTAGCTAGTTCGATGGTAATAGCTAGTCCCTTCAAGGATAAGCGGATAGCAAACCTGGAGCAGCGCGATCCGCAGAGCGGAGACGCAAGGAGGCATTTCGCTTATTATCTATTTGTATGGATTGACTGCCATCATCCAATAGGGAACATTCGTCCACCGATCACAACAACGATCCGCTCATGTTCAACGAAGTCGTTCCCCTGTTGGCTTTTGCCAGTAAAACTGTGAGAATCTGGTTTCATGCCTACCAGGTACAACCTGTAGATAAGAGTTTCACAAGATTGCAAAAGGTTTGTAGTGAGTGAAGAGCAGCCAAATCCTATCATCCTGAATGCAGAAGAACTTAGAGCAAGCATGCTCTTAAACATCTTTGCAGGGAACCCCCTCTACGGTCTAGACGAAGAATATGCTTTCTTCTACGATGAAACCAATAACATCCGCAAGTTCTGGATCAGGGATGACGGTTTCAACGAGCAGCCGAAGAACTTTGTCTTAGGTGGAATTGCCCACAAAAAATCCGAACCGTTAACCGGGCTTGATGAGTTGGTCAAATCGCTGCACATCCAAAAGTCCGCCAAGGAAATCAAGTTCAATCAGCTTGCTACGGGTAGCTATCTCGGCGTGCTGAACTCCAGGAAAATAAGGACGCTTTTGGAGTGGCTGAGTGCCAATGGGGTGTTCATCCACTACACAAACTTCAATATTCTCTATTGGTCACTGGTTGACATTGTGGATTCGCTCTGGGATGAGCCCGAGCTGCGCCAGTACATGCCGTATGTCATGCACATCAAGGGCGAACTCTTCAACCTTGCCAATGCGGATTTAGATCGGTTGGTGCCAATTTTAAAAAAATATCGATTTCCAAATGTTCAGCGAAATGCAAGTTTTTCGTTCATGACGGAATTTTCTGACCTTCTTGAATCAGTCTCCAAGAAGCCACAATCTGACATCAGCGAACTGGTTATATACATGGTTCGCAAAGCGGCAAACCTTCCAGAGTTACCCTTCATTGTGGACAACGAAGATGACGTGCTCATTGATAGCTTCGACAGTCTATTCCTGCGACCCTTGTACATTTACCCAACAAGCTCTCATACCTTTGACAACGAAACCGAGGTTCAGGAGGCGCTGGGGAACACTCAGATTGGATACAAGGGAAGGTTCGTAGAATATTCCTTCGTGGACTCCCGAGATTGCATAGAGATTCAATTGTCGGATGGCATCTGTGGATTGCTGGGTAGCCACTTCAATTTCTTGGAGGAGCATTCTGTTGAGGAGCTGATTGAGATTAAGAAAAACCTCAACCCTGTCCAACGCCAGACTCTCTCCTTGCTCCGCAAACTTATAGACATCTCCGACACTCAAAGCAATGGATTCATGTACCGAATCTCTCCGATGGATAGTGACTATAAGAATGACTACTTCTTGCATGACCGTACTTTGCCCGACCATCTGGTTTAACGTTGCCAGAGAGGCCAGATCTGCGCGCCTGCCTACCGTGCGACGATCAACTCTGACGCTTAGTTGTACTCTTTCTTAGTGCGCGATGGTCTGCAAGGGGTCACAACCGAACACTAATCTTCTGCATAAGTCGAAGCAAAAAGGGGGCCGAAGCCCCCAGGATCAGATCAGGCCACGCTCTGCAAACGACGTAGTGTCACTACCGGCGACAATGACATGATCCAGCGTGCGCACGTCCACCAGTGCCAGCGCCTCTTTGAGCCGCTTAGTGATGGCCTCATCGGCGCGGCTCGGCTCGGGATTTCCGCTGGGATGATTGTGCGAGAAGATCACCGCCGCCGCATTGAGCCTCAGGGCTTCCTTGACCACCTCGCGTGGATACACCGAAGCACTGTCGATGGTGCCCCTGAACATCTCGGTGTATTCGATCAAGCGATGCTGCGAGTCGAGGAACAGTACTGCGAAGACTTCGTGCTCGAAACCAGCCAGCTTGGCACACAGGTACTCTTTGACGAGTGCCGGTGAGGTGAAGGACATACCCCGCTGTATTTTCTGGTCGATGACCTGACGCGCGGCGCCAAGAATCTGATCTACCGACGCCGGCAGGTAGCGCCCTTGCGCGTCACGGACCAGCAGAGAGGAATCGAACGAGGAAAAGGACAGTTGTGTCATGATCGTGCTCCGGTTGCTCGGGCGGAATTGCCCGGAACCGGCGTCAGCACGGCGCAGCGCAAGCTGTCACAGGGTCATGAACGGCCATGGCCGCAAGCGTGCGAGCACGCGCAGCCCTTGACGGCGAGAACGCCGTGGTACGGTGAAGGGAACAGCAAGACCGCCCATACCCTACCCACTACACACTCTCGCCCTTGGCAAGCGGAGCGCGCAGACCCTCATGGGCCGGAGGTTTCAGGGATCAAAGCCGGATGGCCGCGATTCGGTACGAAGCGTGGGGCGTAGCCCGCGAGCCCGACGGCGTCACGCCGGGACACAAGAAATATCGTTAGCGGAAAGTCAAAATGATACTGATCTTCAACCGCAATCAATTCTCTTGATCTTCAGGATATGGAGCTTGGGGAATCGGCACCCAGCCATCACGAGTGATGCCAGCGCCGATGCGTATGTTCTGGCCTTCAGTTGCAGTCCAATGCCCACCCCGATGCAGTACAGCTCGAATCACCGATTTCCTCGGATGATCCTCGTCTGCTTTGGCGGAACTGCATATAGCATTCCAGTGGTGTTTGTCAGGCATTGCGTTCAGGCGTGGACCAAGAAGTTGATCCATAATCTCCGTCGAAACGTTGTGTCGTCCGCCATGATGAGGCACCTGAAAGTATCGAATACCTGGCAATGCGAGTCCAGCAACAGGCGCGTGGTCGATTACCTCTTGCAGCGCTTCACGCCCAGCATCGCCAGTAAGCAGGACGCTGTGGCCGTTTAGGATGGCCGTCTGCACCACACTCATTTCGTTTTCACGACTTGTCGGCTCTGGTGGAAAATACTCTTCCCCCCACAGGGACTTCATATAGGTGGTCGCGGCCTTCACAACCCGGAATATGCTGCTCAGCACGCTATCTGAAGCACTTTCCTCAACAGCTTCCGGTGTCTTTGCGGAATCCACAATCAGGTCGAAGTAGCGAGACAGTGTGGGCGCCATCACCACGAAGGGACCGATGCTCTGCCCCTGAAGAGGAGAATGGATTGGAATTCCCTTCTCCAGCGCAATGTCCTCAAGAATTGCCGTGGCATCATAGATGGATCGCAACTTTCGTCTCAGTGCTTCAGCTGATTCATAGTTCTCGAATCGAACAATCAACTGGTCCGCGTATATCCACGGCCTGTTGATCCAAAGATTTCTGACCGTGCATTGCTCTAGGACTTTTCGCAGCCCATTGGCATGATCGCGGTCTGGATGCGTGAGGATCACATGGTCGATGACAGTTGTTCCGTAATAGGTTTTCAGGTGCTCGACAATCTGATCTCCCGTATCCAGATATCCACCGTCAACGACGTGCACACCCTCAGTGCCATTCACCGAATAACGCAGCGTGATTGCATCCCCGCTTTTCGCTGTTTCGACGCCAAGAAAATCGATCTCGAAGTAGTCAGCCATACATCCCTTTCGTTTTATGCCAAGAAAGTGCCGGCGGCTTTGCCTTTACCAGCGATCCACCGCACACCTGAGTCCTGTCGGAGTCCATACCAACGACACGGCGGGAAGGCCGCCAGCATCCTCGGCGATGCCGCGCAACGTATTTCGGTCTATGCCCGAATGTGCGCCGCCTTTCGGGTGGCTATGCCAAGTGCCGATGAAGGCCAGATACCCCAAAGAGGTTCCATTCGCTGTGCGCAAATTTTGAACAAGCCCATTCGTCCCAAGGACGAAGCGGGCGGCCTCCCGAATGCTGTCAGGCGGCGCATCCACGAGGCCAGCAATGGTGATGGTTCGATTCTCAAACGAGATACGACCGACCAAGGCTCCACCTGTTTCCAGAGCGCCCCAGCGCAGCGCATCAGCATGGATCGCTTGCACGACAGGGTGCAGAATCCGAATGTTCCAGCCACCATCGTCTGCTACGTTGAGCACAGTGGTCGGGCCGAGGCTGGTGCTGGTCCATGCCATGCCGAGGCCTTCGGTATCCGAGACCCCGGCGCAAAGCGTCGCCTCCTTCGGGAGTCCGCCAACGAGCCAGCGTTCCAGTTGCAGGCCAGCTAATGAAGCAGAACGCGAAACAACGGCATCGGACATTGGCATCGTCAGTGAACGGCAGTTGTCGCCCACAAAAATACGCGTCGGCTCAGACGTATCGCCAGCAATCGACGCCCGCAGTTCCGGCACAAACCGACAGCACTCGAACAAGAATGCCGTAAGATCGTCAACCCGACCGGCGCGACCAGGCCCTTCAAGCAAAACCGCGACACAGCGCCCCTGGCCATACATGACGATCCGTGCCAACCGCGCAGGGGATTGGTTCAGCGCCGTTGATTGCGTTTCTGCGGCCAACACCTGAAGTGAGGCTGTCGCATCCACGATGAGGGCCGCATCCTGCGGAACGGTTGCAGCAAACTGCGCAGCATCGACCAAGAGAGTCACTGCGTCGGTGTCGAACGCTTGCGATTGAAGATGCGACAGCGACTCAAAGGCCGTCTTCATCAGCGTCGACTTCCGAGGTGGAACCAGCATCGGTCCCCGCTCAATGAGCGCATGCCGCGCCGCATTGTGAGGCGACATAGACTCGTTATCGACGAAAGTCATCGAACCGAAGCCCGCTCGCCCCAGTTGCATCGCGATTTTCGATCCCAAACTTCCGCAGCCGAGCATGACCAGCGGCTGCGATGTGGCTGCTGCTGGAATGCCGGACGCCCTTGCCAGCAGCTCGGGAGACAACGCATGCGCGTGAAAGGCTGAATGAACCGTGGCGTTTCGCTCCAGGAGTGATCGCGCGTTGAGTTCATAGCGCACAATGTAGGGCAATACTTCGACGCTTCTCCCTGGTGAGCCCACAAGCGACACTGGCCTTTGCACAGTCAGAATAACAATCGCGTACAAGCCATACACCCAGCCACGCGAGTCCTGCTGCATATCCAGGATCGAACGTCCGTAGTAGCCATCCAGGCTTTGGGCCAAAGCGTCACGATCTATGCCCAGTTCCACTGCTCTATCGAGCAGCGTCGCGAGATCGACAACCGTCTCCGGTTGATAGCGCCCGACCACATACGGGTGATTGCCGGTCATTGGCGCCCGCGCGATGAAGGCTGCGGCATGGCCATTCCCCCACTTCCCCAACTTGTCGTTGTGAACATCCTGCGAGAAAACAGTATCGAATTGCGCGGTCAGTTCGGTATTGATGATGGCGTACATACCGCCATCGATCGTCACATAGCGTGCGGGAACTACCAGAATCGTGCCGTCAACGGGAGCGTTGGCCGCGACCTTCTCGGCACTGAATATGACGGTGGAAGGACAACTGTCTCGGCGCGTCGGCTCCCACCCATGCTCCAAATCCAGCAATGTTCCGGCTGCGGCCTTGTGCAGCCAATCGATCAACTGGTCGACAATGGCGTCCAGACCAAACCGATGCAGTAACTCGTCCAACGACCCCTCGAACAGGCACGGCGAGACCAACTCGCCTTCCTGATGGGGGTTGATGTGCGGCAAGTTGAGCGGGAAGTCTGCACGCAAGAAGGGCTTGGGGGCGAATAGGGGCCAGTCATTATCGAATACCAGAACGCATGTCTCGACGGCACGTACGCCAGTTTGGGAGACGCCGTTACGCCGAGACCTGCTTGGCAGTTGAACGGCAACATCGACCTCTATCTGTGTCGATACACCGCTTGCCTTTGGCTCGCCAACGCGGATCAAGCCACGATGACGTTGAAGTTGATGCAGTGCGTCTGCGATGGCGTCTGTCATGATGACCCGTGCGGCATGGGAGTGCGCGCGGAGGTGATCACGGCGGCAGCCTTTGATCCTGCTTCCTTCTTCGATGGAGGCTGCACCCCCTGAGCGGTGACGGTGAAAACGAGAGGCTCCACGGATTTTTCGCTCGGGTACTCGCCGGTGCAGTAGAACTCGCCTTTTACCTCGTCCACGATTGCCACGTACTCACGCTTTGCGCGGATGCAGGGCGGATCGCTGTCGTCATCTTTAATCGGTTTGCTACTGGTGACGATGACAGCGCCGTCACGGGTCTGCGAAAGCGCACTGCGGGCATCGGTATCGAGCTTGGCCTTTTCGCGGAGGGTAGACCAACTGTCTTCGGACAGTGAACGCCAAGAGCAGTGATGTGGTGCCTGCATGATGTCGTACTCAAGCGCATCGGCTTCGGCCTTGTGGCGCTGCCACTGGCGGTTCCAGATAAATACCTCAGCATCGCCACCAGTAAGGAACTTCGCGCCATCTGGCGTCTGTGCATCAGCGGCCAATGTGATGTTCAGGATCACACTGGACTGGTTCTTGACCAGGCACTCTTCGTCGTCGTCCTGGGCATCCAGAGGCGCCAGAAGGAACGCGGAGAAGAATGCGGAACTCTTTCCATTGATCGTCGAGAAGCGCGTGTCCACCTTCCGTAAAATCGAGGTGAGATCATCAGTTTTTCCGTCGATGTCCTCGCCCATGATCTGAATGCGATCACCGTTTGCAACGGCGAAGTTCTGGTCGCGGTTCAGTTGTACACGTCGACGTGCCTCCGTGTTGAATGCTTTAGCGTCGTCACTCAAGGTGTGCGTCTTGCTGGCGCGTCGAAACACAATCGGGGACGACCACATCTCGCGGATCACGATCTTCTTGTCCTTGTCGTCCTTCTTGTCATCCGGGTACTTGTCCAACGATCCTAGGTAGAAATGCCGCGCCAAACCACGGCAATGATCCTGGTCCGGGTGGCTCAACAGGAAGGCATCGACATACGGCCTGCCGTTCTCATCCTTCTTCAGCCGTTCGCGCAAGTCCTTGGCAACATCGCGCACGTCCTTATCGGGGTCGTCGGCGTCTTGTCGGATGTTGATGTCGATCAGCAGCGTCGTCGCGTCGAGATCGCCGAATTTGATGAGGGTCATGTCCCCGTTGTCGACGGGGAAAAACGTGATGGTTGTAGGCATACAGGTCTCCGGGTGGACGGCCGAAAAGTAATCGAGTATAATTATTATACGGATATTTTTTATACCCGTCTACTTTATAGGCGTAACGATGCGAGAAACCCCTATCACTACTGTCGAACCAACTGAGCCCAAGGGACTAAGCTGGGGGTTGGAGAGTAGGCTTCAATTTATTGATTTCCGTCTGCGCTGGGAGCGGCGCATTAACCGCATGGACCTCACCGAGCACTTCGGCATATCGGTTCCCCAAGCATCACTGGATATTGCCAAGTACACTGAGTTGGCACCGAGCAACCTGACTTACGACCGCAGTTCCAAGACTTACACGGCATCACCGAGTTTTTGCCCGCTTTACCAACGAAGTTCGGGCCAACGCTATCTAGCGGAGTTGCTGGCGACGAAAATGGGAGTTGTCGAGCCGGCGGCCAGCTTCATCGGCTCCGCGCCGGAGACAGATTGGGCTCCTTCCCCCTGGCGCACGATCAATGAGCAGACCGTCGAAGCAGTAGTCCGGGCAATCCGGCAGCAGGAAGCGATTCGGGTGAGCTACCAGTCCATGACGTCCTTGGACGAATCGATTCGCCTGCTGTCCCCTCACGCGCTTGGCAACGACGGTTTTCGCTGGCACGTGCGCGCGTTTTGCCACAAACGCCAGCGCTTTAGTGATTTTGTCCTAGCTCGAATCTTGCGCATCGACGGTTTCGAGGCAAGCCAAGTGGACTTCAGCCAGGATGCGCATTGGCATACTGTACTGACGCTTGTCCTTGCGCCGCACCCCGATTTGCCGACAGCCAAGAGGCGAGTCTTGGAATTGGATTACGGCATGGAAGATGGCGAGGTCAAACTTCCGTGCCGCCAAGCATTTCTGTACTACACATTGAGGCGTTTGGGCTTGCACACCAAGGAAGCTCCTGACCCTCTCACGCAACAGATCACGCTGAAAAACCGAAATGAAATTCAACCCTACATTGATGGATTGACAACGCAGGCCTGACTCTTCATGACAACAATTTTCGAACTGGTCAAAGACCCCTATGAGCGTAAAGCGCGCGTTACCCCAGGACTTCTTGTGGCCTTGCCATTGTTAGTCCCCTTACTGTGCGTCTATGGAGCTAAGCATCCTGTGCTTACAGGTGTGGTTGGCCTGCTCGGCGGCTGCGGTGCTATTTATGCCCTTGCAAGTGTTGCTCGTGGGCGCGGGAAAAAACTTGAAGAGATGCTGGTTGCAAAATGGGGCGGCATGCCAACAACCATCGCGTTACGTCATCGTGATAGGTTTCTTGATAGTGTCAGCAAACAACGTTACCACACTGCAATTACGGAGAAGCTCGGTATTGCTATGCCGACAGCAGAAGAAGAATCAGCAAACCCTGACAAGGCGGATGATATCTATATTGGTGCAACCAGGCGGCTTCGTGAGCTGACGCGCTCTAATAAAAAGCTCTTGCTAAAAGAGAACATTGCCTATGGATTTCACCGCAATATGCTGGCGATGAAACCGGTTGGCATCGTATCGTGCCTTTTGGGTATCGCCTACGGATTAGTGATTGCAAAAGTTCTGCAGGTAATACCGCCCCATTTTGTCCCGGCACATCTTGCAGAGCCGGGGCTTGCCGCAGGCTTGACGTTGCTTACTTCTATGGCGTTACTTGCTGGCTGGCTATTGTATTTCGATAAGAGCGCAGTTAGGCGAATGGGGTTCGTTTATGCAGAACGCCTGTTTGAGTGCTTGCCGATTTTGCCTTCTTCAGCACCATTGGAATGGGTCTCAACACCAACTAGAGACTGAGGTTCGAGTCAATCTCCAGACAAGCCATTTGGCTCGACTCGAGCTTTAGCTTGCAGAATTATTTGGTTCGGTACGGGACGTTTCCTCGTAGCGGGCCGCAGCGTGATTATGTCTGAGATCCGAAACTACGGCGATCAATCTATTGACCGGCTCGGCCAATCGCTTCGGTAGTACACGGTGCTCGGAAAAGATTTTTTCATTGGCGATCCATCGCTTCGCAACCCAGACATCGTCTTCGGGGTGATTATTGTCAACACCGTTGCAATACTTATAGCCAACAAGGGCATCGGTATGCGATAGCAGGATACGCGCCATGGTCATGTGGAAACGGTGCGCCTGAAGATCTGCTGGCCCCTTGGGGCGAGGAAGGGTCAAGCGGAGACATTTCTGATCATTAAAGTCCTTCCAATCAGGACCGACGACCTGCCCGGCACGCTCCAGCATCTTGCGGGCCTGGTCGTTCTTACCGTTGACTATCGCCACAGCAACCGTCCCTTTCGGATACTCCAGCTTTTCGGCCAGGAGATTCATCCAGTTCACCAGCTTGTTCAGCGTTTTATCGTCGGCAAACACGAGGAACTGATGGCGCTGATCGTCGTCGAGAAACGCCGGCAATTGCGCATAGAGTGGGTATAGCAAGTCATGGATATAGATGTAGGTCTGTCGTCGCCCTTGTTCATGGTTACGGGTGGTTGCCGTCAACACTTTCTGTGCCCATTTCGGAGTAAGTTCGGGCAGGGTCATTTCGGTGATATCGATGGAGATGAGTGGGAAGCCGAGAGACTTTCCGATCAGCGCCTTCCGACCGTCAAAGGCGTGGCCAAGTTCGATTTCAACACCGCCAAGCACCATCGGTTCAGCCTGGACCGGCGGTCCAAGCACAGCCACATCGAGCCGGAACTTGCTGCCGAAAGGCGTCTCTAGAGGATGCTCAGTTGCCACTCGGTCGGCGCCAAGCAGCAAGTTCCCCTCCAGCGGATAATCCGATGAATCCAAATCGCTGAACGACCAGGGCATTGCAAGCCCAGCACGCAAGCGCCTTGAGAGCTCGTCCGCGACAAGTTCTTTCGCCCGCCGGTGTTCAGGGCTTTCCTGAATAGCACTCCATCGGTTAGCTTCTTCATCGTCGAAGTGAGCTTTAGGCTTAAAGGTGTGCTGAGTAGGCAGTACTCGAAAATGGGATCGTCGGCGCAATTTGCCATTTTCAAAGGAAGGACTGACCCACGTCACCATTTGCCGCGATCCATCGGAAGAGACCAATGGCCAAAGCTTGCGCGCATGTTCCCGGCTACGGACGTCACGTGCCGCAATCGTGGTCTGGAAAAGCCCTTTCCGGGAAAAAACAACAATCGCCTCGTCCATTGGCTCCCCCTTTACGCAGGCACAGCAGCAAGCCTCGTGACGCCATCCAGCTTGCGGTGAATCAGTGACACCAGCGTCAGGATGTCCAGGGCGTCTTGTTCGGACATCGGCCAATTCGTCTTCGCAGCATGGGCAAGCGGATTGCGTACCGCTCCAAACAGACCGACCAGCAGGTTTGCAAAACCTTTCTGTTCGCTCTTTTCGGACTCCGAGGTAAGTGTCTTTAAGGCAAGAACGGGTTGTTGGCCCGCAAAAGCCTTATTCACAAGGTCAGCACCATCGCCGCTCAGGCCTGAGAGCTGGCGAATCCGCTCGGCGACGCCCTTGGTTGCTTCAAAGACTGCGTGAAAATAGTTCTCTTCCATTAGCTCCGCACGACAGTAGTTCAGGACTTCTGCATGCACAGTCCGACTTTCCAGCGCCGCCTTGAGGCGCCCGGCTCGGGCTCGGGCCTCATCCAGCGTATTGGCCTTATCGGCATATCCAACTTTGCCGTCTTCACGCACGTAGAAACCCGAAAAGGCCAAGACAACATTGAGTTCATCTCGGCGCCACGCGAATGCTCCAGGATTACTGGCATAGCTCACCGGATTCATCGCGCGATTGATGAACATGATGAGATGGTTACCAACCTTATGCTGGTTCTGCGCGCCAGCCAACGCATTGAACAGCCGTTTCCACTTGGTCATGTCTGGGGATGAGTCGGCTACTTGGACCTCTTGTAACAACCGCCCGATCTGCGTGCCAGTCAGACCTTGTGCGGTGTCGGCAAGGACGCGGCAGGCAGCTTCCAGGTGCTGGGAGCTGAACGGGGCAATTTGTGAAGCCACTATCTGTACCTCCGTCGCACATTCATCAGATAATGGCCTGCAAACCCTTGTCGGCGATGACGTTAAGTAGCTTGAGCGCCGGGCCTGCTGGGTGCGTTTCACCCTGTTCCCACTTGCGTACCGTCGAAGCCGTAGTGTGCAGGTGATGGGCGAACACTGGCTGACTGAAATGCAACGCTTCACGCAGACGCTTGATGTCGTCCGCGCTGAACTCGCGCACCGGCGGTGGGCAGATCGCGTCGAATTCACGCATCGTCACTTTGCTGATCGCGCCAGCGTCTTGCAATGCAGCCAGATCACCGCGCAAGGATTCAATGATTTTACTTGTCACAACATACCTCCAATAGAACACCAGCCTGCAATGCCTTCACCAATTCCTTAGCCGACAGCTCTAGAAATACCTTGCCGGCATATTGCAGCGCTTTTTTCTCTTCCCGCGTGATGTTCGACTTGTCGCTTTTCGGGAACCCGTGCAGGAATACATAACGGCGGCCAACACGGGCCGATAACAAGGTGCGGTAGCCACCGCTCTTACCCGCACCAGGGCGAGCTACCCGCTTCTTATAAAGGTGGCCGCCCAAGTCGGCATCAATTAGCCCGTTCTCCATTTCCTGGACCGCCTTGCACAGGGCCGTATCGGACAGTTTCTCGCCCGCTTGCCACCGCGCAAAATCCTTTCGCTTCAAGACATTCATACACATCCACCCCAATAACTATACCCGTAACGGGCATGATTGTCTATCCCTCGCAGGAGCCCCCAATGGTCGCCCACGCTCAATAGTCGCACCGCTATTGCGACTATTGAGCGGCAAACCTGTACACCGACCCTGCTCATACTGAGGCTCCCTTGACACGCGGAGCCCCTATAATTGTCTTACGCCGGTTCGCTACGAGTTCGGCCGCCTCACGAACCGGATCATCCTCGGTATGGATGTAGCGCATAAACATGGTCACAGTCTTGTGCGCTGTCAGTACCATACCGACTTTGACTGGAATACCCGAGTTGGCGATGTCTGTGGCCGAGCGATGTCGGATGCCATGCGTGCCGACGTGAGTGACGCCAGCCGCCTTGAGTGTACGGGTCCAGCCGCCGTAATACTCCCCATAGGTCAAGTGGGTGAGCGGGTTACGCGGCGATGGCAGCACATAACGTCCGCCTTCCTGTCGAGGTGCCGTGGAAAGCAGTCGATAGGCTTCCTCGCTCATGGGTTTTGACATACCACCGGTCTTGCTGTCGGGCCAGACCACCCGGCGGTTCTCCAGGTCAATCCATTCCCATTCAAGCAGCACTATTTCAGAACGCCGGGCAGCGAACTCGAATTGCAGACGAATTGCCAGCGGGATGACATAAGGCACTAAGCGTTCAGCCTCAACTTGGTCGAGGTGCTTGAATAGCTTGGCCATCTCTCCGTCAGTAATGAGCCGGGTTGTCTTGCCACCGGTGTACAGCGGAATGTGTCGGCACGGGTTCGAGCCATCCGGGCGGTACCCCCAAATCTCAGCAAGGTTGAACATCTTACGCAGGACGGACAGAGCTTTATTGGCCTCGCCTGGCTTATAATCGAGCTTCTTCATCATTGTCGCCACGTCGGCACGTTTCACATCCTTTACCTTGAAACGACCCAGGATTGGGATGATGTTGCGGTCAATATTGCCTTGGTAGCCCCTCTGAGTACTGGGTTTGTTGCGGTGCCTGGAGTAGTCCTCCATGAACTTCACGCACAGTTCCTTGACGGTGGGCGCTTTGCGCGCTTCGGCCTTGGCGGCCCCCGGATCGCCGCCTCGGCGAACCTCGGCCAGCCAGTTTTGCGCCAATGAACGGGCCTGTTCGACAGTCAACTCTCCGTACAGGCCCAGTGCTGGCTTACGCCGCTCACCGGCATTCGTCCGGTACTGGAGCATGAAGACCTTGCGGCCGGCCGGCGTGATCTTGCACAGGAAGCCGGGGACGAGAGTGTCGCGCAACTCGACGGGCTGCGCCTGGGGCTTTGCCGCATCAATTGCGGACTTGGTGAGTTTGATCTTGGCCATAGCTGACTCCTTGGAAAGACCCGTTTCCAGGAGCCTGTTAGGAGCCAAGCGGATGGAAGCCGGGTCAAGTTTCGGAAAGCACCGGCATATGATGAATTAGCCTAAGTTATTGATAAACCTGCTGTAGCGAGCTTAGGCGTAGTCCAGCGAAGTACGGTGCTGGAGTCATGGTGAAATAAAAAAGCCCCCGGCCGAAGCCAAAGGGGCGATTTCTTACAGAAGGTGTGGCCAATAGCTTACAAACCGGCGGCCTTACGCAGCGCATCGGCTTTATCAATCTTTTCCCAGGGAAACGCGGTAAAGGTTTCGGTATGCCTTTTTCCTTTATCGTCGCTCCAGGTGTAGCTGTGCTCAAACGGCTCGCGGCCAAAGTGGCCATAAGCGGCGGTGAGCTGATACATCGGGTGCAGCAGATCGAGCATTTTGGTGATCGCATAGGGGCGCAGGTCAAAGTGCTCGCGCACCAGCGCAACGATCTTGGCATCGTCAATCTTGCCGGTGCCGAAAGTGTCGACCGACACGGACGTCGGTTCCGCCACGCCAATGGCGTAAGAGACCTGAATCTCGCACTTGTCTGCCAGGCCTGATGCCACCACGTTCTTAGCCACGTAGCGGCCCGCATAAGCGGCGCTACGGTCAACTTTAGACGGGTCTTTGCCCGAGAACGCACCGCCGCCGTGGCGCGCCATGCCGCCATAGGTGTCGACGATGATCTTACGGCCAGTAAGCCCGCAGTCACCTACCGGGCCACCAATAACGAATTTGCCGGTCGGGTTGATATGGTACTGAGTATTCTCGTCTAACCATTCAGCGGGGATCACTTGCTCAATGATCTCGCGCTTGATCATTTTACGCAGCTCATCCTGGTTGATTTCTGGATTATGCTGGGTAGACAACACAATGGCATCAACACCACAGGGCTGGCCTTGGGCGTTATAACGAATAGTGACCTGGCTTTTAGCATCCGGGCGCAGCCACGGCAGCAGCCCATTTTTACGCAGTTCGGCCTGACGCTCGACTAAACGGTGGGAGTAGTGGATCGGCGCCGGCATAAATGAATCAGTTTCATTAGTGGCGTAGCCAAACATCAAGCCCTGATCACCAGCGCCCTGATCTTCCGGCTTGCTGCGGTCAACGCCCTGAGCGATATCGACACTCTGCTTTCCGATCAGGTTAACCACGCCGCAGGTCGCGCCGTCAAAACCGACATCAGATGAATTATAGCCAATGCTGATAATCACATCGCGCACTAAGGCTTCTAAATCGACCCATGCCGACGTGGTGATTTCACCCGCAATAATAGCGACACCCGTTTTTACCATGGTTTCACAGGCGACACGCGCCTGTTTATCACGGGCAATAATGGCATCTAGCACGGCGTCAGAAATCTGATCGGCAATCTTATCAGGATGACCTTCTGAGACGGACTCGGAGGTAAACAGGGAATATTCGCTCATCGCGCACTCGACCCTCTGTATGATGGCTGCCTATGGTCAACAGCATCAGCAGGAAATCATGGCAGGTGAACCCTGCCCGTATTAGAGAGCGGCAGCGCCGCCTCGGGTGGCAGAGTCTACACGCTGTCGGCGATGCTTCCCAGAACGTGTACCCCATAATTTACCGCTATCACTGCCGCTGCATTTGCCGCCACATAGGAAGTCAGCGACAATAGCGCCTTTATAATCTCTGTTTTCAGGCGAGGAGCACCCCCATGCCGTCCCGTTTTGAGCTAGCCAATGCCATTCGCGCCCTTTCCATGGATGCCGTTCAGAAAGCCAAGTCAGGCCATCCTGGCGCCCCCATGGGCATGGCTGATATTGCCGAAGTGCTATGGAATGACTACCTCAAGCACAATCCCGAAGACCCTAAATGGGCTGATCGTGACCGCTTTGTGCTCTCCAATGGCCACGGCTCCATGCTGCTTTACTCGCTGCTGCACTTAAGCGGCTACGAGCTTAGCCTGGAACAGCTGCAGAATTTCCGTCAGCTGCATTCACCTACCGCCGGCCACCCCGAGTTTGGCTACGCGCCGGGCATTGAAACCACCACCGGTCCGCTCGGCCAGGGCTTTGCCAACGCGGTAGGCTTTGCGATTGCCGAAAAAACCTTGGCGGCGCAGTTCAACCGTCCTGGTCACACCATTGTTGACCACCACACCTGGTGCTTCTTGGGCGATGGCTGCTTGATGGAAGGTATCTCCCATGAAGCAGCTTCCCTGGCGGGCACCCAGCAGCTAGGCAAGCTGATTGCGCTCTACGACGATAACGGCATCTCTATTGATGGCGAGGTTGAAGGCTGGTTTACCGACGACACCGCCAAGCGCTTTGAAGCCTACGGCTGGCACGTGGTGCCGAACGTGGATGGCCACAAACCTGAAGAGATCAAAGCCGCTATTGAACTGGCCAAGAGCCATGACGATAAGCCGAGCCTGATTATCTGCAAAACCATTATCGGTTTTGGTGCCCCTAATAAGCAGGGCAAAGAGGACGCACACGGTGCGCCGCTCGGCGATGAAGAAGTGGCGCTGGCACGCACACAGCTAAACTGGCCACACGCGCCGTTTCATATTCCTGAGCCGATTTACTCTGGCTGGGATGCCCGCGCGGAAGGTAAAACCCGCCAGCAGGAGTGGGACGCACGCTTTGCCCGCTACGCTGAAGCCTTCCCCACCGAGGCACGGGAATTTAAGCGCCGCATGAAGCGCCAGCTGCCCACCGAGCTTGCCACCGAAGCGCTAATCGAACAGGCCCAAGAGCGCGGCGAAACCATCGCCTCGCGTAAAGCCTCGCTTGAAGCGCTGAATGTGATTGGCCCGCAAATGCCTGAGCTGCTGGGCGGCAGCGCTGATCTCGCGCCTTCTAACCTAACGTTCTGGAAAGGTGCCAAGGCGATCACCCCGGAAGACGCCAGCGGCAACTACCTACACTACGGTGTGCGTGAGTTTGGCATGGGGGCGATCATGAACGGGATTGCGCTACACGGCGGCCTGGTTCCTTACGGTGCCACCTTCCTGATCTTCATGGAGTACATGCGTAATTCAATTCGCATGGCGGCGTTGATGGGCCAGCAGGTGATTTACGTGTTTACCCATGACTCCATTGGCCTGGGTGAAGATGGACCCACTCACCAGCCCATTGAGCAGCTCACCAGCCTGCGCACCACGCCTAACTTAAACACCTGGCGCCCCTGTGATGCGGTGGAAACGGCAGCCTCTTGGGATGCCGCGCTAAAACGCCACTCTGGCCCGACGGCGCTGGTGCTTTCCCGCCAAAACCTGCCCCATCAGCAGCGCACTAAAGCGCAGCTAGCGGCGATTCAGCGCGGGGCGTATGTACTGAAAGACAGCGAGGGCAAGCCTGAGCTGATTCTGATTGCCACCGGTTCAGAAGTTGCGTTGGCGATGGACGCCGCCGCCGAACTTGAGCAACAGGGCAAAGCGGTTCGCGTTGTTTCTATGCCGTCGGCCTACCGCTTCAACGGCCAAGACGCAGATTACCGTGAAAGCGTGCTGCCTAAAGCGGTCACCAAACGTATCGCTATCGAAGCCGCCCACGCTGACTACTGGTACAAATATGTGGGTCTGGAAGGCCGCGTGATCGGCATGACGACCTACGGGGAGTCAGCCCCGGCGGGTGATTTGTTCAAACACTTCGGCTTTACCGTCGACAATGTGGTCAAGCAAGCCAACGAACTGTTCAACGAACCACTCAACGAACGACTCGGCTAAGCCATGCCGGTACTCAGTGGCTTTCTATGGCTAGTTAGCTACTGGCTGATCGGTGAAGGGGTGGTTTACTTCACCGGTCTGCCAATATCTTCTGGCGTCATTGGTATGCTGTTGCTGTGTATAACGCTCGCCGTGCGTGGGCGCGTTCCTGACAACATTGCCGCCGCCGCCCAGCCGCTCATTGCGCTACTCGCCATGCTGATTATGCCCGGCGTGGTCGGTGTATTTTTCATTCTTGGTGAGCTAGCCGGGCAGTGGGTCGTTATTCTTATCGCGTTAGTGGTGGGCACGTTACTTAGCGTGTTTACCACGCTCTGGTTGCTCAAACGTCTTATCGGGCAGTCACATGCCAACTAATTCTTTGCTAACGATGTTAACCACCACCCCGCTGTTTGCGGTGGGGTTAACGCTTGCCGCTTACCTGATGGGCAGCACGATTTTTCAGCGTTTAAAACGCCCTTCGTGGCTACCGGCTATTTTAATCGCTGCATTGGTACTGGCCGCGGCATTGGCAGTGATTGGCTTGCCCTATGCCACTTACCAACAGGGGGCAACATGGCTGACCATACTGCTAGGGCCCGCCACGGTGGCGCTGGGTATGCCGCTTTATCAGCAGCTGCCGCGCATTGTTGAATTGTGGCGTCCTCTGGCGATCTGTTTGCCTATCGCCGCGACACTGGCGGCTTTCTATGCGCTGGCGATTGCCTGGTTGCTGGGTAGCTCCGATACGATACTCGCGTCGATTGCCGCTAAATCGGTCACCGCGCCCATCGCTATCGGTATTACCGAGCAGCTTGGCGGCACGGTTGCTTTGCTGCTAGGCGCGCTTTTGGTCACTGGCGTCATCACCATTCCCTGTGTCAGCTTCGCCGCGCGTTGGCTGAAGATCGACGATGAACGCTTAATTGGCTTCACCCTGGGTCTCAACGCCCATGCGATTGGAACCGTGCGCGCGTTTGAGATTAGCCCCACGGCGGGTGCTTTCGCTTCACTGGGCATGAGCCTTACGGGCATCTTCACCGCGTTACTGCTGCCGCTCGCCTGGCGGCTGCTCGGTATGTAGCTGAGTGGGTAGGTAGCGAATGAGCATGTAGCTGATAAGCGCAGCCGTTATAAGCGCACCGCGTTTAAGCGGCTATTTCGATCACTTTTTCACCTTTAAGAGCCACCCTTGCATGGCTAATTCCGCTTCTACATATCGCATCGCCATTAACGGTTACGGACGCATTGGCCAATGCGTGCTGCGAGCGCTGGTCGAGCGGCATCACCCAGAGCTTGAAGTGGTCGCTATTAATGAGCTGTCTGACCTTGCGACCATCACCTATTTAACCCGTTACGACACGACCCATGGCCGTTTTCCCGGTGACGTTGACAACGATGGCCAGCACCTCATCATCAACGGCCAGCGGATTCAGGTGCTATGCGAAAAAGATCCGCGCCAGCTGCCCTGGGAAGCACTCGATGTGGACCTGGTACTGGAGTGCTCGGGAAGCTTTAAAGATCGCGCTACCGCCGAGCAGCACTTAGCCGCCGGGGCGAAACGGCTGTTATTTTCCCAGCCTGCGGAAAATGATGTCGACGCGACTATCGTGTGGGGCATCAATGAAGGCGAGCTGGCGCTTTCCCAGCGGATTCTCTCTGCTGCCTCGTGCACCACTAACTGTCTAGTGCCACTGTTAACCATTTTGGATGAAGCGCTTGGCCTTGAGCACGGCGTGACCACGACCATCCACTCGGCGATGAACGACCAGCCGGTGATTGATGCCTACCATCAAACCGATCTACGTCTTACCCGCTCCGCGATGCAGTCTATTGTGCCGGTGGACACCGGCTTGGCATTGGGCATTAGCCGCTTAATGCCTAATCTCGCGGGTCGTTTTGAGTGCTTACATGTGCGCGTGCCGACCATTAATGTCTCTGCAATGGACGTGGCACTCACCATCAACCGCGACACCCATCGCGATGAAGTCAATGCGCTGCTTCTATCCGCCAGTCAGCAACGCTTAAAAGGGGTACTTGGCTATACTGAAGCGCCCATGGCATCGATTGATTTTAATCACGACCCTCGCTCCGGCATCGTGGATGCCACGCAAACCCGGGTGGCCGGCAAGCGCCTAATCAAGCTGCTGTGCTGGTTCGACAACGAGTGGGGGTTCGCTAATCGTATGCTCGACATTAGCCAGCGTTTGGCACGGCTGTCGGCAGAAACGTAACCGGTTTACCTTTCGTTCAACGGCATAAACACGAGGAAACTGCTCACATGAATGTGAAAAAAATGACTGACCTTCCCTTGGAAGGACAACGCGTGCTGATCCGTGAAGACTTGAATGTACCCATCAAACATGGCCGTGTTTCAAGCGATGCTCGCCTGCGGGCAGCACTGCCCACTATTCAAGCGGCCATGAACGCTGGGGCGAAAGTGATACTGATGAGCCACTTGGGACGCCCCACCAAAGGCGAACCTGCCGAGGAGTTTTCCCTTGCGCCCGTGGCTGAACACCTGGGTGAACTGCTAGGCCGCCCTGTACCGCTGATCAAAGCGTATCTCGGTGAGTCTTTTGAGGTCGCTAACGGCGACGTGGTGCTGCTTGAAAACGTGCGTTTCAACAGCGGCGAGAAAAAAGATGATGAACAGCTGGCGAAACAATACGCGGCGCTGTGCGATATCTTTGTGATGGACGCTTTTGGCACCGCCCACCGCGCCCAAGCTTCTACCCATGGCGTGGCGCGCTTTGCCCCCACCGCCTGCGCAGGCCCTTTGCTTGCCCAAGAGCTCGACGCGTTAGAAAAAGCACTGGCGAATCCAGCACGCCCAATGGCCGCTATCGTCGGTGGTTCAAAGGTGTCTACCAAGCTCGACGTGCTCACCGCGCTGGCTGATAAGTGCGATCAGTTAATCGTCGGCGGGGGTATCGCCAACACCTTTATTGCCGCTGCGGGCTACAATGTTGGTAAGTCACTCTATGAAGCCGAGCTGGTTGGCCAAGCCAAAGCGCTGATGGAAAAGGTGTCAATTCCGCTACCTACTGACGTTGTGGTTGCCACCGAGTTTTCTGAATCGGCCACCGCCGTTGTCAAACCGGTCGATCAGGTGGCTGACAATGAAATGATTTTAGATATCGGCCCAGATACCGCCGCTCATTTGGCGAGCTTGCTCAAAGAGGCCGGCACTATTTTGTGGAACGGCCCTGTTGGGGTGTTTGAAATAGACCAATTTGGTCAAGGCACCCAGGTGATCGCCCAGGCAATTGCTGACAGCGCGGGTTTCTCTATCGCCGGTGGCGGGGATACGTTGGCGGCTATTGATAAATATGCCATTGCTGATCACGTTTCCTACATTTCAACCGGAGGCGGTGCTTTCCTTGAGTATGTCGAAGGCAAACAGCTGCCGGCCGTCGCGGCGCTCGAAGCCGCCGCCAAACGCGGTTAACATTGCACGACTTGAACCTGCGCTTACTAAAACCGTTCGCGCCGCCAACTTGTTCTTACAGTCTGTTTTTTACACCCTGTTTTTTTACAACCTGACTTTTACAACCCGATTTTTACAACATAGATAAGGTGATTTCATGGCTCTGATCAGCATGCGCCAGATGCTCGACCACGCCGCCGAGTATGGCTACGGCATTCCGGCTTTCAACGTCAATAACCTTGAGCAGATGCGCGCCATTATGGAAGCCGCGGATGCCACTGATTCTCCCGTCATCGTGCAGGCTTCTGCGGGCGCTCGTAAATATGCCGGCGCTCCGTTCTTGCGCCACTTGATTTTAGCGGCCGTCGAAGAGTTTCCGCATATTCCGGTGGTGATGCACCAGGATCATGGCACTAGCCCGGCGGTTTGCCAGCGCTCTATCCAGCTTGGTTTCTCTTCCGTCATGATGGATGGCTCCCTGGGTGAAGACGGCAAAACCCCCATGGACTACGACTATAACGTGGCGGTTACCCGCCGCACGGTAGAGATGGCCCACGCTTGTGGCGTTTCCGTTGAAGGCGAGCTGGGGTGCTTAGGCAGCCTGGAAACCGGTATGGCGGGTGAAGAAGACGGCATTGGCGCTGAAGGCAAGCTGGATATGGAGCAGCTGCTAACCGACCCTGAAGAAGCCGCTGAGTTTGTTAAAGCGACCCACGTAGACGCACTGGCGATTGCCATCGGCACCAGCCACGGCGCTTACAAATTCACCAAACCACCCACCGGTGATACGCTTTCTATTAAGCGTATCAAAGAGATCCACGCGCGGATTCCCGACACCCACCTGGTGATGCACGGTTCCTCCTCGGTGCCGCAAGAGTGGCTGAAAGTCATTAACCAGTACGGCGGCCAGATCCCGGAAACATACGGTGTTCCAGTGGAAGAAATCGTCGAAGGTATTAAACATGGTGTTCGCAAGGTCAACATCGATACCGACCTGCGTTTAGCGTCCACCGGTGCGGTGCGTCGCTTTATGGCGGAAAATCCTGCTGAGTTTGATCCGCGTAAGTTCCTTAAAGAAACCGTGACGGCGATGCGCGACTTATGTATCGCCCGCTACGAAGCGTTCGGCGCTGCAGGCAATGCTAGCAAGATCAAGCCGATTAATTTAGAAGAAATGTTCCTACGCTATGAGCGCGGCGAACTGGCTCCCAAGGTCAAGTAAACCGGTACGTGGCACTGCCTATAGGTGCTGTTTATCGGTACTGACAATGGGTACTATTTATAAAAGACGACCAACCGGTCGTCTTTTTTTCCCTCAGAACCTATTATGATCAATAAAATAGATATTGCATTGCAGCATTGGTACGCTAAGACTAATGGCGAATTCACGCGGGTTCGTGTTCCAACGATTCGTTTTCCAACATAGAGGTAAACATTTATGAAACACTCATCAACGCTGCCACTTATGCCTCCTACCCCGCTGGCGATGTTCGATATTTGGAAGGCTGGTCAAATGGCATTTGAGCTATGGTCCACCTCCTTATCCACTATCACTTTGCGCAATCATTTATGGCAAACACAGCCTTTTTTCAGCCCGAAAATGATGAAAGAAAATCAGCGCATGGTCACCGAAAAGCTCGAGGCCAGCATGGAAGCCGGCCTCGAAATGCAAAAAATGCTGTTTAATTCCATGAATGGCCAGGTAGCCCCCTGGTGGATCACCAGCCAGCGCGCGATGAAGCCTTACCATCAACGCAGTAGTGCTAACTCACGCCGGCTCGCCAAATAGCGCTTCAGGCATTGGCGTTATTCGCTATCGTCAGTGCCATCATTGTCAGCGTTTTCGCTATTCTCTTCTTCGCTGCTGTGGATGGCGTCTTCAGGGCTACCGGTTCCGCCTGTGCCAGCCTCGGGGCTTCGCTCTTCGCTGGGGCCAGGTTCTAGCTCTACGTCATCCTCGCCTTCACGCGCGGCTTCGCCTTCACCGTTATTCTCTTCCTGCTCTTCTTCGTGACTGCTTGCCTGATTGTCAGAAGCAGCTGATTCACTTGAAGAAGCTTCCTCTTCATCGCGCTTTACCGATCCTGCTTTAATGCCGTACTCTTTTTCTAGTGCTGCATCATCCAGAGGCTCGTGATTATCAGCCACCACATAGCTCGTGGTCGTTAGCAACGCCGCGCTGAGCACAAAAGGTAGAATCCAGGGGGTGTATCGCATGGTGCGATCTCCATATTGTGATTATGACAGGATAGTATATCCCTACTCTCTTTTCGGCGTAGCTTGCTTTTCGGCGTAGCTTGCCCGCTTTTAACATTAGTGGAAGCTGAAAAACATTCATCAATAGCCACCAAAATGAGCCTAACTGTTTAAGCTGGCTCACCAGTATCGTGCAAGCAAGCAAAAAATAACAAAACAGTGTTCACAAAAGGGGAAAAATCCCGTTCAATAGCGGTATGGTTGGCTTTAATTAACACTGGCAGCGCGTTAGCCGCTGCAAGGAACCGCAATGCCGCTCCCACTTTTGCTGTTTGACTGTGATGGCACACTGGTCGATAGCGAGCCGCTTTTGGCTGAAGAAATGGCCGCAGGCCTTAATGCCGTAGGGTTGCCTTTTGCATCTACTGATTATTTAGGCGAGTTTCGTGGCGCGCGCTTTCGGCGCATCGTTGCAGAACTGCAGCAGCGGCATGGTGAGGTGGACCCTGAAAAGCTTGATAGCATGGAAGTTACCATGCGAGCTAATTTAGCCACGCGACTTGCTCAGGAGCTAACGGCGATACCCGGCGCTCATGAAGCATTGGATATACTGACGGCTTACCCAAGCGCCGTGGTCTCCAATGGCCCTGAACGCAAAATTCAGACGGCTTTAGCCGCCACGGGGCTCAGCGACTATTTTGGCAAGCGTTTATTCAGTGGTTATACCGCTAATTGCTGGAAGCCCGAACCTTGTTTACATTTACACGCAGCAAGTATCATGGGCTACTTGGCGAGTGACTGTATTGCCATTGATGATGCCTTAGTGGGTGTTCGCGCGGCGCTACAAGCTGGCATGATGGTTATCCACTTGAACCGTTTTCCGGATGCCGAAACCACGCCTGAAAACGCGATTATGATCACTAATATGTATCAGTTACCCGCGGTAGTAGAACGACTCACCCGTGAATATTGGCGAACACCTGTGCCTCAACACTCAGCAGGAGGATGAAATGGCTTCTTTGCGTGACCAACTGGGGGGGCTTGTTTACTCCACAGAACACGGCAAAACCTGCCCCACTTGCCGGGAAGCGCTGGATACTTGCCGCTGTGATGAAGTTGGCGAGCAGGCGCGGCTGGCGGCACTTGACGGTGTGGTACGCATTCGACGTGAAACCAGCGGCCGAAAAGGCAAAGGCGTTACTACCGTTAGCGGCATTCCACTGCCTAGTGATGAGCTTAAAACGCTGGCAAAATCGCTAAAAAAGCGCTGTGGAACGGGCGGCGCTGTTAAAGAGGGTATCATTGAAATTCAAGGCGATCATCGGGATACCCTACGCCAGGAATTAAGTGCTCTTGGCTACCAGGTCAAACTCGCTGGAGGCTAAAGGCTTCTACATCATCATGACTTATCACTGGATAAGTCGCTAGAGCAAGGCACTGTAATGGCTTGGCTGGAATACGTGTTACCGCTAATTTTTTTATTCCCCATGGCAGCCATGGGCAGCATTGTTTTAGCGCTGCGTAGCTTGCACGATGCCCGCGTTCATTCCCCCTTCAACGCACCGCTTCATGAACCGGGTCAAGCATTGCGCAACCGACTTGACCAAGCCTTCTCTAGCCTATTTTTAAACGGGGCGTTAGGGCCCATTATCAGTCTCGCGCCGCTTGTTTACGGCATGGGGCGCATGCTGTTTGTCGAACAACAGGATTGGGTTGAATGGGCGCTGTATGGCTTACTCAGTACGCTGCTTGTCCTGATGTTTTCACTTCTTTTGGTACGCGACTATCAGCGTATCCGGCGGCTAAAGCTAGGCTTAGCCTGCGAGCTCGCCGTTGGCCAAGAGCTAGAGCGCTTGGTTCGCCCTGATGCACATCCCTACTATGTCTTTCACGACGTGCCCACCGATAGCTTTACCATCGACCATGTGGTGGTAACACCGCATGGTGTGTTTGTCATCGAAACACGTGCTAGAACGCTTGCCATCGGCACTGATGGCAAAGAGCTCAACACGGTGGCAGTAGAGCGCGAGCGCTTACGCTTTCCGCACTGGCAAGAGCGCCGCCCGCTGCATAAAACCCGCCAGGGGGTCAGTTGGCTTTCTCATTGGCTAGAACGCCGCTGTGGCGTCCCCGTGCCAGTGCGTGGGGTGTTGGTATTGCCCGGTTGGAAAATAGATAACAGCGAGGCCGCCCCCGATATTCTTGTGGTAAGCGGTGACACACTGGCTAAGCAGATAACCGAGCTAACGCCCGGCCCACTCAATGACGCCATACACGATAAAGTCATTAATATTTTGCTTGAGCGCGCCAGGTTGATGGAGTTGAAGCACCTGAGCCAGCCTTCGGTTTAAGAGCTTTCGGTTTAAGTACCTTTGACTTAATCACCACGTAGACGCCCGCCCATTTCTTGGGCTAGATCGACTGCGTAGTGATCGGTCATCCCGCCGATGAAATCCAGCATTCGCCGGTAGCTATCGTAAAGAGGCCAAGAAGGTAGCGGGGTATTTTCACCGATAAGCGCCAGTACGCGCTGGTGTTTAAACGATGAATGCCCGGTGTGATGGAGCTCATGCGCGGCACCAATAAAAGCCTCTAATAAAATGCCAAGCGTTGTATAAGCGCCAATCTCGAGCTTTGCCTTACGCTCATTCTGGAAAATCCGCTCTCGAGCCAGCTGCTTTGCCGCTTGCACTCCCCAACCTAAATCGGGGTGACATAGCTCTAAAAGATCATTACTGAGCGTGCCACTCAGCAGGGCCTGCTCATGCTGTACAAACACTGCGCCGACATCATTGACTGCACGCTCCATGGCGGCCCCTCTTAGCAGGGCGATCCGGCGTCGTTGCGAGACATTATTACGCTGCATTTCCGCATACTCAGGCGGGAAATCCCCAGCAACTTGGCGCAGAATTTCCACCACCTCTTCGTAGCGTAAAATGCCCATCTCCAGGCCGTCTTCCAAATCCAATAAGGCATAGCAGATATCATCGGCGGCTTCGACCAGCCATGCCAATGGGTGGCGACACCAGCGCTGCTCCCCTTGCGGTAGCAAGCCAACCGCCTCAGCTACCTCTTTTAGAAGAGCTTGTTCGGACTGATAAGCACCAAACTTGCCCGCGCGGCCACTGTAGCGAACGGTCCACGGATATTTCAGCAGCGTCCCCAGGGTGGCCGACGTGAGCCGCATACCGCCATTAAACTGGTTATATTCGATCTGCGTAATGACACGAAAGCCCTGGGCGTTGCCTTCGTAGGTCAGCAGGTCTTCGCGCTCTGCGTCTGATAGGCCTTCCAATAAGCCACTGCTCTGCGCCCGCTGAAACCAGTCGCGAATCGCGTACTCGCCAGCGTGGCCAAAAGGGGGGTTACCAATGTCGTGGCCAAGGCAGGCTGTTTGTACTATCACGCCAAGATCAGCGGGGGTAATCCATTCAGGTAGGTGGTCATGCAGCAATTCGCCCACAATCATGCCCAAAGAGCGCCCCACACAGCCAACTTCTAGCGAGTGAGTTAGGCGGGTGTGGATATGATCATTTTCTGTTAGCGGGTGAACCTGCGTCTTACGGCCCAGACGCCTAAATGAGCCGGAGAAGACAATCCTATCGTGATCTTTATGAAAAGGGCTCCGGCCGATTTCACGGGTGCTCGCTGAGCGTTGGTCATGAAGACGACGTGGGGAAAGTAGCTGTTCCCAGCGCATCTGAGTCATTGGCATTCCTCCTTGAGGAGTGCATTTTGCCATAAAAAAACCCCCAGAGCGTAAGCCCTGGGGGTTTTTGGTATAAGTGCCTGACAATGACCTACTCTCGCATGGGGAGACCCCACACTACCATCGGCGCTAAGCGGTTTCACTTCTGAGTTCGGCAAGGGATCAGGTGGTTCACGCGTGCTATGGTCGTCAGGCGTAACTGGCTATGTATATCATGCTGACTAGCATTTGCTAAATTGTGTGCGTCTCATTGCCCGCCGCCCCGGCGTTATCCTGCCTGGGCCACACGCTGCGTATCCGGCTTTCTGTTGGTCTCTCAACCTTAACGTCATCATTACGACCAGACCCCTTGGGTGTTATAGGGTCAAGCCTCACGGGCCATTAGTACACGTTAGCTCAACGCCTTGCAGCGCTTCCACACCGTGCCTATCAACCAG
>LDZP01000086.1_pt1 | contig 86821 bp, 76 predicted proteins | sample 615351 | NCBI WGS metagenome assembly LDZP01 (sample SAMN03408296, study PRJNA278302) | terrestrial metagenome | isolation source: oil reservoir sample I1 | place: USA: Alaska, North Slope, Ivishak formation | collected 2013
TCTATCCAGATATACCTGCAAGGCTGACGCCTTGCGCTGCCTTAACTGTCGATTCATTCGGAGAATCGAATCGCAGAATGCGGCAGATTTTTGTTCAAAAAACGCTTATTCAAAACGGTGTCGTTAAAACAGTATCGTTAAAAACGGCGTTGTTAAAACAGCATCGTTAAAAAAACAGCCAGCAACGCTAAAACGCGTTGAAAGTTCGAAAACGATCAACTAACCTTTCAAAAACGATCATACCTACTTTCGTAAACGAAAATATCTTGCCTTATAACGGTTTTCCCCTATAACAGCTTTCCTCGCTGGGAATGGTCGTTACATAAGTAACTCGCCGCAGCTGGGCTAGTGATTGGTTAATTGAGAACGGTTAATTGAGAGCGGTTAATTTAGATTAGATAAATGGATCTGCGATGACACTGCGAAACAGACATATTGAAACCTTGCCCACTAAGACGTTTGACGCCCTGATTATTGGGGGTGGCATTAATGGCGCAGCTACTGCGGCAGCGCTGGCTGGCAAAGGTGCCAACGTCGCGTTGATTGATCGCGGCGATTTCGCAGGCAGTACCAGCATGCACTCCTCCAACCTGGTGTGGGGTGGCATTAAATACATGGAAAGTAAGGATTTTTCACTGGTTCGCAAACTGTGCAAAAGCCGCAATCACTTGATCAAGAGCTACCCTTCTACGGTGCAGGAAATTCGTTTTCTGACCACTATTTCAAAAGGTTTCCGTCACTCACCCCGCTACCTGTGGGCGGGCACCTGGCTTTACTGGCTGATGGGCAATGGTTTCACCCAACTCCCGCGCCTGCTCTTGCCAAACAAGATTAAACAGCAAGAGCCGATTATTGATATTGAGGGTGCCGTGGGCGGTTTTGAATACTCCGACGCCTACCTTCACGACAACGACGCGCGGTTTGTATTTAACTTTGTGCGCCACGCGCTTAACTACGGTGCGGTTGCCGCTAACTACGTTGAGTCACTCGGTGCCGAGCGGGTGGGCGATCTATGGGTAACCAAAGCGCGCAACGTAATGGATGGCCGCACCTTTGATATCCGTGCCAAGGTATTAATCAATGCCGCAGGCCCCTGGGTAGACCAGCATAACGAGCTGACAGGCCAAAAAACGACGCATCATCACCTCTACTCCAAGGGCATACACCTTATTGTTCCCCAGTTAACGGATTCCCAGCGAGTGCTAGCGTTTTTTGCCGACGATGGCCGGCTATTTTTTGTCATTCCGATGGGCAATCGCACCTGCATCGGCACCACCGATACTCACATGGAGCACCCTGAGGTTGACGTGACCGCTGACGATATCGCCTTTGTGCTGGAAAATATCAATAAGCGCTTAACCTTAGATAAGCCGCTGACCCAAAACGATATTATATCTACGCGCTGCGGCGTGCGGCCGCTGGCTATCAAAGCCGACCAAGGCAGTGACCGTGACTTTCTTCAGCTTTCCCGCAAGCACGTGGTCGATACCAATGTTGAGAGTGCCCATATCAGCATCTTTGGCGGCAAGTTAACCGACTGTTTGAACGTAGGCGATGAAATTGCCGAAGAAATTAGCCGCCTGGGCGTTACCTTGTCAGACCCTGATTTTCAGTGGTATGGCGAACCGCCCGAATCGGTAAAGCAGCAGTTTATGGATCAAGCTAAACGCATGAACCTGGATGCCATGACCGCAGCAACATCATCAGAGCCGCTTTCTACTCGGCTATGGCGGCGCTACGCTGACCAAGCCATCCACCTGCTGGAAAAAATTCGTCAAGACCCCGCTCAAGGCGAAATCTTAATTGAAGGCACCGAGTACATCCGCTGCGAGCTTGAACACGCCCGCGACCATGAAATGATTACCCAGCTTGAAGATTTCCTGCGCCGGCGCGCCAAGATTTCATTGGTGGTGCACCACGAGCAGTTACGCCAATCCACCGGCTTAAAAGAGGCCTGCCGCGTGCTCTTTGGCGATGACGCTGACGAGCGCTTCAACGACTACTTTGCTAAGAATGCGAGCGAACACGCGAAACCGCATCGAGCCAGCCCTGGTAAAGCCGCTCCCGAGAAGTCTCCTCCATCGCAGGCATAAAGCTTTTCTCACAGCGCCACAGCTGCTCTATCTCTTCGAGGGTGTGATACCAGCCTAGGCGCAGCCCGGCAAGGTACGCCACACCCAGCGCCGTCGTTTCAAGAATGGTGGGGCGATCTACCTGAACGCCGAGCATATCGGCGAGAAACTGCATGACCCAGCTGTTCTTGACCATCCCGCCGTCTACACGAAGATTCCCCGGCGCAGCCTCCATGTCATCGTTCATGCAGTGCTGCAAATCGCGGGTTTGATAGCACACCGCTTGCAGGCCAGCGGCGACAATTTCAGCAATGCCGGTATCGCGGGTTAGGCCAAAAATCGCTCCCCGCGCTTTGGGGTCCCAGTGCGGCGCGCCTAACCCGGTAAAGGCAGGCACCAGATAAACACTATGGCCGCTGCGGGTTTCTTGCGCTAACGCTTCGGTTTCCGAGGAATCGGCAAACAGGTTTAGCCCATCGCGCAACCACTGCACCGTCGCTCCGGCCACGAAAATGCTGCCCTCCATGGCATAGGTCGGCTTGCCGTTCAGCCGGTAGCCAATGGTAGTTAATAGCCGATTACGCGACAGCGCCGGCGTTTCACCGGTATTCACAATCATAAAACAGCCGGTGCCGTAGGTGCTCTTGCCCATTCCTGGCTGAAAGCACGCCTGCCCCACCAAAGCCGCCTGTTGGTCTCCTGCTACGCCGGCAATCGGCAGCGCCGCGCCCAGCCAGTGCGCTTCGGTGGTGCCGAAGTCATCGCTTGAGTCTTTTACTTCGGGCATAAGATTGGCCGGTATATTAAATAGCGTTAGCAGCGCCTCATCCCACTCTTGGGTGTGAATATTAAACAGCGCAGTACGCGAGGCGTTGGTGGCATCGGTCACGTGTTTAAGCCCGCCGGTTAGCCGCCAGATCAAAAAGCTATCCACTGTGCCGAACGCCAGCTCCCCCCGCTCAGCGCGCATGCGAGCGCCCTCAACGTTATCCAACACCCAGGCAATTTTAGTCGCGGAAAAGTAGGGGTCAATCAACAGCCCCGTTTTGGCCTGCACGCTTTCAGTGTGGCCGTTAGCGGATAAGGATTGGCACCAATCTGAGGTGCGACGGTCTTGCCAAACGATGGCATTGTAAAGTGGCTTACCGGTGGTGCGATCCCAAAGAATCGTGGTTTCCCGCTGATTGGTAATGCCGATACCGGCGATTTGCTCGGCGGTAATCTGTGCTTTATGCATCACCTCGCGGCAGGTGGCCACCACGGTTTCCCAAATATCTTCGGGGTTGTGCTCAATCCAGCCATCATGAGGAAAATGCTGAGTAAATTCTTGCTGGGCAACGGCGGCCACCTGGCCTTGGCGGTCAAACAGAATGGCTCGGGAGCTGGTAGTGCCTTGGTCAATGGCGAGGATAAATGAGGACATATCGAGTTCGCTTTGTTGTGTTTACGTTCGATTTTATATGTTCACTTTCGATACATTTTAGTTATTCGATACGCGGTGATTAGCACTACATGGTGATTAACCGTTTAGGCGATATGCAGTGCGACATCGTGCTGGGTGAGCAAGCGCTGTATGGCGTCAGGCGGTTGTCGATCAGTAAACAGCGCGTCTAACTGGGCAAGATTACCTTGGCGCACCACTGGGTTACGGTGGAACTTTGAGTAATCGGCTGCTAAATAAATGCGCCGTGAATTAGCAATAATGGCCTGGGCAACGCGCACTTCCTGGTAATCAAATTCCAGCAGCGAGCCATCTTCATCGATACCGCTAATCCCGATAATGCCGTAATCCACTTTGAACTGGTTGATAAAATCGATGGTTGCCTCGCCGATAATGCCGCCATCGCGCGTGCGTACCTGGCCACCGGCAACAATCACGGTGAAATCCTCTTTATGCTGCAAGATAGCCGCGACATTGAGATTATTGGTAATAACCTCTAACCCTTGATGTTCAAGCAGCGCTTGGGCAATCACTTCGTTACTGGTGCCAATGTTAATAAAAAGCGAGGCGTGGTTCGGAATATGCTGCGCCAAACAGCGGGCAATACGCTCTTTTTCGTCCAGGTGCAGTGTTTTGCGCGTGCTGTAGGCGGTATTCACCGTGCTGGATTCAATGCCCACTCCCCCATGTACCCGTCGAACCCGGCTTTCATCGGCCAGCGTATTCAGGTCACGTCGAATGGTTTGCGGCGTCACGGCAAAGTGCTCGGTGAGCTGCTCAATACTCATATAGCCGTGCTGGCGGACGAGCTCGACGATAGCATCCTGACGACATTGTTGGTTCATAAGCCCGGCCTGTTCGTTTTTTATGTATATCTGAACGTCATGTTAGCAAAATTTTCATAACCTAATAATATTCAGCAAACAAACCGGCGCGATAGCGCTGCTTAGCGCTTAACAACAGCCTACAGCGGCCACACCAACAGAATCAGCGGTATCGCCACGGCTAACACCACTATCGAAAGCGGCAGCCCTAATTTCCAATAGTCACTAAAGCGGTAACCGCCCGGCCCCATGACCAAGGTATTCGACTGATGCCCAATAGGGGTTAAAAAGGCGCAGGAAGCACTGACAGCAACCACCATCAAGAACGGGTCAAGAGAGACATTAAAGCCATTGGCTAAGCTCACCGCGATGGGTGCCATTAACAAGGCGGCGGCAGCGTTGTTGACCACGTTGGAAAGCAGCATTGAAAGTAGAAACAGGCCCACCATGGTAACCACCACCGGCCAATCGCTGCCAAAGCGCAGTAATGCGCCGGCAATTAAATCTGCGCCACCACTGGTTTCCAGTGCTTCGCCTACGGGTATCATCGCCGCTAGCAGCACAATCACAGGGCCATCAATCGCCTGGTAGCCTTCGCGTAATGGCAACACGCCAATTAATAGCGAAATGAGCGCGGCGGTGCTCATCGCCACCGCGGCCGGCAGCAAATCCAACAGCATAGCGACAATAGCCAAAGCAAAAATGGCGATCGACATCGCCAGTTTACGCGGCTGCCCAAGGTACAGTTCACGGCTAGCCAGGGGCAAGCAGCCTAACGATGCAAGGCTTTCGGCTAGCTCCGTTTCACTGCCTTGCAGCATTACAATATCGCCACTTTTAAAGCGAATATCTCGCAGCCGCTGCTTTAAACGCCCGCCATCCCGGGCTACCGCGATTAAATGCAGGCCAAACTGGTGGTTTAATCGCAGTTCACGCACGCTGCGGTTGATCATCATTGAATCATTGCGCACCACCGCTTCTATCAGCTGTAAGCCTTCTGTATCTAACGGCTGACGTTCCTGGGAAGCCTCTTCTTGTTGGGAAGCCTCTTCGTGCTTGGCGTGGCCAGCGTCATCTTCACTGTTGGCAGTGGCGCGAGAGTTGGCAGCCTCGAGCGTCTCGGTATCGGTATCGGTATCGGTATCGGTATCGGTATCGGTATCGGTAGATTCGGCCTCGTCTTCTTCCCGTTCAGCAATCGCGCTAAGCCCCACTTTGTCTTCCAACAGCTGAAGTTCATCGGGCCCTGCTTCCAAAAGCAGGATATCGCCCTCTTCCAACACACCGTGAAAGTGATAGCCTGCGCGGCGTTGATCATTACGCACGACCGCAAGCACAGGAATGGTTTCATCCAGCTCCTCACGCAGCTGCTGCAGGGTTAGGCCGTTGGCTTTTGATTCTTCGCCCACTTTTAGCTCAACTAAGTAGTTGGCGGTGTCAAACATCTCATCGGTGGAGGCTTGACCGCTGCGCTTAGGCGTTAGGTGCCACCCTACGAGTACAATAAAAACCAACCCTACCATCGCGACCACAATACCGACGGGGGAAAAGCTGAACATGCTGAAGCTTTCGCCGGTTACCTCGCCCCGGTAGCTTGAAATAATAATATTAGGTGGCGTGCCAATTAACGTCGTTAACCCACCGAGCAACGAGCCAAACGCCAGCGGCATCAGCAGTAAAGAAGGCGAGGTGTTGTGTTCACGCGCAAGCCTCATCGCTACCGGTAATAAAAGCGCTAAGGCACCCACATTGTTCATAATGCCCGACAACACCACCACCGTACCCACCAGCACCAGCAGTTGAAGCAGCAGGTTCTGGCCCACTTTAAGCACTTGGTTGGCAATAATATCGACCACCCCCGAGCGCTCAAACCCTCGGCTAAGTACCAACACCGCGGCCACGGTAATCACCGCTGGATGCCCGAACCCTGCGAACGCGCTTTCAGCCGGTACAAGCCCTAACATCACCGAACCTAGTAACGCTGCCAGCGCCACTAGGTCATAGCGAAACCGGCCCCAGATAAACGCGACAAGCGTTAGCCCAAGCACGATAAACACCAGCGTGCTGGGCGTAAGCGTCAACCATCCAAGGTCTAGCGTTTCTATACTTATGTCCTCAGCCGCCATCTTTTTGCTACTCCCTTGCTACCGTTTGAAAGGTCATCACACGATGGGTGTGCACGACACCAAAGACATTGCCATTTCTTAGATACATTAGACACTTACTATTGTGCAGACGCCTAGCCCTTGCAGACACAAACAAAAGTCTTTATAGACAAAAGCCTTTGCAGACAAAAAACCCGGCAATTGCCGGGCTGTTGGGTACCTGAAATTGGAGCGCTGGCTACGGTAACAAAATAGTTGAGCCAGTCGTTTTGCGGCTTTGCAGGGCGTCTTGGGCTTTGCCTGCTTCTGCCAGCGGGTAGCGGTTGGCGATATCGATGTTGATGTTGCCGCTTTCAATCATGGCGAAAAACTCTTCGCACATCATCTCCAAGCGCTCACGCGTATCGGCGTAGCCGTTCAGGCTGGGTCGAGTTACGTAAAGCGCGCCTTTCTGATTGAGAATACCGATATTAACGCCATCCACCGGGCCAGAAGCGTTACCAAAGCTAACCATCAACCCACGTGGCTTTAAACAATCCAACGACATTTCCCAGGTGTCTTTACCTACTGAATCGTAAACAACATCACACATCTCGCCATTAGTGAGTTCGCGTACGCGCTCGACCACGTTTTCTTCACTGTAGTTGATCGTCGCCCAAGCGCCGTTGGCCATGGCGAGATCCGCTTTTTCCTGTGAGCTAACGGTACCAATAAGCTTAACGCCCAATGATTTTGCCCACTGGCAGGCAATCGAACCGACACCACCGGCAGCGGCGTGGAACAGAATGGTTTCGCCGCCTTTCAGCGCATAGGTTTGGCGCAGCAGGTACTGCACGGTAAGGCCTTTCAGCATACTCGCCGCTGCGGTGTCGAAATCAACGAAATCGGGAAGCTTGACCACTTTAGCCGCAGGCAGGGTATGCAGTTCTGCATAGGCGCCTAAAGGGCCTTGAGCGTAAGCCACACGGTCTCCCACTTGAAGATGCGTAACGCCTTCGCCAACGGCCTCGACCACACCCGCACCTTCGGTGCCTAAACCGGAAGGCATAGACGGGGCGGGATAAAGACCGGTGCGAAAATAAATATCAATAAAATTCAAACCAACGGCTTTATTGGCGACACGCACCTCACCCTGGCCGGGTTCAGCAGGAGTAACATCAACCAGTTCAAGCACGTCAGAACCGCCGGTACGGGAAAATTGGATACGCTGAGACATAGCAGTTTCCTTATTAATTATTTGGGTTGTTAGTCGTAAGCATAACAACAGGTGCTGCTATACAAGCGCGTCGCGGCGTTTAAATCAAGCCAGGCCTTGAGGGCGGCGGGCACAGGAAGGATGAAACCCTGCTGTCATGCACCCATGCTAGACTTACACCACTTTTAACGGCTAAGGCTTAACGATTTTTCATGACGCACCCCGCCATTCAACTCCCCACGCTGATTGCCCACCGCGGTTACTCCGCCGCAGCCCCTGAAAATACCTTAGCGGCGGTGCGCGCTGCTCACCAATCAGGCGCTAAATGGGTAGAGTTAGATGTGCAGCTACTCGGTGATGGCACACCGGTCATCTGGCACGACGCCGACGTTGCGCGCTGCTCCAATGGGCGGGGGGAATTAGCCACCATGACCTGGGCAAACGCGCAGTGTTTGGATACCGGCAGTTGGTTTGGCGATGGTTTTTCAGGCGAAAAGATGGCCAGCCTAGAGGCTATGCTAGCCCTGCTAAACGAACTGGAAATGGGCGTTAATATGGAAATTAAGGTCAACAAAGGCCGCGACCCCATCGCGCTGGTTGACCGTGCTCTGCCGGAAATGCTGAGCACCCTACCCCCTGAGCGGCTGATTATTTCTTCCTTTAACGCCAGCGCACTTAGCCACTGCCGCCAGTTTGCCAGCAAAGAACAGCTGGCGCTTGGCGTCTTGTTTGGCAGCGTTCCCAACACCTGGCGGGCGCAGTGCGAAGCCGTTGAAGCCTTTAGCGTGCACCCCCACTGGCCGCGCTTAAAACGCACCCAAGCCGAAGCCATGCACCGTGATGGCTATCACATACTCTGCTATACCGCCAATGACCCAAGCGCCTTTCATAGCCGCTGGGAGTGGGGTATCAGCAGCGTGATTACCGATGAACCCGCCGCCTTTAAGCGCTTTTTAGATAGTCATTAATCAGCCAGATGCAAGCCGCCTACGCTCACATACGCTGACATGAAAAAACCCAGCCCGGCCTATGGCCGATGCTGGGTTTTTAATTATTCAAGCTGAACAAATAACGGAATAAATAACAGAATAAATAGCGTTACATCGCTGAAAGCTTTTCGTCATCTAATACGCCCGACATGCGCACCATCGCCAGTGCTTCATCCAGGCTGCCCATCTCTTCAATCATCACCAGCTCGCTTTCTAAATTTACTGGCTGGCCGGCCTTTTCAGACAATAATTTTTCCAAGGCAGCGACATCCATAGCGTCGTAAAAATGGTGAACATCGACTGATGCGCTGCTACGGCCCGGCAAATAAATAGTGCCATTAGAGAAATCCACGGCGTAGGCAATCACGCCAGGTACAATATAAAACAGCAGCCCTACTCCATTGGCAATAGCGACCACCGGATCAATATCACCGCTCATTTGACCCTTACGCTCAGGATGAAAAAGCGTACCGCAACCACTTAAGGATACGATGGAGACGCCAACCACGGCCCCGGTTAACCAGCGACGGACTGCTTGATGCATGGAGTTTCCCTCAAACAAAAAAAGTAACGCTAGTCGATTGCGTGTAATGCGATTTGGTTTTTTGCCGACTAGCGCGCCATAAAACCTGATTAGTTTAGCATAGCCTGCCGACAACAGAGGTGGCTTGGCAGTGCCGTCTAGTTACCGCTTTAACCACTAGCTTTTGCCGCTTTAACCACGAGGCCGTACAATGCTCGAATTCTTTGCTCAAATGCAATGCTAGCGGGGCATCTGCCCTGATGTTAAGCCCTACCTTTCGCACTACGCACTAAGGAATGCTCACGCCCATGCGCGCCAGCCAATTATTGATTGCCACTTTGAAAGAAACACCGGCCGACGCCGAAGTTATTAGCCACCAGCTAATGCTCCGCGCCGGGATGATTCGTCGCTTAAGCTCAGGCCTCTATACGTGGTTACCGCTGGGGCTGCGCACGCTGCGTAAAGTAGAAGCGATTGTGCGCGAAGAGATGAACCGTGCAGGCGCTCAGGAAGTGCTGATGCCTGCCGTGCAACCTGCAGAGCTGTGGCAAGAATCTGGCCGTTGGGAACAGTACGGCCCTGAACTTCTCCGCCTGCATGATCGCCACGACCGCGAATACTGCGTTGGCCCAACCCACGAAGAAGTCATTACCGACCTGGTACGTAAAGAAATCGCCAGCTACAAGCAGCTCCCGGTTAATTTCTATCAGATTCAAACCAAGTTTCGCGACGAGATTCGCCCGCGCTTTGGGGTGATGCGCTCACGTGAGTTCATTATGAAGGACGCCTACTCCTTCCACCTTGATGAAGCCTCGCTGAAGCAAACCTACCAAGAGATGTACGATGCCTACGTGCGTATTTTCACGCGGTTAGGCCTGAATTTTCGCCCGGTGATCGCCGACAACGGCTCCATTGGTGGCACCGGCTCCCACGAGTTTCACGTGCTTGCGGATTCCGGCGAAGACGATATCGTGTTCTCCAACGGCTCGGATTACGCGGCCAACATGGAAAAAGCCGAAGCGCTGCCCGCACCGCTTGGCAGCCAGGCAGCCCGCGCCGAACCTAGCGAAGCACTGCGCTTAGTGGACACCCCAGACGCTAAAACCATCGCAACGCTGGTTGAGCAGTTTAAGCTGCCGATTGAGAAAACCGTTAAAACGCTGATGGTACACGCGGCCGAAGGTGGATTAATCGCGTTACTGGTGCGTGGCGACCACGAATTAAACGAAGTCAAAGCCGAAAACCTGCCCCAGGTGGCAGCGCCGCTGACGATGGCCAGCGAAGAAGAGATTCGTGCTGCCGTGGGTGCCGGCCCTGGTTCACTTGGCCCAGTAAACCTAAAAATGCCGGTGATTATTGACCGCAGCGTGGCGCTGATGAGCGATTTCGGCGCGGGCGCCAATGTGGATGACAAGCACTACTTCGGCATTAACTGGGAACGCGATGTTGCCCTGCCCGACGTTGCCGACCTGCGCAACGTGGTAGAAGGCGACCCGTCTCCTGATGGCCAAGGTACGCTCTCGATTAAGCGCGGAATTGAGGTAGGTCACGTTTTCCAACTCGGCCAGAAATACTCCCAGGCCATGAACGCCAACGTACTGGGCGATAACGGCAAAACTAGCCACCCGTGGATGGGCTGCTACGGCATCGGCGTAACCCGCGTGGTTGCAGCGGCCATTGAGCAGAATCACGATAATTCCGGCATTATTTGGCCGAACGCTATCGCCCCGTTCCAGGTGGCGTTAGTGCCCATGAATGCGCATAAATCTCAGCGTGTTCGCGAAGAGTCTGAGCGCCTCTACCAAGCGCTTAGCGCAGCAGGATTGGATGTGTTGCTGGATGATCGTGACACCCGTCCTGGCGTTAAATTTGCCGACCTGGAATTAATGGGCGTGCCTCACCGTTTGGTGATTGGCGACCGTGGTTTAGACAACGGTGAACTTGAATACAAAGGTCGCCGCGATAGCGAAGCGACGATGGTGCCTGCGGATCAAATCATCGACTTTTTGCGTGAGAAAGCCCGCTAAGAAAGCCACTGCCTTCGGAAAGCGGGTGTTTTTGAGGGCGGTTGTCTGTTTGATGGTCATCACAAGCGCTGAGCCACTCATGGCTCAGCCGCTTCCTCAAGCCCTGCGCCCTACGCTGGAAGCCGCTAATCAGCATCACCAAACGGCTCAGCAGCAGTGGCGTGCGCGCCAGTGGCGAACGCGTATGGACACCCCACTTGCACGCTTCATCAGTGACCCTGCACGGCGCCAAACGCTATTAACGCGCATCTACCAAGAAGCCAGGCTAGCGGGACTGCCACCTGATCTCGTGCTGGCCTTGATTCAAGTAGAAAGCGCCTTCAACGCCGATGCTATTTCTTCTGCAGGTGCGGTCGGCCTAATGCAAATAATGCCTTTTTGGGTGAGTGAGCTAGGCCTGCCGATTGACGACTTAACGCATCCACCGCGCAATTTGCGCTATGGCTGTACCATTTTGGCGCACTACCTGGCGATCGAGAATGGCGACTTCACTCGTGCGCTTGCGCGCTATAACGGTAGCTTAGGTAAAACCTGGTACCCAGAGCGCGTTATGCATGCCTGGCGTGATACTTGGCGTTAAACAATCCATTGCCAATATCCACTAAGCGCTGCGCTTAGTTTGAACAATCCACTGGCTCAATCAAGCCAACCGCCAAAAACTGCCCCAGTAACTCGGCCATATCGTTGCGCACCTGCTCAATGGAGACTGGCATGAAAAACCCCACCAGCGTTTGGCTTAACTCTTCAATAGACAGCGCTTCGTGTTGCAACAGCGCCCACACTGCGCGGCTGGTAATGTTCATACGGTGAATCGCGCCGCCCTCCTCGACAATCACAAATAGCTCATCGCCTAAGGGGTACTCATGGGCTGCTTTACACGCCCGCCAACAGCGCTGATCGCTTCTCTCTAACGCAGCTGCTTCAGGTATTGCCGCTGCCTGCGAAGGCGATAAATAAGTTGTTGAGTACGTTGTTGGGTACGTTAATGACTGCGCGTGTAGCGCCCCCTTGAGTTCACGCCCCACAAACTCTGCCGCTTGGTAAGCATCTGAATAGCGCAGTAAAAAACACGGCATACGCTGAACCAACGGCAAGAATTTAGCGACCAACACTTGATCTGAAAGCGTTTCAGCGAAGTTCTGCCTTAGCAGTTGCCACAGCCCTTCGCCATGCTGCAGCGGGGTAAGCTGAGGGCTTGTGACCCGGCTGTCACGGTCAATTAATAGGATCGTGCCGATGGGACGCTTAATACCGTGATTAGCCAGCAGCGTTTCATCGAGCGCCAAATAACCGTAACGATCATCCTTTGGCCCTTGATGCGCCTTGACAAAATCCTGGAACGTTTCATCAATAGCGCTAGGCAGCGGCAAGCGAAGCCGTGGTGCAATACCAAGCGACAGCCCTTCGCCCTCTGGCGTTAACGCAACCACGTCATCGCCAAAGATTCGGTACCCAGCTGCCGCAAAAGCGGATGTCAGAGTGCTTTTACCGGCACGGTGCGACTCTGGGAAAATCACTAGCTGGCCATCAATTTCGGCAGACCCGCAGTGCAGCCCAATGTAGTCAGGGTGGTGACGTAAAAATGCCCCCGCCACATCGGCAATGACACTGCACGCAATACCCACTGGCGAATCTAGCCATATGCCTTTTGGGAGTGCAGGTGCCTGTTGCCAGAAGCCGCCCTGCTGCTGCCAAACGCAAATATCAGGCTCAGTTGGTTGAAGTGGGCACTCCGTCAACGCCCAGCCAGGCATCGCCGCTTGTAGAACCGGCAGCAACGGCTGCGCGCCCACCAGCCGGACACAAGGCCCTATGCCAGGTAACGCATAGTCGGTAGCAAGGGAATCAGAAGGCTTCATCACTTAGCTCACCAACGATGCGGCAATAGACGGCTGATGCGTAATTCAATCACGCCATCTCGTTCCCAGCGTGGCCGCTCGTCACGCCTGTAGGGGCGCCTATCATCCGGCCTTGAGTAGCGTGGGCGTGAATAGTTGGGTCGTGAATAACGTGGTCGGGAATAGCTCGGTCTTGAATAGCTCGGCCGTGAACGCCCTCGATGGTAGCCACTAGGCCGGGAGCGACGCTCATGCGCCTGCGCCTGATTCATCGAAAGTAGTGTCGGGGCCACATAAAGCGCCGCTGCGCCTAGGCCTAAACTGGCTAACACTTGCCGCCGAGAGCGGCGCTGCTTTAATAGAGTAGGCGTTTCATCGTGGTTCATCTCTCTTCTCCGCAGTTATCAAACACTGTTTTTTCAGTATTTACTTTAACTACCGCCTGTTCAGAGCGCCACTCAACCGCCGTGCTTTCCCTATTGTTTACTCTTTTTGCCAAGTACTGGCTTACCGCTACGCAATTCCCTTGGCCTTCTTGAATAATTCTATTCAGTCACCTGCCAGCCATCCCGCCCTGCTGTTTTAACCTGATAAAGTGCTTTATCAGCGGCTTCGTAGGCTAGCGTAAAGGTGTGCTCATTGGCCACAAAACAGCAGCCGCCGACACTTAACGTGACGCCTTTTTTATCAGGGTGGGCAGCGTGCGCAAAGTTTGCCTCACGCACGCCTTCAATTATCTGGCGGCAATAACGCTTTAGCGTTTCACTGTCTGGGCAGTGAAGCAGCGCTGCAAACTCATCGCCACCCAAGCGGTATAGCTGAGCGTCATGATTAAGGGCTTGGCCAATGATGGTCGCCAGCTGGTGCAGCAGCGTATCGCCTTGTGGGTGCCCATAGGCATCGTTGTACTGCTTGAAAAAATCGATATCGACCAGAATCAGCCCCAGCGATTGGTGCTGATTGGCCAACACATCCTGAAGTAACGCGCTGCGGTTGCCCACCCCAGTTAATGGGTCGCGCATAGCACGCTGCATCCATTCAAGTGTTTCCCGCGTAGCGCGGTCGGTGCGGTGCAACTGGCGCTCATGAAGCCCCCAAAATGCCAGCCCCAGCACAAAGATTAACAAGCTCGAATAGGTCAACATCTGATTATGCTGGCGAGTGCTCTCAGAAAAATAATTAATCGCCGCACCACGCTGGTCTAGCTGGTCCATCTCAATGTGCGATAAACACTGTATTGGAGTGAACAGCTCACCTACTGCGTTAACCCGATCAATTTCGCGTACTTCTAACCACGTGAGTAAGCGATTTAAAACCGCCAGGCTCGGCTCAGAGCACTCATATTCACGTCGATAAATATGCATATCCGACAAACCGTAGGCCAGTTCAATGTTCATAAACGCAGCATCGAACGCCGCTTGCTCAGGCTGGTCGGTTAACAGCTCAGCTTGAGCGTTTTGCAAATACATCCGTGAACGGGTTGCCAGCTGCTGGCCGCTCAAATTGCCTGTTTGGCTGAAGTAGGCTTGAATTTCCGGGTATACCCAGCGTGATTCATAAATAATCAGCACCATCAGTGCCAAAAAGCTCATTAAGCTTAGCGATAGCCACGTTATATAGCGGTATTGGCGAACCAAGGGGCGCGGGCGCACAGCGTGGGATTCAACTTGCTTAGCCTTGGAGGTCACCACTTCACCTCAATACGACGAATCATCCACACCCAGTCATTGAATTCACGCAGATTTTCAACGTCGCGGTTGCCATAGTCGCGTTCCACTAACCTTATGGGCCCACGCTGGCGAAGCGATAGGGGCTCGCCATCCTCTAAGGTAATCAAATACCAGTTGGGGTCATCCCAATTACTTAGGGTGACTTCATAATCGTCCCAGGCGGTAAAGTGCAGTGCTGGCGGTATTTCACCAAACTGATCAATGAGGAAGGCTTGAAACACTACTCCCTGCATCTCTACCTCGCGCCCTTGATAAGGGTCGTAAAGCGTAAAGGTAGTATCCGAGATAGCGTGTAAATCACTTACTGGGATCTGCTGGGTAACGTCGCCGTTAATCAGTTCCAATGTGTGGGCATTGGCAGCCACAGGAAGTGCGAAACTCGTGGCAATCAACACCTGCACTAATAGCACCTGCACTAATAGTAATAGACGACGTGCACGAACCCGTGGGCTGCGCTGTAAGGCAACTGCGTTCATGGCAAGGCTTCCTGGGTATATTAACTGCACTGAACTTTAGCAGAGCTAACCTTACTCTTAAACGGCCACTGTGTGAATGTAACTTAGCTGATCATTAGCCCCAAAAAAAGCCAGCCCAAAAAAAAGCCAGCCCAAAATGGGCTGGCAACAGGAGGTTTACTCAATAAGCAACCCCCTCCCCTGACAACGGTTACAAAAGGCGGGCGGAGCTACTTCTTGCGCTCACCTTTACGCAGATGATCGCGAACCACAAAGCCTATCCAACCCACCATAAAAACGATGGTTAGAGCGACGGCGACTAAACCAAAAACAACTGTGTCATCCCAATACATGGTGAATCCTCCCGCCGTGATGTATGCGCTCACCTTAATCACTCAATAGCGGGAGAATGCTGACCTAGGTCAAGTTACGCAGGGCAATGGAGGGCGGTTAAATAGAAAACTGATACTGGTCAATTTTTGGCGGCTATTTAGCGGTGTGACCACTTGGCAGATCGACGACGCTAGAGCACTTTGACTATAGCACTTTGCGATCTTCCACTTTACTGTGCTCGGTGCCTGGCGGTAACGGGTGGCCTTTGGCAAGCTCGGCGCGGGTGGCTTCGCGCACCTCTAAAATAGTGACTCGGTAGTGAAGCGTGCGCCCGGCAAGCGGGTGATTGGTGTCCACCGTCACACGGTCACCGTTTACTTCCAGCACGGTGACAATTTGCGGGCCTGCCTCGCCTTCGGTTTGAAAACTGCTGCCTGGGGTTAATTCAGCACCGCCGAAAGCGCCACGGCCAACCTCTTGAACCAGCGCTTCGTTGCGCACGCCGTAAGCGTTCGCGGGCATTAATTGAACGCTCAGCTCGGCACCTGCCTCTTGTCCTGCTAAAGCCTGTTCTAGCCCCGGCACAATATTGTCGTGCCCGTGCAAATATTCTAACGGCTTGTTTCGCGTGCGGGAGTCATCCAATACCCGCTTGCTGCCATCGCTAAGAACGTCGCTGAGAACATAGTGCAAGGTAACCACCTGATGCGCCGTAATCGACATGGAAAACTCCTCTCCGGTAAGCTGTCGGTTTTGTGATAGAACACGGATTCAGTTTATCACTTGGCGATTGCTAACGTCTTTCCAGGAGTAGTGCTTAATGCTAAGCCCCACCCCCCAGCGCAGTTGGCTTGCTGCGCTGGCTATTTATTGTCGTGCGCCCGTGATCACCATGCTGTTTTTGGGGTTTTCAGCAGGCCTGCCGTTTCTATTGGTATTTTCAACGCTCTCTGCCTGGCTGCGCAGCGATGGCGTTGAGGTCGCGGCCATTGGTTTTTTTGCCTGGATTGGCATGCTTTATTCGATTAAGTTTTTCTGGGCGCCGGTGGTTGACCGATTAGCGCTACCGCTGCTGACCCGCGCTTTCGGCCAACGCCGTGGCTGGATGCTGCTGGCTCAGGGGATAATTGCTGCTGGGCTGGTGGGATTAGCAGGGCTAAGCCCGGTGGGGAATCTCGGCTGGGTAGCGCTGTTTGCGCTGCTGGTGGCGTTTGGTTCAGCGACCCAAGATATTGCCATTGACGCCTACCGTATTGAATCCGCCGATGACGACGTTCAGGCCGCCATGGCCTCTACCTATATTATTGGCTATCGCGGTGGCTTGCTGGCCGCCGGTGCGGGGGCGCTGTACATCGCCGCATCGGCTTCCTGGAACGCGGCCTATCTGAGCATGGCGGCGCTGATGAGCATTGGCGTACTCACCGTGCTGCTGCGCCCTGAACCCAAACGCGCCTCGCTCTCTATTCAGCTTATTCACGAGCCCAAAGTACGCGCTTTTATTCGCGCCAGCCGTGGCAAACCTAAGATTTTACGCCGCCTGGGTGCCTGGAGTATTGGTGCGCTGGTTTGCCCATTCACGGATTTCTTCAGCCGCTATGGGGTGAAAGCGCTGTGGATTTTGGTGTTTATTGCGGTATTTAGAATCAGCGATTTAGCCATGGCATCAATGGCCAATCCGCTGTATATCGACTTAGGCTTTACACTGGCTGAGATTGCTAACGTGACCAATATATTTGGCATTGCGATGAGCATCACCGGCGGGATTTTAGGCGGGCTTTTCGTGGCGCGCTACGGCATTGGGCCATTGCTTATTTTCGGCGCGGGGTTGGTAATGGTAACCAACTTACTGTTTGCCGTGCTGGCGGTAGTGGGTAATCAGCTGCCCATGCTGGTAGTCACGATCATCGGCGACAACCTCGCCAACGGCCTCGCCAGCGCGGTGTTCATCGCCTTTCTTTCCAGCCTAACGTCACGCGCCTACACCGCGACCCAGTACGCGCTGTTTTCATCGTTAATGACGCTACCGGGCAAATTTTTAAGCGGCTTTGGCGGGCTGGTGGTCACTGCACAGGGCTACCCGAGCTTTTTTGTTATCGCCACCCTGCTGGGCTTACCCGCTATTATCCTGGCGATCTGGATCAGCAAAGACAAACAGCTAGTGCCGACTCCCACGCCCACTTCCAAGCCTGCTTAAACGGGCTTGAGAAGCGGAACGTGCAGGATTAACGATGCGACTCCAGCCACTCCAACGCCCCAGGCGTGGTGCGCCACTGGTCGCGCATTAGCGTGCGGTACTGCCACGCTTCCGCCCGCGAGCCGGGGTCAACCTGGCCATCAGGGTGGGGCATAGAAGGCCGCGGGCTTTCAGCGCAAATAAGCTCTAGCGCGTGGCGATTATGGCTAACCACCTCACCCAGCGCTATTTCGGCCGCTTCCCGCTGCTCAAGGCGATAGAGCGCTAAGGTTTTACCCATCAGCAGCCCCAGCACCAGCGAGCCGTCGTCGTCGTTTTCTTCGGCTAACGCCAGCGCTTCTTCGTTACGGTCATCGCGCAGCAGTTGGTCCAGCACCAGTTCCCGCAGGCCTAAGCTATCTTCTTGGTCAATCAACAGCAGCTCTTCGGCAAGCTCCCGGGAGTGCTGACGCGCACCGCGCTCCATCCCCACCACCAAGGCAAGCCCTGTGCGTAGCAGCATGGCATTGTTGGCATCGTCCCAGCACAGGTTGCCGTCGCCTTCAGCGCGGGCTTGTTCCAACCAGCGCGAAAGGCGCAGCGCCAGCGGCTCTAGCAGGCTGGGTGCCATCCACGGCAGGCTGCCGAAACGGCTGGTTAATGCCAGGGTTAAGTCTTGCACCACTTGGGGCGCATCCAGCCATTCAGGGTGCGAACATAGCGCCGGCATCCACTCAATGGCGTTGCCCCAGGGGTCATCACGAAAGCCCAGCGCTACCTCTTCATCTACCAGCACCTGAAACTGCTCATGCCAGGCGGCAAACAGCGTCGCTTCACGGGCGCTGGTGTTATAAAGCAATCGGCCGCTTTCTGGGTCTGCACTGACATCGATTTTAGGGGCAGTGGGCAGCGCGGCCAGCAACGCCTGAAGCGCCACTAGCGGCGTGGCTAAATCTTCTTCTGCGCTGAGCAGCTGGTCGGCAAGCGTCGCGCCGGGGTTATCCGCCAGCGCGGCTAAAAACTCTAGCTGTTCTTCGTCTAGCTCGCCCTGGCGAACCAGGCGGCGATACCAGAAATTAGCGCGCTCTTTGGCTTCTTGCTCGTGGCCTTCATGCAGCAGCAGCATGGCCTCAATGTAGGCCAGCGTGGGGGAGTCGGGCAGCGCCTGCTGGGCTTTAACAAAAGCGCCGCGGGCGCTGTCTAAATCATCGTTATCCAGGTGCATCAAGCACAGCCGCTCCAGCGCCACGCCGCGTAAAAACAGCGGGCCGCGCTCCATTACTTCATCCAGCAACTCGGCACGCTTACGGCTGAAACCGCGCTCTTGATAAATATCCAGCAGGATTTCAAAAGCAGGTTCGGCCTGTTCAGGCAACCGCGACCAGTCGCTGCCATCGAACAGCGATTCTAGAATCTGCATCGCCCGGCCTGTTTGGCCGCTTTCCGCAGCGATTAACCCCGCCTCTAGCAGCGCTTGAGGCGGCGCTTGCTGGCTACTTAACGCGGCTTTCAGCGTGGCACCTTTCCATTCACGCAGCGAAAGCATCCACATCATCTGATCGGGGATATCGGTGGGAAACTCGATGGTGTAGCAGCACTGCTTAAATTTGCGCCCGGAATCGCACCAGCAAGGCTCATTACGCCCAGGCGTGGCAAGCGGCTCGCTGGCAAAATTAAGCCGCTCTAACGGCGTTTGCGACCACAGCACCGGCGCAAGCGCTTGTGCCATGGCCACATCGCCATTAAAAGAATCCGCGCCCTTGGCCCGCACCCAGGTCATGAAATCCGGATAGTGTTCTTGTTGCCTGATTGCCGAGAGTGCCCCGGAGGCAAATCCCAGCAGCTGATCGACCCATACCGCCAGCATTGCCATCTCCACTGTGTTTAAAAGCCCCGCAGTTTATCACGAAGACCGACATCGCCGCAGCGGCAATCGATGTATCGTTAATGGGTCCATTTTAGCAGTGGGCGTGTACGTTCGTGCATATCCAGCCGTGCACCCAAGCGCACTAAATTCCAGTAATGGCCGTTCAACGCGCGGGAGAGCAGCAGCGTTTCCGCCGGTGGCTGCAGGCGGTCCATCGCCGCCCACACTTTAGGGGTCAGCTCACGTAACCGGCGGTGTACGCGCACATCGCTAAAATCCTGCTCGCCGGGGGCAAATAGCGGGGCAATGCACTCCGCTGATTCGCGATAAAGCGCCAGCGGCGCGCCCTGCCCCTGGCGGCCACCCAGCTGGATTAATGCTTCATCCATCGCCATGGCATCATGCTTCAGCGTGGCATCAAGCAGTTGCATCATCGCGTTTAAGCGCGCTTCGGGCACGGCAATCACTGCCCCTAGGTCATAAATCACCAGCCGCCCTTGGTCATCGGCGGCGAAATTACCCGCATGAGGGTCGGCGTGCAGCTCGCCAAAGGTGAACAGTTCTTCAGTGATCCAGTCTGCTAACGCTTGGGCCACCCCCTGGCGCGTTGCATCATCGGCACTGGCCAAATCACGCAGCGGCGTGCCACCTACAAAGCGCATCGCTAGCACGTGCTGCCCTGAGAGTTCTGGCAGCGGCTCAGGAATCACTAACCGCGGGTTATGCTGGTAGCGCTCACGATAGCGTGCCAACGCGGCGGCTTCGGCCTGATAATCAAGCTCATCCCGCAGCCCGGCGGCTAACTCTTCAAACAGCGCATCAAGCCGAGCCTGGGGCACCTTAAACCAGCGGCCTAGGCGCATTATGCGCCGTACCTGAACCAGGTCACTCTCTAACACTTCGGCAAGGCCTGGGTACTGCACCTTGAGCACGATCGTTTCACCTTCATGGGTGGTCGCCCGATGCACTTGCCCCATAGAGGCGCTGGCAAATGGGCGCTCCTCGATGTCGCTGAAGTAGTGGTCAATGTCACCATATTGCAGCACTAACGCCTCACGAATGCGTGGCCACGGCATCGGCTCGGCCTGGCGCTGCAGGCGCGCAAGCTCTTCCGCTAAATCAGGCGGCAGCAGGTCATCCCACTGGGACATCACCTGAGCCAGCTTCATGGCTGGGCCTTTCAGCTCTGAAAGGCCTTCAAACAGCGCTTCGCCCAGTGCGCGCCAATCTGCCTGGCCACCTAAACGCGTTTTCAACAGCGCGCCACCGGTACGCGCCCCCAGCCCCATCAAGCGTCGTGTTCTGCCCCGCTCACGCATTGGCTATGCCCCTTAAATTTTGTACACAATCTATACATAGTAGCAGCATTGACCACTTATCGTACTACTGCACTACCGCTTCTCTACCATCACTCATGGTGGTCACTAGGATTAAAGCGTCTGCTACCATAGGCGCTACCGATGGATACACCTAAGGCTCCGCTGCTATGCGCCTGATAATTGCCGAAAAACCCAGCCTCGCCCAAGCCATTGCCGGGGCGCTGCCGGGCACTAGCCAACGCCAGGATGGCGCGATCAGCTGCGGTGACACCACCGTGACCTGGTGCCTGGGGCACTTATTAGAACAAGCGCCGCCGGAAGCCTACGACCCCGCTGATAAACAGTGGCGGCTGGATCGGCTGCCGATTGTGCCGCAGCAGTGGAAACTAATGCCGCGCCCTAAAGCACGCGGCCAGCTGGCGGTGATTCGTAAGCTGATTAAGCAAGCAACCGATGTGGTTCATGCCGGCGATCCGGATCGTGAAGGCCAACTGCTGGTGCAGGAAGTAATTGAGCACATGAAGTATCGCGGCCCGGTGCAGCGGCTGCTGATCAGCGACCTTAACAAACCCGCCGTGAGCCGTGCGCTTGCCAAGCTGCGCTCCAACGCTGAATACCAGCCGCTATTTCTAGCAGCGCAGGCGCGTTCCCGCGCCGATTGGCTGTATGGGATTAATCTCACCCGTGCCTGGACACTGACCGGCCGCCAAGCAGGCCACGACGGCGTGCTTTCCGTTGGCCGTGTGCAAACCCCAGTGCTGGGGCTCATCGTGCGCCGCGATAACGCCATCCGCGACTTTGTGCCCCATCCGTTCTACCCGCTATGGGTGGATCTAAAGGTCGCCCAAGGCCAACTGCGCGCCTGGTGGGCACCCAAAGAGCACGAGCCATTAGATGACCAAGGCCGCTTGATTGATCGTGCGCCCGCCGACGCCTTAGCAGCGCAGTTACCCGGTGCCTCAGGGCAACTGACCAAGCTTGATCAGCAGGAAAAACGCCAGCCCCCGCCGCTGCCCTATTCGCTTTCCGCGCTGCAGGTAGACGCCGCCCGCCGCCATGGGCTTTCCGCACAGATGGTGCTGGATATTTGCCAACGGCTTTATGAGCGCCACAAGTTAATCACCTACCCGCGTTCAGACTGCCGCTACCTGCCGGAAGAGCATCTGCCGCTTGCCCAGCGCAGCTTAACCGGTGCCTGCCAAAACGATGAAGCACTGCAGCAGTGGCTAAAGGGCACGGATTTCACGCTGCGCTCCAAGGCCTGGAACGATAAACAGGTGGGCGCGCACCACGCCATCGCCCCCACCGGCAAACCGGCAGACTTCAGCCAACTTTCCGACACCGAAGGCCATGTATTTCGACTGATCGTGCGCAACGTGATGGCGCAGTTTTATCGCCCGCTGCGCACCTTTGAAGTCAAAGCGGAGTTCACCCTGCTGAATGAAGCCTTCCGCGCCCGTGGGCAAAGCATTCTCGACCCCGGTTGGAAACCGCTTTTCACCACCCGCGATGAAACCCCACCGCTGCCGCCGCTCACCCAAGGCGAGCCCTGCCAAGCGTTAGGCGCAGGCGTCGAAGAGAAGGAAACCCGCCCGCCGGAACCGTTTACCGATGCCAGCTTGATCAAAGCGATGATGAATATTGGCCGCTATGTGGACGACCCCGCCGTGCGGCGCACCCTACGCGACACCGACGGCCTAGGCACCGAAGCCACCCGCGCAGGCATTATCGAAACCCTGGTGCAGCGCGGCTATTTAGTGCGCCAGCAAAAAGCCCTGCGCGCCACCAAGCTCGGCACCGCCCTGATCGCCGCCCTACCCAGCGCTGTCAGCACACCGGAACGCACCGCGCTATGGGAACAGCGCCTTCGAGCAATTTCAGAACAGCAGGATGACCCCAGCGCCTTTCAACAAGCACTGCTGGAAGATTTACGCGGCCTGCTGCGCCAAAGCGATGCAGCCAAACTCAGGCAGAGCCTGCAAACCGCGCAAGGCGAAACCGCCGCGCCCGCAAAGCGCGGAGCGGCAACCAAGAAAAGCTATACCAAAAGAAAAAGCACAACGGCCAGAAAGCGCACCGCAGGAAAGTAAAAAAGCGTTTAAACACAATGCAAGCCTAAGCCTCGTCTGAAAGCAGCGGCGGCATTGGGCAATCGAGAATATCGGCCATGGCACGGAACAGCTCGGCTTCGGCAGGTAGAATACGCCCACTGTGCTCAATGCAGCGCGCCATGGCTTGCAGCAGCGCGGGCTTGTGCAAAGGCTTTAAGCGCCGCAACCGCTCTACCGCTAGACTAAGCGCCCGCATATCACTGACATCTTGCGTGGCCGTTAATGCGAACGGTAGTTCATTTTCAGCGGCTTTAAGAGCGGCACTTATCTCATCTGGGTCATCTTGCCCGGCAGCGGCTAGCACTGCCAGCAGCATCCCGCACTCCCGCTGCAGGTCGTTTAACCTTAGGTTAGCAGGCCCACTGCCTTGCTCGCCTACGTTATTCAACAACAGCTGATACAGCGTCCATTCAAACAGGCTAACCTGCCCATCAGCCTCAATCAGCCGTTCCATGCACAGGCGAAAGTGCTGGGCCTGCAGCATCGAAAGCGAGCGTAACGCTGGCAGCGCTAATTCAATTAGCGGCAGCCGCAATCCTACCTCCAGTGTTAATACCTCTGGGGCATAATCCAACAGCGCTTGATACACATCCGGGAGCGCGGTTTGCTGCAACACCTCTACTTGATGCTCACGCATCGCTGGGTCATCACTCAGCAACAGCGCATACATAAGCGCGCGGGCAGCATAGGGTTCATGGGCAGCGGTTCTAATCCGCTCGGGCAGTGCATCTAGCGTCGCCCGCGCCTGTGCAAGGTGGCGCTGATCGGGTTGGCCCATAGAGCCGATGGCCGTTTGAGCAGAGGCGGCGGTTAACACGGCCGCCAGCGTTCCAGCTGTTAACCCCGGAGAGCTTGCCTCGTTGCGCTGTGTATCTGGTGCGCTCTCCACAGCCTCATGCGTGGGCGAAGCAACTTCAAAGCGGCCATCCCAGCCCGGCATCACTCGCTTAATGCGGTCTTTTAGCGGCGGGTGCGTCGCCATCATTTGGGTAAATCCCAGCCGCATGCCTTGGCCGAAAAACAGGTGACTAAATTCTGCCGCCTGGGTTGCTTGCAGGTAAGAACCTTGGCTGTTCGCACCGATTTTGACCAATGCGTTTCCAATACCCTGTGGGTTGCGGGTGTATTGCACCGCCGAGGCATCCGCCAGATATTCTCGCTGGCGACTGACTGCAGACTTGATCACATTACCAAAGAAAGTGCCCGCGTAGCCGATCACCATCAGCGCTGCCCCCAGCACTAAAATAATGGCACCTGAGTTATCGCGTTTGCCACCACCGCCACCACCACCGACTCGGCGAAAATGCATACTGCGCAGTAGCATGCTACCCAAAAAGCCAATGATGAGGATGCCATGCAATATGCTGATCAAGCGCATATTCAGCCGCATATCGCCATGCAGAATATGGCTGAACTCGTGGGCAACGACGCCCTGTAGCTCATCTCGATTAAGGTTGCGGATCGTGCCACGGGTAATGCCAATCACGGCATCATTGGTTTGGTAGCCTGCGGCAAACGCATTAATGCTCTCTTCTTCTAATACATAAACAGAAGGTACAGGCGTTCCTGAGGCAATGGCCATTTCTTCAACCACATTGAGAATGCGCCGCTCATCAGCATCGCGGGTATTAAGATTGATCTCACGCCCGCCTAGCGCCTCTGCCACTGCGCGGCCACCACGCCGTAGCTGGCTTCGTTTGAAAAGGCCGCCCAGCACCACAACGGCCAGCACCCCAATAGCAACCCCGGCCACAAGCTCAATCGATAATGTGGACAGCATGCCTTGGGCGGAAAGGTCGGCTTGCGCTGTGGTTTGATCCCCCATCAGATAAAGCGCAACGGCAATGGCTAGCGTGGTCACTACAATCAGGGCTAGCACTGCCAGCACCAGCAAGACAACGAGTCGCCCAGTGTTACGCCGGGCTTGATCCTGAGCTGTGAAAAAATCCATGTCTCGCTTTCCCTGGGTAGTAACTTAGAACGACACCTTCGGTGCCACTTGGATCTGGGCACTGTCTTCAAACTCTAACAAAGAAGCATCCTGACCATGGCCGAACATGCCCGCCACCGCTACGGGAGGAAAGCTCTGCCGATAGGTGTTGTAGTGCATCACCGCATCGTTAAAGGATTGCCGTGCAAAAGCGACCTTATTTTCAGTACTGGTGAGCTCTTCCGACAATTGCTGCATATTTTGCGAGGCTTTTAAGTCCGGATAGGCTTCCATCACCACATTGAGCCGCCCCATCGCCTGGGTCAGCGCCCCTTCTGCGCCGCCCAGCTCTGCCATGGCTTGGGCACTGCCTGGGTTTGCTGCGGCGGCCTTAAGCCCGGCGGCGGCGGTATTACGCGCCTCGATAACCGACTGCAGCGTTTCCCGCTCATGACTAAGATAGCCTTTGGCGGTTTCGACCAGATTAGGAATCAGGTCATGCCGACGTTTCAGCTGCACTTCAATTTGAGCAAAGGCGTTCTCAAAGCGATTTTTCAACGACACCAGTCGGTTATAAATCCCGATAACGTAAAACGCGATAACGGCAATGATCGCCACGATGATAATGAGAGTAAGCGCCATGGTTTTTCCTTGCAGCAGAGGGTGGGTAGAGAAAAAATAGTAGCACCTAAGCGGTTTCAGTGGTGCAGCGTAAACTTCAAAACCGAACCTTCAGCGGAGCCAACGCTATCACGTCTTCACGCAGACGCTGCTTCTGCGCCTCTAATGCATTGCGCCAGGTCTCGCACTCTTGTTTCTGATCTGACTCGATATCGGGGCTCGCGATGAAAGCTTCTACCCATGTTTGGCGAGTACACACGTCTTGGTAATCGCCCAGCAGGCGCTGGCGGCACTTCAAGTCAGAGAGCAACCGCTGAGGGCTGGCGGGGTTCAAGTCGGCCACATAGCGGATGCGCTTCACGCGCTTGCGAAGTTCATGAAATGCCGTGTCGGGGGAGTCTAACGAGAGCGCCGCCAGCTCGTCATTATGGCGGGCAATGCGTTCGGCCAATACGGCCTTGATACGCTTTGGCGTTAGCTTAGCCAGCGCCTTACCAACGTCATCAGCGGCGATAAAAGCCTGCCAGCCCTGCATTTCTTCGGCATAAACCGGAGCGCTGATCTGTTGGCACAGCGTTTGATGCTGCACCCGCTGGTAGCGCAACAGCCATTGTTGAAGGCTCTTTCGAGTGCCTGCGGAAAGCGGTGGTGGCGTCTCGCTCAAGTGGTTCAGCAATACATCCAAGTCGCGGAGTTCGCTAGTCGCCTGGGCACGCTGCTTAAGCCGCTTTAGCATCTGCTTAAGACTAGGCACCTTGGTAATACTAGGCACCTTGGTAATACTTGGCATTTTGGTAATAGAGTGCACCGACTCGCCAATGGCGCGGCTGCGGCGCAGATTCACCCGGTATTGATGCAGAAACTCAGGATCGATACCGGCGATTACCCCTGGCTCTAAAGCTCTTATCATCAAGTACTGGTGCGCTAGCGCGTTATAAATGCGGCTAGCCGTCTCGGTGTCGCCTTGGCTAGGCAGTTTGGGTGCTAGGCGCTGAAAAAGTGGGTAACTAGCCTCTTCTGGCGTCAGCCGCCCCAACCACTCGGCACTGCCTGGTTCTACGCCTGACCAGGGCGTATCTGGCAAGGTAAAATGCAGCAGGCCAGCCGTGGGCAGCGAGTATGGCACCTGCTTATTGAGCCAGCGGGCTAGCTCTGGCAAGGCCGGGTTGTGGCCAATAATCAGCACCCTGCTGGCCTCATTGGGCAATGCTTTTAGCCAAGCCAGTAAGGCCTCACCTTCGAAGGTATAAAGGCCTTCATCAACGTGAACCTGATTCGCTAGGTTGTTTGCAGGCAATTGCTCGGCCAGCTGATCGAATGTCTCCCGCGTGCGAGCCGCGCTGCTAACGTAGATTTCCCCTTCCAACGCCTGCCACCGCAGCAGCACATGCGCCATAGCAGCGGCCTGGCGCTTTCCCCGCTGACTCAATGGCCGTTCGTGGTCGGGCATATCACCGCTGGGCTGTTTAGCCTTGGCGTGGCGCATTAAATAAAGGTGCCGCATAGGTTTACTCCCCATCCTGGTAGGTGATGCAACGTTTTCAGCTTAACTCGCCTAATGATCTTCTCCAGCTTGATTGAGAGCCTCCATAGATTTTAAATACGTGATATTGGTTAACGAACCCATGTACGCTGTGAACTGCATCATGCGCGGCGGCCAACGTGCCTATTTCTACCGCGATGACGCCATTGACCTTTGACAATCGATGAATAAATAACATTAAGGAGTTATCAATGACCACATCTGTCACGCTGCGTGAACTTTTAGGGCTTGGCCACACCCCCAACAAGCTTTCTGAATCTGCACTGGTACTCATCGACTGCCAAAACACTTACCGGGAAGGCGTCATGCAGTTGGAAGGCGTGGAAGAAGCCTTATTAGAAGCCCAAAAACTCCTCGAAAAAGCGCGCCAGGCCGGTATACCGATCATTCATATTCAGCATAACGCCGGGGAAGGATCGCCTTACGATATCAATGCACCCATCGGGCAGATCGCCGATATAGTAAAGCCGATAGACGGCGAGCCGGTTATCACTAAAGCGTTTCCCAACTCCTTCGTTCAAACCGACCTTGAAGCGCAGTTAAAAAAGATGGGCTGCAACAAGCTGGTGCTGGCGGGCTTCATGACCCATATGTGCATCAACTCCACCGCCCACGGGGCGTTCAACCTGGGATTTGAGGTCACGGTAGTTGCCAGCGCAACGGCTACCCGCTCGCTACAGGCTGACCAAGGCAAGGCGTTATCCGCTCAAGCGGTTCATGAGGGTGCGTTAGCCTCAACGCGGGATCTGTATGCCGCAGTGGTCGATACCGTAGATGATCTCCCTGTTTAAGGCGCAAAAAGATACCTCTAGCTGCTAGTTCTAGATAGCTGCTGCTAGTTCTAAATAGCTAAATAGCCGCGCTGCAAGGTTTGTTTCAGCCTGCCTGCGTGCCTCTTCTGTCTTTTGACGAGACGGTTGAGCGGCATCGCGGGCGGCTTTAGCCTCTTCTTTTTCAGCTTCAACCTCAAAGTGCTCATCATGCCCCCACACTGGATACTCGGCCCTGGTGCCATTGGCCGCTTGCTTGCCCATTCGCTTTCACCTTTAGTAGCCACCACGCTAATTGGCCGCCGAGCGCTGCCTGAGCAGCAAGTGCTCACTACGCCTGAAGGACAACAGCGGGTGCAAGTACTTAATATGCTCACGGCCGCCCAGCTAGCTTCTGAAACGCCTAACCCCCCCGCCTTTGTGCATATCACCACCAAAGCGATGGCCGCTGAGGCGGCGCTGGAAAGCCTGGCCAGCGTTATTCCTTCCACTACCCCGCTGGTGCTGTGGCAAAACGGTTTTTTGGCTCAGCCGCGTATTTCCCAGGCATGGCCGGGGCCAGTGCTGTGCGCCACCACAACCGAAGGCGCTTACCTAACTGGCGATGATGGCGTGGTGCATGCCGGGCGCGGGCATACTTTTATTGGCGATTTAAGCAACCAGCACGGTGAGCTGGCAGAAACACTGGCGCAGACATTAACGCAGGCAGAGCTGCCCGCCACAGCGGTGAGTGATATTCGCCAGCGCCTATGGCAGAAGCTGGCGGTGAACGCGGCGATTAATCCGCTGGTGGCGTTGAATGGGGTGCGTAACGGTGAGCTGCGTACTGCAGCGCATTCACCGCATGTACAAAGCGTGGTCAAGGAAGTTGCGGCGATTATGTTGGCCGAAGGCATTCAGCCGCCCAATGGCGGGCAAGGTGAGCAAGCGTGGCTGGCATTGGTATGGCAGGTGATTGCGAGCACCGCAAACAACAAAGCTTCGATGTTGCAGGACGTGGAAGCCAAGCGCCCCACCGAACGCGGGGCGATTTTGGGGCCGTTGATTGAGAGCGCCCAACGCCATAAGTTGCCGTATGGGGTATTGCAGGCGCTTGATACAGCAATAGCAGCGTTAGAGGCGGGCTATTAATAGCAGCTCGAAAGATAACAGTAGTCCGAAAGAGTTAAGCAACAGGAACTAAACGACTTTTTGGGCGCTGGGCAGGTCGGGGCGGCTTGGCCGCCCGACCTCTCTTCACTTATCACTGCTCAACCGCATTATTAACTCTCTTTATCCTGATAAAACTGCATCAGGCTTGAGAAGTCGAGTTTGCCGTTACCTTTGGCTTTGTGAAGGGTGAACAGCGAGCGTGCGGCAGAACCCATGGGTACGGCAGAAGCGCTTTGTTGGCTGACATCCATGGCCAGGCCCAGGTCTTTAATCATCAAATCAACTTGGAAGCCGCCTTGGTAGTTTTTTGAAGCCGGTGCATTTTCCATCACGCCTGGGTAGGGGTTGTAAACATTCAGCGCCCAGTTACCGCCGGAGCTTTGCTTCATAATTTCTGAAAGCACTGCGGGGTCTAGGCCATTCTTAACGCCCATATTAATGGCTTCGCAGGTGCCCGCCATCAAAATGGAGAGCAGCATATTATTGCACACTTTGGCCACCTGCCCAGCTCCATGGTCACCGGCGTGGAAGATGTTTTTGCCCATCACGTCCAATACCGGCTTGGCCTGTTCAAACTGAGCCTCTGAGCCGCCCACGATGAAGGTCAGCGTGCCCGCTTGAGCACCGCCTACCCCTCCGGAAACCGGTGCATCGACAAAGCCGATGCCTTTTTCGGCACCTGCGGCGGCCACGCTGCGAGCCGTTTCAGCATCAATGGTGGAGCAATCGATCACCAGCGCACTCTGCTTGATCACATCAAACAGCGGCGCATCGCCATCCGCGTAAAGCCCTCGCACGTGCTTGCCTGCTGGCAGCATGGAAATCACAAAATCCGCACCCGTGGCGGCTTCTTGGGCGGAATTGGCCACTTCGCAGCCGTTGGATGTAGCCGTTTCCAAGACCTCTTGAGAAAGATCAAAAGCACGCACGTTAAAGCCTGCTTTTGCTAGGTTGGCCGCCATTGGGCCACCCATATTGCCTAAACCGATAAATGCGACAGTGGTCATCTTTGTTGTCCTTATTAGAAAATTGGCTGAGAAACGGGTTAACGAAGATCTGCAAGTGGGCTGTTTTCCCACGGCGAGGCTAACAGCTCATCAATAAAGCTGTCCTCTACCGAGGCTACATCTGGGTAGGTCCACGCCGGTTGGCCGTCTTTATCGACTAGCAGGGCGCGCACGCCTTCGGGAAACTCGCGATGGCGGCAACACTGCACCGAAAGCGCCAGCTCGGCTTGAAACACCTCGGCCAACGACATGTGCTTGGCGCGTTTAAGCTGCTTATCGATCAGTTTCACCGACACTGGGCTGCCGTGGGCCAAAGTCTTTTGCGCTTTACTGAACCACTTGTTGTCACTTTTCACCGCTGCGATCGCCGCGACAATTTGCTCAACGCTGTCGTGATCCATCAATTCGCGAATCAGCGGTGAGTGCTGGTAAACGGGCGCTTCAAGCTCGGCGAATACAGGCTGCGATGCCTGCTCAAGTTCTCGCAGTATGCGATTAACGACACCGTTGGCATCGGTATCTTCACCGCTTCCCCAGCGTGCGTTGGTCAACTGCTGCAACAGGGCATCACGGTGGTGGCTGGCGATACAGCGGTCAGCCAAGCCAAGGTGTACGGCATCCGGCGCGCTGATTTGGCAGCCGGTCATGGCTAAAAAGCGCCCCGCACCGTTGGGCAAACGGTTTAAAAACCAGCTGGCGCCTACATCCGGGTAAAGGCCGATGGTGACTTCCGGCATTGCTAAGCGCGAGGTCTCGGTCACAACCCGATGACTACTGGCGCTTAGCAGCCCCATGCCGCCGCCCATCACAATGCCATTGCCCCAGCAAATCACCGGTTTGGAGTAGGTGTGAAGCAGAAAATCTAGCCGATACTCGTGCTCAAAAAACTGCTCGGGGAAGCTGGGGTCGCCTTCGCCTTGAATGGCTTTATAGAGATTGACCACATCGCCGCCGGCACAAAACGCTTTCTCGCCTGCGCTATCCAACAGGATGGCGGCCACTCGCTCGTCGCTTTCCCAGGCGGTTAAGCGCGGCAAAATGGCTTCAATCATTTCAAGCGTTAGCGCATTGAGCGTGCGCTCTGAATTAAGCTTAATTTCGGCAATGATATGGCCGTCATCGGTGGGGTGTTCGCTAAACAATACGCTACTCATTAGCCTTCCTTATCTGTCACTAACGTCATTTTGACTGATCACTTCCGTATCATCATCTGAGGGGCTATATCAGTGAAGTTATAGCTCAGTCGCGCCTTCTGCCAGCACCCGGCGGGAAATGATCAGGCGCATGATTTCGTTGGTGCCTTCAAGAATGCGGTGTACCCGGGTATCGCGCACGTAGCGTTCCATGGGGTACTCCTTGATGTAGCCGTTGCCGCCGTAAAGCTGCAGCGCTTCGTCGCATACTTTGAAGCCGACATCGGTGGCAAAGCGCTTGGCCATGGCGCAATAAGTCGTGGCATCAGCGTGGCCGGCATCAAGTTTCGCTGCCGCCATGCGTACCAGCTGCCGTGCAGCTACTAGCTCGGTGACCATATCGGCCAAGCGGAACTGCAGCGCCTGAAACTCGGCCAGGCGCTTACCGAACTGCTTGCGCTCCTGCATATATTCACACGCTTTATTGATCGCCTGCTGAGCGGTGCCAATTGAACAGGTGGCGATATTGATGCGCCCGCCATCCAAGCCTTTCATGGCAATTTTGAAGCCATCGCCTTCATTGCCGAGCAGGTGGTTGGCGGGCACCCGCACTTCTTCAAAGGTAATCATGCGCGTTGGCTGGCTGTTCCAGCCCATTTTTTCTTCTTTGCGCCCGTAGCTGATGCCGTCGCTATTGGCATCCACGGCAAAGGCAGAAACACCGCCCGCGCCTTCGCCCCCGGTGCGCGCCATCACCACCAGAAAATCAGTGCTGCCGGCACCGGAAATAAACATTTTGCTGCCGTTCAGCACGTAATGGTCGCCATCGCGTTTGGCGGTGGTTTTCAGCGAAGCGGCGTCAGAACCTGAATTGGGTTCGGTTAAGCAGTAGGAGCCCAGCAGTTCGCCCGTGGCCAGCTTTTCGCCCCACTGCTCTACGGCCTCTGGCGTGCCGAAATCTGCCAGCATCCAAGTAACCATATTGTGAATGGTGAGATAAGCCGTTGTGGACGTGCACCCCATAGAAAGCTGCTCAAAGATGATGCTGGCGTCTAACCGCGAAAGCCCTAGCCCGCCTACGCTCTCTGGCGCGTAAAGTGAACAAAAGCCCAGCTCACCGGCTTTACGAATCACCTCGACCGGGAAGAACGAGGTTTGATCCCACTCGGCGGCGTGGGGCTCTAGCTCATTTTGGGCAAAGGCCCGCGCCATATCGGCAAAGGCAACTTGGTCTTCATTGAGCTCAAAATTCATAGGGAGTCTCCGCTAATGTGCGTACACGCTGGCTGTTGTCGTTGTCGTTGCTGTCGTCTTGAGTATCGATGTTGACGTTTACGTTAACTTATCTATTTACTTAGCCACAAGCAACCATCAAGCGCTTGCGACCTTAGGCGTAGGCACCGATGCGCAAGCCGGCGTTAGCGTCAGGATCAAAAAGGGCGCCGTTTGGCGCCCAGCTTTAGGCAGGAAATACTGCCCTGACAGAAAAGTAACGACTTACAAAAGCAGCTACTTACAGAAAAAAGCTACTTAAAGTTCTTGCGGTACATCTTGTCCAGCTCACCGATAATCCCGCTGCGGAAGCTAAGTACACAGACCACAAAGATAATGCCCAGAATGACGCTAACCCAATTCCCCAAAGGTGATTGCGCCAAGATGTGCTGCAGGCTGACCACAATACCCGCACCCATCAGAGGGCCAAGCAAAGTGCCAACGCCACCCAGCAGGGTCATCAAAATCACCTCACCCGACATGTGCCAGTGCGCATCGGTCAGCGAAGCCAGCTGGAAGACCACGGTTTTGGTCGAGCCAGCTAAACCCGCTAAGCCTGCAGAAATAACGAAGGCCACCAGCTTATAGGCATCGGTGTTGTAGCCCAGCGATACCGCCCGCGGCTCATTTTCGCGGATTGCTTTCAGCACCTGGCCAAACGGTGAATGCACCGTGCGCTGGATCAGCGCGAAGCCAAAGATAAATATCGCGAAAACAAAGTAGTACATGGCCAGATTGCTGCTCAGGCTGATAACGCCGAACAGTTCGCCACGGGGCACGCCGTGCAAACCATCTTCACCGCCGGTAAACGGCGCTTGAACAAACATGAAATACACCAGCTGGGCGATGGCTAAGGTCACCATGGCAAAATAGATACCCTGACGACGAATGGAAAGCACTCCAAACACCACCCCAAGCAGCGTAGCCAGCAAGGTACCGGCAATAATGCCTAGCTCTGGCGTTAGCCCTGGGTAGCTCGCTAATAAATAGCCGGTAACGTAGCCACCGGTGGCCAAGAACGCCGCATGGCCGAAAGACAGCAGCCCCGCATAGCCGAGCAGCAAGTTAAACGCACAGGCAAACAGCGCAAAGCAAAGCACTTTCATTAAAAACACGGGGTAGGCTAAAAACGGCGCGACCAACCCCACGGCAATCAACGCCAGATAAAACATATTGCGGCGAAATTTCGCCCGCTTTTGGCGCTCCAGCACCGCAGAGGGCACTGCAATCGTTGTAGCTTCTGTCATGGCTTATGCCTCCTTACCGAACAGCCCAGCGGGGCGTAACATGAGCACGAGAATCATGACCAGGAAAATCACCGTATTGGAGGCTTCGGGGTAATACACCTTGGTCAGCCCTTCGATAATACCCATGGCGAGACCCGTCACAATGGCACCAAAAATCGAGCCCATTCCACCAATCACCACCACCGCAAACACCACGATTAACAGGCTTGAACCCATGGTGGGTGATACCGGATACAGCGGCGCGGCCAACACCCCGGCAAACGCGGCAAGCGCCACACCAAAGCCATAAGTCAGCGTGATAAGTAGCGGAACGTTAACGCCAAACGCCTGCATCAGCTGCGAGTTTTCAGTACCTGCGCGCAGGTAAGCCCCCAGCCGCGTGCGCTCAATCATAAACCAGGTAAATAGGCACATCGCGAGCGCTGCGACCAACACCCAAGCACGGTAAGTGGGCAAGAACATAAAGCCTAGGTTCAAACCACCCTGCAGAATCTCAGGCGTGGCATAGCGCGCGCCGGAAACCCCAAAGAAATTGACCAAGGTGCCTTCAAAAATCAGCGCCAACCCAAAGGTCAGCAGCAGCCCATAAAGGTGATCTAGGTGAGCAATTCGGCGCAGTAAAAAGCGCTCCAGCAACACACCAAAGGCACCAACGACTAACGGTACCAGCAGCAGCGCCAGCCAATAGTTGATTCCCAAATAACGAAAACCTAGCAGCGCCGCAAAGGCTCCCAACATATATTGCGCGCCATGGGCAAAGTTAACGATCTTCAATAGACCGAAAATGACCGCCAGGCCCAAGCTAAGCAGTGCGTAAAAGGCACCGTTCACAAGGCCCAGCGTTAGCTGCCCCATGAAGACCGCCAATGGCACACCGAATATCATCGTCATAATACGATTCTCCTCGCCATCAAGCAGTTGGCGGCATATTGCCGCCAACTCGTTCTAGCGCTTACTTGCGATTATTTTCCGGCTTACGCTATGCCTGAAAACGTGCTCTTAAAACCTGCTCTGATCGCAACGCTGAAATTAATTCTGTACCAGTTTGCACTGGCTTTCAGACAGCGGACGGTAAGCTTCTGCGGCGGGAATAGTGCTGAGGATTTCATAGAGATCCCACTCACCGGTGGATTCCTCTGGCGTTTTCACCTGGGCCAAATACATATCGTGGATCATGCGGCCATCTTCACGAATGCTGCCGTTGCGGGCGAAGAAATCTTCAATCGGCATGTCGGCCATTTGCGCGCGAACAGTTTCGGGGTCGTCGGTACCTGCCGCTTCAACGGCTTTCAGGTAATGCATGGTGCTGGAGTAGATACCGGCTTGAACCATGGTCGGCATACGGCCCGTTTCTTCGTAGTAACGCTCAGACCATTCGCGGGACTGGTCATCCATATTCCAATACCAACCGGTGGTGAGCAGCAGGCCTTGGGTGGCTTCCAAACCAAGTGCGTGAACGTCATTCAAGAAAATCAGCAGGCCTGCAAGCTGCTGCCCTGATTGGGTCAAGCCAAACTGGCTGGCAGTGGTAATCGCGTTAACGGTGTCGGCACCGGCATTAGCCAAACCAACAATTTTAGCGCCCGAGCCTTGCGCTTGAAGAATGTAAGAGGAGAAATCACTGGTGGGGAACGGGTGGCGAACACCGCCAACGATTTCACCGCCGCTCTCTTCCACTACTTTGGTGACATCGGCTTCAAGCGCATGGCCAAAGGCGTAGTCAGCGGTAAGCAAAAACCAGCTGTCGCCGCCCTGCTCTACAACCGCTTTAGCGGTGCCGTTAGCAAGCGGGTAAGTGTCATATACCCAGTGAATGTGGTTCGGCGTGCAGTGCTCATTGGTCACACTAGACGCCGCTGAACCCGACACAATACCCAGGCTGTTGTTCTCTTCCAGCACTTTGGTTACGGCAATGGTCACGGAAGAAGCGACCAGGCCTGCCACCATGTCAACATTGCGCTGATCGATCCACTCACGCACGGTATTAGCCCCTACGTCCGCGCTGTTGCGATCATCCCCGCTGAACACCACAATCGGGCTGCCGTTAACGCTACCGCCAAAATCTTCGACCGCCATTTCCAGCGCTGTTTGCCCGCCGGGGCCTGCAAGGTCGCGGTAGGTACCAGACATATCGGCCAGGTAGCCAATACGAATTTCGCCATCGCTCATTTCAGCGTGAGCAGTCGACACAGCAAAGCTAGATGCTGCCGCAACGGCGATACTGGCGGTGAGTGCTTTTTTCATAAACGTCATGTTCGTCTCCTGGCCCTGGGGCCTTTGTTCTTGTTAGTTGAGCTTGTTGTTAAACGGTTGTTGAGCTGTTTTTAAGATCTGCCGTTAAAAACGGTCGTTGAGGCCTTTATGAGTACGTTATATATGAGTGCGTTATACCCCCAGCATAGAGTTGAGGTGCTCCCGGCGCGATGGCAGCTGCGCGGCGCTGATTTCTTCAACAATCTGGCCGTGATCCATCACGAAATGGCGGTCGGCCAGCGGTGCCGCAAAGCGGAAGTTCTGCTCCACCAGCACAATGGTCATACCGCGCTCTTTCAGCTGAACCAGCACTTCGGCTAACTTCTGCACAATCACCGGCGCAAGCCCTTCGGTGATTTCATCGAGCAGCAGCATACGTGCACCGGTGCGCAAAATACGCGCCATGGCCAGCATCTGTTGCTCGCCGCCCGAAAGCCGCGTGCCTTGGCTTCGCCGCCGTTCATAGAGGTTCGGAAACATGGCGTAGATTTCGTCCAGGCTCATGCCGCCGGAACGCACAGTGGGCGGAAGCAATAGATTTTCGTGCACATCCAAACTTGCAAAAATACCGCGCTCTTCCGGGCAGTAACCTACCCCCAGGCGCGGAATATGGTGCGGCTTCATAGTCAGGGTTTCGTTGCCGTTGATCACAATAGAGCCGGTACGCCGCCCCACCATGTTCATAATCGACTTTAATGTCGTGCTGCGACCCGCGCCGTTACGGCCAAGCAAGGTGACCAACTCGCCGCGCTTCACATCAAAATTGACCCCGTGCAGGATATGCGACTCGCCATAAAAGGCGTGCAGGTCCTGAACCCGCAGCATTTCTAAGCTTTGATTGTTCTCAATAGGTGCCTGGGCTTCAGCGATGTTCATACGGCAGCTCCCTCTTTTTCAGTGCCATCCTCTTGCGCGGCGTCACTGCCCATATAGGCTTCACGCACCAGTGGGTTACGAGAGACCGCTTCGTAATCGCCCTCAGCTAATACAGAGCCACGCGCAAGCACGGTGATTCGATCACACAGGCGGCTAACAACACTTAAGTTATGCTCCACCATGAGCACAGTACGCCCCTGGGATACGCGCTTGATCAGCGCCACAATGCGATCGACATCTTCCGCCCCCATGCCCTGGGTCGGCTCATCCAGCAGCATCATGGTAGGGTCTAGTGCCAAGGTGGTGGCCAGTTCAAGCGCGCGCTTACGCCCGTAAGGCATTTCTACCGTTAAGGTATCGGCATATTCACGCAGCCCCACTTCGTCTAGCAGCTCAAGGGCGCGCTCGTTGAGGTGATCCAACGATTTTTCAGATTTCCAGAAATGAAACGAGGTGCCCAATTTGCGCTGTAGCGCAACCCGCACATTTTCTAGTGCCGTCATGTGGGCAAACACCGCTGAAATCTGAAACGAGCGCACCAACCCTAATTGCGCAATCTGGTTAGATTTTTTGCTGGTGATCGGCTGGCCGCGATACAGAATTTCGCCACGAGTAGGCGGTAGAAACTTAGTCAGCAGGTTAAACACGGTGGTTTTACCGGCACCATTAGGGCCTATCAGCGCGTGTATATGCCCTTCCTGCACCTGCAGATTGACGTCGTCCACGGCAGTGAAGCCGCGAAACTCTTTGGTCAGCCCTCGGGTTTCGAGGACAGGTCCTTTGAGGACATCGTTTGCACTCATAGAGTGGCAAGCCTCTTATTGTTGTTGTGCTAAATCTCTACAGGAAAAGCAGAAGCGCTTGCCGCTGCCTTACCTGAACGTAAGGTGTACGTGCAAACTAGCAACCAAAGCCATGGCAGCACAATTGCAACTTTGGTCTATTAACGATTTGTTACTGAACCAGAAAACCTTAATAAATCAAATATATCAATCACTTAATAAATTTCAACGCTTTTCAACTACCCACAACAATTGCTTTACGTTAACGTAAACTTGTTTTAGCCTCAGTGGCAGTGTTCCATAGGAGCAACTCCTTATTTCAGAGAATGTCGACCATGAGCAAAACTTACTCGATCAGCGAGCTGGCCAGCGAGTTTGATTTAACCACCCGCAGCATCCGCTTTTATGAAGATCAAGAGTTGCTTCACCCCACTCGTCGCGGTCAAACCCGGGTGTACAGCAGTAAAGACCGTGTGCGGCTTAAGCTCACCATTCGCGGCAAGCGGTTGGGGTTTTCACTGGCCGAAATTCGTGAACTGTTCGAGCTGTGGGATGAAACCCGCAGCGGTAGTAAAAAGCAGCTGCACTTAATGCTCAGCAAAATAGGTGAGCGCCAGGCAGCGCTCGAACAGCAAATGAAAGATATCAAGATGGTGCAGTTAGAGCTTGAAAGCGCCGAAATTCGCTGCCGGCAAGCGCTAGAAGAACTGCATGAAAAAGAACTAAACGAAAAACACAGCGAAGAAGAGCGAGCGGGCTCGACCGGTAAATCCTCCGCACCCTCTTCCGCCACGATGCACTAACCATGCACTGATTCGGCACCCGGTCATACGTACAGCCGACACAGTGAGCAGGTATTAACAATTAGCCACTATTAGTAATCAGTAACTATCAACAATTAACCACTACCAACAATTAGCAACAGGTGATTGATCATGTTTTCACACTACTCAGAACTTAATTTTGGCCTCGATGACGAACTGAACATGCTGCGCGAGCAGGTCAACGCCTTTGCCGCCAGCGAGATAGCCCCCCGCGCTGCCGAAATCGACCGCAACAACGAGTTCCCCAACGATTTATGGAAAAAGTTTGGTGATATGGGGCTGCTAGGCATTACAGTTTCTGAAGAAGATGGCGGCAGCGGCATGGGCTATCTCGCCCACTGTATCGCCATGGAAGAGATCTCCCGTGCTAGCGCCTCAGTTGCGCTTTCTTACGGCGCTCATTCCAACCTGTGTGTGAATCAGCTCAAGATCAACGCCTCCCCCGAGCAGAAAGCCAAGTACCTACCCAAGCTGATCAGCGGCGACCACGTCGGTGCCCTGGCCATGTCGGAACCCGGTGCGGGCTCTGATGTGGTGTCGATGCAGCTGCGCGCCAAGCGAGACGGCGACCACTACATCCTCAACGGCAACAAAATGTGGATCACTAACGGCCCAGATGCCGACGTGCTGGTGGTGTACGCCAAAACTGACCCGGAAGCCGGTTCCAAAGGCATCACCGCGTTTATTATCGAAAAAGGTATGCCCGGCTTCTCCACCGCCCAAAAGCTCGACAAACTCGGCATGCGCGGTTCCAACACCTGTGAATTAGTGTTCCAGGATTGCGCTGTGCCCGCTGAAAATATCCTTGGAGCAGAAGGCAAAGGCGTTCGCGTACTGATGAGCGGTTTAGACTACGAGCGCGCCGTGCTGGCCGCAGGCCCCATCGGTATTATGCAGGCCGCCATGGATGTGGTGATGCCCTATATCCATGAGCGCAAGCAGTTCAACCAGTCGATTGGTGAGTTTCAACTGGTGCAGGGCAAAGTGGCCGATATGTACACCACCCTGAACGCCTGCCGCGCCTATTTGTATGCCGTAGCGGGTGCCTGCGACCGTGGCCAAACCTCGCGTAAAGATGCCGCCGGCGTCATTCTCTACTGCGCTGAAAAAGCCACTCAGGTGGCGCTGGATTCCATTCAGCTACTTGGCGGCAACGGTTACATCAATGAATACCCCACCGGCCGCCTGCTGCGCGATGCCAAGCTGTATGAAATTGGCGCAGGCACCAGCGAGATTCGGCGGATGCTGATTGGCCGCGAACTCTTCAACGAAAGTATTTAACAAAAGCCAGAAGGGTCGCGCCATGAGCACTGTTAATAGCAACATCAATCCGCGTAGCGATGTGTTTCAAGCCAATGAAGCCTCAATGCTCGGTGAAGTCACTAAACTGCGTGAACTGACCGCTGCCGTTGCCCAAGGTGGCGGTGCCAAGGCACGCGAGCGCCACGAAAGCCGCGGCAAACTGTTTGTCCGCGACCGCATTGATCATCTGATCGATGAAGGTTCGCCGTTTTTAGAGTTTTCCGCCCTGGCTGCGCATCATATTTATGACAGCGAGATCCCCGCGGCAGGCGTGATCACCGGCATTGGACGCGTTTCTGGGGTCGAGTGCGTGATTGTCGCCAACGACGCCACGGTGAAAGGCGGCACCTATTTTCCACTGACCGTTAAAAAACATATTCGCGCCCAGGAAATTGCCCGCAAGCATCGCCTGCCGTGTATTTATTTGGTCGATTCCGGCGGTGCCTTCCTGCCCCGCCAGGATGAAGTATTCCCCGACCGCGACCACTTCGGGCGCATCTTCTATAACCAAGCGACCATGTCCGCTGAAGGCATTCCGCAAATTGCCGTGGTCATGGGCTCCTGCACCGCGGGCGGCGCTTACGTGCCTGCCATGGCGGATGAATCCATCATCGTTAAAGAGCAGGGCACGATTTTCCTCGGTGGCCCGCCGTTGGTAAAAGCCGCCACCGGCGAAAGCATCAGCGCTGAAGATTTAGGCGGTGCGGATGTTCACGCCAAAATTAGCGGCGTGGCCGACCACTACGCTGAAAACGACGCCCACGCGCTGCAGCTTGCTCGCGCCTGCGTTTCCCGTTTGAACTGGCAAAAACGTGGCAAGCTCGCCATGCAAGCGCCTAAACCACCCAAGCTCGACCCCGCTGAGCTTTACGGCATCGTCGGCACTGACCTTAAAAAGCCCTACGATGTACGTGAAGTGATTGGCCGCATTGTCGATGACTCTGACTTTGACGAGTTCAAACGCTACTACGGCGAAACCTTGGTCACCGGTTTTGCCCATATACACGGCTACCCGGTGGGTATTGTGGCCAACAACGGCGTGCTGTTTTCTGAGAGCGCGGTAAAAGGCGCGCACTTTATCGAGCTGTGCGCCCAGCGCAAAATCCCGCTGGTGTTCTTGCAGAACATTACCGGCTTTATGGTCGGTTCTAAGTACGAGCACGAAGGCATTGCCAAGCACGGTGCCAAGCTGGTCACGGCGGTTGCCTGCGCCAAGGTGCCCAAATATACCGTACTGATTGGCGGCAGTTTCGGTGCCGGCAACTACGGCATGTGCGGCCGCGCTTATGACCCCAACCTGCTGTTTATGTGGCCCAACGCGCGTATTTCGGTGATGGGCGGCGAACAGGCAGCAGGCGTGCTTTCCCAGGTGAAACGCGAGCAACACGAACGCGAAGGCCGCGAGTGGAGCAAAGAAGAAGAAGAGGCGTTCAAACAGCCCACCCGCGATCAGTACGAGCACCAGGGACACCCCTATTACGCCAGCGCCCGCTTGTGGGATGACGGCGTGATTGATCCGCTGCAAACCCGCGACGTGCTGGGGCTTTCTTTAGCCGCCGCGATGAATGCCGAAGTCGAAGAGACACGCTTCGGCGTGTTCCGGATGTAAGGGGCGAACACTGATGGCTTACTCAACACTAATAGTTGAACAGGGCGTGGCGCGCCTGACCTTAAACCGCCCTGACGTGCATAACGCCTTTGACGACAGCCTGATCGCTGAGCTGAACGCACATCTTGAAAAGCTGCACACCCTTGCACAAGCGGGCGATGTGCGCGTGGTGGTGCTGGGTTCAGAAGGCAAAAGCTTCTCGGCGGGTGCCGATTTAAACTGGATGAAGCGCATGGTCGATTACGACCTGGCGGATAACCTCGCTGATTCCCGCAAGCTTGCAGCTCTCATGCACGGCCTGGATACCCTGCCCTGCCCCACGGTTTGCCGCGTTCAGGGCGCTGCCTTTGGCGGCGCGGTGGGTCTGGCCGCCTGCTGTGACGTGGTAATTGCCTCAGAGAAAGCTAAATTCTGCCTTTCGGAAGTCAAGATTGGATTATCGCCCGCGGTCATCAGCCCTTACGTTCAGCGTGCGCTGGGCGTGCGGCAGATGCGCCGCTATGCCCTAACGGCGGAAGTGATGGACGCCCCAACGGCGCTGGCACTGGGCTTAGCGCACCAAGTGGTCGAGCGCGAGGCGTTAGACAGCGCCGTTGATGCCATGCTGGCAACGCTATTAGCAGGTTCGCCTCAAGCCCAGCGCGCCACCAAAGCATTATTGGCCAGCGTAGTGCAGTCGCCAGACTCTGATGCCACCCGTGAACACACCTGTCACGTGATTGCCAAGCTGCGAGTAAGCCAAGAGGGTCAAGAGGGTTTATCCAGCTTCTTTGAAAAGCGCCGCCCTGTCTGGACGTCACCTGAAGAACATAACAACGCTGCGGAGCCACGCTCATGACGTTTACCCCAACTAAATTCGATACTTTACTGGTGGCCAACCGCGGTGAAATCGCCTGTCGCGTGATGCGCACCGCTCGCCGCATGGGGCTGAAAACCGTCGCGGTCTATTCCGACGCCGATGCCAGCGCTCGCCACGTGCGTGAAGCTGACGAAGCCGTGCGCTTAGGCCCTGCCGCCGCGCGGGAAAGCTATCTTAATATTGATGCGGTCATTGACGCCGCCAAACGCACTGGCACTGGCGCTATTCACCCCGGCTACGGCTTTCTGTCTGAAAATGGCAGTTTCGTTAAGGCCCTGGAAGATGCGGGCATTACCTTTGTTGGCCCGCCTGCCTCGGCAATTGCTGCCATGGGCGATAAATCCGCCGCTAAAGCGCGTATGGCCAATGCCGGCGTGCCGCTGGTGCCCGGCTACCACGGTGACGACCAGGACGACGCCCTGCTACGCGCTGAAGCCGACAAGATCGGCTATCCGGTGATGCTTAAAGCCAGCGCCGGTGGCGGCGGCAAAGGCATGCGCGTTGTCGAATCCGGCGATGGTTTCCAGGCTGCGTTAGACGGCTGCCGCCGCGAGTCTAAAGCCGCCTTCGGCGATGACCGCATGCTGATCGAGAAATACCTGGTTCAGCCCCGCCATGTGGAAGTGCAGGTGTTCTGCGACCGCCACGGCAATGGCGTTTACCTGTTCGAGCGTGACTGCAGCGTTCAGCGCCGCCACCAAAAAGTCATCGAAGAAGCTCCCGCCCCTGGCATGACGGCAGAGCTGCGCAGCGCCATGGGCGATGCCGCGGTGCGCGCGGCCCAAGAGATCGGCTATGTGGGCGCGGGCACCGTCGAATTTTTGCTAGACGGTTCACCAGGACAGGATGGCGCTTTTTATTTTATGGAGATGAACACCCGCCTGCAGGTCGAGCACCCGGTGACCGAGATGATCACCGGCCAGGATTTGGTCGAGTGGCAGCTACGCGTGGCCATGGGCGAACCACTCCCTTGCCGCCAAGACGAGCTGACCATTACCGGCCATAGCTTTGAAGCGCGCATTTACGCCGAAGACCCGGATCAGGATTTCCTGCCGGCGACCGGCCTGCTCACCCGCTTTGCGCTCGATTTGGAAGGCGCTGGTTTGAGCGCTGACCAAGTACGCCTTGATAGCGGCGTTGAAAGCGGCGACGCGGTGTCGATGCACTACGACCCCATGCTCGCCAAGCTGATTGTTCACGGTGCCGACCGTGATGCGGCGCTAGCCACCCTTAACCGCGCGCTGGCGGCGCTAGACGTTCAGGGCGTTGTCACCAACCGCGCCTTCTTGATGCGCCTGGCGACTCACCCCGGCTTTAAGAACGTGGAGCTGGACACGCGCTTTATTGAACGCAATGAAGCGACGCTGTTTGCCCCACGCACTTACAGCATGGAGGCCTACGCCAGCGCGGCGCTGATTGGCCTGCACCAACTCGCCCAAGAGTGCGAAACCGACTCGCCCTGGGACCGCCACGACGGCTTCCGCCTCAACGCGCCACACACCATTCGTATTGCCCTGTGTAACCCAGCAAGCGCCCAAGCGCCGGATAGCGATGACGCAGTGGTGATTGTTGAAGGTAAACGCAGCGCGGGCGAGTCACTGTGGAACCTCACTATCGGCGATGAAACGCTCACCGCGAGCCTGCAGCCGCTGACGGGCGATGCGGTAGCCGTTACCTTGAACGGCCACCGCCGCCGCCTGCAGGCGCGCCGCGATGGTCATGTCGTGGTGATGGCTGACCCCAGCGGTGAAACGCGGCTATTCTGGCGGCGCATTGACGCCATTGATCACGGCCACCACGAAGCGGAATCTACCCTCACTGCTCCCATGAACGGCACCGTGGTTGCCCTGCTGGTGGAACCTGGCGTTGCGGTTGAAAAAGGCATGCCGCTAATGGTGATGGAAGCGATGAAAATGGAGCACACCATGACCGCCCCGGCGGACGGCAGCGTAGAAGCCTTCCATTTCCAGGCCGGCGACACGGTCAGCCAAGGTGCCGTGCTGCTCGACTTTGCGGCTAACGAATAGGAGCCTCTGCTTATGTCATTGCCTTCGTCCGTTAAGCTATTTGAAATGGCCCCCCGGGACGGTCTGCAAAACGAGCCGGGGGCCATTGTGCCCACCGCGACCAAAATCGAGCTTATTGAACGGCTTGCCAGCGCGGGTATCAAGCATATCGAAGCAGCAAGCTTTGTATCACCCAAATGGGTGCCACAAATGGGCGATGCCGTTGATGTGATGGCAGGCATTAAGCGCCAGCCCGGCGTGGTCTACTCCGCGCTAACGCCCAATCTGAAGGGGCTAGAAAATGCGCTAACCGTGGGTGTGGAAGAAGTCGCGGTGTTTGGTGCGGCGTCGGAAGCCTTCTCGCAAAAGAACATCAACTGCTCGATTGCCGAGTCGTTAACGCGCTTTGAACCTGTGCTCGCGCGCGCCCGGGATGCCGGCGTGCGCGTGCGTGGCTACGTGTCCTGTGTATTGGGCTGCCCTTACGAAGGCGAGATTGCCCCCGCCAAAGTGGCTGAGGTGGCCAAGGCGCTTTATGAGATGGGCTGCTACGAAGTGTCGCTAGGTGACACCATTGGCGTTGGTACGCCACTGGCGGCCAAACGCATGATTGAAGCGACTCGTCAGCAGGTGCCTATTGAGTTCCTGGCCGCCCACTTTCACGACACCTACGGCATGGCATTAGCTAATCTTTATGCTGTCATGGAAGAAGGCGTGAGCGTTATTGATGCGGCTACCGCCGGGCTCGGCGGCTGCCCCTATGCCAAGGGCGCTTCCGGCAATGTGGCCACCGAAGACGTGCTGTATTTGCTTGAAGGGCTGGGGATTGAAACGGGCATCGACCTGCAGGCGGTAATTGATACCGGCTACTGGATCAGCGGCGAGCTAGGTCGCAAGCCCAATTCCAAAGTCGCCCTGGCAAAAGGCGTTAGCGGTTAATACGTGGTAGGGACAACAAAGCCAATACAGCTAATACACTCAATACAACCAATACAACCAATACAACCAATACAACCAATACAACCAATACAACCAATACAACCAATACACTCAATACAACCAATACATTCAATACAACTAATAAAAGCAGCTAACTGTTCTCTGCCTTCCCGTTTAGATAAGAAAAAATATCGGAGAGTCACAAAATGTCTTCACCAGCACTCACTTTACCCAGTTACTCCAGCAGCATGGCAGACAAGCCATTACTCGGCATGACCATTGGCGACAAATTCGACCAAATCGCCACGCAGTATGCCGATAACGATGCGCTGATTGTGCTGCACCAGAACATTCATTGGAGCTATCGAAAGCTTCAAGAAGAAGTCAACCGCTGCGCCCGCGCCCTGCTCGCCATTGGTGTTAATAAAGGCGACCGGGTGGCTATTTGGGCGCCCAACTGCAGCGAATGGACGCTTACCCAGTTTGCCACCGCCAAAATCGGTGCCATTCTGGTCAACATTAACCCTTCCTACCGTACCCACGAGCTGGAATATGCGCTAAACCAATCCGGCGCGCGCTTTATGGTCACCGCCAATAGTTTTAAAAGTTCTGACTATAGCGGCATGCTGTATGAACTGGCCCCAGAACTTAACGCCTGTGCAGAAGGTCAACTCAAGTCACAAAAGCTGCCAGACCTTGAGTGCATTATCAATCTAAGCAGCGAAAAGCTGAGCGGCATGTGGCGCTGGTCTGACCTAATGGCAGAAGCCAGCAAGGTTAGCCAAACCGACGTTGATGACCTTCAAGCGACGCTGCAGTTTGATGACCCGATCAATATTCAGTACACCTCTGGCACCACGGGCTTTCCCAAAGGCGCGACGCTTTCCCACCACAACATTCTCAATAACGGCTTTTTTGTGGCGGAAAGCATGGGCTTTACCAGCGAAGACCGCCTGGTGATTCCGGTACCGCTTTATCACTGCTTTGGCATGGTGATGGGCAACCTGGGCTGCGTGACCCACGGCGCGACCATGATTTACCCTGATGAAGGCTTTGACCCAGGCAAAGTGCTAAAAGCGGTGCACGAACAAAAAGCCACCGCGCTTTACGGTGTACCGACCATGTTTATCGCCGAGCTGGATCACCCTGATTTTCCCAGCACCGACCTCTCATCGCTGCGCACCGGCATTATGGCAGGTTCAATCTGCCCGGCAGAAATCATGAAGCAAGTCATCGACAAGATGAACATGAAGGGCGTGCAGATCGCCTACGGCATGACCGAAACCAGCCCGGTCTCTACCCAAACCGGTGCCAACGACAGCATTGAAAAGCGCGTTTCCACGGTGGGCCGTACCCAGCCCCACCTGGAAAATAAAATTGTCGACCCCGGCAACGGCGGCATTCTACCCCGCGGTGAAATTGGCGAACTGTGTACTCGCGGCTACAGCGTGATGCTGAAGTACTGGAACAACGACAAAGCCACCGCTGAAGCCATTGATGAGGCAGGCTGGATGCACACCGGCGACCTGGCCACCATGGATGAAGAGGGCTATATCCAGATTGTCGGCCGCATCAAAGACATGGTGATTCGCGGCGGCGAAAACGTTTATCCCAAAGAGATCGAGGAGTTTCTTTACGCTCACCCGGCAATTTCAGAGGTACAGGTCACCGGCGTGCCGGATAAAAAATACGGTGAAGAGCTGATTGCCTGGGTCAAACTCAACAGCACCGCGGGCGAAGTGAGCGGTGAAGAGCTGCGCGAGTATTGCAAAGGTAAAATCACCCACTTCAAAATTCCGCGTTACTTCAAGTTCGTTGATGAATTCCCCATGACCGTGACGGGTAAGATTCAGAAATTCAAAATGCGCGAAATTTCTATTCAAGAGCTGGGGTTAGATCAAGAGTCAGGCTCGGATCAAGAGTCATAGCGGGCGATGATCGACTCCAACCGTTTAGCCAACCACTATCAGCGCGCCCTGCGCGCTGATGAGATACTGGCACAGATTGATGCCCACTACCCCGCGGGGCCCACGCTGCACCAGTTAGCGCCTTTGGACCAGCTGCACATTGGTGGCGTAGCAGCCACCACGCGGCTGCTTGAGCGGCTCAGCCCCTGCGCGCCTCTTAAAAGTCCCTACGTTAACGTGCTGGATATCGGCGCTGGGCTAGGCGGATTAATGCGCCAGGGTGCCGCACTTGGCCTGCAAATGACCGGGCTGGATATTACCCACGGCTTCAGTGCATTAAACAAAGCGCTGAGCGCGCGGGTTAATCAGCCTACAGCGCCTCCGCTTACCTGGGTAACGGGTGATGCGTGCGCCCTGCCGTTTGCCGATAACAGCTTTGATGCCGTGCTGTTTCAGCACAGCCTGCTCAATATGCCCGATGCCGCTAAGGTGCTCGCTGAAAGCCACCGCGTGCTTCGCCCTGGTGGGCAACTGGTGATGCATGAAGTAGTGAGCGGCCCTAACGTGGCGCAACTGCGCTACCCGGTGCCCTGGGCGGCCTCTTGTGAGCACTCCCACCTGCTTGGCTTGGCTGAACTGACCCGCTTGCTGGAAACGGCTGGCTTTAGGCTTGATCACGTGGAGGATTGGACTGAGCTAGCCTTGGAGTGGCGAAAGCGCCAACGGCAAAAAGAGCAAACGCCCCGACAAGCGGTGCTGTCGCCCCAGTGGATCTTCGGCGAGCGCTTTCTCACCATGGGTAAAAACTTAGTCGACAACCTGGCTCAAGACGCAATTAAAGTGGTGGAAATCCAAGCCAGTTGCTAACCTGAGAGAAGCGACTTTTTCCTTACCCATGGGTATATGACAGGTATAGATATATGACAGGTATAGATATATGACAGGTATACGACAGCATGTGGGTATAAAGCGCGTGTGGGTATAAAATGCGTGTAGACATAAAGTAGGTATACAAATGATAGGGGTACGAGAAATGCCAATCAAACGCTTGGCAAGCACCCTGCTCTGTTGCTCAGTTCCCTGGTTTAGCAGCTATGCTGACGACACTCCAGCGGTGATGGCCTATACCGCTCCCAATAGCGAACTGATGCAGCTCGAAAACGGTGTCATCCTAGAAGGCAGCAACCTGCGAAGCCTTGATAATTACTCCAGCGGCTTTCGCGTCACCGCAGGCTTCAGCCCCTGGCGGCTCCCCCACCTAGATATCGGCGCTGAAATCGCCTACCGCGAAAGCGAAGAAATCTCCATTACCTCCAGCGCTAACCCGCTGATTATGGATACGTTAAGTTTGGGCGGTGCCATTGTTGCCGGTGTTCGCATGGGTGCTTTTAGTGTCTATGCGAAATCTGGCATTACCGAATGGCGCGGCGAAAGCGAGTTAGAAGGCACCGACACAGGCGGCACCGCGATGCTGCAAGGTTTCGGGGCAACGATGACCATCAATCGACTCGTCAGCCGCTTAGAATATGAACGCATCGACACCCCCACCCTCAGCCATCTCACTATGCTAAGTGCCTCTTTGCATATGCCCTTTTAGCCGTTCGACTAACTGATGTTTAACGCTTCTCTAATTTTTCAAACGCCTAATCTGATTTTTCAAACGTCTAATAGATAGACAACCACCGCCCATAAGCCGACTAAGTTAAGCGCTACCGTGAACCAAAAAACCAGCCGAAAGGATGTTTTTTGGGTTTTATGCCTCAGCTGCTGCTGAGCCAACAGCGCGCCCGGCCAGCCCCCTAACACGCCAAGCAAATGAAGCGATCTCTCACTCACCCGCTGGCGATTTTTAATGGCGGCCTTTTTATCGACAGCGTAAGTGATATAGGCGAAAAGACTGGCTACTGCGTAAAAAGCGACGATTGGAATCACGATTAAGGCTCTTAAGAGTTGAGGGGGCTACTTGCGCCGCGAGGGCTTGCCGCCGGCCACTGGCTTACCGCGTCCTACACGACCTTTACCAAGGGGTTTAGCGCCCGCTTTGCCTTTAGCACCGGGCTTGTTTTTAACACCTGGATTGGCTTTAGCACCGGGCTTTCCCAGGGCTTTGGCCTTGGGGTGTGGCTTGCCAGGAGCTGCACCGTTAGAGCCGGTGCGTACTTTTCCGCTAGCGGCTCTTTTACCCTTGGCGGGTGGTTTAGCCCCGGCAGCTTTGCCCGCGGGCTGTTTTGTCTTTCCTGCGCCCGAACCTGAACCTGATCCCGAACCTGAGCGCGCACTATAGTTGGGTCTGGCGAGCTTGGTTTTCTCAGGTGCCGCCTTTGAGCTTTCGGTCAGGGCGATAATGGTATCGATCTCTTTAGGAGTGAGATCGCGCCAGTCGCCCAGAGCCAAGCCTTTGAGCGATACATTCATAATACGCGTGCGAATAAGCTGGGTGACTTCATAGCCAAAGTACTCGCACATACGGCGAATTTGCCGGTTCAGCCCCTGCACCAGGGTAATGGTGAACACAAAGGTCGACTCTTTGCGCATCTTACAGCGCTTGGTCACCTTGCCGAGAATCGGTACGCCGCTTTGCATGCCGTCGATAAATTCGTCGGTGATCGGTTTATCCACCGTCACCTGATACTCTTTTTCGTGGCTGTTATTAGCGCGCAGAATCTTATTAACCAAATCGCCGTTATTGGTTAAAAAAATTAGCCCCTGGGAGTCCTTATCGAGCCGCCCAATAGGGAAAATACGCGCGCCGTGCTTTACAAATTCAACGATATTGTCTTTTTCGCTGGATTCAGTGGTGCTGACAATGCCCACCGGTTTATTAAGCGCAATCAGGATCAGGTCGTCCTCTTCCTGAGGCTCGATCTCTTGGCCGTTGACCTTAACCAAATCCCCTGCCACCACTTGGTCACCGGTGGTAGCCCGACGGCCGTTGATCCACACGTTGCCCTGCTCAACAAAGCGGTCAGCCTCACGGCGGGAGCACAGTCCACTTTCACTGATGTATTTATTAATACGGGTAGATTTTCGTAACGACATAAAAACGCCAGCCAACGGTAGTGGGTTAAAAGCTAATTAAAAGCAGTTAAAAATTAAAAGCTAAAAAGCGCCATCACCCAGCGGCAATGGCGCAAGCTAGCTCTATGACTTTCTAGCTCAGCCCCAAAGGGAGCTTAACCGGTATTGCGTAAGCCTGCCGCGATACCGGCCATGGTGACCATCAGCGCGCGGGAAAGATCGGCGCTAATGGCTCCATCGGCGTCGCGGTTACGCTGCAGCAATTCCGCTTGAAGGCCGTGAAGCGGATCAATGTAAGGGTTGCGCACATCTATCGCCTGACGAATCAGCGGCGTGTTTTCGAGCAGTGCCTCCTGCTGCAAAATATCCAGCACCGCATCTTCCAGGCGCGCAAAACGCTCACGCAGCCGCTGCCCCAGTGCCTTAAGCGATGGCTCATCCACTAAGCGGTGCTCGTAGTAGGCGGCAATGGCCACATCCGCTTTGGCCAGCAGCATTTCTAGCATGTCCAGGTAAGTGCCGAAGAACGGCCACTCATTGCGCATTTCTTGCAGCACATCGCGGCCACCGGGCTGCTCCAAGCGGCGCGAGAAGGCTTCACCGCTGCCTAGCCATGCAGGCAGCATTAGGCGAATCTGCGTCCAGGCGAAAATCCATGGAATCGCGCGCAGCGTTTCGACACCGCCATCCTGGCGCCGCTTGGTGGGGCGCGAGCCTAACGGTAGCCTTCCCAGCGCGCCTTCCGGCGTTACCGCCCGGAAGTAGGGCACGAAATCTGGGTCTTCACGCACCACGCCCACATAGGCGGCGTGAGCGACCTTAGCGAGCTGATCCATCTCTTCACGCCAATGTGGCTCTGGCGCACGCGGTGGTAGCAAAGTGGCTTCCAGCACCGCGCAGGCGTAAATCTCCATGGAACGCAGGGCAATATCCGGCTGGCCAAATTTAAAGCGAATCATCTCGCCCTGTTCGGTCACCCGCAGGCTGCCGTTCACAGAACCCGGGGGCTGGGAGAGAATCGCCGCATGTGCCGGGCCGCCGCCGCGGCCAACGGTGCCACCACGGCCATGAAACAGGGTTAAATCAACGCCGTGCTGGGAACACACATTGACCAATGACTCTTGAGCGCGGTACTGCGCCCAGGCAGCGGCCAGCTGGCCGGCATCTTTTGCCGAGTCGGAGTAGCCGATCATGACCTCCTGACGGCCATCGATCAGCGCACGATAGCCTGGAATCGCCAGCAGTTGATCAATCACCTCACCGGCGTGGTTCAAATCATTGAGGGTTTCAAACAGCGGTGCGATAGGCAGCGAGACTTGTCCGCCAACTTCTTTCATCAACAGCGCCACGGTGAGCACATCGGAAGGCTCTGCGGCCATGGAAATAATATACGTGCCCAGCGCTTCGGCTTGCTCCTGGGCAATGACTTTGAAGGTATCGAGCACTTCACGGGATTCAGCAGAGCACTCCCAGCGGCGCGGAATCAGCGGGCGACGGGAAGCCAGCTCCTCAAGCAAAAATTCCTGGCGCTTTGCTTCGTCCCATTCTCGGTAATGGCCAAGGCCAAGCGCGCTGGTTAGCTCTTCAATCACTTGAGCGTGGCGGCTGGCCTCTTGGCGCAGGTCAAGCTTGGTCAGCGTAACGCCGAATACCGCCACCCGGCGCAGGGTATCCAACAGCGCACCGTTGGCGATGGTGTCAAGACCCACATCGCACAGCGAGCGGTAGCAGGCGAGCAGCGGCGAGTAGAGCTGATCGCGGGTTTCGATAATCGGCCCGCCATCATAATTATGCCCTTCCAGCTCGGCTTTGGCCCAATCCCGGGTCGACTCGACTCGCGCCAGCAGGCGTTTTAGCACTTCGCGGTAAGGTTCGGCCACATCGCCCGCTTCGGCTTTCAGCGCGCTATTGGCCTTCCACATAGACAGTTCGGTTTTCAGCTGATCAAGGTCACGCAGGTACAGGTCAGCGGCCATCCAGCGGCCAAGCAGCAATACTTCACGGGTCACCCGGGAGGTTACATTCGGGTTGCCGTCGCGGTCGCCGCCCATCCACGAGGCATAGCGAATCGGCGCGGCGTCCAACGGCAGCCGCTCGCCGGCGGTATCTAGCAGCAGGTTGTCCAAATCCCGGTGGAAATCAGGCACCGCCTGCCATAGCGAGTTTTCAATCACCGCAAAGCCCCACTTGGCTTCATCGACAGGCGTGGGCCGCTCGTGGCGAATCTCATCGGTGTGCCAGGCTTGGCTAATTAGCTCTTCCAAGCGGCCTTGGGCGCGGGTGGCGCGCTCTGGGTAATCGTCAGAGCCTTCAATCGCGGTTAGGCATTCATCAATGGCGTCGTATTTTTGGATCAGCGTGCGGCGGATAACTTCGGTTGGGTGGGCAGTTAACACCAGTTCCACACGCATCGTGGCAAGGGTTTCAACCAGCTTACGCGGCGAGTTGCCCGCTTGTTGGGCGCGCGCCAAAAGCTCCCCTAGCACGGGTTGGGTGCCGGGCTTGTAGTCTTCAACGCGGCGAAAGCGCGCCCGATAGTGCTGCTCGGCAATGTTGGCAAGGTTTAAAAACTGGTTAAAAGCGCGCGTTACCGGCAGCAGGTCACGCTCGGGCAGCTGGCGAAGGTACTCGATCAGTTCACGCTGTTGCAGCGAGTCGCCCTGGCGCCCGCGCTTGGCATGGGCGCGAATGGTTTCAATTTTATCGACAAATGCTTGGCCCAAATCGTCGGCAATGGTACGCCCTAGGCTATCGCCCAGAATGCGCACGTTATCGCGCAGGGATTCGTGTAGGTCGTGACTCATGGGCATGGCCTCCTTGCAGGGGTCGCATCAATACGCAATCAGGAATGGGTAGGTTGTTTTTCTTCTGCCTGGCTTTCTTGTGCTTTAGCTGCCTGCCAGTGGGCTTCCATCTCGTCTAATGTGGCCTCTGTTAACGGCCGTTGGGCAGCGCTAAGCTCGCGCTCTACATAGCGAAAGCGGCGTTCAAACTTGGCATTGGTGGCGCGCAGGCACTGTTCAGGGTCGGCCTTCAGCGAGCGGGCAAGATTGGTCACCGCAAAGAGCAGATCACCCACCTCTTCTTGGGCGTGTTGGTGATCGCCAGCGGCCAGCGCCTCTTCCACTTCGGCTAATTCTTCACGGATTTTAGCCAATACGCCGCGGGTATCCGGCCAGTCAAACCCCACCCTTGCTGCACGTTTAGAAAGCTTGGCTGCACGGCTTAGCGCAGGCAGCGTGCGCGGCACATCGTCTAACACGGAGGGCGTTTCGGTGGCTCGCTCAGCGCGCTCGCCTGCCTTTAGCGCTTCCCAGCGGCTGTTCACCTGCTGGGTTTGCACCTCTTCGGCGCTCACCCCCGGCGGGCGGCGCGAGGCTAGCGTGCCATCAGGAAATACATGCGGGTGACGGCGCAGCATCTTGGCGGTCAGGGTATCGACGATATCGGCAAAGTCGAAGCGCTGCTGCTCCGCCCCGAACTGGGCGTAGTAGACCACTTGAAAGAGCAGATCGCCTAGCTCGCCGGGTAGCTCGTCAAAGGCGCGCCGCTCAATGGCATCCGCCACTTCGTAAGCTTCTTCCAGAGTGTGCGGCACAATGCTGTCCCAATCCTGCTGCAGGTCCCACGGGCAGCCTTGCTCGGGGTCACGCAGCACCTGCATCAGCGTCAGCAGGTCATTGATACCGTGGCGCATTATGCCTCTCCTTTGCGAACAGGTTGGGTTGGATCAGCGTTGCGCAGGCGGCGCACTTCGGTGACATTCGGCAGCTGCTGGATGCGCGAAAATAAACGCCCCAGGGATTCCAGGCCATCAACTTCCAGGGTAATACGCAGCCTGGCGATGCCTTCATCGGTGTCGGTTAAGGTATTCACGGCCAGTACGTTGACCTTTTCATTGCCGAGCAGCCCTGTGACATCGCGCAGCAGGCCAGAACGGTCCCAGGCTTGAATTTCAATGGTCACCGGGTAGCGGGTTTGAGCGCGTTCGCCCCACTCTACTTCGATAATGCGTTGGGGTTCGTCCAGGCGCAGCTGCAGGATATTGCTGCAGTCCTGGCGGTGGATGGTGACGCCACGCCCTTGGGTAATAAAGCCGATAATCGGCTCGCCGGGCACCGGGCGGCAGCAGTTGGCCATGCTGGTTTTAAGATTACCCACGCCAAGCACCGTAATATCACTTTTGGTGGCTTTACTGGACTGGCGTTTAGGCTTGGCAAGCAGGCGATCTAAGCGCTCTTGATCGTCGTTTTCACCAAACAGCTGCTGGGCTTGGTGAAGCACCTGGCCAATGCGCAGGTCGCCGGCACCTAAGGCGGCGTACATATCCTCGGCGTTAAGGTAGTTGACCGCCTTGGCCAGCCGGGGCAGATCAAGGTCTTCGACGTCTAGGCGGCGCATTTCTCGTTCAAACAGCACGCGCCCTTCATCCAGGTTTTGGTCCCGCGCCTGATGTTTAAACCATGCTTGAATTTTGGCGCGCGCCCGCGAAGTGCGCACATAGCCCAAGTTGGGGTTTAACCAATCACGGCTTGGCCCGCCTTTGGTGGCGGTCAGAATCTCTACCTGCTGGCCGGTTTTAAGCTTGTAGGTGAGCGGCACAATGCGCCCGTTAATCTTGGCACCCCGGCAGCGGTGGCCAATTTCAGTGTGAACCCGGTAAGCAAAATCAATCGGCGTGGCAATGCGTGGCAAATCAATCACGTGACCGTCGGGGGTAAATACGTAAATGCGGTCAGGGGCGACATCGCTGGAGAGCCCTTCGCGCAAATCGCCAAAGCTGCCCACTTCGTCCTGCCACTCCAACACTTGCCGCAACCAGGCAATTTTCTCTTCGTAGCTACGGCTTTTGGCGTTGGTGTCGTGGCCTTTATAGCGCCAGTGGGCGCAAACACCCAGCTCTGCTTCATCGTGCATGGCAAAGGTGCGAATCTGAATTTCGAGCACCTTGTTTTCTGGCCCCATCACAGCGGTATGCAGCGACTGATAGCCGTTCTTTTTGGGGTTGGCGATATAGTCGTCAAATTCATTAGGCACGTGGTGCCAACGCGAGTGAATGATGCCCAGCACGGTGTAGCAATCGGTGACTTCCGGCACCAGGATACGCACGGCGCGCACATCGTGAACCTGGGAAAAATCGATCCGCTTACGCTTCATTTTGCGCCAGATCGAGTAGATATGCTTGGCTCGGCCATCCACGTCGTAACGGTGAATATGCTGCGCTTCCAGCAGGCCTTTAATGGTTTCCACCACATCGTGGATATAGCGGTCACGGTCAAGGCGCTTTTCTGCCAGCAGCTTGGCAATCGCTTTGTATTCATCTTCATGCAGGTAGCGAAACGCGAGGTCCTCAAGCTCCCATTTCAGCTGCCCGATGCCTAGGCGGTGCGCCAGCGGTGCGTAAATATCAGCCACTTCCCGCGCCACCTGTAAGCTCTTTTCCCGGGGTGCGTCTTTTACCTGACGCAGCGCGCAGGTGCGTTCGGCAATTTTGATCAGCGCAACACGCACATCACCGATCATATTGACCAGCATTTTGCGCAGATTTTCCTGCTGGTTGTGCTGGCCCATACCGTGGTCGGGTGCCAGCGGGTAGCTGATAGCGGCCATTTGCAGTACGCCATCAATCAAACCGGCCACTTCTTCGCCAAAGCGTTTCGAGACGGCGTCAAGGCTCAGCAACCCTTCGCGCACGGCGCGGTAAAGAACAGCGGCCTCAAGTGTCGCTTGGTCTAGCTTTAATTCGCCAAGAATATCCGCCATTTCCAGACCCATGCGAAAACTAGAGCCTGGCGATAGCCACACGCGATGGGTTTGCGGAGCCTCAATCTCTAGTTTTTCGGCAAGCGCACAGGCCTCGGCTAAGCGTTCAGGGTCGCGTAGGCGCACATCTTCTTGCAGGCGCGTTAACCATTGTTGTATGTCCACCTTTCCACTAGCGGTTAGCGGCTGGTCTTCACGCACTTTTACCATGACGTTAACTCATCCTTTCAGAGTGATGGCCTCAGATTCAAACAGCATCATCGTTTCCAAATGTGCAGTGTGAAGGAACATATCCGCCACGACTACTTGCTTAACCCGGTAACCGGCATGCACAAGATGTGCCGCATCTCGGGCAAGCGTCGCGGGGTCACAAGAAATATAGACAACCTTAGCCACCGGATGGTGCGCCAGCGCCTGACAAATCGCTTCAGCCCCGCTACGCGGAGGGTCAAGCACCAACGCATCACTGCCGTGATGTTCGGTTAACAGCGCATTAACGCTGGCCGGGTCGGATAAATCGCCCTGCTGGCCGCTAACCATTAATTGGTTGCGCCGAGCATTGGTGGCGATGCGTCCTACCATGGTGGGGTTGCCCTCTACGGCGTGAACGTCCGCCCCTGCGGCGGCCATTGGCAAACTGAAATTGCCAATGCCGGCAAATAAATCCAGCAGCCGCTGGCCAGGTTTAGGTGCCAGCCACTCGATCACCTTGGCGACCATTTGCTGGTTAACCTGGGCGTTGACCTGTAAAAAATCGCCCGGCGAAAAACTTAGTGTCAGGGGTGGCTGCCCTTCAAGCGCTAACGTCTCTTCCAGCTCAGGCGGTGCACCATGCCAGTGCAACGTGGGCGTTTCACGCCCCAACCAAGTGCCTAGCGCCACACGTTGGTGCTGGGCAAAGGCCTGCCAGCGGGCGGCGTCACCAGGGTGTTCTTTTAGCTGGCGTACCAGCACCACCTGCGTTGTCGCCGTTGCTAATAGCTCGATATGCCCTACCAAACGCGGGGCGGCCAGGCTCGCCAGCAGCTCGCGCAGGGGTATTAGCAGCCGCTGTAACGATTCCACCAGCACCGGGCAGCGCTCAATATCCACCAGCCGGTGGCTATGGGCGGCGCGAAAACCAAGGTGTGGTTTGCCCTGGCTATCCACTTTGACACCCAGCCGCGCGCGTCGCCGGTAGCCTTGGTCGCTGCCTTGAATCGTGCCGATATCAGTGAGCACGATGCCTTGGCGCGCAAACAGGTCGCGCACTACTTCACGTTTGTGGTCGCGTTGGGCATCAACGGCTAAGTGCTGCAAATCGCAGCCGCCGCAGTGGCCAAAATGCGGGCAAGGGGGGGCAACGCGCTGTTCAGATGTTGTTAGCAGTGACTTGATATGGGCTTCATCAAAGCGTTTGCGCGTCAGGTGAATCGCTACTTCTACCCGTTCACCGGGCAGCGCCTGATCGACAAACACGGTTTTACCGCTCGCCGCGTGGGCAACCCCTCGGCCATCGTGCGCTAAGCGTTCAATGACCAAGGGCGAGGTATCATCCGTCGCCGTATTGCGCGCTTTTCCGCCTGGCGTGCCCGCTAGCCCAGAATGACCGGACGCGGGCCTGGGCGGCCGCCGTTTTCCCAACATGGCCATGGTTTATACTCCTGGGGCGAATAGGCCAGTGGAGAGATAGCGATCGCCACGGTCACAGACGATAAACACGATCACGGCATTTTCAGTTTGCTCAGCAATACGCAGCGCGCCTGCCAAACTCCCCCCGGAGGAGACCCCGGCCAGAATGCCCTCTTCCCGCGCTAGACGACGCATGTGCTCTTCGGCCTCTTGCTGGCCGATATCAAGCGTGACATCCACTCGCGGCGCTTCAAAAATGGCCGGCAGGTATTCTTTTGGCCAGCGGCGTATGCCGGGGATGCTGGCGCCGTCGGCGGGCTGCAAACCGACAATCTGAATAGCCGGGTTTTGTTCTTTCAAATAGTGCGACACGCCCATAATGGTGCCCGTGGTACCCATGGAACTCACAAAGTGGGTCACCTCGCCCCCCGTTTGCTGCCACACTTCCGGGCCGGTGGTGCGGTAGTGCGCCAAGGGGTTATCTGGATTCGCAAACTGATTCAGGGGCTTGCCTTCGCCTTTGGCAATCATCTCATCAGCGATATCGCGGGCTTCTTCCATGCCCCCGGCTTTGCTGGCCGAGACCAATATTGCCCCGTAGGCGGCCATCGCCTGCTTACGTTCTTCTGATGCGTTCTCTGGCATCACCAGAATCATTTTGTAGCCTTTAATCGCGGCGGCCATGGCCAGCGCAATGCCGGTATTGCCGGAGGTGGCTTCAATCAGCGTATCGCCGGGGGCAATCTCACCGCGCGCTTCTGCTTCATTAATCATAGAGAGCGCGGGGCGGTCTTTAACCGATCCTGCAGGGTTATTACCTTCCAATTTGGCTAGCAGCGTATTGTTACGGCCTGCGCTAATGTGCTTCAGCTGCACTAGCGGCGTGTTGCCAACCACATCTTCCAAGGTGGGATATTTCATCGTACTTTCCTTATCTTAACCGTTATGCTGCATTATATCGGTGTCGCCTTGGGCTGGACAGGCAACCTCATTGAATCAGCGAGCTTCTTTCATGTCTTTGAACACCCGTCTGCTGTTTGCGTTACTCGGTTTGCCACTATTGGTGTACGCCATTATGAGCGTATTGCTAGTGGTTCAAAGCAGCTCGCAAGCGCACGCTGTAAAAAAAGAGCGCTTAGAGAGCGCAGGTACCTTGCTCGCACCAAGTTTTAGTGCCGCCATCGCCGATGGCGATCTCCAGCGCCTGGAGAACTCAGCGCGTCAATTTATTACCTTAGAAGGCCTGCGCGCTGTCGCGCTATTTGATAGCCAGGGCAATCGCCTTTTGCTGCTTGGCCAATCTGACCCGCCCCCGCTTAGCGCGCCCAGCCACAACCAGCTCATCATGAATGAGGACATATGGCGATTACGCCTGCCGCTGGGCGCTAGCGAAGAGCTTGCGCGGGGTGAAATAGCGGGTTGGCTAGAGGTTGAGATGGATACCCGCGCGCTTACCCTAGAACGTTATAAGCTGATTGCCAGCCTGAGTTTAGGCGGCATGCTGCTGGGCTTATTGATGTTTCTAGTCGCTTTTGCGATTAGCCGCTATGTCACCGGTCACATCGAAGAAGCCAATCACGCCCTTTACCGTTTATCCCGTGGTGACTATCGGCTGCGTTTGGCTACTTCTAACGCCACGGAACTCAACCACCTTGCCAGCCATGTCAATGCAATCGCTGAACACTTTCAGCAGTCGCAGCGGGATATGCAAACGCAAATTGAGCAGGCGACCAGCGAGCTGCAAGAATCGATGGAAACCATTGAAGAGCAGAATATTAAGCTCGACTTAGCTCACCGCAGCGCGCTGCGGGCTAACGCCGTGAAGTCTGAATTTCTCGCCAATATGAGCCATGAAATCCGCACGCCGCTGAACGGCATTATAGGTTTCTGCCGATTATTGGGGCGATCGTCGCTAGAAACGCGCCAGCAAGAATGGCTGCAACACGTGCATCGTGCTTGCGATAATTTGCTGATGCTGGTTAACGACGTACTCGACTTTTCCAAGCTTGAGGCCAACCGCCTTACTCTGGAAGAAGCCGATATCGATATCGTCGCCCTGGTCGATGAAGTGGTGGGGTTACATGCACCGGAAGCCCAGCGCAAGCAGCTGCATTTGGTGGCCATGGTGTATGACGACGTACCCACACCGCTGACCGGCGACCCGCTACGTATCCAGCAAATATTAAATAATTTAGTCGGCAATGCGCTCAAATTTACCCACGAAGGTGAAGTGATTGTGCGGGTTATGCTGGACAACCACGAAGGCCAGCACGTGGTGCTGAATTTAAGCGTTAGTGACACAGGCATTGGCTTAAGTGACGCCCATCAACAGGCGTTATTCAGCGCTTTTTCCCAAGCGGAGCCTAGCCATTCGCGACAGTTTGGCGGCAGCGGCTTAGGGCTGACCATTTGCCGCCAGCTGATTGAGCGCATGGGCGGCAAAATCGGTGTTGAAAGCGAGCTTGGCAAAGGCGCTACGTTCTCCTTTACGCTGCCGATGCTGGCTCATAAAGCCGTTGAACGCGCACCCGAACTTAGCTTAGATGCGCCTCTCATTCGACTCTATGAAAGACATGCGCCAACCCGGCATGTGTTGGAGCATTTACTGCAGCGCTGGGAAGCTATCCCGATTGCTTTTGATTCAACAGAAAAAGAACAGTTGCTGATAGTGGGATTGGAGCACAGCGATTTCACGCCCGAACGCCAAGCCTATTGGCAAACGGTGATTGATCAAGCGCCCTGCCCCGCGCTCGTGTTGGCCAACAGTAATAGCTTTGATCTACCGCCGCTACACTTAACCTACGGCGGGGAAACGCTCTACAAACCCTTTTCACGCGCCCAGCTGGTGGCCTCGTTAAAGCAACTGCTGCTGCCCACGCTTAAGGTCAATAAGCCTGCCGCGCCATTGCCTGCACCGATGACAGAAGCGCAAACACTCAAGCTGCTGATTGTTGACGACAATGCGTCGAACCGTGAACTGCTCAAAACCATGCTTGAAAACCCGACCATTCATATCACGGCGCTTGAGAGCGGGCATCAAGCACTTGAATTCGCCCGGGCGAACAGTGTTGATATGGTGCTAATGGATATTCGTATGCCAGGGCTGGATGGCGTGCAAACCACTCAAGCGCTACGCCGGCTCGGCGGCACCTGGGCGCGCTGCCCCATTATTGCCGTTACCGCCCATGTGCTCAGCAGCGAGCGTGAGAAATGGCTGGCAGAAGGCTTGGATGACGTGCTCACCAAACCGATCGACGAGACGCAGCTGCACCAGTTATTAAACCGCTTTTTAGGGGCGACGCATCGGCTTGCTGATTTTACGGTTCCCTTTGCTGCTCCCTCTGCTGCCCACAGCACTGCCAAAGCAACGCTGATAAAGCCCAGCTATAGCAGCGTGGCACCCGCCACATTGCCCGTGGTAGACCTAGAGCTTGGGGCGCGCCTGGCGGGGGGCAAAGAGTACTTGGCACGCGAGCAGCTAAAGCGGCTTATTGACAGCCTTGCAGAAAGTGAACAGCACATGCGCGAGGCCTATGCACAGCAAGATTTACCAACGCTTCTGGACTGGGTGCACGGGCTGAATGGCGCAAGCCGTTATTGCGGCGCGCCTGAGTTAGCGTTGCTGGTAGAAACCCTTGAGACGCGCTTACGCACTGGGGGGCTAAGCCACGTAGAAGAGCTGCTTGAAGACCTTTACCGCGCCATGGCTCGGCTGCGGTCTCAGCGTTCGCTGCTGTTTTAGCGCTCTAGCACCACGAAGGCGACGGCATAGTCGGCTTCATCGCTTAAGGTGATATGACTGGCGGTGATACCCGCCGTCTTAATTTGCCGCTCGGCTTCGCCGCTAAGCTGAAAATAGGGTTTACCTAACGCATCGTTAAGCACCTGAATATCGGACCACTGTATTCCTTGGCGCAGGCCTAACCCCAGTGCTTTTACAAAGGCTTCTTTAGCGGCAAAACGCTTGGCTAAAAATGCGGCGGGCTGAGATTTCTCCAGCCACACCGCATGTTCATCAGGACCTAAAATGCGCTGGGCAAAACGCGGGCCGTGCCGCTGTACAGCACGCACGAACCGCTCAATGCGGGCAATATCGGAACCGATTCCAGCAATCATTGCTTAATGCCCACAGCATCCGTTGTGCGCATGGTCAGCGTGGTCGTGGTCTTGGTGATCATGGTCATGATCGTGTTCGTGCGCATCTAAGGCCGCCATTAACCCTGCCTCTTGGCCAGCGATGATTAAGCGCTTCATCTCCTGCACGGCTTCTTTTAAGCCAACAAACAGCGCACGAGCAATAATCGCATGGCCAATGTTCAGCTCATTAACACCGGGTAACGCCGCAATGGCTTCCACGTTATGATAATGCAAGCCGTGACCGGCATTGACCACCAGACCCAGCGAGACCGCGTGAGTAGCAGCAACCGTTAAACGGTGGTACTCCGCATTGGCGGCATCGCTACCCGGCCGAGCTTCTGCATAAGCCCCGGTGTGCAGCTCAATCGTCGGCGCGCCGGCACGCTGGGCGGCATCAATCTGCGCCACGTCTGGGTCGATAAACAGCGACACATCACAGCCTGCTGCACGCAGGCGCTGGCAGGCGCTGGCAATGGCGTCAAAGCCACCGACAACATCCAGGCCGCCTTCGGTGGTCAGCTCTTCGCGTTTTTCCGGCACTAAACAGACATGCGCGGGGCGAATTTCTTCAGCCAACGCCAACATCTCTTCAGTCACGGCCATTTCCAGGTTCATACGCGTGTTCAGCACATCGGCCAGAATACGCACATCGCGGGGCTGGATATGGCGACGGTCTTCACGTAAATGCACGGTAATGCCATCGGCACCCGCCTCTTCAGCCACTAAGGCAGCCTGCACGGGGTCAGGGTAGCGCGTGCCTCGGGCTTGGCGAAGTGTTGCAATGTGGTCGATATTGACGCCTAACAGTATCCGAGGGGGGTGCATAATGCCTCCAGCGCAGCGATAAAATAAGAGTGTTTTAATTAACTAAAGCTAATTTCTAGTTAAACCTAAACAGCTACAAGCGATGACGACGCCGAGCTAAATCGAGCATCAGCTCTCGCGAGCGCAAAACGGTGGAGCCAAGATGAGGTGCCAGCGCCGCTCGCATCACGGCTTTAAGTGCGTTAGCAAGCCCTTCGTGCTGCCAGTCGCCCTGCTCAATGTAGCGCAGCGTACGGCCATCCAGCCCGCGATCAGCGGGAATAAAGGCGCGCGTCGCGGCATCAAAACGATACTGTCGCTGCGGGTCGAGCACGCTGCCATTAGGCGTCGTAAACTGCGGCGTTGCCTCTAGTGCTTCCAGTAGCGCCCACTCATAGCGACGCAGTGAAAGCGCTCGCTCAGCGGGCGTGGGCAACGCTTCCAGCAACGCCGTATAAAAGGCGAATACCTCGGCTGCGGGAAGTTCTAAGGGCAGCAGCCGGGTAGCGATTTCATTGGCGTATAGCCCGCAAAGTAACCCCTCACCGGCTAACAGCGCCGTTTGGCCACGTGACTCCATCAGCGTTAGCCGCTTTAGGTCTCGGTTGCCCTGCCAGGTCACAAAAAGGGGCGTAAAAGGCTGCAGGCGCTGGCGCGACTTTGAGCCGGCCCGCTGGCCACCGCGAGCAACAGCCCGCACTCTACCGTGATTGAGGGTCAGTAAATCGACCAGCGCACTGGTTTCACGATAAGGCCTTCGATGAAGCAAAAAAGCCGGCTCTGGCGACATCGCTACGCTCAATCGAGATCGTAACCCAGGCTTTTCAGCGCACGTTCATCATCCGACCAGCCGCGTTTTACTTTCACCCATAGGTTCAGCATGACTTTAGTACCCAGGGCGCGCTCCATGTCTAAGCGCGCTTCGCGGCCAATGCTCTTGATACGGTCGCCATTTTCACCGATCAAAATCACCTTTTGCCCCTGGCGTTCAACCAAAATCAAGGCGCTGATATGCGTTACGCGCTCGGTCTCGCGAAACTCTTCGATTTCGACGGTCATCTGATAAGGCAGCTCATCGCCTAGTTGGCGCATGACTTTTTCCCGCACCATTTCAGCGGCCATAAAGCGCAAGCTTTTATCGGTAATCTGGTCTTCGGGGAAGAAGTGAACGCTTTCAGGAAGATGCTTGGCCACCTCTTCTTCCAGGGTATCCACCTGGGTGCCATGCTTGGCAGAAATAGGCACGATGGCGGCGAAATCACGGCGAGCGCCTACTTCAGCCAGCCACGGCATCAAATCGCCTTTGTCATCCATGCGGTCAACTTTATTGACCGCTAAAATCACCGGCGCTTTCACGTGCTCCAGGCGCTTTAAAACCGCCTGATCTTCTTCTGTCCAGCGGGTGCGGTCGATAATAAACACCACGCAATCGACATCACGCAGCGCCTGGGTGGCGGCCTGATTCATAAAGCGGTTGATGGCCTTATTGCGATCCTTGGTCATAATATGCATACCGGGGGTATCGACATATATGAACTGGGTCTCTTCCACCGTTTTAATGCCCATCACCTGATGGCGCGTGGTCTGCGGGCGCCGCGAAGTGATAGAAATCTTCTGCCCCAGAATGCGGTTCATGAGGGTGGATTTACCAACGTTGGGTCGGCCGACAATGGCTACGAATCCACAGGTTTGGCTCATGATTTGTCTCCAGGGCTTTTTTCGAGGTACGAAAGCGCTTCTTCTGCCGCTTGCTGTTCAGCGTGGCGGCGGCTAGGGCCTTTACCAGTGGTATGCTCAGTCAACAGGTCAATGTAGCACTCCACGGTAAAGGTCTGGGCATGCGCCTCGCCTTTTACGCAGACAACTTCATAACGCGGTAACGCGGCTTGTCGCGACTGCAGAAACTCTTGCAGGCGCGTTTTGGGATCTTTTTGGGTATCTTGCAGGGAGATATTCTCTAGCCGCCCCTCGTACCAATCCAGTACGCGGTCACGCACCACATCCATACCCGCATCTAGATAAATGGCGCCAATAATGGCTTCCACGGCGTCTGCCAAAATTGACTCGCGACGGTGACCGCCGCTTTTCATCTCGCCAGAACCTAGCCGCAAGCACTCCCCGAACTCCATTTCACGGGCCAATTCAGCCAGTGTTTGCCCCTTCACCAATCGCGCACGCAGGCGCGAGAGCTGGCCTTCACGGGCTTGAGGAAAGCGCTGAAACAGCGCCTCGGCGATCACAAAGTTAACAATGGAGTCACCTAGGAACTCCAGGCGCTCATTGTTACGACCACCGAAGCTACGGTGGGTCAAGGCCAATTCCAATAGCGCATCGTCGCCAAAGGTATGGCCGATTCGTCGGCAAAAAGCGTTCAAGGAATTACTCACGGCTCTCCTACGTCATTGACGTTAACTAAAGTGACATAACTGACTAAACACGACATAAACGGGTGCTTCATAAACAGGCGCTTCATTCAATGCGGCGAACGCTGGTGAAACTGGGTAACCCACCGTCCCAGTGCATCCACACCGCAAATGCACGGCCAACAATGTTCTCTTCCGGCACGAAGCCCCAATAGCGGCTGTCGTTAGAGTGATCACGGTTGTCGCCCATCGTGAAGTAGTACCCTTCTGGAACCTCTACTTCACGCATCTGCGGCCCGGGCGCGCGGGGGTTGTTGTAGATAAAGTGACGAGAATCCCCCATAAATTCTTCTAATAATAGCTGCTGAGGCGATTCGTCTGGCCCCTCTTCAATCAGCTGTTTAGTCACCGGCTCACCGTTAACGTAAAGCTGCTTATCCTCATAGCGGATGCGATCGCCCGGCATGCCCACCACGCGTTTGATGAAATTTACCGAGGGTTCGTCGGGAAAACGAAACACCATCACATCGCCACGTTCAGGATCATCCACTTCTAAAAAGCGCGTATTCACCACCGGGAGCCGAAGGCCATAAGCAAATTTGTTGACTAAGATAAAGTCACCCACTTCTAGCGTCGGGCGCATCGAACCAGAAGGTATCTGAAAGGGTTCAATGATAAAGCTGCGCACCACCAGCACCACTAATAGTACCGGGAAAAACGAGCGCGCATAGTCGACCGGCCAAGGCTCTTTCAGCAGCTTTTCGCCGGTAATCGGGTCTAACCCTTCCTTGGTATTGGCCTCTGCTGCGGCAAATCGCTGGCGGCGCTTGGGCTTTAATACCAGCACATCCAGCAGGTAGATAACGCCCGAGAGCGCAACGGCGAGTACCAGAAGTAATGAAAAATCCATGGGTAATGTTGTTTCCTAGTCATTAACCTTGAGCACTGCAAGGAAGGCATCCTGGGGTATTTCCACACGCCCCACTTGTTTCATGCGTTTCTTACCCGCTTTCTGTTTTTCGAGCAATTTCTTCTTACGGCTGACATCACCGCCGTAACACTTGGCCGTTACGTTTTTGCGTAGCGCCTTCACGGTTGAGCGTGCGACCACTTGGCCACCGATGGCCGCCTGAATCGCCACATCAAACATTTGACGTGGGATCAGCTCTTTCATCTTTTCAACCAGCAGCCGGCCACGATGATGGGCATGATCGCGGTGAATGATGACCGCTAGCGCGTCCACCTTGTCACCGTTAATCAAGACATCAAGACGCACCAACTTGGCCACCTCAAAGCGCTCGAAGTTGTACTCAAGCGAAGCGTATCCCTTGGAGATTGACTTCAGGCGATCAAAGAAATCCATGACCACTTCTGACATGGGTAATTCATAGGCCAGTTGGATTTGGTTACCTAAAAACTGCATATCCCGCTGGGTGCCACGACGCTGCTCACACTCAGCAATCACGTTGCCCACATACTCCTGGGGAACCAGAATGCTGGCGCGGACAATCGGCTCACGCATTTCATCCACGTCAGCCATATCGGGCAATTTGGAGGGGTTGGAGACGTAATTAATCTCGCCATTTTTCATGGCTAATTCATAAACCACCGTCGGTGCGGTGGTGAGCAGGTCAATATTGTACTCACGCTCCAGGCGCTCCTGCACAATTTCCATGTGCAGGGTGCCTAGAAAGCCGACACGGAAACCAAAGCCAAGGGCATCGGAGTTTTCGGGCACATATTCAAGCGAGGCATCGTTAAGAGCCAGCTTTTCAAGCGCGTCGCGGAAGTCTTCGTAATCATCGGCACTGACCGGGAACATACCTGCGTAGACCTGCGGTTTTACCTTTTGGAAACCGGGCAAACGCGGCACGTCTGGCGTCTTGGTGTGGGTAATCGTATCGCCCACCGGTGCGCCGTGAATCTCTTTGATACCGGCAACAATAAAACCTACTTCACCGGCACGCAGGATATCGGTCTGTTTACGCGCTGGAGTAAAAATACCCACTTCCGTGGCACCCCAGTCGCGCCCCGTTGATTTGATGCGGATCTTGTCGCCTTTGCGCAGCGTGCCATCAAACAGGCGTACCAGGGACACAACGCCAAGGTAGTTATCAAACCAGGAGTCGATAATCAGCGCTTGCAGTGGCGCATCGGGGTCGCCTTTCGGCGGCGGAATATCACGCACCAAGCGCTCAAGCAGCGCATCAATACCGATGCCGCTTTTAGCCGAAACCTGGCAGGCATCGGTAGCATCTAGCCCGATGATCTCCTCGATTTCCTGGGAGACCTTGTCACAATCAGCCTGGGGCAGATCGATTTTGTTAAGCACGGGCAACACTTCAAGGCCTTGTTCGATCGCGGTATAACAGTTAGCCACCGACTGTGCTTCTACGCCTTGTGCCGCATCAACCACCAACAGCGCGCCTTCACAGGCGTACAGCGAGCGGGATACTTCGTAAGAGAAATCCACGTGCCCCGGCGTATCGATAAAGTTGAGCTGATAAACCTGGCCATCGGCAGCGGTGTAATCCAGCGTGACTGACTGCGCCTTGATGGTGATGCCACGCTCGCGCTCGATGTCCATGGAATCGAGCACTTGCTCTTTAAGCTCACGCTCAGTCAACCCTTCACAGGTCTGAATCAGGCGATCCGAAAGCGTCGATTTACCGTGATCAATATGCGCGATGATGGAGAAATTGCGTATGTGCTTGAGCTTTCCGTTGGGAATGTCTTGGGACATCGAATCTGTTCTGCCTTAGTGGTACGCAAGTGGCCTGCTAGCAGGCCACTTCGAGAATTCAAAGCTCGAAAACGGCGGCCGTTTTTTACATCAGCGCCATTTCCGACAAAAAGATAATCGCTATTGTAGCGATATGCGCAGGCGAGGAACAGCAGTCCGGCGCGAACCGCCGGACTAGGGCTGAAAAAAGATGGATTATTCTAGGCGAAGCGCAACAAACAACGAGCGTCCTTCGCGGAACAGGCGCAGCGGAATGGCGCGATCAGTGGGCAACTCTTCAACAATTTTGACTAATTCATCTGAAGAGGAAACGCTGCGATGATCAATGCTGACGATGACATCACCCCGGCGTATGCCGGCTTCTGCCGCAGCGCTGCCTGGCTCCACTTGGCGAACTTCAACGCCGCCAGTAATGTTCAGCTGCTCGCGCATGGTTTCGCTTACTTCTGCCACCATCACGCCAAGACGCGCTTGGTTATTGCTGCTGGTTTGCGCAGTCTGTTCCTCTGCATTTGGCCAACTGCCTAACTCGACTGACTCAACGATCTCTTCGCCATCACGCATAACGGTGAGTTCTACTTCGCTACCCGGCAAGCCTCGGCCAATTAGACGTGGCAGCGTGCTGGAGCGCTCCACTTTTTCGCCATTGACCTCAAGAATAACATCGCCGGCCTGTAGACCTCCGCGTGCCGCCGGACCCTCAGGATCAAGATCAGCAATCAAAGCGCCGATGGCATCGTCCATACCGAAAGATTCTGCTAAATCCTGAGAGACAGGCTGAATAATAACGCCTAACCAGCCCCTGTTTACGCGGCCGTCTTCACGCAGCTGGTCCGCAACGTCCATGGCAACATTAATGGGAATAGCAAACGAAACCCCCATAAAACCGCCGCTACGGGTAAAGATTTGCGAGTTGATGCCCACTACTTCGCCGTCTAGGTTAAACAGCGGCCCACCGGAGTTACCGGGGTTGATAGCCACATCAGTTTGGATAAAAGGCACATAGGCATCACGCGGCAGCGTGCGATTGATCGCACTCACTATGCCCGCAGTCACGGAGTAATCAAAACCAAAAGGCGAGCCAATAGCCGCCACCCATTCCCCCACTTTAAGGGCATCGGAATCGCCCAAGGTGAGTGTCGGTAAGTCAGTTGCGTCAATCTTCAGCAGCGCTACATCGGTTTGCGGATCGCTGCCAATCAACTCGGCACTCAGTTCGCGTCGATCATTGAGGCGCACCAGAATTTCATCAGCGTCTTGAACAACGTGTGCATTGGTCATCACATAACCGTCATCGCTAATAATGAAACCTGAGCCTAACGATTGACGCTCTTCGCTTCGCCCTTGGCCACCACCGGGCGGCGTGGGAAATCTGTCACCAAAGCCCTCTCCAAAGAAATGCCGGAAGATTTCCGGGATATCCTGGCCACCAAAACCTTCGAAGCCGGGCATGCTGCTTCGCTGGACCGTCCTACTGGTAGAGATATTCACCACCCCTGGGGCGGCTTCTTCGACAAGTTCAGTGAAATCTGGCAAGCCCTGTGCATTAGCGGCTTGGCCCATCATTAACAACGCCACTACGTATAACCAGAGAGTGGAAGGGAGAATCAAGCGTTTCATGCAAGAGCTCCTACTTAAGGTGATGTTATTTAAAGGTGGTGCAACTCATAGCGAGGTGCGGGAAAACTAACAGACCAAACGAGGGCGAAAGCGTTCACTTCGCCCACGCAATAGGTATTTAACGCCAATGGCCCCGATAAGTAAGGCCGAAAAAAACATCAGCGGTGCAAACCAAACAGCCGCACTGACTAACGGCGCTACCCCGGCCAACAAAAGTGCGATGAACAACGGTAGCGCATACACACAAAACGCCAGCAGCGTAACAGATGCCCGCGGCAGGCTTATGGTGACCGAATGACCCAGCGGGTAGCGTTGCTCAACCGCCTGAGGGCCAGCCGAGAAAACGGCACTTGGTAAAGCGACGGCTAGCCGTTGACGGCGTTTACGCGCCAGCAAGCCTACCCCGCAACCACGGCCTTGAGCGCACTGTTCACAGTTCTCTTGTGCAGAAATTTCAACGACAAGGCCACGCTCGGTATAGTTAACAACGGTGCCTGTACGTAGTAACGAGGGGCAGGAAGTAGTGCTCACCGGTTAGCTGCTCGCCATACGCCAAAAGACAACATGATTATCTGCGTCATCGGTTGCTTACTCCCGCCTACTGCTCAAACGTAATAGAGCGAACGATGCGCTGTAGCGTTGTAACCGGCATTTCGCCAATGGCCACCAACTGCCAACGCCCTTCCTCGGTAACATGGTGTTCGATAGCGACGGCAGACACGCCCAACTGCTGAACACCTTCTCGCAGCCCGTTTTCTTCTTCCATCGACATGGGTTCTACAAAAATACTCACCGTCGCCAAGCCATCGCTATACACACGCTGGCGAACATCGTCGTTTGAGAAAGTGATTGGCTGGGCTATAAAACCATCGGGCAACCAGGTAGTTCGCCAAGGTATATTCGGTGCAACCCTAGACGCCTCTAACAACTTTGGAGCCTCTACAAGAACACGCCCCGCGTACTTTTGCGGCGATTGAAGCTGCGTGATTTGGAAGCTTTCAAGGGTGCGGCCTTGATGATCATTGAGCACATGTTTAAGCAGCAGCCCTGTATCAAGGTCTAACCACCACTCGTGGGAGAAACGCCATTCATCCAGGGGGGTAAAACTTAACTTAACGGCGTCACGCCCTGCTACACGGGCATTTTCTTCAAGCTCGATAGTGTAGTACTGCTCAAGGTGAGCCGCCCACCTAGCCGGCGAAGGTAACTCGCCATTACTGTTTTCTTCGACCCAAGCCAGCCTGCCAACGGGCGAGCGCCTTTCAATGCTTACAGCGGGGCCATCTAAATATTGCACTACCTGTTGCCGGATACCGTCTTGAATGCGGTGTGAAAGCGCAAGCGTGCGCACGTTGATAGCATCGATAGCGACCGCTCTGGCCTGAAACGCATAACAGTGGCTAGCCCACAAACCACGTTCGAGCCACTGCATTGCAGTATTCGGCGTTGCCTGCGTGGCGCTTGCGCACTCATAGCTTGAATGGCTTTGCACATCGTTTTCAGCATGCACCTCAAAAGAGAGCACACTGACCGCCACTAACAGCACCCACGCGCGCTTAGCTCGCCAGGGAACTCTCATTCTGCACACTCCCCTTCCTGGCACTTTTTATTCACCTTTCAATACGCCGCCCAAAAGTAACCTGCGATAAGCCACCTTCAACGAGCACTATGCCAATTTAACGCTGCCCCAGCGGTTCAGTCACGGCAGAAGAACGCATCAGCGGCATCCAGCTGTCACCACTTCCGTAAGCGGCACTCTGAGTATGCTGTTCTAGGTAAGATTGCAGCATACCAATCTGTTCAATATCAATACGCGTGCCCTGCAAAGCGGTAGCATTTTGGGCTGACTGCGTAGAAAAGCCTGCGTCACTTACGTTCATAAGGCCGCCGTTCATAAAACCGCTTGTTGCCGGCTGACCGCTAAGCCGGAAAGGGGTAGGCTCAAACATAGGCATTTCCGTGCGCGATGCCGCTACAGGTTGAGAGGCCAAGCTAACCGGCTGCACTTGCGTAGGATTGGCACTGGGCGCGGTGGTAGCGATCTCGCCGCCGGCTGGGCTAACCGATGAACCGCCGCCAAAGAACTGAACACCGGTAATGACCATGAGCGAAACGGCTGCGGCAACGCCAGCCCCGCGGGCAAAAGAAATGCCGCCTGCACGGTTAGCCACACGCCCTTCAGGTTGCCTGGTTGTTTTAGACTGAGCTTGTTTGGACTGAGCTTGTTCAGACCAGGCCTTTTCAGACCAGGCTTCTTCAGACAGCGAAGGCGCAGGTTCATCGCGCAATCGAGCCATAATGCCAGCCGACAGGTCAACGCTTACATCAACACCGCGCTCGCGCTGCATCATGCTGCGCGCCAAATGATAACGACGCCATGTGTCTGCGGCGTCATCTTCATTAGCCAGTGCCTTCAACACTCGGCGCAGCTCAAGCTCATCACTTTCGCCATCCATTAACACCGAAAGTGATTCCCGTGTGTTTTGACTCATACTTCACACCCTCACACTGTTTAAAAGAAGCACTGGAATCGCTATTGCTAATTAAGCGCAAGTTCACCAATGGCTTCACAGGCAAAATTTTCTTCAAACGTCGGGGCCAAAACCCCAAGGCTCACCACACATGATAGTCAAATTGTATGACGCGCCGTGTGCCAGACAGTTCATAAAAAAAGCAAAATCTTAATTTCTAGTGGCAACACTCCCTGTTGCTTAACTGGCTCACTTTGCATAACCGCCGCTCATCTGTGGCAGCCGCCGCTCATCTGTGGCAGCCGCCTGTTTATGACCGCTACTCATCGCGGCTGTTCCGTGCCGTGGAAACAAGCGGCCGAATATGTTCGTCAACCGCCTCTCGCGCTCGAAAAATACGTGAGCGCACGGTACCCACCGGGCATTGCATTACCTGAGCAATATCTTCGTAGGCAAGGCCATCCAGCTCACGCAACGTAATGGCCGTGCGCAAGTCATCGGGAAGGTTATCAATCGCCTGGTAAACCGCTGCTTCTAGCTGGTCTCTGGCAATTGCCGCTTCAGGCGATTCGGAATCGGCAAGCCGACCACTTTGATCGATAATTTCAGCGTCAGCGATATCCAAATCGCTACCAGGAGGGCGCCGCCCCCGCGACACCAGATAGTTTTTGGCAGTATTAATCGCAATACGATACATCCAGGTATAAAAAGCACTTTCCGAGCGAAATTTACCCAAGGCGCGATACGCCTTAATAAATGCCTCCTGCGCTACATCCTGAACTTCAGAGTGGTCATGTACATAACGGCCAATGAGGCCAATGATTTTATGCTGATATTTTTTTACCAGCAGATCGAAAGCGCGCGTATCACCTTTTTGAGCACGTTCAACCAGCTGTTGGTCTGTTTCCCGAGTGCCCATTCACACGCTCCTCAAGCTCGTACGGCGTGCGCCGAGCTCCATTCCTATTAGCCCTAACCAATGGGCGTTCACGGCAAGCAGCATAGCGTCCCTTGGGCATTGATGAATAATAAGTGAAGTTGAAAGGCGAACATTCGCCCTGATCTATTGTTACATTCTATGTCGAAACTGTATGTCTAAAACCCTGCGGCTGACACTTTTTACACATCTATAGTTCCACAACAATTGATTTTTACTGCCCTAGCAAGCCATAGTAGACACCACTTTTATAGCCCCACGCGCACAGGTAGCAAGATGCCAGAACAGCAGGTTAATAACCTTAACGTCCTAGCTCAAGACGTTCTCACCACGCCAGAAGCTCTTAAAAATGCCGTACCGTTGACAGAGGCCGCTGAGCGTACTGTGGTTGAAGGTCGCCAAACCATTCAGAACATTCTGGATGGCAATGACCCGCGGCTACTCGTCGTGGTTGGGCCTTGCTCTATCCACGATGTGGAAGCGGCTCTTGATTATGCTCGCCGACTTCGCACGCTGGCTGATCAAGTCAGCGACAGCCTCTACATTGTGATGCGGGTCTATTTTGAAAAACCGCGCACCACGGTGGGCTGGAAAGGTCTGATCAACGACCCACACCTCAACGACTCCTTTGAGATCGATGAGGGCCTGCATATCGCCCGCAAACTGCTGGTCGATCTGGCAGAAATGGGCTTGCCGCTAGCCACAGAAGCACTGGATCCCATCTCGCCCCAATACCTGCAGGACTGCATCAGCTGGTCGGCGATTGGCGCCCGCACCACTGAGTCGCAGACCCACCGGGAAATGGCTTCCGGCCTCTCCTGCCCGGTCGGCTTTAAAAACGGCACCGATGGCAGCCTGGACGTGGCGATTAACGCGCTTCAGTCTGTAGCCAGCCCGCACAACTTCCTGGGCATTGACCAAGCAGGCCAGGTGGCGATTATTCGCACCCGCGGCAACGCCTATGGCCATGTCGTGCTGCGCGGCGGCAACGGCAAGCCCAACTACGACAGCGTAAGCGTTGCTTTAGCAGAGAAAGAGCTCGAGAAAGCCAAGCTCTCGCCCAACATCATGATTGACTGCTCCCACGCCAACTCCAACAAAGATGCCGCGCTACAGCCGCTGGTGCTTGAGAATGTCACCAACCAGATTTTGGAAGGCAACACCTCCATTATCGGCTTGATGGTTGAATCCAACATTGGCTGGGGCAATCAGAAATTGACCCAAGACCTTAGTCAACTGGAATATGGTGTTTCCATCACCGACGCCTGCATCGATTGGGACACCACGGTGGAAACGTTCAAACGTATGAACGAGAAATTGGCCGCCACGTTGGCTAAACGCATCGCCAAGTAGGTCAGATACCCCGCTACGGCGGGGTTTTTTGGCTCCAGAACACTGAATAAACAGCTAGCGACTAATTTCCCGCCGAAATGGCGGCAGTGCATCCAATAGTGCCTGCCCATAGCGCCGAGTGATCACACGTTTATCCAGCAGCGTGATCGTGCCACGATCGCTCTCCTTACGAATCAAACGCCCACAGGCCTGCACCAGCTTAATAGACGCATCGGGTACGCTAATGCGCATAAACGCATTGCCGCCCTGGCTTTCTATCCACTCCGCTAACGTAGCGCCCACGGGGTCATCGGGTACCGCAAAAGGCAGCCGCGTAATCACCACATGGGTCAGGTAGTCACCGGGCAAATCGATGCCTTCAGCAAAGCTTGCCAAACCAAAGATGATACTGCCCTCGCCCCTATCCACCGCCGCTCGATGGCGCTCGATAAGTTCACGCTTAGGCAGCGCATCCTGGGCGAGCACGCGCTCTTTTACATTCGCGGGCAAGGCTTTATCCACCGCCCGCAGCTGGGCACGGGAAGAAAACAGCACCAGCGCCGCTTCTTTTTCGGCTAGCTGTGCAACAAACGTGACGATGGCTCGCTCGTGGCCTTCCCTGTCGCCAGGGTCAGTGGCCTCTTTAGGCACGCGCAGCACGGCATTGGCGTAATCAAACGGGCTAGGCAACGCCTGATAGCGGTAGCGACTGGCTAAGCCTGCGCGCTCCTGTAAGCGCTCAAAGCGCCCCAGAGCGGTCAACGTCGCCGAGGTAACCACCGCCCCGTGGCAGCGCCCCCATAAATGCTTAGCGAGCGTGTGGGCGGCGGAAACCGGACTTGCCGAAAATTCAACTTCCGGCTCCCCCGCCACACGGCTTAGCGTAATCCAGCGGGCGCTGGGTGCCTCGTTAGCAACATCCTGCTCGCTAAACGCCTGCCAAAGCGCATGCGCTTCTAGCGCTCGGCCATGAAGCAGCGCCACCAAAGGCAGCCAGGCTTCTGCCTGCTCACGATCAAGGCCGGTTTGTTTATCAGGGTCAAGGCTTTCGCGCAGAATATCGCTGATGCTTTCCAAGCAGCGCGACAGTGAGGCGAACATCACCAACAGCTGCTGCGCCTGCTCCCGCAGGGCATCGGGCACCTGGCCTTTCTCAAAGCGTGATTGATGGGTGGTCTCTTCGTCGGCTAACCCATTTGACCGCCCCGCCAATTGATGCCCCATGCTAAATACATCGCCCAGCGCGGGTTCAAGGCTTTGAATCAGCTCTGGCAAGCTCACCAGCAGCCGCGAAACCGTCGGCTGAATCGCCAACGCCTGGTGAAGGTCGGTTAAACTGCTTCTCAGCGTTTTCAGCCAACGCAAGCAGCTATGCACCGCAAAGCGGTGGGCAAAGTGGGAAAGCGCCTTCTCGGGCAGGTGGTGGCCTTCGTCGAAGACAAAGATGCAGTCCGCCGGGTCAGGCAGAATAGCACCGCCGCCCAAGGCCAAATCAGCCAGCACAAGGTCGTGATTGGCGACGATTACGTCAGCGTTTTCAAGCTCTCGGCGGGAACGGAAAAACGCGCAGGCACCAAAGTGCCCGCAGCGCCTACCCGTGCACTGGCGGTGATCCACCGTCAGCCGTCGCCAGTGAGCATCCTCAATCGCCTCAGGCCAATTATCACGATCCCCTTCCCATTCGCCCTGGCCGTAAGCTTGCGCCATATCGCTGGCAATAACCGTAAAGTCACTACTTTGCGTTTGCAGGGACTGCTCAAACAGCGACAGCGTTGGGTTGGGCTCGGTACCTTCGAGCGCTTGATCCAGGCGCGCTACGCACACATAGCGACCACGCCCTTTGGCTAATGCATAGCGAAAGGCGATGCCGCTGTGGCTAGCAAGCGAAGGTAAATCCTGATTAAGCACCTGCTCTTGAAGAGCGACGGTGGCCGTGGAAATAATCAGCCGCTTGCCGCGCGCTTTCGCGATCGGCAAGGCGGCGATCAGATAGGCCAGCGTTTTCCCTGTCCCGGTGCCCGCCTCAAGCACACAGACGTGGGTATCGCTGGTGCGCTTACCCTCGCCGTCGCTCTCAATATTACCCAAGGTTCGGGCGATTTCGGCGATCATCATGCGCTGGCCGTAGCGTGGGGTCAGCTCAAGGGTGTCCACCACGCGACGATAAGCGTCTTGAATCTCGCTTTTGAGGGCTGTATCCAGCATGCGGCTTAGAGCATACCTTCCGGCGGATGTACGCAGGGCAGCTTGTCATTGATATAGCGTTCGATCTCTGGCAGAGAGAAAGCGTCCTCTTCACCGACGAAGCTAATCGATACACCCTTGGCGCCAGCTCGACCGGTGCGACCGATACGGTGTACATAGTCTTCCGGGTCTTCGGGCAGGGTGTAATTGATGACGTGACTGACGTCTTCAATGTGGATCCCTCGGCCAGCAACGTCGGTGGCGACCAACACCTGAATCTCGCCTTCGCGGAAGCTCTCCAGCGTCTTGATACGCTGTCCCTGAGGCACATCCCCGGACAGCATTGCCACGCTGACACCAGCCTTTTTAAGCAGGTCGTCAAGACTGCGCACTAAGTCACGACGGTTTCCAAACACCATGACGCGCTCAAAGCTCTCTTGCTGAAGTAGATTAACCAGCAAACGCTGCTTGTCGTCATCGGACACCATATACACACGCTGATCGATATCTGCCTGATTCTCTACCGTCACTTCGATCTCAACGTGAGCGGGATCAAGCGTCCACTGACTGGCAAGATTCAGGATGTCGTCGGTAAAAGTAGCCGAGAAAAGGAAGGTTTGGCGCTCCTCTTTTTTCGGCGTGTAGCGAATAATCCGCTTCACGTCGGGGATAAAGCCCATCGACAGCATTCGGTCGGCTTCGTCTAACACCAATACTTCGACTTCATTAAGGTCGATATCGCGCTTCTGATGGAAATCCAACAGGCGCCCAGGTGTCGCCACCAGGATATCGATCTTGCTGCCCAGGCTTTCACGCTGCTTCTGGTAGTCCATACCGCCGACCACGCTCGCCACGTTGAGCTGGGTGAAGCGTGCCAACGCTTTAGCATCCTTTTCAATCTGCAGGGCCAGCTCGCGGGTGGGCGCAATAATCAAGGCGCGCGGAGCACCCGGCTTTTGACCATTGGGCGTTGGCTCTTCCAGGAAGTAGGCCATCACTGAGATCAAAAAGGCCGCGGTTTTGCCGGTTCCCGTTTGCGCTTTGCCGACAATGTCGCCACCCAATAGCGTTTGGCGCAGGGCCTCGGCTTGAATAGGCGTGCAGTACTCAAACCCTTGGGCATGAATAGCGCGCATTAAGGGCAGCGGCAGATCAAAGTCATGAAAGCGCCACTTGCCGGCCACGGCGGGCACCTGAAACTGACGAAGATCCCAGCTTGACTGACGACGACGCGGTTTACGACGGCGGCGCTTTGGCTTGCGGTTCTGGGCCGGTGCTGTGGTCTGTTCCGACTCGCTCATAGGCTGTCTATCTATCCATTGCTGTTGAGATTAGGCATGTTGACGTGCGCATTGTACCAGGGCTTGGCGATAAGAGCGCGCCTTGCTGTCGAAGGAGCCCCAAGGCCTGTTAGAATAGCGGTCAAATCGACGTAAGGAGCGCGATATGACGCGTAAGAAAAAAACTCGTTCACTGGCCGACAAGGTGACAATTCGTACCGGCCGGCGTAAAGATTATAAAAAATGGCGCCACGACAACCCTGACCAAGTCGCCCCTTCACGCCGTTTTGTGGCTAAGAAGCAGCAGCAGCGCAAGCTCCAGGCAGTGCGAAAACTCGCCCGTCAGCAGAGCGGACAGGAGATTGCCATTCACCCTGATAAAACTGATGGCGGCGCCAACAAACCGCAGGGGGACGACTCATAATGCGTTTGGTTTCGTTCAACATTAATGGCATCCGAGCACGGCTTCACCAGTTACAGGCGTTGATCGACACTCAGCAGCCGGACGTGATTGGACTTCAGGAAACCAAGGTACAAGACAGCGAGTTTCCATTAGCCGACGTGGAAGCCATGGGTTACCACGTTTATTATCACGGTCAAAAAGGCCACTACGGCGTTGCCTTGATGTGCCGCCAGGCGCCTGCTGAAGTATTTTACGGCTTTCCCGATGATGAAGAGGACGCCCAGCGCCGCATGATCGGCGTCCGCCTGTTAGCAGAAGATGGCGACGCAGTAACCGTATGGAACGGCTACTTTCCTCAAGGTGAAAACGTTACTCACCCGACCAAGTTCCCCCATAAAGAGCATTTTTACGGGCAGTTATCGCGACTGCTTAGCGAGCAGCACCGCCCTGACGAGCGGCTTGCCATCATGGGCGATTTTAATATCTCGCCGGAAGACCAGGACATCGGCATCGGCGAGGCTAACCGCAAACGCTGGCTGCGGGAAGGCAAAACCAGCTTTCAGCCCATTGAGCGCGAGTGGCTCGAAGGCATTAAAGCCTGGGGGCTCACCGACAGCTATCGCCTCTGCTTCCCACAAAGCGATGATCGTTTTAGCTGGTTTGATTACCGCTCAAAAGGGTTTAACCAGGAGCCTAAGCGCGGCCTGCGTATCGACTATATTCTCGTCACCCAGACGCTAGCTGAAAACGTCACTGACGCGGGTATCGATTACGAGCTGCGCGCCATGGAACGCCCTTCTGACCACGCGCCGGTATGGAGCGATTTTTCGCTGACGCTTAAGGCCTGACAAGCCTGATCAAGATTGCCTACCTGAGCTGAAATTCAATTCGCTGGGTGGCATTACGCAACCGATCACTGGGTTCAAATTGCCACTGGCTAATCGCGCTTTGCGCGGCATCGTCAAACACGCGACGGGGCTGCGCATTGGTTACTCGGATAGTGCTGCTATCAACGCTGCCATCGCGGCGAATCATAAAAGCAACCTCGACAAACCCCTCCATACCGCGGCGCTGCGCGCGGGAAGGATAAGTAGGATTGACACGGCGGGTAGGTGCCACCTGCCCCACGCTAACCGGTTCATTAGAAGGCGCTGCTTGAGCATCCGGTGCCGACTCATGTTCAGCAGCCGGTGCTTCTATTTGACTTAAAAAAGCACTTTGCGTAGGTGGCTCAGCAGGCGCTGCCTGCTGAGGGGGTTCCTGCGCTGGTTGAGGCGCTGGTTGTGGGCGCGGCTCTGGTTGAGGCGTTGGTTGAGGTTCTGGCGCAAGCTCAGTGTCTTTTTCCACTGGCTCCACGGGTTCCTCCGGCAGCTCTACTTCCGGCAGGTTAATGGTGCTTTCGGCGACCTGGGGCGGCTCGGGTGCGGGCTCAGCCGGCGCTTGCTGTGGCACAGCTTCAACGGGTGGCGGCGCTGGCGCTGCTTGCTCAGGAGCTACCTGCGGCGCTGCAACTATCGTCATTGCTATGCTCATATCCAGCTTTTCGGGTGCCTGTTCTGGGGGCGCAACCAGCTGAGCAAGCAGCCAGAATAAGCCCACCGCAAACATGCCCCCTCCCAGCAGCGACAGCGCATACCGCATCATAGTCCGCTCCGACTCGCGGCTACCGCTATTTGGTCAACCCCGGCTTCACGCAGTTGATCCATCACTTCAATCAGCACGCCCGTGGTGGAGTCGCGATCAGCCTGGATAACCACCGAGCCATTGTCACTCAGCATTGCGGCGACCTCTTGACCAACCCGGTGAATATCCACTGGGCTACCGTCTACCCACACCGCCCCTTGCGGAGAAACAGCAACAAGCACCTGGGCATCCGGGCGCGGGGTGGCAGCGCTGGATTCCGGCCGATTAATCTCGACGCCGCTTTCTTTAACAAAGCTGGTGGTGACGATAAAAAAAATCAGCATGATAAACACCACGTCCAGCATGGGCGTAAGGTTGACCTCATTGCTTTCTTCCGTGGCGTTTATGGAACGGCGTCTACGCATCATTCTCCTCCACTGCCCGCGCCAAGCGATCATGCAGCCGTTGGTCTTCACGGCGAATGACGTGCTCTAAACGACTAATAAACAACAGCCCCACCACGGCAATGGCCATGCCGGTTAAGGTCGGCAGCGTCGCCCGAGCCACGCCATCCGCCATGGCGCGCGCTTGATGGGTTTCACTCAACGAAAGACTATCAAACACGCTAATCATGCCCGTTACCGTGCCAAGCAAGCCCAACAGCGGACAAAGCGCGACCAATAATTTCAACCACGGCAAGGGTCTGCGCAGCCTGGCTACCAGGGCTTCTGCCCACACTTGGCGCAGCGTGCGGGCACTCCAACTGGCATGATCACTGCGTGCTGCCCAGCGGCGTAACAGCTGGCGGCGCGCGATACGCCAGGTAATGCGGTAATACCACCAGCGCTCTATTGCCATCGCAAACACCAGCACTGCCACCACTGCCAGCACCACCAGCACGGCACCACCCGCCTCGACTAGGCGTTCAACGGGTTCCAACCAAAGAGGGAGAGCGACCATATCAAGTCACCGCTGGCAAGCTGGAGGGCAAATGGCTTTCTAGATGATCGGCTAGCGTCGCGCTCGCCTGCCCTTCAATCACATGAATTAAATAACGGCTACGGCCCGCCAGTGCGGTCTGCACAAACAGCAGCGGCACCGCGGTAATCAACCCTAATACCGTGGTCACCAGCGCCTGGCTGATCCCCCCCGCCATTAGCTGTGGGTCGCCAGTACCAAATACGGTAATCGCCTGAAAGGTAACGATCATGCCCGTTACCGTGCCTAGCAAACCAAGCAGCGGTGCAATGGCGGCAAGCAGCTTCACCATTGGCTGGCTGCGCTCTAGCCGCGGCAGTTCAGCCAGCACCGCTTCATCCAGCCGCGCCTCCAGCGCCTCTGGCGTTTGGTGTTTATCCAGGCCTTCAAAACGCAGTAGAACGCGCCCCAGCGGATTATTAGCCTGTAGCTGATTAAGCGACTGACGCTGACGATGAACGCGCACACTGACCAGCACGAGATATAGGTATTGCCCTAACCCTATGGTGAGGCCAAAAATACCCAATGCCACGACCACGTAACCGACATAACCGCCCTGCTGGAAGCGTTCCCATAGGCTGGGCTGCTGGGCCAATGCCTGCAGCACGCTGCCCTGAGTAGGATCCACCGCGAACAGGTTGCTTTCGCCCTGGTAATACGCTGCCAGTAGCCCGCTAATGGCATCAGGCGTGCGCGGCAGCACCGCTAGGCTGCCATCGCCTTCACTGCGCTCTACTAGCTTGCTCTCGGTAAACGCAGCGAACTCACCTAAACGTACCAGCTCGCGTGTGGCTATCTCGCCGTTGGCATCGGCGATAGGCAGTGTGAGCCGCTCAGCGCGCCCGGTACGGGCAGTTAATGCTGCCAAGCGATCCACCACGTTCTCTATCTGGTGGCGCTCAAGCACTTCCACGTCATCCAAACGAGGTAGCAGCGAGCCGTCTTCCAGGGTTAGCAAGCTCTTTTCGCCGAACGCGTTGCGTAGCTCAGCGCTATGTCGAACAAGACTAGCCAGCAAACCTGCAAGCGCTTCACCCTGCTCTGGCTGACGCTCACTTAACGCGTTGGCTTGATTGGCTTGGTCTGCCTGTTGTTCCAACAGCGCTTCATGCTGTTGCTCAGCGGCCTGGTAATCAGCACGTGCCTGTTCAAGTGCGGCTTCAAGCGCTTGCGGGTCATCTAAAAAGCGCATAAAGCGCTGCTGATCGCGTACTTCAGCCGCTTCGCGTGCTTCACGTAGCGAAGTTGCGCTATCAGCGTGCGCCATGGAAACGCCGCTAAGCGCAACCAGCACCAGCAGTGCGCCAACACAGCCAAGACGGCGAATGGCTTGGTAATAAACAGGTAGGCAATAACGGCTCACTGTTGCTCTCCCTGCTGGTCGATCACACTAATGGAGAGCGGCAAGGTTAATAGATCCGGGGCGCGCTGATCTTCCACTATACGCAGCCCACTGCGCACTTCACGCAGGTGCTCGTCATTTAGCGGCTGCCATGCACCGCTTTGGGCACTCCACACACCGCCCTCGCGGCCATCGGGGGTTAGGTAGTAAAAGCCGATACGCCCGATGCGTAAGAAGTCTACCTCACGTTCGCGGCCATTCTGGCTTAAACGCCCCCGCCAGCTGTCCATATCCTGCCCATAGCCGAGTTCAACGCGCCATGCTTCAAGCAATCTATTAATGCGCTCACTGGTGTTTTCGCCGCGTTCATCTGGTTGGCGCTCAACGCGTGCTAAACGTTCATCGCGTAAGAATGGCAAGTCACGGTTAATCCATTGGCTCAACTGCTCGGCCATGTTTTGTTCGATCACGGGCAGCGCCGCACGGGTCTCGTCAAGCGCATCTAATGCAGTGGCCAAGCGTTGCTGGCGCTCAGCTTCTTTGGCCAGGCGCTCAGTTAAAGAAGCGTTGTCTGCCGTCAGCTGGCGGGTTTCACGCTCCAAACGGCGCAGCTCTTCCCACTGGCTGCGCGTTTGCTCATCGGCGGTATCTATTTGCTGCTGGAACGCTGCCTGAGTGTGCTGGGCCTCTATACGTTCGGCCGCTTGCGCCACTGCTTGATCGCTTGCCAACAGCGTGCCACTGGTCAGCATTCCTACCAACCACCATCCATGCAAGGCAAAGAAAGGCCTGTTCAGCACGTCAACTCTCCGTTACTGAGTAGCGGGCGACTACCAACGCCCGCTAAAAACCAATTGGATATCAGAATGATTTGCGTTTAACTTTTGCGCTGACTAGCCTACCATCAAAAAGATAAATGACAATATTTATCATTAGCATTAAGAAAAAACAGGAGGCAGAGCAGTAAAAAAGGGACAGAGCGTATAAAAAGAGTCAGCGCGCATAAAAACGGGAGCTTATGGCTCCCGTGGGTGATTCAACGACTTTAGTGCTTAAAACGCCCAGTCGTCGTCTTCGGTGGCGACGGCTTTGCCAATCACATAAGAAGAGCCGGAGCCGGAGAAGAAGTCGTGGTTCTCATCCGCGTTGGGGGAAAGTGCTGCCATGATGGTCGGGTCGACGTCGGTGACGCTGCTGGGGAACAGCGGCTCAAAGCCAAGGTTCATCAGTGCCTTGTTGGCGTTGTAGTGAAGGAACTTCTTCACGTCTTCCGTCAAACCCACTTCGTCATACAGCGATTCGGTATAGCGCACTTCGTTGTCGTAAAGCTCTAGCAGCAGCTCATAGGCGTAGTCTTTAACTTCCTGCTGGCGCTCGGGCGTTGCTTCTGCCAGCGCCTGTTGGAATTTGTAGCCGATGTAGTAGCCGTGTACCGCTTCATCGCGAATGATCAAGCGAATCAGGTCTGCTGTGTTGGTCAGCTTGGCGTGGCTCGACCAGTACATGGGCAGGTAGAAACCCGAGTAGAACAAAAACGATTCCAGGAAGACGCTGGCCACTTTACGCATCAACGGGTCGTCTGAGCGATAACGCGTGAGAATCAGCTCAGACTTCAGCTGTAGCGTGGGGTTCTCTTCGCTCCAACGAAAGGCGTCATCGACATCGCGGGTAGCGCACAGCGTGGAGAAAATCGAGCTATAGGAACGCGCGTGAACCGACTCCATAAAGGCGATATTGGTGTATACCGCCTCTTCATGGGGGGTGCGGGCGTCTTCCATGAGCACCGGTGCACCAACGCTGCTCTGAATGGTATCGAGCAGTGTCAGGCCAGTGAACACACGAATCGTCAGCTGCTTTTCCTGCTGCGTCAGCGTATTCCATGACTGAATGTCGTTGGAAAGCGGCACTTTTTCCGGCAGCCAAAAATTGCTGGTCAGGCGGTTCCACACTTCCAGGTCTTTATCGTCTTGCAGACGGTTCCAGTTGATCGCATTGACCCGCGACAAACGTTGCATAGTGGTCATCAGAGTTCTCTCACAAACATCATCTTAAAAAATCGTTACGCACCTACAGCGTGCAGGAGACACAGCCTTCTACTTCGGTGCCTTCAAGCGCACTCTGGCGCAGGCGAATGTAGTAAAGCGTTTTGATCCCTTTTCGCCATGCGTAAATCTGCGCTTTGTTGATGTCGCGTGTGGTAGCGGTATCAGGGAAAAATAGCGTTAGCGATAGCCCTTGATCAACATGCTGGGAAGCTTCTGCATAGGTGTCGATGATTTTTTCCGGGCCAATTTCGTAGGCATCCTGGAAGTAATCAAAATTCGCCTCGTTCAAAAACGGCGCAGGGTAATAAACGCGCCCCAGCTTGCCTTCTTTACGGATCTCAATACGCGCCGCCACCGGGTGAATACTGGAGGTGGAGTTATTGATATAAGAGATAGAGCCGGTTGGCGGCACCGCCTGCAGGTTACGGTTATATAAACCATGCGCCATCACCGAGGCTTTAAGCGCTTGCCACTCTTCTTGGGTGGGCAAGGCAATACCACCACGCTCAAATAGCCCGCGCACTTTCTCCGTGCGCGGCAGCCACGCTTGATCCGTGTACTTATCAAAGAACGCACCCGATGCGTAGGTGGAGTCTTCAAACCCAGCAAAGGCTTCGCCGTGTTCAATCGCTAGCTGGTTAGAGGCACGAATGGCATGGAAGGCGACGCAGTAGAAGTAGAGATTGGTAAAATCCAAGCCCTCGTCTGAACCGTAGTAAATGTGTTCCCGTGCAAGGTAGCCGTGCAGGTTCATCTGCCCAAGGCCAATGGCACGAGACTTAGCGTTACCTTCAGCAATAGAGGGTACGCTGCGCAGGTTGCTCATCTCGGAAACGGCAGTCAAACCACGAATGGCAATCTCGACGCTGGTACCGATATCGCCTGAATCCATCACTTTGGCGATATTCATCGAACCCAGGTTGCAGGAGATATCCTGCCCAACATGGCGATAGCCAAGGTCGTCGTCGTATTCGGTGGGCGTATTGACCTGAAGAATTTCAGAGCACAGGTTGCTCATATTGATACGACCGGCAATCGGGTTGGCGCGGTTTACCGTATCTTCAAACATAATGTACGGGTAGCCGGATTCAAACTGCAGCTCGGCCAGGGTTTGGAAGAACGCACGGGCATTAATTTTGTGCTTACGGATGCGCGCATCGGCGACCATTTCATGGTACTTCTCGGTCACGCTGATATCGCCAAACGGCACGCCATACACCCGTTCGACATCGTAGGGCGAGAACAGGTACATGTCGTCGTTGCGCTTGGCCAGCTCAAAGGTGATATCCGGAATTGTCACACCCAGTGACAGCGTTTTAATGCGGATTTTCTCATCGGCATTTTCACGCTTGGTATCCAAAAAGCGCAGAATATCCGGGTGGTGAGCGTTCAGATAGACTGCACCAGCCCCCTGCCGTGCGCCTAGCTGGTTGGCGTAAGAAAAGGCATCTTCCAGCAGTTTCATGATCGGGATAATACCCGACGACTGATTCTCGATACGCTTAATGGGCGCGCCAGACTCGCGGATGTTACTCAGCAAGAAGGCAACGCCGCCGCCGCGCTTGGAGAGCTGGAGCGCTGAGTTGATCGAGCGACCAATCGACTCCATATTGTCTTCAATACGCAGCAGGAAGCAGGAAACCAGCTCGCCGCGCTGCTGCTTACCGCAGTTCAGGAACGTCGGCGTGGCCGGCTGAAAGCGGCCGCTGATAACTTCATCGACCAGCGATTTAGCGAGCGCTTCACCACCACGCGCCAGCGTCAACGCCACCATGCAAACCCGGTCTTCATAGCGCTCTAGGTAGCGCTTGCCGTCGAACGTTTTCAGCGTGTAGCTGGTGTAATACTTAAACGCGCCCAGGAAGCTTGGAAAACGGAATTTGTAGGCGTAGGCCTGCTCAAACAGCGCCTTGATAAACGCAAAGTCGTACTGAGCCAGCATGTCGGCTTCGTAGTAGCCTTCTTCGATCAGGTAATCGAGTTTCTCTTCCAACGAGTGGAAGAACACGGTGTTTTGGTTAACGTGCTGCAAAAAATACTGGCGCGCGGCTTCGCGGTCTTTATCCAGCTGTAGTTCGCCGTTGGCACCGTAAAGATTGAGCATGGCATTCAGCGCATGGTAGTCCAGCGTTCGCGTCTCACCAGCCCCTGCAGCAGGCCGCTTTTCATCAACCACATTGTTGGGGGCTACGTTTGTCGTTTCCAAAACTCTTCTACTCCTTTGCGTACTTTGACGACATCATCATCAGTGCCAAGCAGTTCAAATCTATACAGCAGCGGCACTTGGCATTTTTGCGCAATGATGCGCCCAGCCAGACCATACGCGTCGCCAAAATTAGTATTTCCAGCAGCAATGACGCCGCGAATAAGGTGTCGGTTTTGCTCGTCGTTTAAAAAGCGAATTACCTGCGCCGGCACCGCCCCTTTCACCGTTCCGCCACCGTAGGTAGGCGTTACTAATAGGTAGGGGTGTTCTACGCGTAACGCCGCTTCTTCACGATTTAGCGGCAGCCGCTGGGCACTTAAACCAAGCTTTTGGATAAAACGGTGGGTGTTTTCCGACTTGGTGGAGAAGTACACCAGCGTACCGGTACGCTCAGCTTCCACATTAGCGGGTTGCATGGCAGCACATTACGCCAGCGCTTGAATGCGGTCAGGGCGGAAACCCGACCAGTGCTCTTCACCCACCACCACGACTGGCAACTGGCGATAACCCAATGCTTCTACTTCTTTTTGGGCATCGGCTTCAGCAGCAATATCGATAACGGTATATTCTAGGCCTTGCTTATCAAGCGCGCGGTAGGTTGCGGTGCATTGAACACAGGCGGGCTTGCTATAAATTTGGATTTTCATGGTTATTCTCTTCTCACAGCGGCATTTTCAGGATATAGCACATATAGTAGCCAATCCCTCCACAAAACACGACGCATACTATATATAGAATTATTAAAAATCAAATTAACTACATGTGGTATAGCTATTTTTCGAATTTATAGCCGTAAGCTACCCTATGCTCCAAAACTCCTGCCTGATAATCGAGTAGGAGGGGGAGTCGCCTCCCCCGTCCTCTCACACCACCGGGCATACGGTTCCGTACCACGGCGGTTCACGAAGAACGTCTAAGCCCTTTTGA
>LDZP01000087.1_pt1 | contig 86740 bp, 76 predicted proteins | sample 615351 | NCBI WGS metagenome assembly LDZP01 (sample SAMN03408296, study PRJNA278302) | terrestrial metagenome | isolation source: oil reservoir sample I1 | place: USA: Alaska, North Slope, Ivishak formation | collected 2013
AACTGCTGTTTTCAGAGACTGAATTCAGCGAGGGAGGTGAGCGACAAAACCATGAAAACAATCGCGCTAACCTACTGACAACCCGAAGGTTTTCACCTTTATCCACCGCTGGTAACGCTTGGCGTCCCCGGCAGCGGATGCGTACTTTACGGCTTCAGCGCTGGGTTGGCAAGGGGTAGCGGAAAATAAGTGCAGAAAAAGTTACCTGTTAGTCATTAATAGCAGATGAAACCCTTTCAGCACCACCCTCATTGGCGGTTACACTAGCGTTATCTACTGCTCTTCCAACCACTGTGCCGAGATTCGCTATGAGCCACCACCTGCTAACTGTCGACTCATTAAACCGAGAAAGCGTTGACCATTTACTGCGAGTCGCTTCACTGATGGAGCCAATCGCTCAGCGCCGTCAAGTCACCCGAGTTTTAGAAGGGGCGGTACTCGGCAATCTGTTTTTTGAAGCCAGCACCCGGACACGGGTGAGCTTTAACGCCGCTTTTTGCCGTTTGGGTGGCAGCGTGTGTGATACCACCGGCTTTACCTTTTCTTCTATGGCGAAAGGAGAATCACTTTACGACACCAGCCGCGTGATGAGCGGTTACTGCGACGCCATTGTGATGCGTCACCCTGACCAAGGTTCGGTGGCAGAGTTTGCTGCCGCTACTCAGGTGCCAGTAATTAATGGTGGAGATGGCCCTGGCGAGCACCCCAGCCAAGCGCTACTCGACTTATATACCATTGATAAAGAGTTCCAGCGGCTGGGCAAATCGCTCAGTGGCGCGCATATCTTACTGACCGGCGATCTGAAGTATGGCCGTACCGTGCATTCGCTGATTAAGCTGTTGTCACTTTATGACCCACTGCGCATTACGCTGGTATCACCGCCGGGTCTTGAGATGCCTTCAACGCTGATTGATCTAGTGGCGTCACGCGGGCACCGCATTGAACAGCGCGACTCACTGGCCAGCGACTTTACTGATTTAGATGTGGTGTACACCACGCGCATTCAGAAAGAGCGCTTTACCGACGAGATGAATGAGAGCTTTCAGGGGCTGTCTGACGACTTTATGGTTAATCGCGACTTTCTCGATCAGCGCTGCAGCCAGAGTACGATTGTGATGCACCCGCTGCCTAGGGATAGCCGCCCAGGCGCCAACGACTTAAACGTGGATCTTAACGGCGACCCACGGCTGGCGATTTTCCGCCAAACGGATAACGGTATTCCCATGCGGATGTCGATTTTTGCGACGTTACTAAAGGTCGACGAACTGATTGAACAAGACATGCGGCCTGTGCGCTGGTACGTGCCGCCCCAAACGGGCACGCTGGATCGATAAAGCCCAAGGGTTTAAGGATAGGCAGTTACAAACAGGGGCTATAGGGAAAGACGCCCGCCAGGCAACCCTTCCTGGTGGGCAAACCAGCCTTCAAGAATAAGAATGGCCGCAATGCCATCAACACTATCTTGACGATAATTACCTTTGTGGCCTGCTTCGCGGGCGATCAGCTTGGCTTCTCGCGTGGTTCCGCGCTCATCGACCATCTCACACGGTTTGCCGTACCGGCCATGCAGACGGTTACCGAACTTGCGAGCGCGAATACTCATATCTGATTCGCTGCCATCCATATTCAGCGGCAACCCCACGACTAAAAGATCCGGCTGCCACTCGTTAAGCAGGCGCGCCACCATGTTCCAGTCTGGAATGCCATCCCGCGCGGTGAGAGGCGTCAGCTCACGAGCGCTATGCAGTAGCTCGTTGCCTACCGCTACACCGATACGCCGCGTGCCATAATCAAAGGCCAAAATTAAACGCTGCCCCGCTTCGGCCATCAGGCGTGCCCCGCATCTCGGGTCATTAAGTTCAAGTCAACGCCTAACAAGCCAGCCGCCGCGGTTAAACGTTCTGCAGGTGGCGTATTGAATAGCACGCTGCTTTGAGCCTCTACCGTTAGCCAGCTGTTCTCTTTAAGCTCTTCTTCCAACTGCCCTACTTCCCAGCCCGCGCAACCCAAGCAGACCAAAAACTGCTCAGGCCCCTCGCCGCTCGCGAAGGCCTGCAAAATATCCAGTGATGTGGTGAGCGCAATGCCATCTTCCACTTGGATGCTAGCGTCCCATTCCTGGCTATCGCCAACATGCAGAATAAAGCCACGGTCTTTATGCATCGGCCCGCCATAGTAAACCGGCGCGTTGCGGTGGGGGCTTGCTTCGCCGCCCAGCTCCAGTTGGTCAAATAGCGCTTCAAGGGTGATCTCTAACGGTCGGTTGGCAATCACTCCCATACAGCCGTTGTTATCGTGATCACACAGATAAACCAGCGTACCGGCAAAATTAGGGTCTTCTAAATGTGGCATCGCCATCAAAAAGTGATGTTTCAAACTTTGCATGCGTCTCCCACTGCCTGCCGGGGTACCAGCAGGCGTAGCATCATAAATGTCATTTATAAGTAAAAAGGCTCGCTTAAGCTAAGCGGCGCTCAATGGCATCCAGCAGTAAACCGGCGATATTCGTGCCCCGCTGGTCATCAATTTCACGCACACAGGTGGGGCTGGTGACGTTGATTTCAGTAATATAATCACCAATCACATCCAGACCCACGAACATCAAGCCCTTTTCACGAATCAAAGGCTGCACCTGTTGAATAAGCCAGTGATCACGCTCGGTGAGTTCGCGGCTAACCCCCTTCCCACCGGCGGCTAAGTTGCCACGGGTTTCGCCCGCCGAGGGTATCCGCGCCAGCCCATAAGGTACCGGCTCACCATCGACCAACAGAATGCGCGTATCGCCATCTTTGATTTCCGGCAGGTAGCGCTGAGCCATGATTTGCCGCTGGCCACGCAAGGTAAGCTGCTCAATCACCGCGCCAATATTGCGGCCGTCAGGGCCAATGTGAAAAATACCGGTGCCGCCCATGCCATCAAGGGGCTTGAAGATCACATCGCCATGTTCGGCGTGGAAAGCACGCAGCACGTCATCGCGGCTTGCCACAAGCGTAGGCGCGCAGCACTGAGGAAACTGCTGGGCAAACAGCTTTTCATTACACTGTAAAAGCGCTGCCGTGGGATTGACCACCAGCACACCCTCACGCTCAGCAAAGCCCAGCAGATGCACGGCATTGATAAAATCGGCATCGACAGGCGGGTCTTTACGCATCAGCACCACATCCAGCTCTACTAGCGGGCGCGCAGAAGGCTCACCTAAGTCGTACCAGTGATTAGGGTCACGATGAACCGTTAAGGGTCGCATACGCGCGTAGGCTTGCCCCGCATTTAAGAAGAGATCTTCCTGCTCCATATAGTGCAGGGTATAGCCACGTTCCTGGGCAGCCCATAGCATGGCCATGGTGGTGTCTTTCTTGTAAGCGATGTCGCTGATGGGGTCCATCACAACGCCGAGATGCAGATTTGATTGGCTCATTAGGGGCACTATCCAAACATGAACAATAGAACCCCAGTATGCCGTACTGCCCGCTAGGCTCCAACTTCCCCAGCGAACTACTCGCTAAGCGCGCCGGGCACTAAGCGAATAGCATCAGGCTCTAGGGTGATCAGCTGCTGCTTATAAAGCCGCCCAATGGCTTGTTTATAGGCACTTTTACTCACACCTAAGCGCGCTTTAATTTCATGGGCGGCGCTTTTATCGCCGAGCGCCAGATAGCCCCCGCTTTCACGCAGCGCCTGCATGATTTTGTCGCCCACCACGTCTAAACGAGCGGCACCGGGCGGTAGCAGCGAAATATCCAGGCGGCCATCCTCACGGCGCTGCTTCACATAGCCTTTCACTGATTGGCCACGGCGCAGCGGCTGGGTAACGTCGTCCTGGTAAATAAGCCCCCAATAGCGGTGATTGACCACGACTTTCATGCCCAAATCAGTGCGCTCAGCCACCACCACGGCTACCTCATCGCCTTTTTCCAAGGCCCAGGCGTCATCGGTCAAAAAGCGGTCCAGCTTCATCGTCGCCACCGGCCGGCCCTGGTCGTCGCTATACAGCATTACCAGTACACGCTTGCCGGGGTCTGGGCGAAAGTGCTGCTCGCTAAAGGGCAGCAACACATCTTTCGGCTGCCCCCACTGCAAAAACGCACCGATGTTGTTGACGGCCGTGACCGTTAGGTACGCCACTTCGCCCAACTGGGCGGCTGCATCGCTGGCGGATCGAGGAGATGAGTGTGACTCACGGACCATGGGTGACGTCCTTCAGAAAAGTAGATAAAACAGAGCGCTAGTAATAGTAAGCACTTACAACCATCACAGGTACTTACAAATCACCAAAGTAGTGTTGCAGCAGCGAAAGCGCCACGATGGGTGCGGTTTCGGTACGCAACACCCGAGGGCCAAGCGTTAGCGGTGTAAAAGCAGCGGTGTGGGCGGCAGCAATATCGCTTTCACTCAAACCGCCTTCTGGGCCAATGAGCAACGCAACCGAAGCGGGGCGGTCTTGTCGATCAAAGGCATTGCCTGTTGCCAGGTGTAGCATCAGCCGCAGCGGCTCTTGGCGTTCATCAAGCCATGCCTGAAGGGCCATGGGCGGATAAACCGGCGGCACCACCGCTCGCCCGCTTTGCTCGCAGGCGCTGGCGGCTACCGCCTGCCAGTGCGCCAGCTTTTTCTCTTCGCGGTCGCCTTTTAAACGCACGTCACCGCGCTCGGTGTAAAGCGGAGTGATGGCCGCCACGCCCAGTTCTACGGCTTTCTGAATGGCATAATCCATTCGGTCGCCTTTGGAAATCGCTTGGCCTAAATGGACTGCCAAAGGCGATTCGCCGCTGCCAGACCATACCGACTCAACACGTGCCAGCGTCTGCTTGCGGCTAATCTCCACCAAGCGGACACCGGCCTCCTGGCCGTGGCCGTCAAATAACACCAGCGGCGCGCCTTCACCCATGCGCAGCACGCGCGTGATATGACGCGCCGGACCTTCAGGCAACGCAACGTCAGTGCCTGCTACGAAAGCAGCAGGCACATAAACACGCGGCATTTTGCCATGTTGGGCAACCCAATCAGCGGCACTCATTGCTTAGTGAGTGTTCTCTGCTGCTTGTTGAGCCTGCGCTTCGCGCTGCTTACGCTGAGCGTACATCGCTTCAAAGTTAACCGGCGCCAGCATCAGCGGCGGGAAACCACCGCGGTTGACCAGGTTATCCACGCATTCGCGCGCGTAGGGGAACAGCAAGTTAGGGCAGAAGGCACCTAGCGTTTGATCCAACTGCGCACCTTCAATACCCGCAATGCGGAACAAGCCGGCTTGCTCTACTTCTGCCAAGAAAGACGTGGTGCCTGTTTCGCTGTCGTTGACCTGAGCCGTCACCTTAACCACGACTTCATACTGGTCATCAGCAATTTTGCTGCTGGTGGTATTCAGGTCCAGATTAACCTTGGGCTTGAACGACTGCTTAAACACCGTGGGGGAGTTAGGCGCTTCAAACGAAATATCTTTTACATAAATACGCTGCAGCGAAAATTTCAGCTGCGGCTTTTCGTCTGCTGCTGCGGCGCCAGCCTGCGGGGTGTTGTTATCTTCCGCCATGAGAAAACTCCTGATTATTCATTAAGCAATTATTAACTACACAAAGTATTAACTACACAGAGGGTAGCACTGGTTATTTTTTAACCACCGGGAGGCCGTCGCCTTGCCACTGCGCCATACCGCCCCTCAACTTATAAGCGCGCTCAAAGCCTGCCTTGGTGAGCTTGGCCTGTGCAGCACCAGAACTCTGGCCGTGCTTGCACACCACAATGATCGGCTGGGCTTTCACTTTATCCAGTTCGGTCATGCGGCTATCGAGGTTGCTTTGCGGAATGTTGCGCGCCCCCGCGATATGGCCGGCCTTGAAGTCTTTGCTTTCGCGAATATCCAGCACTACCGCGTCTTCGCGGTTGATAAGCTGAGTGGCCTGCGCAGCGGACAAGGCATTAGTGGAAGCACTGCGTGTTTCGTAGATCAGCCACGCAATTAACACTAGCAAAAATGCCCCGACTAGCAGGGGGTGGTTCTGTACGAATTCGAACACCTGATCGATCATCGCGAACACAATCTCTTGGTCTATGCAGAAAAAAGCGGCCTAACCGCTGCCAAAACGCGACAAGTATACACGTCCGATAGCTTCCCGCGCAGGCCTTGATCATGACGCCTGGCAGTTGCCTGCGCTATGATGCACCAAGCGTGCGCCCGTCGCGACCCCGAATTTTCGAGTCGTTCGGCTTGCCAATCTTAACGAGGTTTTTTATGGATACTTCTCGCACCCCGCGCCCCGTGGCACTGATTATTCTCGACGGCTACGGCCACAACCCCGAGAGCGACCATAATGCGGTGGCCGCTGCCCACACCCCGACCATGGATAAACTGTGGGAGAGCCGCCCTCACGCCTTTGTACACACCGACGGCCTTCACGTGGGGCTACCTGAAGGTCAGATGGGCAACTCTGAAGTCGGGCACATGAATATTGGCGCCGGGCGTATCGTTTATCAGGACTTCACCCGCATCAGCAAGGCGATTGAAGACGGCGACCTGGATATTAATGACAACCTCACCCAGCCAATTGACGAAGCTGTCGCCAGTGGCCGCCCTGTACACTTAATTGGCCTGCTCTCTCCCGGCGGCGTTCACAGCCATGAAGACCACTTCATTGCCATGGCCGAACTGGCCGCACGCCGCGGTGCCCAGCGCATTTTTATTCACGCCTTTCTTGATGGCCGTGATATGCCGCCGCAAAGCGCCCTGCCCTCCATCGAGCGCGCCAACGCCCGCCTGGCCGAGCTGGTAGGCGCTGATAACGGCTTTGTGGCCTCGATTATTGGCCGCTTCTACGCCATGGACCGCGACAACCGCTGGGAGCGCGTTGAACAAGCCTACCGCCTGCTCACCGATGGCCACGCACAGTTCTACGCCTCCAGCGCTGAAACAGCGCTGCGTGACGCCTACCAGCGCGGCGAAACCGACGAATTCGTGGCGGCCAGTAGCATACCGCTGGGTGAAGAAGCCATCACCTTACAGGATGGCGACGCCGCGATTTTCCTTAACTTCCGCTCTGACCGCGCCCGGGAATTGACCCGCGCCTTTGCCGAACCAGGTTTCAACGGCTTCGAGCGCCAGGTATGCCCTAAGCTTGCCGGTGAAGGGCTAGTCATGATGACCCAGTACGCCGCTGATATTCCTGCGCCTGCTGCCTTCCCGCCGTCAGACCTTACCGACACCCTGGGGGAAGTCGTCGCCAAGCGCGGCTTGAAGCAGCTGCGTATTGCTGAAACCGAGAAGTACCCTCACGTTACGTTCTTCTTTTCAGGCGGCAATGAAGCCGAGTACGAAGGCGAAGAGCGCATTCTGGTGCCTTCACCGCGGGATGTGCGCACCTACGACGAAAAGCCTGAAATGAGCGCGTTTGAGATTACCGACAAGCTGGTTGACGCCATTGATGGCGGCAGCTTTGACCTGATCGTTTGCAACTACGCCAACGGCGACATGGTCGGCCACACCGGTGATTTCAACGCCGCGGTAAAAGCCATTGAGACCGTCGATACCTGCGTGGGCCGTGTGGTTGAAGCCATTGAACGCGCTGGCGGCGCCTGCTTAATTACCGCCGACCACGGCAACGCCGAGCAGATGGTGCACCCTGAAACAGGCGCGCCGCAAACCGCCCACACCACCTTTGTAGTGCCGCTGATTTACGTTGGTGAACGTGCGGCCACCCTTGAAGAAGGCCGGCTATGCGACCTAGCCCCCACGCTGCTGACTATGATGGATCAGAAACAGCCCGAGGCGATGACCGGCAAACCACTGATTCATTACACGTAGTGCCCATGCGGCGGTGTTTAGCACTGACACTCCTGCTGGCGTTGAGTTATGCGCCAGCAGGCTTCGCTCAGCAGGATGAAGGGGCGGCGCGCCAGCAGCTGGATGCGATTGGCCAAGAAATCGAGTCCGTTGCCCAACGTCTCACCTTGACGGGGCAGGCGCGCGACAGCGCCGAGCGCGAGCTAAAGCACGTCGAAACCGAGCTTGCCGAAACGCATCAGCGCTTAGACACACTGCAAGCTGAGCGCCGCCAGTTGAATGACGAAACCACCCAGCTACGTGAGCACCGCGGCCGGCTGGAGAGCGAGCGCGCTGACCAATACGCTGCTCTTGGCCAACAGCTTTCAGCGCTTTATCGGCTTGGCCCAACGCCACAGCTCAAGCTACTGCTGAACCAAGGCGACCCTGCCGAGCTTGACCGCATGCAGGCGTATATGAACCGGCTGACTGAGGCTCGCAATCGCCGCTTAAACGCTATCGCGCGTCTCGATACGGCGCTCGCCGATACCCAGAAAGCGCTAAGCGAGCGACAGGCTCGCCTCGATACACTGGCCAACGAGCTAGAACAGCAAAGTGCGCTGCTGGCCCAGCGCACCACCGAACGGCGCAGCGTTGTGGCTACTCTGGATGACCGCTACGGCAGCGAAGAGGAGCGGCTAGCCGACCTCAACCAAAGCCGCGAAGAGGCCGAACGGGTGCTGCGTAATATTCAAGCAGAGATGGCAAGACTTGCCGAACCCACGCCCACTACGCATATTGTAAGCACCCAAGGTGATTTGCCCTGGCCGGTGCAAGGCTCAATCAGCAGCCACTTTAACCATCGCGACGGCGTGCACTACAACGGCATTGTGATTCAAGCCAGCGCGGGCACCTCGGTCACCGCGGTTCACACGGGCCGCGTGGTGTTTGCCGACTGGATGCGCGGTTTTGGTAACCTGCTGATTATTGACCACGGCGACCAAGTGATGACCCTGCATGCCCACCTACAGCAGTTCAGCGCAAGGCTTGGCCAGCAAGTGAATCGCGGCGATGAGATCGGCCGCGTAGGCGTTAGCGGCGGCCAAACCCGCGCAGCGCTTTACTTTGAAGTTCGCCGTGGCGGTGAGCCAATTAACCCGCAGCGTTGGATTGCACGCCGCTGACGGGATAAGCTGCATGACTATCAACTGTTTCAATTATCAACTGCTTCAATCGCCTTGCGGAGTCTGCATGACGCTATCTGTTACCGTGGTATCGGCCCCCGCCAAGCGCTTCTTGGCTACCTTGCTCCCGGTCGTTTTACTATCGGCCCCGCTACCGCTGCTCGCGCAAGCCACCCTTAGCGGCGGGAGCCAAAACGCTAGCGAGGCACTGCCGTTAGAAGAGATTCAAACCTTCGCCGAGGTCTTTGAGCGCATCAAGCGTGCTTATGTCGAAGAGGTCGATGACCGAACGCTGCTGCGTAACGCCATGCGCGGCATGCTGAGCGAGCTTGACCCACACTCTGCCTATCTCGATGAGGAAGAGTACCAAAGCCTACGAGAATCGACGCAAGGCGAGTTTGGTGGCATCGGCATTGAAGTGGGCATGGAAGATGGCCAGCTGATGGTCATTACGCCGATTGATGACACACCGGCTTCACGCGCGGGGCTGCTGTCTCGCGATATTATTGTTGCCATTGACGGCACGCCGACTGAAAGCATGTCCCTGCAAGAAGCCGTGACCCTGATGCGCGGCGAACCGAACACCGAGCTGCGTATCAGCATACTGCGTTCAGGTGAAGACACGCCGCGGGAGTTTATCCTCACCCGCGAGGTTATTCGCAGCGAAAGCGTTAAACACGAGCTGCTTGAAGCGGGCTATGGCTACCTGCGCATTAGCCAATTCCAGTCGCGCACGACCGAACAGGCTCGCGACGCGCTTGAACGCATGGCTCGCGAACAGCCCCTAGAAGGCCTGATACTCGATTTACGCAATAACCCAGGCGGGGTGCTGCAAGCCGCCGTCGGCATTGCCGACCTGTTTCTTGATGAAGGGCTAATCGTTTATACCGAAGGGCGCCTTTCGGATACCGAGATGTCGTTTTCTGCGTCCCCCGCCACGCCCGCCAGTGATGTTCCGCTGGTGGTGCTGATCAACGGCGGCAGTGCCTCAGCGGCGGAAATCGTTGCCGGTGCGCTGCAGGACCAGCGGCGCGGCGTCATCATGGGTACCAATAGCTTCGGCAAAGGCTCTGTACAGCAGATTATGCCGCTGGGAAATGGCGAAGGGCTCAAGCTCACCACGGCGCTCTATTACACCCCGAACGGCCGGTCGATTCAGGCTCAAGGCATTGAGCCTGACGTTGATGTGGTGCGCGGCCGCTTGGAAGTTGCCGAAAGCCGCCGTGAAATTCGCGAAGCCGACCTTGACGGCCACTTAAGCGCTCAGCAGGCACCGCGCGACCGGCAAGAAACAGCCGAGCGGCTACGCGACGATTACCAGCTCAGCGAAGCGCTGAATCTGCTTAAAGCGCTTAACGTGGTCGACCGTCGACGCCGCTAACGGCGGCCTTTTTAACGACAGCCTGACTTAACGACAACTTAGCGGCAGGCGGCCGCGTTCTCCGGTCGCCTGCCGCATTAATACGCGCTTTAACGGCACCACCTTATTCATACCGCTCATCCCCAGGTTTCGCGCCAGCGTAAGCCCGGGGTCGTGGCTGCCAAATAGCACTTTAAAACCCTTCATTAGCCCGAGCATGGCGCTGTTATCGAAGCGCCGCCGGCGCTCGTAGCGCCTCAAGGTGCTCAGTTCCCCCCAGGGCGCGCCGCGCTGCCAGGCGTGCACCACCTCTTCTGCCAGTACGGCGGCATCCATCAACCCTAAATTGACCCCTTGCCCCGCCAGCGGATGAATACTGTGTGCAGCATCCCCTACCAGTGCGAAATGCGGCTGCACATAGTGGCGGGCATGGCGCTGCACTAACGGAAAGCGGTGGGCTTTATCGCAGGCCGTCACCTGGCCCAGCCGATAACCCAGCGCTTCACCAAGGGCATCGCCCAGCGCCTCTTGAGACAATTCACTAAGCTCAGCGGCGTGCTTCGGCGTGGTCGACCATACGATTGAGCAGTAACGATCATCACCCGCTACCGTTAAGGGCAGAAACGCCAGCGGGCGACCATCGATAAACGCTTGCCGTGCCACACCGCCATGGGGATGTTCACAGCGCACGGTGGTCACCACGGCATCTTGCTGCATATCGTCACTGGCCACCTCAATACCGGCCATTTCGCGCAGCGCTGAGCGAGCGCCATCGGCGGCGATGATTAACGGCGCATGTAACTGGCGCTCATCGTCTAGCACCAGCCAGTCGCCACCTGGGGCTGAGGTAACAGAACCAACAAAACCCGGAGTCGCTCGCTGCAGCGCCTTTATGCGAACGCCAAAAAACGGGGTGACGTTGGGGTGATCAACTATCTGGCGGTTTAATGCAGCCAACGTCACAGCGTTCTCAACAATATGACCGAGCACCGCCACACCCGCCTCATCGGCAGAAAAAGCAATTTCGCCGCTGCCTTCAGCATCCCATACCTGCATACCACGGTAGGGAGTCACGCGGGTTTGCTGCATGGCCGGCCAAGCACCTACGTGCGTTAACAGGCGCTGGGAAACAGGCGTTAGTGCGCTTACCCGTGGCGCTGGCAGAGTGGCCTTCGCATCATCCAGGCTAAGCGGAGCAGGCTGTGCTTCCACCAGTGCTACTTGCATCCCTGCCTGAGCCAACAGCGCACAAAGTGCGGTGCCAACCATGCCACCGCCAACAATAATCGCCTCAAAGCTTTCCACCGGCGGCGTCGCTGATGATGAGTCCGTATTCATAGCGTTCCTATTTTTTGTAGCCATTTTTTTCGTGGCATTTTTTAATGGCACGTTTTTAGTAGCAAACAAGCTTAGCGTTCCAAGCCCATGGCGCGGCGCGCCAACCCACGACGCAGCGGCCCAATAAGATTCAGGCCAATTAACCCCGCGGCGCGGGCGTGGGGAAGCAGCGGGAAAGACAGCCCGAAAAGCCTGACTAAACCGTCGCTAAAACGAATAACATTAGCGCGATCCCGGGAGCGCTGCTTCTCAAACGCCAGCAATGTGCTCATATCACCCAGCGGGCGCTTAGCCAATTCGCCCTGCTCCAGTGCTTCTACTAAGTCCATTACCCCGCGCAGCGCCAGGTTAAACCCTTGCCCTGCCACCGGGTGCAGCGCGTGGGCGGCATTGCCCAACACCGCAAGCCCTGAACGTACCGGTTCTTCAGCCGTCACTAACGATAACGGATACGTGTGCCGGCTGCCCACCCGGGTAAAACGCCCGACACGATCACCAAACGCCCGCTGCAGCTGCAGCAGAAACTCACGCTCAGGCAGAGCCATGTGCGCGTGCTCGCTACCACTGGGGTGCGTCCACACCAGCTCCATCGCCTGGCCGGGTAGCGGCAGCAGCGCCATCGGCCCTTGCTGGGTAAAACGCTCGTAGGCGATGCCTTGATGGGGTTGGCTGATGCCTACGTGGGCGATCAACGCCGTTTGCTTATAGGGTTCACGACGGCTGCCAATGCCTAGCTGCTCTTTAAGCCCAGAGCGCCCTCCATCGGCCAGCACGGTTAATCCCGCGGTTAGCTGGCTGCCATCAGAAAGCGCTAGATGATGCCCACCCGCGATGGGCGTGAGCTGCTCAACCTTCGCCGGGCAGTGCCATTCTAATGGCAGCTGGCTAAGGCGTTGATGAAGCACACGGCCCATCCAGGCATTGGGGATGACATGCCCAAGCGCTGCGACGCCCAGCTCGTTAGCACTTAGCCGTGTCGCGCCTAAACGGCCACGCTCACTGATATGAATATGTTTTATCGGCGTTGCTTCGGTACGCATTGCTTCCCACACACCCAACTGTTGAAAGCGTTGCGCTGAGCCTTCTGCAATCGCGCTGGCTCGGGCATCAAAGCTGGGCTGCCAGGTAGTTTCCTGCGGGTTCGCAGCCATAGGTGCCGACTCAATAATCGCCACACGCCAACCGTAGCGCTCAATTAAGGGCGCTAGCGCGCAACCTAAACTAGCGCCCACTAGCCCACCGCCCACAATCACAATGTCATGCGTCAGCGCTCGCCTAGCCGCCGGATTAGACTGTTGCATTGGCTTCTCCCACCCACGCCTGCCCTTCACACAGAGGCAATGATAACTTTTTAATGTAGTTTATTAACTTAACTTCGTAATGTAATTTACATAATGGCTATTGCGAAGCTTTTACTACTGGTTACTTTTTAGCCACTCTTAGCTACCTTTTAGCCATTAGTACTTCAATGTCAGCGATCTGTTTAGGCACGTCGGCGGTGAGCACCTCATGACCTTCATTGGTGACAACGACATTGTCTTCAATACGAATACCCATACCGCGATAGGCGGCGGGAATATCGTCATCGCTGGGAATGTACAGGCCAGGTTCTACCGTCAGCACCATACCGGCAACCAGCGGCCTGGGGGTTTGCTCATCCAACCGGTAGGTGCCGACATCGTGCACGTCCAGCCCTAACCAGTGTGAGGTCGAATGCAGGTAAAAGCGCCGATAACTTTCATCATCAATACGTGCCTGAACCTCGCCTTCCAGCAGGCCAAGCTCAATCAGCCCGGTGGTTAAGTCGTGCACCACGCCGTGGTGGATATCAGCAAGCGTAACCCCCGGCTGCACCGCGCTCACCGCGCGCTGTTGGGCGTTGAGCACCACTTGGTAGAGCGCCCGCTGGGCGTCACTAAACCGCCCGGCCACGGGAAAGGTGCGCGTGATATCACCGGCATACAGATCAAACTCAGCGCCGGCGTCAATCAATACCAAGCCGTCGTCACACAGCGGTGCGCTGTTTTCAATGTAGTGCAGTACGCAGGCGTTAGCGCCGCTACCCACAATCGTGCTGTAGGCAGGCCCGCTGGCCCCTTGCCAGACAAACTCATGCTCTAACTCGGCCTGAAGCTGAAATTCGCTCAGCCCTGGGCGTGCTACCTGCATAGCGCGGCAATGAGCACGGGCGGATATCAGCGCAGCATGGCGCAGCAGGGCAATTTCCGCGTCGCTTTTGATTAGCCGCATGGCGTGAATCAGCGGGCTGATATCCAGCCAGCCTTTCAGCGCTGGCCGCCCGCGCCTAAGCCCCGCCTGGGAATCGCTTAACGCCTCTTCAGCGACCGCTAACGCTTCGGCATTATTGAGCGGCAAGTAGAGCAGCTCGCGCCCCGCTAGCAGCGCGCCTAGCTGCTCATCGCGCTCAGCGTTTTCAAAGGCTTGGTCCACCCCGTGCACTGCCACTACACCCGCAGCGCCTAGCCGGCGGCCTGTCCACGCTTCCATGGTGGGGTCTCGGTCTTGGCAGAAAACGACGCTTTCGCCTTCAGCCCGCCCTGGCAGCAGCACCAGCAGCGCATCCGGCTCGCGAAGGCCGGTGAGGTAGTAAAAATCGCTGTTCTGTCGGAAGGCAAATTCGCTATCGTGTGAACGGGTCATCAGCCCGGCACCGGGGAGTACCACCGCGGCGTTCTCCGGCAGTTGGGCCATTAGGGCATCGCGGCGGTGGCGATATTCGGCCACGCTGATTTCGGGTGGGCGAGGTAACAGCTCGGGCAATAACGGCTCGGGTAATAACGGCTTGGGCAACTCAACATCATGCAGCATAGCGGCTCCTGATAGCGGCTCCTGGCAACGTGGTTTAGGCAGAGGCGATTAATGAACGGGCGCGTCGGTTTGCTCGACTTGCGGCATTCCTGGGTGCTGCTCGGTATACAGCAGCATCGCGGCCATGCGGGCATGTTCGGTTAGCGCAAACAGATCGTTTTCATTTTCGGGGCTGTCGTCGATGTGGGTCTCGATGCGGCTTAACCCTTCCAGATCAGCAATCGCCTCGCCTAGCGCTTGTGACCAACGCTCGCGCAGCTCGTTGTCGGCCACTTCATCAACCACCTCAATAAAGCCCAGCGTCCACTCTTTAAGGCCCTGCGCCTGCTCGCCCAATGAGAACAGCTCATCGGGTAGCAGCGGCGTGTAGTCCAGGTCGCTGGCGCTGAGCGCCTCTACGGTTTGCCGCCGCCAGCCTAATAGTCGTTCAGCGCTTGCCTGATCGCGGGGCTGCTCAACGCCTAAACTCTGGCAGACTTCATCAAGCCAATCAGCAGCGCTAACATCACGCAGCGCTAGCAGGGCGCATAAGCGACCATCCAAGAAAGCCGGAGACTGCATGCTGCCATGCAGGAGAAAAACATCTGCCACGTCAGAGAAGTCCTGACGCTCATCAATCAATGACATAGTCGTTAATAACCTCGTATTTGCTGGGTTCTCATACCCGTCATCAGATAGTTGCAAAGAGAGCCTGCGCGTTGACCGCGCGCAAGCGCCTCTCTTATAGTGAGCGACGCCTATCTTCCTATGCTGTGATGTTAACGCATTGAGCCCCTTGCAGGCTCGTGCTGGAGTCTTTGATGAGTAACGCCAAGCGGCCAACCAAAGAAATAACCCTGTTAGGGCGCGGCTATATCATTGCCTGCGACACCGGCCAAGAAGCCAAACTGGATCGCGCCGCGCGCTATCTAGACCGAGCGATGCAGGGGATTAATGCCCAAAGCAGCGTGCTGGGCAGCGAGCGCATTGCCATCATGGCGGCGCTCAATATTACCCATGAGCTTCTTGAAGCGCTGGATGAGCATCGTGCGGGCGAAGCTAACCTTAATCGCCTAAACGACCGGCTGGAACGGGCGCTCGCCAAAACCCGCCAACAGTGATGCACGTTTCGTTTAAGCTTTCGTTTAAGCTACCGCGCGTTTAACTCGGTACTGGTTTAACTCAGCACTGGTTTAACCCAACACTTTGGCATTAGCCATCGCTCTGTTAGGATGGCGGAGTTCTCTGGGGTGTACGCCAGTCGTTATAGTCCCTCGAGCCTATGCGTAATACCCAGGGGGCCAAATGCTAGCCAGACCCGTGTGCATGTCCGTGCGTCGGAAAGCCTGACGGTTTGGCTGCGGCCACCCACCTGAACCAGTAGGTTCAGGGCCAGAACGACAGCGGCACTTCGGAGAACACCTTATTTGCAACCTACCTTGCTAGGTCGAAATATCACGACGTATGGAGGAACATCTGTGCATGGAAAGCCTCCATCCGGGCGACGATAAGCGCGCACTTCGCCGCTTATTGCGTCGCAAACGCCAAGCTCTGTCTCAACACGAACAGCACATGGCGGCACAAAAACTGTGCCAACGATTGAAAACCCTGCCTGAAATCCGCCGAGCGCGCCGGTTAAGTGTTTACCTTCCGGTTAAGGGCGAAATTGATCCCACCCCGCTAATTCCCTGGCTACGCCAGCGTAACGTTGCCCTTTATTTGCCGGTTTTACGGCCCTTTAGCACCAACCAGCTATGGTTTGTCGCTTACCGCCCAGATACCCCAATGGTGAAAAATCGCTTTGGTATTGACGAGCCCGATGCACAGTTCAGCGCTCAGCGGCGTAATCGCCTGCCCGCCTGGGCGTTAGACACGCTGATAGTGCCGCTGGTGGGGTTTGATGCTAACGCTAACCGTATGGGCATGGGGGGTGGGTTTTATGATCGTAGCTTGGCGTTTATGCACCGCCCCGGCCCTTCGCCCACCCTGATTGGTGTGGCTCACGCCTGCCAACAGGTGGCTTCGCTGCCGGTGGAACCGTGGGATGTGCCCTTACAGGCAGTGGTTAGCGATCAGGGCACTGTCCGGCGCTAATAACTATTCAGCGCTAATAACTATTCAGCGCTAATAAAAAAGGCTGACTCTCAAAAGAATCAGCCCTTCTTATCTAATAGCTTTCACCTTGCGGGTTAACAGCGTTGCTGGTATCGCAGGCGTTAACTTCCCGGCAGTGTTAACTTCCCGACAGCGCTTGCGCATAACCGGTGGCGAGCACCCCTAATGCAAATACCACCATCAACGCCATTACCATATCAGGCTTCTTACGCCGCATGCCGCTTCTCCAACGCCTCAACTGTTGCCGAATGTCTTAAATCCGCCCCTTCTGATGCTTTACTAGGCTTTAACAGGGTGACGAATTTGATTAATTTCGCTCACGACTATAGGGCTATAAGGGTATCGCTGACAACCGCTTCAAGCGGCTTTTTTCACCCCTAATTAAACGTTTATATTTCTCTGTATCGCTTGGTAACGCTGCCGCTCAGGGTTAGCGGTCACTTACATTTAGATACATATTTTTAGCTACATAGAATCACGCCATGAATAGCCGATACGCCGGGTTATCGCTTTCGCGCCAATAGCGGTAGCCGATAGCGTCTAAATATTCCGCCACATGGGTGCGGTCACCGTTAGGCACTTGCATACCTACCAATACACGCCCATACGCCGCGCCGTGGTTGCGATAGTGAAACAGCGAGATATTCCAATCGTGGGGCAGTTGCGTCAAAAAGTTCATCAGCGCGCCGGGGCGTTCGGGGAACTCAAAGCGGTACACTTCTTCTTCAAAACGCTCGCTGGGGCGGCCGCCGCTTAGATGGCGAATATGCAGCTTCGCCAGCTCATTATCGGTCAGGTCTTCCACTTGGTAGCCACCTTCACGCAGCTTATCAATCACCGCTTGGCGATCTTCGCCACCGGGTTTGACCTGAACCCCCACGTAAATATGCGCTTCACTGCGATCAGCATAACGGTAGCTAAATTCGGTCACCATGCGCTTGCCCAATGTGCGGCAGAATTTCTTAAAGCTGCCGGGCTTTTCGGCAATAGTGACAGCCAAAATCGCTTCACGCTGCTCGCCTAATTCCGTGCGCTCGGCAATATGCTGCAGGCGATCAAAGTTCGTATTCGCCCCCGAGTTAATGCACAGCAGCGTCTCGCCTTCCGCGCCGGTTTGTTGAATATATTTTTTAAGCCCGGCAAGAGACAGCGCGCCGGAAGTTTCCGCCACCGCACGGGTATCTTCAAAAATATCTTTCACCGCGGCGCACATTTCGTCGGTGTTAACGGTGATCACGCCGTCGATCAGGTCTTTGATCAGTGAAAACGGCACCTCGCCAATTTGCGCCACCGCGACGCCTTCGGCAAACACGCCTACCTGGTCGAGCACTACGCGCTCGCCCGCTTCCAAAGCGGCTTTCAGGCAGGCACTGTCTTCTGCTTCTACGCCGATGATTTTGATATCCGGGCGCAGGTATTTCACGTAAGCCGCCACGCCTGCGATCAAACCGCCACCGCCTACCGGCACGAAGATGGCATCTAAACGCCCAGCGTGTTGGCGCAAAATTTCCACGCCGATGGTGCCTTGACCAGCGACTACGTCGATATCATCAAACGGCGGAATGTAGGTGTAACCGTGTTCTTTGATCAGCTCTTGAGCGTGCTCAGCGGCAGCGCCGAAAGCGTCACCTTTCAATATGACCTTGGCACCCCGGGCGCGCACCGCCTGCACTTTGATGTCTGGCGTAATACGCGGCATGACAATCACTGCTTTTACGCCCATCAGCTTGGCGGCCATGGCCAGCCCTTGGGCATGATTACCCGCGGAAGCAGCGATGACGCCGTTGGCTTTTTGCTCTTCGGTTAACTGCGCCATTTTGTTGTAAGCACCGCGGATTTTAAACGAAAACACCGGCTGCAAATCTTCGCGCTTAATCAAAATTTGGTTATTGAAACGACGTGACAAAAAGGGAGCAGGGGAAATCGGCGTTTCATAAGCGGCTTCATAAACGCGGGCTTGGAGGATCTTTTTGACAGTTGCTTCTAACATTCGGGCATCCCAGGGGAAAACGTGAGCAGAAAAAGCGTTTATTGGTAGCAGATGACGCCTAGCGGCGTCTAGGAAACCGACGGATTTTCCAGCTCTTATGAGACACTGCCTGCTATCATCACTAGCACCCGTGGTGTGCAGGGATGGCAGGCAGTGTGCGGGGCATGTAGTGGTCATGTAATGGCTGAGACATCTCGCGGTCGTCTCAACCTTCTAACCTCTACTCTTCTTCAGAAGGCGGTGGCATGGCAGCAAGCACTTCGCGCTCTACCGCCTCACCAAGCTGCAGCGTTATCTCTACCCGGCGGTTGCTCGCTCTTGCAGCTTCTGAGTCATTGGGTGCCAGCGGGCGCGTATCAGCATGGCCGACAACGGTAAGCCGTTCAGACGCTAGCTCTTCGTTTTCCAGAAGAATATTAGCGACCGTGGCCGAACGCATGGCCGAGAGATCCCAGTTGCTGCGAAAGCGAGAGCTGGCGATGGGCACATCATCGGTATAGCCATCAATGGCAATATCGCCCGGTATCTCGGCTAACGTCACGGAAAGCGTTTGCAGCAATTGGGAAAAATCTCTTGTGACATCGGCAGAACCCGACGGAAAAGAGCCTTGTTCATCAATGCGAATCAACACGTTGGCACCCTGCCGTTCAACCCGCAAGCCACCTTCATCAATGGCCGCGCTCAGCGCGTCTTTGACCTTGAGGTGCCACTGTTCAAGCCGCTGCTCAACCCGCGCCCTAACCTGCTGGCGATGGGTATTGTGGCGAATTTGCTCTAACGTCGTTGACTGGCGCACCTCATCACGCAAGGTGGGTTCTGGTTCCGCCGGTGAGAAACGGTCAAAGACCGCACTTGTCCCCATGGGAATCATCTCCGCAGGCACCTGACGCTGCACCCCAAACGCTTCCGACATCTCGCCTGCCAGCTGCTTGAAGCGAATCAGATCGATCTCCGCAAACGAAAGCAACAATACAAAGAAACAAAGCAGCAGTGTCATTAAGTCAGCATAAGTGACCATCCAAGGGGGAATCAGCCCGCTTTTACGACCCTTCTTAGCCATTGTGTTCTTCACCAGCTAGTTCCGCTTCTTTAGCATTACGACGATCACGCACATTATCAGGCAAGTAAGCCAGCAGCATCTGCTCGACAATGCGCGGGTTCTTGCCTTCTTGAATCAGCAGCAATGCATCTGTCCATAGCGCTTGCAGCTTTTCCTGCTGAAGCATGCGTGTTTCCAGCTTTTCAGCGATCGGTTTAGCAATCACGTTAGCAATTAACACCCCATAGAGGGTTGTTAGCAAGGCGACGGCCATGGCAGGGCCAATAGAAGAAGGGTCATCCATGTTAGCCAGCATCTGCACCAGACCGATCAGGGTACCGATCATCCCCATGGCGGGTGCCACTTCATTGAGCATGGTGAAAGCGCGAGCCCCGGTCTGATTGCGGTTCAGCGTCATTAGACGCTCTTTATCGAGCACCTCTTTAACCGTCTCAGCGTTGTAGCCATCGGCGAGCATCTGCAAGCCCTGCTTGAGAAAGCGGGAGCTGGCCTCGAAATCTTCCAACGCTAACAAGCTACTTTTACGCGCCAGTTTAGAGATCTCAAGCACTTCTTCAATCGTAGAAGCGGTATCAGGAAGGCTGTTTTTGAAGGCTCGGCTTGCAGCACGCAATGCCAAACGACATTCAGAGAAGCGTAGCTGGGAGAGCACCACCATCAAGCTTCCCCCCAGCACAATCAGCAGACTGACCGGGTTAAGGAAGATCATCGGAGAAGCGCCGAAAGAAATCGCCCCGGTCACCATTGCGATGGCACCCACCATGCCGACTATCGTGGCTAAATCCATTGTTATCCTCTGAGCTTGTCGTGGCCAACACACTACTGAAAACGATGTGTGTGAACGTTGATGTCTATCAACAAACAATCGTTATCGGCAGACAATGATTAGACCGCTATACTAACGCACTTTCTTCCTCTCTGACTCACAAGGCTAATTGGGTTTATTATGAAACCACCTACGCACTCATCTATGAATCAGGATGAATTGAAAGCCGCCGTGGCGGATGCAGCCATTGCAGAAATTGAACCTCAGTTGGAAAAGGATACCATCTTAGGCATTGGCACCGGCTCCACGGCTAATCTGTTTATCGACCGATTAGAGCCATTGCGCGACCGTTTTAAAGGCGCGGTGGCCAGTTCAGAAGCGAGCGCCGAGCGTCTTAAGAAATTGGGTATTGACGTCTTTGAGCTCAATAGCGTTGGCACTGTCCCTTTTTATATAGACGGTGCAGACGAAGTGAATGCCAACTTACATATGATCAAAGGCGGTGGCGCAGCACTTACCCGCGAAAAGATTGTGGCTGCCTGTGCCAAGCGTTTTATCTGCATTGCCGATGGCTCAAAGTACGTGCCTCAGTTGGGTAACTTCCCCCTGCCGGTAGAAGTCATTCCCATGGCGCGCTCTTATGTCGCCCGCGAACTGGTAGCGCTAGGGGCTGAGCCGGTTTACCGCCAGGGAGTGGTCACCGACAACGGCAACCAAATTATCGACTGCTTTGAATTTATGATTGAAGACCCGGTTGCCATGGAAGCACGCATCAACGCTATCGTCGGTGTGGTTACCAATGGCCTGTTTGCCGCCCGCGGTGCCGATATTCTGCTGCTGGGCAAAGAGAATGGCGTTGAGCGCATAGCGCTTAAATAGCGTTTCTTCATTAAAGGCATTTAAACAAAGGCGCACACATAACACCGCGCTGCGTTATTGGGGTAACAGCACCGCCAAGCCATTCAGGGTGCGGGCGAGCGCGCCTTTTTGTGCCTCAATCGCCTCTCGCCCGGCTTGCCCAGCCTGTTGGGCGCGCGCAGGGTCAGCGAAATAGCCCACTAAGGCGCGTGCTAATGCCTCTGGGCTATCGACCAAGGTTAGCGCACCTACCGCTTGCAGCGGCTCAGCCACATCGTCAAAGTTCTCAATTGAGGGGCCGCTAAGCACTGGCCTGCCTAACGCAGCGGGCTCAAGCACATTGTGCCCACCCAACGGCACGAGGCTGCCGCCCACAAAGGCCACACGGCCTGCCGCATACAGCATAGCCAGCTCACCAAGCGTATCCCCCAGGTACACCTGGGTTTGCTGTGTGGCGGGCTGCTGCTGGCTGCGGCGGCTAAATACCCAACCTTCGGTTTGGCACAGCTTAGCTACCTCATCAAAGCGCTGGGGGTGGCGGGGCACCAGCACCAGTAGCGCATCGGGGTAGCTTTGCAGCAGTTGGCGATGCGCCTTTAGCAGTAGCGCTTCTTCGCCGTCTCGGGTCGAGCCCGCCACCCACACAGGGCGTGCGCCCCACTGCTGAAGTAAGTGCTCACCCTCTTTGATCGCTTTGCCTGTAGTGACTAGCTCAAATTTCAGCGAGCCAACGACGCTAGTGATATCCGTGCTGCAGCCAAGGGCATTAAAGCGTTCGGCGTCTGCCGGTGATTTTGCGGCTAGCCAGCTAATCTCGGCGAGCGTGCTGGCCATTAGCGGGCGCAGATGTTGGTAGCGCTTAAAAGCACGGGGCGATAAGCGCCCATTAACGACCGCCACGGGCACACCCTGCTGGTGGCAGGCGTGGATCACGTTGGGCCACAGCTCGGTTTCAAACAGGATGGCGAGCTCAGGCTGAACGCTGTGCACAAAGCGTTTAGCGGCACCAGGAAAGTCCAGCGGTAGGAAACGGTGGGCAAGCCTTGCTTGATCAGTTGGGGTTTGCTCGCTAATCAGCGCGTGAACCTGCTCGGCACCGGTCGCGGTCATGGTGGTAAGCAGCAGGCTATGCGCCGGGTAGCGCGCTAATAGCCCCTCAATTAACGGCCGCGCGGCGCGCACTTCTCCCACTGAAGCGCAGTGCAGCCAAATGCGTGGCGCAGGCGGAAGCGTCCCAAGGCATATTCCAAGCCGCTGAAGGCGTGAGTAAGTGGGCACTTGCTCACGCCAGATGCGCCAGCCAATCAGCGGCGAGAGCGCATACAGCGCCGCTGAGTAGGCAAGCCGAGGCCAGGCTGGTGAAGCCACTAGCGCTCGCGATCTAAAATGGAGCTAATCATCGCCGAGGTCGACACGCCGTCTTCAAAGCCCAGCACTTTGACCTCGCCGCCATTGGCCATCACCGCCGCGCCACCGGCGATATCTTCTGGGCGGTAATCGCCCCCTTTAACCAAAATATCCGGCAGCACCGCTTCAATGAGCGCTTGAGGGGTGTCGTCACTAAACGGCACCACCCAATCAACAGCGCCTAACCCCGCCAACACCTGCATACGCCGGTTTAAGGGGTTAATCGGCCGTTTGGGGCCTTTCAGGCGGCCAATAGAGGCGTCGTCGTTAACCGCAACAATTAAACGATCACCCAGGCGCTTGGCCTGCTCCAGGTAAGCCACGTGACCGGCGTGCAAAATATCAAAGCAGCCGTTGGTCATTACCACCCGCTCACCGCGCAGCTGGGCGGCACGCACCGCTTCGATCAACACGCTGGGTTCAATCACCCCAAACTCGGCCAGCTTATCGCCGTGCAGCGCAGTGTAGAGCTCGGCGATGGAAAGCGTGGCCGTTCCCGGTTTAGCCACTACCAGCCCTGCCCCTAGATTCGCCAGCATCATCGCTTCGGGGAAGGCGTGGCCAGCCGCTAGCGCCAGCCCCATTAAGCCAATAACGGTATCGCCCGCACCGGTGACATCGAAGACTTCCTGGGCGCGGGTGGGTAAGTGCAGCGGCGCGTGCCCTTCGCGAATCAGCGTCATGCCCTTTTCGCTACGGGTAATCAGCAGCGCTTCCAGCTCAAGCTCAGCGCGCAGCGCTTCGCCCCGGCTGGATAACTCCGCATCCGTCGCACAGTGGCCGACCACCGCTTCAAACTCGGCGAGATTGGGGGTGATTAAACTCGCCCCGCGGTATTTGCTGAAATCTTGACCCTTCGGGTCGATCAGCACCCGCTTGCCCTGGGCACGCGCCTTGGCAATTAGGTTTTCTACTTGGTTTAGCGTGCCTTTGCCGTAGTCGGAAAGGATCACCAAATCGCAGTTGGGCAGCGCCGTTTCTACCTGAGCGACGAGCTCGCAGGTATCGACATTATCCAAACGCTGCTCAAAATCCAGACGCAGCAGCTGCTGGTTGCGGCTCATCACACGCAGCTTGGTAATCGTCGGTATCTCAGCGCTGCGCTGAAAGTAAGTACTTACACCCGAGGCATTTAAGCTGGCTTGTAGAATCTGCGCATTGTCATCATCGCCTATTACACCCGCCAGCACCGCATGGCCGCCGAGGGAGGTAATGTTCAATGCCACATTGGCCGCCCCGCCTGGGCGGTCTTCAACATCGTCCACCCGCACCACTGGCACCGGCGCTTCCGGGGAAATGCGCGAGGTGCCGCCATGCCAGTAGCGATCTAGCATCACATCGCCCACTACTAGTACGCGGGCATGTTCTAAGGCGGTTAAATCAATTTTCATCATCGGTGCTCTCTACATCGGTACGCCCTACATCGGTACGCCCTACATCGGTACGCCCTGCACTGGCGGGTGAAGCGGTATGCGCCAGCAGCGCATCCAGTTTAGCGATAACGTCGTCTGCTTTAATCAGCATCATGGCGCTTGGGTGTCGCACTCGCTGCCCCCAGCTCACCTCATCGACTGATTTATGCAGATAAGTACGTACCGCTTCAGGGTAGGCGTTGACCGCAAAATCTCGCCACAAATAGGGCGCGGCACGCTGGGGGTTGGTGGAGGCATAAAGCCCCAGTGCCGGTGTTCCCATGGCATTGGCTATGTGGATAGGGCCGGTATCCGGTGCGATCACCGCTTGGGCTTGATCAATCAGCGCTAAAACCCCTTTCAAAGAGGTGCCGCCAATGGCGTTAATCACGCTCCCCGGCTGGCAAAGCGCTTCAATTTGATCGCCTATTTCCCGTTCCAAGGCACTACCGCCGCCGGTCAACACGCTTTTAAGGCCATGCTGCACCCAAGCGTGTTCAATCACGCTGGCGTAACCCTCTACCGACCAATTGCGAAAATTACGCAGGCGCACGTTGCTGCAGGGGTTAATCACTAGGTAAGGCGCTTCACCACTGATCACCTGCGCTTCGTTACGCGCCGTATCGGGCACGGATAACCCCCATTCCAAACGGTCATCTTTTACACCGAGCACTCGGGCGAAATCCATAAAGGACTCCAGCACATGGGCATTGGGGTGCGGCGCAAGCTGATGCTGGGTGAACCAGTGCTGAGCATCTTTGGCGCGCGCCTTGTCATAGCCCACCCGTACATTAGCTTTCAGCCCGAGCGACAGCACGCTGGCGCGAATGGCCTGCTGCATATGCAGCAGCACATCGAAGCGCGTATCGGCAAGCTGCCGCCATAGCGCACGCATTCCGGCAAACCCGGTCGACTTGTCGTAAACAACGAACTCGACCCCGGAAAGCCCCGCCAGTAGACTGTGCTCCCCCTTACCGATAATCCAGGTAATGCGCGCATCGGGCCACTGGCGCTGCAACGCCCGCACCGTGGGCACGAGATTGCACACATCTCCTAGGGCGGAGAGGCGCAAAATGGCAATGTGGTTAGGCTGAACAGGCAGAGAGGGCTTCATGCGCTTAGCGGCACTCCGGCAGAAAAATGGGCTGATTTTACATGATGCAGACAGTTTATGTGACGCGCCGGGCACACACCAAATTGATGCCGAGCTATTTACTAGCGATTACTGGCGTGAACGCGGATTAATTGTGGGCGAAGCACCTGGCCGAGGCAGCAGCTTATTTTTGCAGGCGACGCCGACGGAGCAGTGGGTGTTAAGGCCCTACCGCCGAGGTGGCATGGCAGCCAAAGTAAGCCAACAACGCTACTTATGGACCGGCGCGGAGCGAACCCGAGCATTTCGTGAACTGCGTTTAACTGCCACGCTTTTTGAACAAGGGCTACCAGTGCCCCGCCCCGTGGCAAGCTGTGTTACCCGCTATGGGCTTACGTATGAAGCCGCCTTGATCACCGTGCGCATTGCCAGCGCCAAAGCACTTGCCGAGCTGCTGATCAACGAGTTAGCCGATGACGCATTGCTGCAGCAGGTAGGCATGATGATTCGACGCTTTCACCAAGCGGGGCTTGATCACGTTGACCTAAACGCCCGCAATATTTTGGTCGACCTCAGTGGCGCACCTTGGTTGATTGACCTTGATCGCTGCCGCCTTCGCGACCCAGGAAAGTGGCAGGCGAATAATTTAGCTCGCCTGGAGCGGTCATTGTTGAAATTCTCAGACGGCTCGCTCATGCCCGCCGTTTATCGCGGGTACCACCGCTAATTGAAGCCAGCAGTTTTAGTTTTCGTATAAAGCTGCCGCTGGCAGGCTCGGTGCTGACAGGCTTGGTAACTACCCCATAGCACCACCAGCCAGAACGTGTAAATCATGACGCCGCTATTATGGGCTAAAAAGACTTGAGAGAGACCGAAATCAATATAAGCGACCGGCAACAGCGCGCCTGCTACGGCTAATGAACGGAGCTCTAAATTCGGCGAATGCAGCTGGCGCATAAATAGCCGCATAGGTACTAAATACAGGAACAGAAGCGCTATAAGCCCCAATATCCCACGCTTAGCCGTAGCATCAATAAATTCATTATGTGCATGCCCAAACTGTAAAATGCCTGGGTCAATCACTCCAGCATCCGCAAGAGATTGCATCCCCTGTTGATAACCATTGTAGCCCCAGCCCAGTAGCGGTTTTTCAATGATGAGATGCGAAGCCCCCTTCCACATTTCAAAACGCGCGCCAACGGAAGACGTTCGGCTCTCACCAGACACATAACGCTCAATATCATCAACGGCCTGATGAACGCGCTGTTGCACTCCTAACTGAGGCACCGCATAAACGCACAGTGCCCCCACCACTACGATTGCTAAAGCACCTACCTTGAAGGGGGCAGCCAGATCACGGCCATAGGCGCGATACAGCACCCACAGTACAACGGGAAGCCCTACCCATCCGCCACGGCTGCCAGAGAAAAGTGACCCCAACACACCGCCCAAGGCACCCAGGCCTAACAACAGCAGCCACTGTTTGCGATGGGGCTGCACCATTGCCCACCCCATGCCTGCTAAGCATAAAATGCCCGTCAGCATACTGATGTTGCCAAACTGGATAACGTGGGTATATCCACCTGCCCGCTCAACGCCGGAAAGTAGCTTTTGCCAAGCGCCCCAGCTTCCGACCGCTATTCCCCCCAACGCCAGGCCGCCCCACAACCAGCCCAGCCGCGGTGGAAAGGCTAATATCAACGCGAGTACAGGAATGACCAATAGAAACCGCAGTGGTTTATCAACGCCACGAAACCCCAGCCCATCGCTCCAGGCTTCGAATAACCCCACCAGTGCGTAAAAAACCAATGCACCAACGACCCACCAATCTTGACGGCCAAAACGTGCGTTTGTGCGAGTGAATGGCAGCGCAAAAGTGCCGAACAACAACAACACGGCACCGACTGAGTAGCCTGAGGGCACGATGAGCGCAATGGCACCTAGTAGCAGCACAGCAACGGAGGTGTAAATGCGTAGTAGCGAAAACGGTAAAGGCGCAGAAGCGGGTGTCGATGAACACATAAGTAGTTCCGTTTGGACACGGGAAGAGAACGCAAGGCTCGCTATGCTATAACGCTCTATAGCATAGCGTTTTACGGTGATTACTGTGGATCTAAAGGGCCAGGCTCTGTCTCAGGCATGCAATATCAATAAAATGATGCAGAAGCACTGTATATATCAATTAAGCGCTTCACATGCTGCTGGTGACTAAACTGCTGTTCAACGCGTTGTCGGGCAGCGTTCCCCATGGTATGGCGCTGAGCTTTATTGCGTATCAAGGCATCTATGGCATCACGCCATCCAGAAACATCCAATGGCCCCACCAGCACGCCTGAATCAGGATCGACCAGCTCTGGCAGCGACCCTGTGTTTGAGCCCACAATCGGCAATCCGCACGCCATAGACTCGATGATCGTTAGCCCAAAGGCTTCATTCTTAGAGGGAATACACACTATATCGAGAATGGGAAGAATATCTGCAAGGTCGCTATGATGCCCCAGAAAAGCAATTTTATTGGCTAAGGGTGTATCCGCGATTAGTGCTTGCAGGCTCTTATAAAAGCTTTCCACTCCCCCAGATGAATAATCAGTGCCACCTATGGAAAGCGCGTAAAAATTGAGCTTAGGGTCAAGTTCAATCAGCGCCTTTACCCAAATATCGTGACCTTTGCCAGGAGTTACGCGCCCTGGTAGCCCTATCAAAGTAGCACCTTCAGGAATGCCTAGCGCTTCGCGTTTAGCGCGGATGATGTTTTCATTATTACAGGGCTGATACTTATTAATATCAACCCCATGAGGTAAGCAAATAACTTGCTGGCGAGGTACTGGAAAATTTATAACATTTCGCTGGTATGTCGCTTGACTAATGGAAATAACACGACTGACTTTTCCATAGGCAAGGCGATGATAAAGGCTTTTTTTTGGGCGCTTTCCACCAACATGATCAGTATAAAAAATTTCTAACCCTGGCATTAGCAGCGCCAAAAGAGTGGTTAATCTTAAGTCACTCGACTTATGGCAATGGATTATATTGACATTTTCTTTAATTAACCAACGGCGAATACTCAATACGTTAAAAAGCGCAAAAATATTACTTTTAAATGCGGTATAAGCAATATTGTTGCGCTGCATGTAGCCTTCAACTTTAGATTTATTAAGACAGATACCTATAACTTCCCAGCCATTCTCTTTAAGGCCTTCAATAGTACGGTCAACGTATAGCTCCATTCCCCCCTTGCCATCGGATAGACAAAGTTGAAGTACCTTATTCACCATTTTGCTACCTGCTCAGCCACTTGCGATTAAACAAATCATGCAATTTCTTGTAGTATACAGTCTGTTATTAATGGGGTCTAAGCCATGGCACAAAAACTGCTTGTCGTTCGTAACGACAAAATTGGCGATTTTATGCTGGCTTGGCCAGCGCTGGCATATTTAAAAAATGCCTCGCCTACGCCCCACGTTAGCGTGTTAGTACCCGCCTATACTGCACCGCTGGCCAAAGCCTGCCCGTGGATTGACGAAGTGATAATCGACCCAGGCAGTACGGCAGAGCCATCGGCTCAACGTGCGCTATTGCAGCAGGTGAAGGCGGCTAGCTTCGATGCGCTGCTAACGCTGTTTTCGACACCTCGCATTGCCTGGCTAGGCTGGCGAGCGGGCATTCCTTTGCGCGTTGCCCCAGCCACCAAATGGGCACAAATTTTCTACAACCTGCGTATACGGCAGCGCCGCTCTCGGTCAGCCAAACCAGAATATCAATACAATGTAGACCTTGCCCGCGCACTGCTCAACAGGCTAGCGCTGGCTGTTCCCACCTTACCCCCACCCCCTTACTGGCCGATTGATACCGAATACCGTGAACAGCAGCGCAGGGCATTGCTGGCAAACCTCCAGGCCAGCGGCGGTGCTGTGGCTGTGGTTCACCCAGGCAGCGGCGGCTCAGCGGTAAACCTGACGGTAAATCAATACGCTGATTTAATTGCTCAAATACACCACCGCATTGGCAAGTCGCAGCGCATTCACTGGCTGATAAGTGCAGGCCCCAACGAGCAACCCCAGGCGCAGGCACTCATTCGTCAACTCGCTGCTGCTGGCGTTGTCGCCAATCCTTTTCCTGCCAGCGATAGCGTTGAAGCTTTTGCGCTGCAGCTTGCAGGGGCAGATATGTTAATTGCAGGCTCTACAGGCCCTCTGCATATTGCAGGCTGCCTGAACATTGCCACCGCGGGCTTTTACCCTGCCAAACGTTCGGCCACTTCTTTGCGCTGGCAAACCTGTAATTCAGCTGAAAAACGTTTATATTTTAGCCCGCCCCCCCATGCGGGCGAAACAGATATGATGTCAGTGGATATTGCCTTAGCTGCTCAAGCTATATCGCTCTTCTTATCCAAATACTAGGAATACACATGCAGTCAATTACAGGCATTGTCATTACCTTAAACGAAGCTCATAACATAAGTGACTGTTTAGAATCACTTAATAAAGTATGCAATGAGCTGATTGTCGTCGACTCAGGCAGTACTGACGAGACAATTGATATTGCTAAGAAATATGGCGCAATTATTTATAACCAAGAATATTTAGGTGACGGCCCTCAAAAGGCTTTTGGCGTGCCTTATGCTACAAATGACTGGATTATTTCGTTAGATGCCGATGAGCGGCTGGGCGAAGATGCAACTGCGGCCATTCAATCATTGCCTCTTGATAATGTACAGGTTGCATACAGTTTTTACCGTAAAAACTATGTGGGCAAACATTGGATAAAAGCAGCGGGGTTTTATCCAGATGCCGTTGTACGGCTATATAACCGGACAACATCAGGTTATTTAAATAAAAAAGCCCACTCATCCATCAAATCACCTTCTGTTTATGCTACAAAAACCCATATTAACCATTTAACTTATCGCGACCTCTCTGATTGGGTTTCACGTATTAATGCACTTTCAACCCGCGATGCCTGGGCAATGAAAGAACGCGGCAAAAAAGCATCTTCGATTAGCCCTATCGTTCATAGTGTTAATGCGTTAATCAGAAAGCTAATTTTTAAAGGCGGTATTTTTCAGGGTAGTGATGGCATTTTAGTGGCCGTCACTACAGCTTTTCACGCTTACATGAAATATGCAAAACTTAATGAGCTTAATGAAAACAATAAAAAAAATACTGCCTGTGAGTAATTCCTTCTTATTCTAATAAACATGCCAGACAGCATAAGTATTTAAAACAACCTCATTGCAAATGAATAAGCCGGAACAAACCTAATGAAAAAGATGCTCATTGTCGCCATTAGCCGTATCATCAAACTAAGTGCTAATCTCACCAAAATGCTCAGTTATCCATTTCACTGGGTGTTTGCTGATAAACGTTTTACGCTTCCAAAGCAAGCCGCTCCGCTACTCAATCGTACTACCCCAAGTCATATCCCACGCATTATCTGGCAAACCAACTTCACCAACCGAGTCACCTTGCCAGTTTATCTGAACTATTTGTTCAACCGCTTAATGGCACCCAGCTTTGAATATCAGTTTATGATCACTGAGGCACGCCGTGACTTCATTGCCGAACATTACCCGGAGATTCTTCCTCACTACGAGCGTCTACAAATTGGGGCAGCCCAGGCCGACCTGTGGCGGCTGCTGGTACTTCATAAGTTTGGCGGTGTCTATCTGGATATAGATGCACACCAAATTTGGCCGCTGGAACGCGTACTTGGCCCCAAACGCGAAGAACTGTATGTAACCACACGCCGCGGAGAATTAAGTAACTACTTCATTGCCAGCAAACCCGGCAACCCCAATCTGCAGCGCCTCATCGAACGCGTCGTGGTCAACATTAAAGAAAACACGCTACGCAACGTCTTCCATATTACTGGGCCTGGGGTTTTTATTGAGCTTTTGGATCCAAGTTGCGTTCCTACCGTCTCCTATCGTCATGCCGTTAACCAAGGCAGCTTTACCAACGAACACTTCCAGTACATCGACAAACCCCAAGGTAAGTGGAACAAAGAACAGCGCCACACGCTCGTTATAAGCCCAGAACAGGAGGACACCCGCCCTCTATAACTGTGCCATACAATTGCGCAGTATAAGCACTGAGCATCAAAACCCAGCGTTACGATATTGCACGCTCTACCCAATAGGAATCTATGTCCAAGCTTATATACCGGCACCTATATGCCCGATTAGCGCTTACCCTACTCGGCCTCTGCCTTGGTTATACCGCCACGGTAGTCACTCGCCTGCCTTGGTGGACGCTATTTTTTATTGCCGCCGCCTGGATTGGCGTGGGGCTGAAGCTGCGCTGGGGGCGGCCTGCTAACGCTCGCTATCGTAAGATGTGGCCGTGGTCGCTGGTACCGTTAAGCCTTTTGGGGATTTACGTTTACTTGGCAGACAGCTTCGGGATTGTTGACCTGGGCGCGGTGTTTTTCCATCTACAGGCGGGTATGGCCGATCACGGTGGCGCGGGCAAAATGGTGGTCGCCGTTCTTTATACACTGGCAATGATCGGTGTGCTGGCCTCCGTCACGTGGCTGGCTCGCCATGACCAGCGCTGGCGGTTAGCTGAACGTTTTTTTGCTGTGGTCTTACTGGCATGCAACCCGCTGCTGTATGGCCTGGGCCAGCGCAGCGCGGCGATAGTAACCGATGATGGCGCATGGCTAGACCGCCGCTATATAGCGCCACCAGTAACGCCACCGGCTAGCGAGCTTAACGATGCCCCCAACCTGCTGCTTCTGTATTTAGAAAGCATTGAGCGTACCTACGCCAACGAGCTATTCGGTGATGCTTATGCAGATCTCAACGCGCTAGGCGAGCGGGGGGCAGTGTTTGAAGGCGTGCGCCAGATGGATAACACGGGCTGGACAATGGCAGGCATGATCGCCAGCCAGTGCGGCGTGCCGTTAATGCCGGCCGGACTTCTCCACGAAAGCCAATTTGACCCCCTACCTAAAGTCGTCCCTGGCGTCGATTGCCTGGGCGATATTCTCGCTGCACAGGGCTACCAGCTAAGCTACTTAGGCGGTGCCAGCACTCAGTTTGCAGGAAAAGGGATATTTTACCGCGGTCATCAATTCACTACGGTGAAAGGGCGTGAAGATTTAGAGCCCTTGCTGGAGGACCCTGACTATGTGAATAGTTGGGGTCTCTATGACGACACACTTTATGACATTACCGCCAATGAGATAAGGCGATTAGAGCGCCAAGATGACGGCCCCTGGGCCGTGGTTAGCCTTAATCTGGCAGGCCATGCGCCCAATGGTTACCCTTCTCAGTCGTGCGTAGAGCAACAGGGTGAATTTGATGGGCAGGATATTCTCTATTCCGTTAAGTGCTCAGCGTGGCTCGCCCGTGAATTGATCGAGGGCTTAGAGGCCGAGGGTCTGCTCGATAACACCTTAGTCGTCCTGCTTAGCGATCACCTAACCATGCGCGTTTCGGTCTGGGATCAATTAACCGCGTTAGACCGGGATAACACGCTGATTATGCTGGGGGATGATATCCAGCCGCAGCGTATTCACCGTGATGCCAGCATGCTGGATGTCTTCCCCACGTTGTTAGATGCGCTGGGCTTTCACCTGGAAGGCGACCGTGCCGGGCTGGGCACGTCACTGTTCAGCAATCATCAAACGCTGGTAGAGACCCACGGCATTGAGCTACTTAATGAGCGCTTGAGAGAAGAAACAGCGCTTCAACACCGCCTTTGGGAAGGCATTTCCCCTCAGCGGCGCGAGTCGACAGCACCGTCTCAACCAACTTTTCAAGCACCCTATCAAGAGCAAATCTTAGAAACACCCGCCGACCTAGCCAATGAAGTTGAACTCATCCGTTAACAATCACGCTTTCCCGCTGCTGGTCAGCGTGTATTTTTTGATGCACCTGATCCACGCTCAGTTGGTTAAGGCAATTGGTATGCCCCAACGGGCATGTGCGCTTGAAACAGGGTGAGCAAGAGAGCGCTAAATAGTGAATAGTCGCGTTCTCGGTCAGCGGTGGTGTATACGCCGGCGAAGAGGAGCCATAGAGCGCATGAATGCGAACACCTACCGCCGCGGCAACGTGCATCAAGCCTGAGTCATTGGTGACCACTTGCCGGCAATCTGCCAGCAGGTCAACCGCATCGGCTAACTGCGTTTTACCGCATAAGTTATGGGTATGGGCAAGTCCTTGCACAATCTCCTCGCCCACCGCGTGATCTTTTGCTCCGCCCAATACACGCACCTCAAAGCCATCGTTGACTAATCGCTCTGCTAAGGCGTGAAAATGGCTGATGGGCCACTGCTTGGCGGGGCCATATTCCGCGCCTGGCATCATGCCAATCGCGGGCCGCGATGAAAGCGAGTGGGCCAGCCGTAAATTGACGAGGTTATCGCGGTCAATCTGCAGGCGGGGCTTGGGTATCGCAAAGTCGCCGCTAGCCGCTTCTTCCAAGGGCAGGCCTAGCGATACAAAGCGCTTTACCGTTTGATCAAGCACCTGTTTATCGAGCTTGCGGCGCTCTTTGAGAAGGCCGTAGCGGTGCTCGCCTACAAAGCCGACGCGTTCAGGAATGCGTGCCATAAAAGGCACTAGCGCCGCTTTCCAAGAGCGTGGCAGCACAATGGCGCGATCAAAGCGCCCGCGCAGACGGCTTGCTAACTCGCGGCGGCTGGCCAAACCAAGCTCCCCATGCCCAACCGCCAATGGCAGCACTTCATCCACTTCAGGCATGCGCTCTAAAATGGGCTGCGACCACTTTGGTGCCACCACGCTAATCGTCGCTTCTGGCTGGCGGGCTTTTAGGGTCATAAACAGGCTTTGTGCCATGACCATATCACCGACCCACGAGGGGCCAATCACCAGCAAACGTTGCGCTGAATTAGCCATTCAACCACCCCAAGTAAGCCTTAACCCCTTGAGCGACGGTTTTAAACTCAACATCGCAACCGGTCTCGCGAAGGTGGCTAATGTCAGCGCGGGTATAGCTCTGATAGCGTCCTTTGAGTTCTTCGGGGAAGGCAATGTAGTCGATCTCACCTTTACCGTAAAAGTCGATAACCGCCTCGCCAATGGCTTTAAAAGGTTCAGCCCGACCAGTGCCAAGATTGAAGATTCCTGACTTGTCAGGATGATCCAAAAACCAAAGATTCACATCGACTACATCGCCCACATAAACAAAGTCACGACTCTGCATGCCTGCCTCGTAGCCGTCATAGCCGCCAAACAGCTTGAGCGTTTCACCATTACGAATTTGCAAGTGGTTGTGATAGGCCACACTGGCCATTTTGCCCTTGTGCTGTTCACGGGGGCCATAGACATTAAAGTAACGAAAGCCCACTACTTGAGTGGTTAACTCGCTCCAGCGCGAACGCACGTGCTGATCAAACAGCAGCTTGGAATAGCCGTAAACGTTAAGCGGCTTTTCGCACTCGGGTACCTCTTTAAATACCTCGCTGCCGCCATAGGAGGCGGCTGACGAGGCGTATAAAAAAGGAATACTCTGCTGCTCGCAGTAATTAAGCAGCACTTTGGAGTACTCGAAGTTATTCTCCATCATGTAGTGGCCATCCCATTCGGTGGTATCCGAGCAGGCGCCCTCGTGGAAAATCGCATCTATCTTGGGCAGGTCAACGCTTTCGCCTTTTAGCGCAACTTTTACCCTGGCGAGGAAATCATCTTTATCGAGATAATCAGCCAGCGTGCAGTCGGCCAAATTGACGAATTTGGTACCATCGCGTAGATCGTCAACGACCATCACATCGTTTCGACCGCGGGCGTTCAATGCTTTAACTATGTTGGCCCCGATAAAACCGGCACCGCCTGTTACCACAATCATACTGTTCTCCTTACCTAAAGCAGCTTGTTGGCATACGTGCCTATAACCCATCTGCCTGGGATTGTATACTTGACGCCTTATGAATTCATGGCCAACGGTGCTTTCCGCGATGAGTGTCTCGACAAACCAATCGACACCCGATGTGTCGACCTTTCAAGGCTTGATCCTTGCTCTGCAGCAGTACTGGGCAGAACAGGGTTGTGTCATCCTTCAGCCGCTCGATATGGAAGTCGGCGCGGGCACCTTCCACCCCGCTACCTTCCTGCGGGCGATTGGTCCCGAAACCTGGAATGCTGCCTATGTACAGCCTTCCCGCCGCCCTACTGACGGCCGCTATGGCGAGAACCCTAACCGCCTTCAGCACTACTACCAATTCCAGGTGGTGATGAAGCCATCGCCAAGCAACTTGCAGGATCTCTACCTGGGCTCACTCAAACGCCTGGGTCTTGATCCGCTGGTTCACGATGTGCGCTTTGTCGAAGATAACTGGGAATCTCCTACTTTGGGCGCCTGGGGCCTGGGCTGGGAAATCTGGTTAAACGGCATGGAAGTGACCCAGTTTACCTACTTTCAGCAGGCCGGTGGCATCGAATGCTATCCGGTCACCGGCGAACTGACCTATGGGCTTGAGCGCATCGCCATGTACCTGCAGGACGTCGACAGTGTGTATGACCTCGTCTGGGCCATTGCCCCCGATGGCAGCAAAGTGACTTATGGCGATGTCTATCTGCAAAACGAGCGCGAACAGTCCGCCTACAATTTCGAACATGCCGATGTCGATCAGCTATTTGCTAACTTTGACCATCAGGAAAAAGAGTGCAGCAAGCTGCTCGCTGCCAGCCTGCCGCTGCCGGCCTACGAACAAGTCCTGAAGGCATCACACACGTTCAACCTATTAGATGCCCGTCACGCTATCTCGGTCACCGAGCGTCAGCGCTTTATCCTGCGCGTTCGCACTATGGCCCGGGATGTCGCCACTGCTTACTTTGAGTCGCGTAAGGCCGAAGGTTTCCCCATGGCGCCTGAAATACTTCGCCGCGAACTACTCGCCGATCAGGGAGACGACTAATGGCTGTTAATACGCTTTTACTAGAACTAGGTGCAGAAGAGCTGCCGCCCACGGCCCTGGACGCTCTTTCCGATGCGTTCGCCGCGAGCATCGAGAAAGGCCTGCAAGAAGCCGATGTTCCCTTCACCAACGTTACCGCTTTTGCGACACCACGGCGTTTAGCGGTACAGGTGCATGAACTGGCCGACAAACAGCCTGATCGTGACGTTGAGCGCCGTGGCCCAGCGCTGGCGGCCGCCTTTAAGGATGGCGTTGCCACTAAAGCCGCGGAAGGCTTTGCCCGCTCTTGCGGTGTAAGCGTCGACGAGCTGATTCATTTAGAAACCGATAAAGGTACTTGGTTAGGTTTTCGTGAGCAGCAGCAGGGAGAATCTATTCAAGCGCTGCTGCCTGAGATTATCCGCAAATCAATCAGCACCCTCCCTGTGCCTAAAAACATGCGCTGGGGAGCTTCACGGGTTGAATTTTCACGCCCCGTGCACTGGCTGGTGGCGCTCTATGGCAGCGACGTCGTGGCTGCAGAAGCGCTTGGCTTGCAGGCCAGCCGCACCACGTTTGGCCACCGTTTCCACGCCCCTGATGCCATTCAGCTGGCGCACGCCGACGAATATGTTGCCGCGCTGGAAAACGCCTATGTGCTGGTGGACCGTGAGCAGCGCCGCGAACGCATTCGTGAACAGGTATTGGCAGAAGCCGAAGTTCAGGAAGCCACCGCCGTTATCGATGAGGACTTGCTCGTTGAAGTCAGTGGCCTAGTGGAGTGGCCGGTGGCGCTTACCGGCAGTTTCGATGAGCGCTTTTTGGAGGTTCCAGCAGAGTGCTTAATCTCCTCCATGAAGGCCAATCAGAAATATTTTCACCTGCTGGATGATGCCGGCAAGCTGAAGCCGCTGTTTATCACCATCGCTAATATTGATAGCGCTGACCCCGACCAGGTCATTGCCGGTAATGAGAAAGTCATTCGCCCGCGCTTAGCGGATGCTGCGTTTTTCTACGACACCGACCGCAAACGCACTCTGGCATCGCGCATTCCCCAGCTGGAAAGCGTTGTTTTCCAGCAGCAGCTGGGCACGCTGGCGGATAAAGCCCGCCGCAGCACGGCGATTGCGACCTTCATCGCTCAGCACATTAACAGTGATGTCGCCCATGCCCAGCGCGCTGTAGCGCTCGCTAAGTGTGACCTTGTGTCTGAAATGGTGCTCGAATTTCCTGAGCTTCAAGGCATTATGGGTCGCTACTACGCCGAGCAAGATGGCGAGCCTGAAGAGGTCGCCCAAGCGATTGAAGAGCAGTACCTGCCGCGCTTTGCCACCGATGCGATTCCGCAAAGCTTAACCGGCCAAGTGCTCGCTCTGGCAGATCGCCTGGATACGCTAGTGGGTATTTTCGGCATTGGCCAGCGCCCGACCGGCGCAAAAGACCCCTTCGCTCTACGTCGCTCCTCTATTGGCGTGCTCAATATTTTGGTTAAAGGTGAGCTTAATCTAGACCTGCGTGAGCTGCTCACCGTTGCCGCAGAGCAACACCAGGGCCTACCCAAGGCCGAAGGGTTAGTGGAAGACGTGCTGGCCTATATGCTGGATCGCTTCCGCGCCTGGGGCCAGGAAGAGAAAATCAGCGCCGAGATGTACCTAGCGGTGCGCGCTCGCCCGGTCACCAAGCCGCTTGATTTTGCGCGCCGCCTGCGGGCGGTTAAGGCCTTTGCCCAGCGTGATGAAGCGGCTGCATTGGCCGCCGCGAACAAACGGGTTTCCAATATCCTCAGCAAGCAAGAGCACGATGGCAGCACGCAGGTAGACCAAAGCTTGCTACAAGAAGATGCCGAGCGAGCACTGTTCGACGCGGTGTCTGGCAGCCAAACGCAGGTTGCCCCGCTATTTGCGGCGGGCAACTATCAGCAAGCGCTGGATGCACTGGCTACGCTGCGTGAGCCGGTCGATACCTTCTTTGACCAAGTCATGGTGATGGCAGATGACCCGGCTATTCAGCGCAATCGCTTAGCGCTTCTTGCTAGCCTTCAAGCGCTGTTCTTGGAAGTGGCTGATATTTCACTGCTCCCGCAGTAGCCTTCGCGTTAGCTTGTCGTTTCCTAAGCCTAATCGTAAGCCCAATCGCTTTTGCGGTTGGGCTTTTTTTACGATGCTGGTTAGCATGTTTCACGTGAAACATGCTAACCAGCCGACAAAAAGCGTTGGTCGCTAACACCGTAACCGCAGGGTCTTTAACTAAACAGGGTCTTTAACTAAACAGAACCTTCAATACCAAACAGGATCGCTATGCTAAGTGCCGAAAAGCTGGTTATTTTGGATCGAGACGGCGTCATCAACCATGACTCTGACCACTACATCAAATCACTCGATGAATGGGTGCCCTACCCCACTTCAATTTCCGCCATTGGCCGATTAAACCGTGCCGGTTTCACCGTTGCTGTTGCCACCAATCAATCGGGTATTGCCCGCGGCTATTATGATGAAGCAACGCTCCAGGCCATGCATGATCGCTTAACCGCGCTGGTTGAGGATCAAGGCGGGCACATTGCCCATATCGCTTACTGCCCGCACGGGCCAGATGATAACTGCCAATGCCGTAAACCGCTGCCCGGAATGCTACTGCAGATTCAGCAGCAGCTAGGGCTGGAAAGCTTAGCGGGCAGCTGGATGGTTGGTGACAGCCTGCGTGATCTTCAGGCGGGCGAAGCAGTAGGCTGCCAGCCTATTTTAGTAAGAACCGGAAAAGGAGCGGGTACCGAAGCAAAGCAGGTTGGCCTTGAGAAGGCTCGCCTGTTTGATGATTTGGCTGAATTTGTGAATTGGCTATGCGGTGAGGCAGCATGATATTGCAGTGACTCTGCTGTTTGTTCTGTTGCTTGTTGTGCTGTTTATTATTTTGCTTGTCCTGCTGTTTGCTCTGTTATTTGTTGTATTAACTGCCGATGGCGCTTGCTCTGGCTGAGTTTTGGCTTAAACCAAAACGCAAAACGGCAAGATGTTTCACGTGAAACATCTTGCCGTTACGTTACAGCGAGGCCGCTAGAATAGTTACCTACTAGCGTTTACACATCTAGATTCGCAGCCAATGCATTGGTTTCGATGAAATCACGACGCGGCTCAACATCATCACCCATCAAGGTGTTGAACATCATATCCGCACCGACGGCATCTTCAATGGTGACACGCAGCATACGGCGGCTGTCAGGGTCCATCGTGGTATCCCACAGCTGATCCGGGTTCATCTCGCCCAGCCCTTTATAGCGCTGAACGGATAAGCCACGCTGGCCTTCTTGCATCAGCCATGCAAGCACTTCCGAGAAATGCGCCACGGGCTTCTGGCGCTCGCCACGGGCAATAAAGGCCCCCTCTTCCAGGAAGCCATCCAGGGTTTCACCCAGTTCAGCGATACCACGGTAGTCGGCGCTTTCAAAGAAGTCGAGACCCCATACGTAGTCGGTCGTTACCCCATGGGCAACCAGCGATACGGTGGGCAAATACAAACCTCGCTCTGTGTCTTCCTGAAGATGGAAGTGATAGCGCGGCCCACCCTCATAGGCCACCATATCGTCCATTGTCTTCTGAAGCTCATCAATCCAGCTTTGCATAGTAACGCGGTCTTTAAGACTCGCCTCACCTTTCAACGCAGAGGTATGGACGATTTGCTTGAGCACGGCATTGGGATAAACCCGCGACAAACGATCAATCCGCTTCATCACATTGCGGTACTGATTAACCAGCGTTTCAAGCTGAGAACCCGAAATAGCCGGTGCGTTGGCATTAACGTGCAGGCCTGCGCCGTCTAGGGCGGTGGTAGTTAAATAATCCACCATCGCCTGCTCATCTTTCAGGTAAAGCTCTTGCTTGCCGCGCTTAATTTTATACAGCGGCGGCTGAGCGATGAAGATATGGCCACGCTCAATTAATTCCGGCATTTGGCGGAAGAAGAACGTCAACAGCAGCGTGCGAATGTGCGAACCGTCGACATCGGCGTCGGTCATGATAATGACCGAGTGGTAACGCAACTTGTCAGGATTAAACTCTTCTCGACCAATGCCACAGCCAAGGGCGGTGATCAACGTGCCAACTTCTGCTGAAGAGAGCATTTTATCAAAGCGCGCTTTTTCGACGTTCAGGATTTTACCTTTGAGCGGCAAAATAGCCTGGGTACGGCGGTCGCGCCCCTGCTTGGCACTACCACCCGCCGAATCACCCTCCACCAGGTAAAGCTCTGACTGGCTAGGGTCTTTTTCCTGGCAATCCGCTAGCTTGCCCGGCAAGCCGGCAATATCTAGCGCACCTTTGCGCCGTGTCATATCGCGCGCTTTGCGGGCTGCTTCACGGGCACGCGCTGCATCCAGCATCTTATTAACAATAGCCTTGGCTTCGTTAGGCTTTTCAATTAGATACTCAGAGAAAAGGCGGCTCATCTCTTGCTCAACCGCCGTTTTAACTTCGCTTGAAACCAGTTTTTCTTTTGTTTGAGATGAGAACTTTGGATCCGGCACTTTTACCGAAATAATGGCGGTCAAGCCTTCACGCGCGTCATCACCCGTAGTGTTGACCTTAGCTTTTTTCAGCAGATTTTCCGCCTCAATATAGTTATTGAGGGTGCGGGTAAGGCCGGCGCGGAAACCCGCTAAGTGAGCGCCACCGTCTCGCTGGGGAATGTTATTGGTGTAACAGAAAATATTTTCAGTGAAGGCTTCGCTCCACTGCATGGCCACTTCCACTTCCACACCGTCTTCACGGCTAGCGTTAAAGTGGAATACCGGGTTAATAACGTTCTTATTGGTATTGAGGTGGTCAACAAACGCTTTTAAGCCACCTTCATAGTGGAACAGTTCTTCTTTGCCACTGCGTTCATCCATTAAGCGGATAGCAACGCCAGAGTTCAAAAAGGACAGTTCACGCAGGCGTTTTGCCAAAATATCGAAATGGAACTCGATATTGCCAAAGGTTTCTGGCGAGGGGCGGAAGTGAACTTTCGTGCCACTTTTTTCGGTTTTGCCCACAACACCCAGCGCTGCCTGCGGAACGCCGTGGCGATACATTTGTTCAAACACTTCGCCTTGGCGCCAAATCGTTAAGCGTAACTCCGCAGAAAGTGCGTTAACCACGGAAACACCCACGCCGTGTAACCCGCCAGAAACCTTGTAGGAGTTATCGTCAAACTTACCGCCCGCGTGCAGAACCGTCATGATCACTTCCGCAGCCGAGACGCCCTCTCCCTCGTGAAGCTCAGTGGGTATGCCACGGCCATTATCACTAACGGTAACCGACTCATCCGGGTGAATAACAACGCGAATTTCGCTGCAATGACCTGCCAAGGCTTCATCGATGGAGTTATCCACCAATTCAAAAACCATGTGGTGCAGCCCCGTGCCGTCATCGGTGTCACCAATATACATACCTGGGCGCTTACGCACCGCGTCCAGCCCCTTGAGCACCTTGATGCTTGATGAATCGTAAGCCTGCTCGCTCATTGACCACTCCGTCGTGAAGTCTGCTTCATCCCGTATCGCCTATACCCTTCCTACATTGCTGCATTGCTGCTTGGCCGGACTAGCTGGCTCTTTCTAAGTTACTGAGCCCCTCTTTGATATGTTTCACGTGAAACATATTCACAGGAGTATCAGTGTGCCAGGCATTTTTTAATGCGGAAGGTTCGACACTGGTAATAAATGCTTGGCACTGCATATCTTCGAGTAATTGACAAAACTGGTGACGATTCTGCGCGTCAAGTTCGGCCGGTAAATCATCGATAAGATAGATACAGTGCCGCTGTGCTGTTCTTTCCAGAAACCGCCCTTGGGCGAGTTTTAAAGCGCTCACCACTAATTTTTGCTGGCCTCTGGAAAGCACTTCTACAGCAGGCTGTTTGTTTATCCTGATGCGTAAATCTGCACGCTGAGGGCCTTGTTGAGTAAACCCCATTTGCTGGTCAGTGGCACGGCTATCGTGTAGCACAGCCGCAAGAGAACGCTCTTTATCCCACCCCCGGGCATAGTGCAAAGACAAACCAGATAAAGGCAGTAATACTTTCAACGTCTCTTCAAAAACTGGCAAAAAATCACTGAACCAAGCGCTGCGTAACACATCCATCTGCTCGCCCCACATGGCAAGCTCATGTTCCCAAACCGCCATTTCCTGAGGCTGTATTCTACCACGCCTAAGCAGTGCATTCCGATGTTTCAACGCACGCCGGGTACGCTTCCACATCCCTAAGAAGTCATGTTTCACGTGAAACACTCCCCAGTCGAGAAACTCGCGGCGCCCAGCTGGAGAACCTTCCAGTAATCGGAATGCATCTGGATTAATTAACTGAAGCGGCATCGCCTCTACCAGCTCTGCCAATCGGGCGTTTTTATCGCCCCTCAAACGCAGCTCAAGCTCTCTCTGGGCACGAAGACGACGAACGCCTAGCGTGACCTCGGGCTCACCCGCTAACCGCCCATAGAGTGTCATTTGAGGCTCATCAGCTTGAATCGCATGCTTTAACTGGCGTGTACGAAACGAGCGACCCATACCCAGGATATGTATGCCTTCCAGCAGGCTCGTTTTGCCGCTGCCGTTAGCGCCGCTAATGACGTTGATGCGCGAGGACGGCGTCATTTCAACCGACAAAAGGTTACGCAAGCCTTGGAAGTTAAGCAGCGTCAGGCTCATTGCGTCATTACCACTTAGTCATCACCACTTAAAAGAGATACCGAAAATAAGAATCATCCATTCTCAATAAGGAAGCGGCGCTTCTGCTACCAGAAACGCCGCCACTGTACATTGCTTACGCTATAACATTAATTACGCTATAACATTGATTACGCTACAAACAGTCAGACCGCCTATAAACGCATCGGCATCACAACATAAAGCGCATCACCGCCGCCCGGCTCTTCAAGCAGAGCACTGCTGTTAGGGTCCGCCAGGGTAATCTGCACCCGATCTTCATTAAGCACCGTCAATACATCGACGAGATAGCCAACGTTAAAGCCCACTTCCATCGCCCCACCGTTATATTCAACGGCGATATTTTCCTCGGCTTCTTCTTGCTCCGGGTTATTGGCCATTACTTTAAGGTTGTTCTCCTCAAGGTAAAGGCGTACACCGCGGTACTTCTCATTAGAAAGAATCGCCGTGCGTGAAAGCACTTGGCGCAGTGCAGCGCGCTCGGCAATCAGTACTTTGTCGCCATTACGCGGCACCACACGTTCGTAATCGGGGAACTTGCCGTCAATGAGCTTGGAGGTAAAGGTGAAATCCCCCGTGTGCGCCCGCACATGGCTGGAACCAAGCGTTAAACTTACCGGCTCGTCACTGTCATCTAGCAAACGTGACAGCTCTAAAATGCCTTTACGTGGCACAATCAGTTTTTGAGGCTGACTAACGGACACCTCTATCGGGCGCGAGCACATCGCTAAGCGGTGCCCATCGGTTGCCACTGTGCGCAGCAAATTGCTTTGAATTTCCAGCAGCATACCGTTGAGGTAATAGCGTACATCCTGCTGCGCCATGGCAAACGAGGTGGCCTCAATCAGGTGCTTTAGCGTGCCCCTGGGCACGCTAACTTCCTGGCTGCCATCGGCCTCTTCGATATTAGGAAACTCCGCCACCGGCAGCGTTGACAGCGTAAAGCGTGAACGCCCGCTGCGCAGCACGGCGCGGCCTTCTTCAACGGCGAGTTGAATATCAGACTGGTCAGGCAGTGATTTACAAATATCCATCAACTTACGAGCAGGCACTGTAGCAGCACCTGGCTGGTCAACCTGGCTTGCGACGGTGCGGCCAATAAGCTCGACTTCCAAATCAGTACCGGTGAGTGAAACTTGGTCACCTTCTACTTGAATCAGCACGTTGGAAAGTACAGGGAGCGTTTGACGCCGTTCCACTACCCCTGCGACCAGAGTCAGCGGACGTAGCAGCGCCTCTCGGGAAATCGAAAATTTCATCAATACTCCGGTTCTATATCCAGGAAAACCTGCGTGTGACAGATCTGCCCAATGGGATGATTAACTGGTCAACAGGCGCAGCAAGTTCTTATAGTCTTCACGAATGTCTGCACTTTCTTCCTGCAGAGATTTAACTTTACGGCAAGCGTGCAGCACCGTTGTATGGTCGCGGCCACCAAAGGCATCGCCAATCTCTGGCAAACTGTGATTCGTTAGCTCTTTTGCCAGTGCCATCGCCACCTGACGAGGGCGAGCAACGGAGCGCGAACGACGCTTGGAAAGTAAGTCCGCCACCTTAATCTTGTAATACTCCGCGACCGTGCGCTGAATATTATCAACACCTACCTGCTTATCCTGAAGGGCCAATAGGTCTTTTAATGACTCACGAATAAAATCTTGGGTAATGGTTTTACCCATAAAGTGTGAATCGGCAATCACTTTTTTCAACGCGCCTTCCAATTCGCGCACGTTGGAACGAATTTTTTGCGCAATAAAAAAAGCCGCATCGTGGGGCAGATCAACCTTAGCCTGGTCGGCCTTTTTCATCAAAATGGCGACGCGGGTTTCAAGCTCAGGCGGTTCAATCGCCACCGTTAGACCCCAACCAAAGCGTGATTTAAGCCGCTCCTCTACCCCACTGATCTCTTTAGGATAGCGGTCAGAGGTGAGGATCATCTGCTGGCCGCCTTCCAAAAGTGCGTTGAAGGTATGGAAAAACTCTTCCTGCGAGCGCTCTTTTCCGGCAAAAAATTGAATATCATCAATGAGTAACGCATCTACGCTGCGGTAAAAGCGTTTGAAATCATTAATCGCATTAAGCTGTAGCGCTTTGACCATATCGGCAACAAAACGCTCTGAGTGCAGATACACGACGCGGGCGTTTTCACGCCGCGTTGCCAGCGCGTTGCCCACCGCGTGCATTAAGTGGGTTTTACCCAGGCCGACGCCACCGTATAAAAATAGCGGGTTATAAGCGCCGCCGGGGTTTTCAGACACCTGGCGGGAAGCCGCGCGAGCTAGCTGGTTCGATTTACCTTCCACAAAGGTATCAAAGGTAAAGTTCGGATTAAGGCCGCTGCCATGCTTCAGGCTGCCCTCTACCTGTACCTGACGCTCATTATTACGCCGGCCTGGCGCTTCATCGCGCAGCCTATCTATTTCGCGCTCATCGGCAATATCACCGCGTGGCGGTGTATGTACCGCAGGCGAGGCTGGCCGCGACGGGGAAGCCGATACAGGATTGCCTAGATCACGATGCTGAGGTGCCTGGGTGGCCGGGCGGCGACTGCCTACCGTCAGGCTTACCTTGGGCGGCTTGGCCGGTGCGAGTTCGCGCATCAGCTCACTAATCCGCTTGGCATACTTATCGTTCACCCAATCGCGCACAAAGCGATTCGGCGCCAATAAGCGCAGCTCGTTGGACTCTCCTTCTTCTGCCTGCAGCGGGCGTATCCAGGTATTGAACTGCTGTGAATTCAGCTCATCCTGCAGGTTGTCCAGGCACTGTTGCCAAAGCGTCAGTGACACTCATCTCACCATCGGTTGAAAACGGCCGACCATTGTAGCGCCCAAAGCAGCAGTTATCCACACGGGTTTACGCTCGATATTGAGCTGTGGACAACTTGCACTAAGCCTACGGGAAAACCTTAGAAAAACATGGGGGCAGTCTCAAAAAGAGCAACTTACGCAGGTGTTAAGCACATCTAAATAACAGTTTATAGCCTGCTTATACGCGACTTACTCACAGATTTTTTATTAATATAAGACACTGATAAATATATATTAAAAACACTTATCCACAAATAGTATCCCCACTATTAATAACAACAGGTTTAGAACTACTAATTAGTAATAATAGAGGCAAGCCCAAGCGTTCGGCAAAGACCCGAAAACGAAGTCGCAATGCCCCTATGAGTGATTTTATGCAACGAAAAATTGCACCGAGCAGAGGAAGCCTCTACAATTTCCGGTCTTGAATTGAATCGCCCCGGCTAGTTCTCCACTGGACCGGGCTTTTTGGAATTTACTTTCCGTCCTAAACCACGTGGGAATAACGAGTTATGAAACGCACTTTTCAACCTAGCGTTCTCAAGCGCAAGCGCGCGCATGGCTTCCGTGCTCGTATGGCAACCAAAAACGGTCGCGCCATCCTCGCACGTCGCCGTGCCAAGGGCCGCAAGCGTCTGAGCGCCTGATCTCGGATTGCGTGTGCCGCAGCAAGGCTTTCCCCGGCAATTACGGTTACTAAATGCTGGGGATTTCAGTCACGTGTTTGAGCAAGCCGACTTCAAAGTGCATGGCAAAGGTATGATGGCGCTTGTACGCCTGAGTACTCGGGGGCACCCCCGCCTTGGGCTTGTCGTCAGCAAGAAAAATGTCAAACGCGCCGTTGATCGCAACCGCTTCAAGCGCCTCGTTCGAGAATCTGTTCGCCTCCGACAAGATCACCTACCCTCTGTGGATATCGTGGTTCTTGCTCGGCGCGGCGTTCAGGATATCGATAACGACACCTTGCATCGCCAGTTACATGGCATGTGGAAGCGACTTCAGCGTGACGCACAGGCGGTGACCGCAGCACCAACGCCTAAGCGTGACACGTGACCTTTGGCGCACACCTCGCCGCTCGACCTCGGCCTGCCGCTTGGCAGGCTTTCGTGTGTCATGAGTCGAGTAAATAACACTGCGCCATTAGCATGTTCACCACCCAGCGGGCAGAACCCTCATGGACGTAAAACGACTTTTATTACTGATTCCACTAGCCGTACTAGCTTACCTGTTAGTCGTCCAGTGGAATCAGGATTACGGGCAGCCGAACTATGATTCAGTGCCTGAAACGACTCAACGCAGCAATTCGGCGGCTCCCGGCAATGTTGAAAATGCTGAGGATGGCTTAGCCGTTCCAAGCACCTCATCGCAGCAAAGCACGCTTAGCGAAGGGATTCCTGACACGGCTGAAAGCGAGACATCAAGTCGCGATTTTATTGCCGTGACCACCGATGTCCTCGATGTACGCATTGATCCACACGGCGGCGATATCGTGTATGCCGCGTTACCGCAGCATAAGCTATCGCTTAATTCAGAGCGTAACTATGTACTGCTGTCAGATAACGACAGCCGCAGCTATGTGGCACGTTCTGGCCTGCAACTAGACGGCCAAGCAAGCCGCATTGCCTTCACGCCTGAAAATTCCGAGTATCGTTTAGGCGATAGTGATGAGGCGTTAAGCGTTGATCTAACCGCTGAGGTCAATGGCGTTGAGGTTGTTAAACGCTTCACCTTTGAGCGCGGCAACTATGCTGTCGATGTCAATTACTACCTGGCCAACAACACTGACACCCCGGTTAGTGCGCGCTTTATCGGCCAGTTAGCCCGCGATAACAGCCCAGACCCCTCAAGCGGTGTCTCCATGGGCATGAGCTCCTACTTGGGGGCTGCTTACTCAACGCCAGATGCGCGCTACGAGAAAATCGACTTTGACGATATTCAAAGCCGCAGCTTTGAAAACCGCGAAGCGCAAGGCGGCTGGATTGCGATTATTCAGCACTACTTTGTATCGGCATGGGCACCTCAGCAGAATCAGCAAAACCTTTACTACGTTACGACTGATTCCAGTAACCGTAACGTCGTGGCCTTCGCAGGCCCCACCAGCAGCGTTGCTGCAGAAAGCGAAGCCACACTAGGTGCCACGCTGTACATGGGCCCAAAAGTTCAAGACTACCTTGAGCAAGTGGCGCCCAACCTCAAGCTAACCGTGGATTACGGCTGGCTGTGGTTTATTGCCAACCCGCTGTTCTGGCTGTTGGATAAAATCCACGACATCGTAGGCAACTGGGGCTGGTCGATTGTTCTGCTGACCGTATTGGTGAAGCTGGTACTGTTCCCGCTTTCCGCCAAGGCTTACAAATCCATGGCGCGTATGCGCAAACTTGGCCCGGAAATGCAGCGTCTTAAAGAGATGTATGGCGATGACCGCCAGAAAATGTCTCAAGAGATGATGAAGTTTTACCAGAAAGAAAAGATCAATCCGCTGGGCGGCTGTTTGCCGATTCTAGTTCAGATGCCGGTGTTCATTGCTCTGTACTGGATGCTGCTGGAATCCGTTGAACTGCGTCACGCGCCGTTTATGTTCTGGATTCAGGATCTATCGGTCAAAGACCCCTACTTTATCCTGCCAATCCTGATGGGTATTTCGATGTTTGTTCAGCAAATGCTGAACCCGACACCGCCAGACCCCATGCAGGCGAAGATCATGAAGATGCTGCCCATTATCTTCACTTTCTTCTTCCTGTGGTTCCCGGCAGGTCTGGTCATTTACTGGGTAGTCAACAACATTATCTCGGTGGCGCAGCAGTACTTTATAACGCGCAGCATTGAGAACGACCCCAGCGTCGGTAAAGGGATGCGAACGAAATAACCTTTCCCTCTGCTACCACCAGACCCCCGCCTTTGCGGGGGTCTGGCGTTTTAGCCACAACGTGACCATCATGAGCGTCACCCGCGATACACTTTCCCCTTTTAACTTTCCCCTTTTAGCCACTAGGAAGCGTCATGGCCGATCGACTCTATACCCAAGACACTATTGCCGCCCTGGCAACCCCACCCGGCCGTGGCGGCGTGGGTATTATTCGTGTGTCTGGCCCTGCCTGCCGGGCGATCGCCGCTGAAATACTGGGTGACTGCCCTACTCCCCGACACGCCCACTACGGCCCGTTTAACGGCGCTGAAGGCGTTATCGATGAAGGTATTGCCCTGCTCTTCAACGGCCCGCATTCCTTTACCGGTGAAGACGTGCTGGAGCTGCAGGGCCACGGCGGCCCCATCATTATGGATATGCTGCTAGAGCGCTGTGTCGCACTGGGTGCCCGCCTAGCGCGCCCAGGGGAGTTTTCTGAGCGGGCTTTTTTGAACGATAAGCTTGATTTAGCCCAGGCCGAAGCCATTGCTGACTTGATCGATGCCACTTCACGCTCTGCCGCTGAAAACGCCGTGCGCTCGCTACAGGGTGAGTTCTCCAAGCGCGTTTCTGCACTGGTAAAGCGGCTGATTGAACTACGGGTCTATGTCGAAGCGGCTATCGATTTTCCTGAAGAAGAAATCGACTTCCTGGCCGATGGCCATGTGGCGCAACATTTAGACAGCGTTCAACAGGCACTAAGAGACGTGCGCCAGGCAGCAGGCCAAGGCGCACTGCTACGCGAAGGGATGAATGTGGTCATCGCGGGTAGACCTAACGCGGGTAAATCGAGCCTGCTGAATGCGCTTACCGAACAAGAGACGGCGATTGTCACTGATATCGCCGGCACCACCCGGGATGTACTGCGCGAGCATATCCATCTCGACGGAATGCCGCTGCATATTATTGATACCGCAGGCCTTCGTGATACGCCTGATGCGGTTGAGAAAATTGGCGTCGCCCGCGCCTGGGCAGAAATAGAAAAAGCTGACCGCGTGCTGTTGCTAGTCGATGCCTCAGCGACAAGCGCCACCGACCCCATGACCATTTGGCCCGAGTTCGTGGCTCGCCTGCCTGATCAAACGCGCTTAACCCTGGTGCGTAATAAAATCGATACCAGCGCAGAACCGGCGGGCATTGATTTATCCACAGCCACGCCTATCGTTCGGCTCTCAGCGAAAACAGGGGCGGGTGTGGATAACTTAAAGGCGCATCTCAAAGACGTCATGGGCTTTGCAGCCACCACCGAAGGGCGCTTCTCCGCTCGCCGGCGGCACCTGGACGCCCTAGACCGCGCCATGGCCGCACTGGAAACCGGCCGCGCTCAGCTTGATGGCTATGGCGCAGGTGAGTTACTCGCAGAAGACCTACGCGACGCCCAACAGGCGCTGGGGGAAATTACCGGTGAGTTCAGTGCCGATGATCTGCTTGGCGAGATTTTCGGCAGTTTCTGTATCGGGAAGTGAGGTGGAGTCCAAGGACGTCCACTGAAGTCTGCTTATGTGCCTGTAAGCTGCATAAATAAAGGGATTTTTGTCTGCTGAGTGATTCGGTGATACAGTCGAAGCCATCGCTATCCGGGTCCATATTTGGGTCCAAGTTCACCGAATAGCCTGACTATTGACTTTCATGGACCCAAAGGAGGGTCCATGTCTCTCACTGATACCGCACTCAAAGCGCTCAAACCAAAGGATGCTTCTTACATCGTCAGTGACGATCGCGGGCTGTACGTCGAAGTGCTGCCGAGTGGCAGCATCGTCTGGCGTTATCGCTATCGGCTGGACGGAAAGCGAGAGAAGCTAACGCTGGGCAAGTATCCAGCGCTTACCCTGAAGAACGCTCGCTTGAAGCGGGACGAGGCGGCTCACCAAGTGGCGATGGGAAAGTCTCCGGCAAAGAGAAAGCAGCAGGAAAAGGTGGCCGGCGCAGAAGACGCCACCGTGGCCGAGTTCTCCGAACGCTTCTTCAAGGACATCCAGTCACGCGACCGCAAGGATGTGACCATGCCCCGCCGCTACTTGGAAAAAGACATCCTGCCGCACATCGGCAGCAAGCCGGTCCGGGACATTACCGCCGAGGATGTGCGTAGCGTCATCTGGCGCAAGAAGGAACAAGGCTTCGATGCCGCCGCAGGCCAGGTGCGCGGCCTGCTCAAGCGCATGTTTGACTACGCACTGACCTGCGGCCTGATCCTGGCCAACCCGGTCATGGCCCTGCCGATGCGGCACGTCTACCGCGCCGCCGCCCGCGACCGGGCACTGACGCCGGACGAAATCCGGCAGTTCCTACGTGCCATGCAGGCCTCCAACATCCGCCGCCAGTTCAAGATCGCCTTCCAGCTGATCCTGATGACCCTGGTGCGCAAGTCGGAACTGATGCTGGCGCAGTGGAAGGACGTGCATCTGGACGAAGGCGAATGGCACATCCCGGTGGAAAACTCCAAGACCGGCAAGCCGCACATCGTCTACCTGTCCACCCAGGCGCAAACGCTGTTCAAGGAACTCAAGCCGCTCGCCAGCAGCAGCGACTGGGTGTTGCCAGGGCGCGGCACCCTGGCCAAGCCCTTCGCCGGCAATGCACTGAACCAGGCGCTGAAGGTGTCATTACAGGGGCAGGAGATCCCTGCCTTCACCATCCATGACCTGCGGCGCACCGCATCGACGTTGCTGCACGAGCAGGGCTGGGCTTCGGACGTGGTGGAAAAGGCGCTGAACCACACCATCGGCGGCGTGCGCGGCGTCTACAACAGGGCGGAGTACGCAGAGCAGCGGCGGGAGATGTTGCAGGCGTGGTCGGATTACATCGATGGGCTGGCGCCATCGGCCAATTTGGTGGTGTGAGTCCGGCCGGGGCGCTGGTGGCCTTTTCCCTTTTTGGGCAGGGCCGTTGCCCCTTGATTGCCATTCCCTTGTCTCTGCCTTTTCCTTCGTGGCGGGCATTTATGATCGACGATGATTATCAGACACTGATATAATTGTAAATCAACGTGTCATTGGATTCGCGATCATGAAGCGCTGCATTGTGGGTATCCGACAGCCAGACGGTTCGCCACCGCAGGGAAGCGAAACGCCCAGCATTTGGTTTTCGTCTCTGGCATCACTGGCAGCGGTGCTGTCGGACGACAACCGCCGCCTGCTGCGCCTGATCCATGACAAACAACCCAAGTCCCTGACCGAACTGGCCGAACTTAGCGGCCGCAAGGTGCCGAACCTGTCGCGCACCCTGCGGATGATGTCGGATTACGGCCTGGTTTCGCTGCAGCGCAATGTTCGGGATGTTCAGCCAACCGCGCTGGCGACCGAATTTCTGGTCGTGCTGGATTGATGGCTATGAATACGAGAGGGAATGCGATGGCACGGATGTGGATGGTGCGCGGCGAAGGCGGCAGTCTGTATGACGCCTTTCGTGAGCGTGGTGTGGCGGCTATAGGCTGGAATCAATTGGCGGCCCATGCCAAACCCGGTGTCGGGCGCAAGCAGCTAATCGCCCTGTACCAGTCCGCCGAGCCCCAGGCCAAACAAGGGACAGTGATCTCGGGCGCATCCCAGGTCTGGCGCTTCGTCAACGACATCCAGGATGGTGATTGGATCGTCACCTACTCGCCAGCCAATCGCCTGTATTCGATCGGCAAGGTCACGGGACCAACCGAGCACCATCCCGAGTGGGCGGAGCAAGGCATGCCGCTGGCGCGCAAGGTTCAGTGGCAAGCGCAGGAGCTGCCGCGCGACAGCCTGGGCACGAGCACCAAGAACAGTTTGGGTTCCACGCTAACCCTGTTCGAGGTGCCGTCGAGTGCCGCCGTCGAAGTGCTGGCGGCGTTGAAAGGCAAACCCGTTCCGCCAGTGGAAGATGACGCGGAAGAGGCCATCGCCGACCCGCTGGTCGACATCGAATCTCAGGCGCTGGAACGCATCAAGGATCGGGTCAACGAACTGGACTGGGACGACATGCAGCAGCTGGTTGCCGGCATCTTGCGCGCCATGGGCTACAAGACCCAGGTCTCGCCGCCTGGCTCCGACCGTGGGAAGGACATCGTGGCGTCGCCGGACGGTTTCGGCTTCGAACACCCGCGCATCGTCGTGGAGGTCAAGCATCGCAAGGGACAGATGGGAAGCCAGGAGATTCGCAGCTTTCTCGGCGGCCGCCATAAGGATGATCGCGGGCTATACGTCAGCACCGGCGGCTTCACCAAGGATGCGCAGTACGAAGCGGACCGGGCATCCATTCCGCTTGCAATGTGGACATTGGATCATGTGGTGCGCGCCCTGATCGAACACTACGACGCCACCGACGCCGAAACCAAACGCATCGTGCCGCTGAAGCGGCTGTACTGGCCTGCTTGACGCCTGCGGAGACACATACTTTGGAATACTTTCTGACCCCTCACCAAAGTCAGTACTTCGCTTGGCAACTGACCCGCCAGGCAGCCAGTGACAGCGTGGAGTCTCTGGCTAGCGCGCTGGTGGACTCCCAGGTGGATTTGAATCCGCACCAGGTCGAAGCCGCGCTCTTTGCCTGCCGCAACCCGCTATCGCGGGGCGTGATTCTGGCGGACGAGGTGGGGCTGGGCAAAACCATCGAAGCCGGTTTGGTCATTTCCCAGCACTGGGCAGAGCGGCGTCGCAAGATGTTGATCATCGTGCCTGCCAACCTGCGCAAGCAATGGCACCAGGAACTGCAGGACAAGTTCAATCTTCAGGGGCTGATCCTCGAAGCGAAGAACTACAACGCCATGCGCAAGGAAGGTGTCACACAACCCTTTCTGCATGCAGGCGGGCCGATCATCTGTTCCTACCAGTTCGCCAAAGCCAAGGCCGATGACCTCAAGCGCATTCATTGGGATCTGGTGGTCATGGATGAAGCCCACCGTTTGCGCAATGTCTACAAGAACGGCAACGTCATTGCCCGGACGATCCGCGACGCGCTGGAGCACGTCGATGCCAAAGTCCTGCTGACGGCAACACCGCTGCAAAACACCCTGCTGGAGCTTTACGGCCTGGTGAGCATGATCGACGAGCGTGTATTTGGCGATCTCGACAGCTTCCGAACGCAATTTTCTGGGGTCAGAACCGAACAGTCCAACCGGGCACTGCGAGAGCGTTTGACGCCGCTTTGCAAGCGCACGCTGCGCCGGCAAGTTCAGCAATACGTGCCGTATACCGCACGTATCGCCATTGTCGAAGAATTCACACCCAGCCAGGAAGAGCAGCAGCTCTCCGCGTTGGTTGCCGATTACCTGCGCCGCCCGAACCTCAAGGCGCTGCCTGAAGGCCAGCGTCAACTGATCTCGTTGGTACTGTGGAAGTTACTGGCCTCGTCCAGCCACGCCATTGCCGGGGCGCTGGAGACCATGGCCAATCGTCTTCAAGGACAACTGGATGAGTTGCCTGATGTCCCTGACCTGACAGAGTCGCTGGATGACGACTACGAAGGACTGGATGAAACCGCCGACGAGTGGAATGGCGCAACCGCCAATGATGCCGACGCCGGCGCCAACGAACGAGCAGCCATTGCCGACGAAGCGGCCGAACTCCGACGCTTCAAGGAATTGGCTACGGGCATTCGACAGAATGCCAAAGGGCAGGCGCTGCTGACAGCGCTGGAGAAGGCTTTTGCCGAGCTGGACCGTTTAGGAGCTAGCAAGAAGGCCATCATCTTCACCGAGTCCAAGCGCACCCAGAGTTACCTGCTTTCCCTGTTGGCTGAAACGCCCTACGGCGACGGCATTGTGCTGTTCAATGGCACCAACAGCGATACCAGAGCGCAAGCCATCTACAAAGACTGGCTGCAACGACATGAAGGCAGCGATCGCATTACTGGCTCCAAAACCGCTGACACCCGCGCCGCGCTGGTTGAGCACTTCAAGGAGCGCGGCAACATCATGATCGCGACGGAGGCAGGCGCGGAAGGCATCAACCTCCAGTTCTGCTCTCTGGTGATCAATTACGACCTGCCGTGGAATCCCCAGCGGATCGAGCAACGCATCGGTCGCTGCCACCGTTACGGGCAAAAGCACGATGTGGTGGTGGTCAACTTCGTGGACCGCAGCAACGAGGCGGATGCGCGCGTCTATCAGCTGCTATCGCAGAAGTTCAAGCTGTTCGAAGGCGTGTTCGGCGCCAGTGACGAAGTGCTGGGAGCCATCGGCTCTGGTGTGGATTTTGAGCGACGGATCGCCGCTATTTACCAAAATTGCCGCGAACCCGAAGAAATCCGTAGCCGCTTCGAAGACCTCCAGCGAGAACTTGCCAGTGAGATCGACGAAACCATGCTCAGAACACGGCAGCTTCTGCTGGAGAATTTCGACGAGGAAGTGCAGGAAAAACTGCGCATCCGAAGCCAGGACAGCCAGGCGGTGCTGAACAAGTACGAGCGCTTGCTGATGGACTTGAGCCGCACGGAGCTGCGGGAGCATGCCCGCTTTGATACTGCCGAAGAGATCAATGGCTTTGTACTGCACAGCCTGCCCGATGGGCTGGGTCACGCCACTGGCAGCCGCGAACAGGCAGTGATGGCGGGGCGCTATGAACTGCCCAGACGCAGCGGCGATGCACATCTTTACCGTATGGGCCATCCCTTGGCGGAATGGGCCATTGAGCGCGCCAAGGCGCGAGATCTACAAGCCTCTGCACGATTGGCGTTTGACTACGCCGCCTACGGCAAAAGGCTCGTCAGCCTTGAAAAATGGCGCGGCCAGAGCGGCTGGCTGAGCGTGACCCTGCTAACCGTCGAAACCCTGAACGATCAAGAGCAGCACCTGGTTGTTTCCGCCTGCACCAAGACAGGGGAAGCGCTGCCAGAAGACGATCCAGAAAAATTGCTGCGCCTGCCTGCGCAAGTAGAAGGCGATGCGCACTTGGAAGCATGTGCCGAACTCGTCGCCAACGTCGAAAGCCGGAAAAGCGTACTACTGCGTGAGATCAATCAGCGCAACCTGGGCTACTTCGAGCAGGAGGTGCAGAAGCTCGATGCTTGGGCCGACGACCTGAAGCTCGGGCTGGAGCAGGAAATCAAGGCCATCGACGGCGAGATCAAGGAGGTGCGCCGCACCGCCGCCGCATCGCCCACATTGGAAGAAAAGCTGGCACATCAGAAACACCAGCGAGAATTAGAAGCCCGGCGCAGCAAACTACGCAGGGAACTGTTCGCCAGACAGGATGACATCGAAATGCAGCGCAATACGCTGATCGAACAGCTTGAAGAGCAACTGGAACAGCGGGTTCAGGAACAGGTGCTGTTCAACGTGGAGTGGGTGCTGCAATGATGAAAGATATCTCTTCTCTTCCCGATTACGCCGCATTAAAAAAACTCGCGTCTGCACTTTGGCAGCAGGACAACTCTTACCATGGCGCAGCCATCATGGTAGGCGCAGGCTTTAGCAGAAGCGCAGCCTCGACAGGCGATGCGAGTAAAAAACTGCCGCTCTGGAATCATTTTTCCAAAAAACTTGCCGATGAATTGGGTTCAGGCAGCACCGACCCTCTACGCCTGGCAGAAGAATATTGCGCTTATTTTGGTAAGCAAGCTCTGCATGATTTGATAAAGCAAGAAATCAACGATGCCGCGTGGGCACCTGGCGAGCTGCATAAATCCTTACTGGGATTGCCATGGTCAGAAATTCTGACTACCAACTGGGATACGTTGCTGGAGCGTGCATCATCCGAGGTGCACCGACCGATTTACAGTGTGGTTTCAAAGCAAGAGGATCTTTCCAGTGCAAGATCGCCAAGAATCGTCAAGTTACACGGAACGATAGACGTAACCAAAGACCTGGTTTTCACCCAAGAGGACTACCGAAAATATCCACAACAGTACGCGGCGTTTGTCAATTTCTCGCGTCAGGTTTTCATCGAAAACGAACTATGCTTGTTAGGCTTCTCCGGTGATGATCCTAACTTTCTCCAATGGGCTGGGTGGGTCCGAGATCATCTGACCACACATTCAAGACGTATTTACCTCGTTGGAGCCCTGGGGCTGAACTCCGCAAAAAGAAAATATCTGGAATCCGTTAATGTCGCGCCCATCGACCTAGATGACCTGGTTACAGATTACGATGAGCGCGATGTTCGGCATCTGGAAGCGACAAAAATATTCGTCCAAGCTTTACAAGATCTTAAGCCTAGACAGATTTGGGAGTGGGCTCCAACGCAACTGCATCGTACAACAACCACTGGTGCAGAAAGCACCAAGACTCATCAAGATGTCAGCTATGCGGCTAAGTTGCTGGAGGAGAAGCTACCGTCTTTAGAGAAGGATCGGTTGTCTTACCCTGACTGGTTGGTTTGTCCCTATGGACAGCGATTTCAGTTGCAAGGCCACATAACCGATCCCTGGCCAAACCCCAAGAATTTGCCTGCAATGGCAGAGACATCTAAAGCCAAGCTATTGTACGAGATCACTTGGCATCACCAAGTAACCTTTGAAGCCATGCCATCTTGGCTGGCGAACGAGTTGCTTACTGTATGCGATCCTGACAAGCCCTGCGCACTATCCAAAAAACAGCAGTTAGAAATTGCGGTTTTTCTGCTGAAAAATACACGTTGGATGGATAATTCTGAATCCAAAAATATTTCTCAGACGACAAGTTCGATATTGGAGAACGGCACAAGATACTGGCCCGAAAGTAGTGACGAACTTGCCTACCATCGCGCTATCGTGGCGCGTGACCAGTTCGACTATGCCACCTTAGAGCAACATGTTGAAAAAATCACCAGTAGCAATCCAGTCTGGAAATTAAGAAAAGCTTCTCTGCTTGCCGAGCTTGGGCAATTTGATAAGGGTGAGGCGCTGGTAGCAGAAGCATACAAAGAGCTTCTAACCCAGTATCGAAATGATCGCAACTCAATCCATATAATTTCACGCTTGGCCTGGGCGCATTGGTTAATGCGCGGCGTTGATTTTTCATCATTTGACAAAAAATTCAGGGCCTTCCCGTCCAGCTATCGAGACTCCAAGTGTGACCCATGGGATCACATTGAGCATATTAGAGAGCGAATTTCTAAAGAGCTGGATAAACAGCAGAAAAAAAATGCAATCGAGCCACTATTCGAGCCAGGGCGTTTTCGAGATAACGCTAATAGTGTAAGTTTCAGTAATGAATTGCATCCCTTGCTTTTGTTGGAAGGCATCTCTGGCATCGTGGGGATGCCCCTACGCTGGAACGGTGTCAGCTTCCTCGTTGAGCAAGCCGCTAGGCTCGCAGAGCTTGATGGGGTTGATAACATTAACCGCTTTGCATTGGCTATTCGTTCGGCGAATAGCGACACATCAGAAGTTTTGAAAAAAGTTTTCTCGAGAGTTCACATCGCATGTCTTCCAGAAAGTGATGTGACCTTCTTGCTAAACCAGTGCATGCTAGCAATCAACTATTGGCTGAAAAAGCGGGAGGATAAGTCTTCTTATGCTAGCCGCGTCGCTATTGATCGCCTGCGGATTTTTATCGAGGTATTAGCCCGTGCATCAGTAAGAGCCACGGCCGAACAGGCAAAGCAAATATTTCGCTTGGCTGTATCTCTTGGAAAGAAACCTGAATTTCATCATATTTGGCTTTTTGATGCTGTCAAACACCTGTCCAAATTCTCTCTCAAGAGCATTCCCGAGTCACATCAGCATGATGTTTTACTCGATGCCTTGTCATTCCCTCTTCAGTCTGAAATAAACATTAGGGACCACAAGGCGTGGGCCAATCCAGTGGTGAAACACCCTGGAAAAAGACCGCAAGGCTCGGCTCTTGATCGTCGTATAGATGAAATAATAGACCATATTGCACCATGTTCACCTCAAAGTGCCCCTGCTCTCCTGCGACTTCTTCCGTTGATCGAAAAAGGTTTTTTGACAGGCGAAGAGCTAAATAAAATTGCACAAAAAGTATGGGGAAGTGAAACCGATCTGAACAATCTCCCTGAAACGGGTTTGCTCAAGTATGTGCTACTTGAAATTCCTTCGCCAGCCCCTACTGCTGTTAAGGCTCTTGTCAGGCGCTATCTATTTGAGGCAAAAAGTCCAAACCTGCTTAATCTGGAGGTGTTGACAGATATTGCCAATGCTGCCCAAGCCGAAAACATAAAGGAAGTTCCGTCTGTAGATCAGGCGGTCGATTACTTCGAGCAACTGATTGTTTGGAGGCCAAATAAAGACAGCAGCGACATGCTCGGATTTTCGCACAATGAAGAGCATCAAACAGCTAAATTGGTCGGCGAAGTACTGGCTCGTTCTGTTGTTCCTGCATTACCTTCAGGGATGCTGATTGAAGAAAACTTTAAAAAATTGTGTACTTTTTATTCCGAGGTCGATGCACCAGAGACACTGATCGCATTTCCACATTTCTCTGTTGCAGACGAGATTTTTATTGAGCCGGTAGAGAGATTGATCAGACAAGGGCTTCAATCAGACGATGCAAACAAATTAGCATATGCATCATACGCACTGTTGATTTGGAGAAATCAGAAAGAATCACCTGCCATTGACAGGTTGATCTTGAGACTGATTTATCTCATAGGGTCAAGTCGAATGACAGGTTTGTCGGCGCTGCTTTGGACTGCCAATCAGATGTACTGCAAAAAATATCTGTCCGATGAGAGTACCGAGTCGTTGGTGGAGATTCTACCTGTCATCTTTGACAATGCTGGTTATAGGAATATTTCTCCGTTCGGACGAGAGTCCGTTAGTGTTTCATTTGTGCGTGCCGCGTGCGTCAGGCTAGCAAGGGATATCGTTGGCAATGGTGAACATCAAAATGGTGAACTACTTCGGATCCTGAAGGAAGCTAAGCAGGATGCTCTTCCCGAAGTCAGATTCGCAGAAATGACAAATGTATAGGTTTTTTATGGGCAAGCAAAAACTCGAACTCACCTGGATTGGGAAGGAGATGCGGCCCAAGCTGGAGCCGCGCATTCTGCTGGAAGATGCAGAAAAGTCTTATCACGCCAAGCAGCGTGTTTCGGATAGCGACATTTTCGACAACCGGCTGATTTTCGGAGACAACTTGTTGGCGCTGAAGGCGCTGGAGCAAGAGTTTTCGGGCAAGGTGAAGTGCATCTACATTGACCCGCCGTTCAATACCCAACAAGCGTTTGAGCACTATGATGATGGCTACGAGCACTCTATCTGGCTCGGCTTGATTCGAGATCGTGCGGAAGCTCTGCGTCGCTTGATGTCCGATGATGGCACACTGTTCGTTCACATCGACGACAATGAGCTCGGCTATCTGATTGTCTTGCTTGACGAAGTTTTCGGACGAGCCAACCGAGTCTCAGTTGTTTCGTTCAAACAGGGATCAGCGACCGGACATAAGTCGATCAATCCTGGTGTTGTAAGCACAACAAATTTCATCCTTATTTACGCGAAGAATAAATCTGTGTGGACTCCCAATCGGGTTTTTACAGCTCGCGCCCAGCGAGACAAGCGATATGGGCAGTTCATTGAAAATTTCACTGAGCCGTATGCGACATGGCGCTTTACGACACTCACAAAAGCTTTTGCGCAAAGCCTTGGTATTTCTGAAAAAGGTATCAAGAAGTCTCTCGGTGACGAGTACGAAGACCTGCTCTCTAATTTCGTGATGAAGCACGCTCAGCAAGTAGTTCGTCTTGCTCGTCCTGATTACAACGCTGTAAGCAGTGAAGCGCGCGGAATGATAGACCAGTCAAAAGCAGCGCCCCACGAAGTGCTTCTGCTTGAACGTGATACGCATTCAAACATGTACTTCACGAATGGCGAGCGTATTCTCTTCTATTCGGACAAGCTAAAGCTGATCGATGGCCAATATGTCGCAGGAGAACCGCTCACCAGCCTTTGGGATGACATCCTGTCCAATAACCTTCACAACGAAGGCGGTGTTGAATTCCCGAAAGGAAAGAAGCCTGAAGCATTGATCAAGCGGTGCTTTGACCTGGCTACCAAACCAGGGGATATAGTTCTCGATTCGTTCGCCGGTTCCGGCACTACCGGAGCAGTCGCTCACAAGATGGGGCGCCGCTGGATCATGGTCGAACTGGGCGAGCATTGCCATACCCACATTATTCCACGTTTGAAAAAGGTCGTCGACGGTGAAGATCCAGGCGGCATCACCAAGGCGGTGGATTGGCAAGGTGGCGGTGGCTTCCGCTACTACCATCTCGCCCCCAGCCTGATCGTCGAGGATCGTTGGGGCAATCCGGTCATCAACCCGGAATACAACGCCACGCAACTGGCCGAAGCCCTGTGCAAACTGGAAGGTTTCATCTATGCACCGTCAGAAAACCGCTGGTGGCAGCAGGGGCATTCCAGTGAACGGGACTTCCTCTACGTCACCACACAAAACCTGTCTGCCGCCCAGTTGCAGGCCTTGTCGGACGAAGTGGGCACGGAGCAAAGCCTGCTGGTGTGCTGCTCGGCCTTCCACGGTATCAGCGCGGCAGCGGCCGCTGCGCGTTGGCCGAACCTGACACTGAAGAAGATTCCGAAGATGGTGCTGGCTCGCTGCGAATGGGGCCATGACGACTACAGCCTAAACGTGGCGAACCTGCCGCTGGCCGAACCGTCTCCGCCAGCGCCTACTGCGAAGACGGCCAAGTCCGGCAGAAAGCCCAGCGATAGCCGAATGACGGACATGTTTAGCGACGGGGAGGACGCCTGATGACGAAGAAGAAGTCAGCCTCTCTAGTTCGCTCCTCCACAGCGGAATATCTGACCTTTGTCGCGGCCAGCGGCCAGGGCGGTGTCGATGCGGTGTATGCCGATGAAAACGTCTGGGTCAGCCAGAAGATGATGGCGCAGCTCTACGATGTGGAAACACCCACCATCAATTACCACCTGAAAAAAGTGTTTGACGACAGTGAGTTGCAGGAAGAAGCAGTTATTAGAAATTTTCGAATAACTGCCGCCGATGGCAAGCGCTACGACACCAAACACTATAACCTGGCCGCCATCATCGCTGTGGGCTACAAGGTCAATTCCGAGCGTGCGGTGCAGTTCCGCAAGTGGGCCACCGGCATCGTCGAGGAATTTGCCATCAAGGGCTACACGATGGACGACGAGCGCCTGAAAAGCGGTGGCTCTGTCCTGACGGAGCAGTATTTCGAAGAACAGCTTCAGCGCGTGCGCGAGGTACGCCTGTCCGAGCGCAAGTTCTACCAGAAGATTACCGATATCTATGCCACCGCCATTGACTACGACGTGACGGCGCTGGCCACCAAGCGCTTTTTCGCCACCGTGCAGAACAAGCTGCATTGGGCGATTCATGGGCAGACGGCAGCGGAAGTCGTCTACACCCGGGCCGATGCCGACAAGGCCAACATGGGGCTGACCACCTGGAAAGATGCGCCCCAAGGAAAGATCCAGAAGTTCGATGTGGTGCTCGCCAAGAATTACCTGAGCGAACACGAAATGGCGCAACTTACCCGGCTGGTCTCCGCCTATCTGGACGTGGCCGAGGACATGGCGTTGCGAAAGATCCCCATGACCATGCAGGACTGGGAAACGCGCTTGAATCGCTTTCTGGAGGCGACAGATCGCGAAGTTCTGCAAGACGCGGGGAAAGTGACGGCGGAAATCGCCAAGGCACACGCCGAAAGCGAATTCGAGAAATACCGCATCGTGCAGGACAGGCTGTTCGAGAGCGATTTCGACCGGATGTTGAAGCAGCTTGAGGTTGATCACCCCAGCCAGGGCAGCGACCAGAACAAGAATGAGGGGAAAGCATGAGTTCGCGTGTTCAGAATCACGTCGCTGGCCGTTTGTCGCTGCGGCCGCCGCAAGCCGAATCCCTGGCACGGCTGGTACGCGCGCTGGAAGCCGCGCCGGAAATGCTGGGCAAGGATAGGGACGTTACCTCGATTCTGGCGACCCTGACAGCCGAATTTCCGACGCTGGAGGACTTCGAGCGGGACTTCCCTTCGCTGTGCTTCGCCTTGGCCACCGGGGTCGGCAAAACGCGCTTGATGGGGGCTTTTGTCGCCTACCTGCATCTGGCACACGGCATCAATAATTTCTTCGTGCTGGCCCCGAACCTCACCATCTACAACAAGCTGATTGCCGATTTCACGCCGAACACGCCCAAGTACGTGTTCAAAGGCATCGGGGAGTTCGCCATCAACGCGCCGAGGGTCATCACGGGCGACAACTACGACCAGCAAAACGTCGCGGGAGGCGAGTTGTTCGGCGAGGTGCGGATCAACATCTTCAATATCTCCAAGATCAATTCCGAGGTGCGCGGCGGCAAGGAGCCACGCATCAAGCGCATGCGGGAGGTGCTGGGTGAAAGCTACTTCAACCACCTGGCCAATCTGCCGGACCTGGTGTTGTTGATGGACGAATCGCACCGCTATCGTGCCCAGGCCGGTATGCGGGCAATCAACGAGCTGAATCCGTTGTTCGGGCTGGAAGTGACGGCCACGCCATTCGTGGAATCCGCCAAGGCGCCCGTCCCTTTCAAGAATGTGGTGATGGACTATCCCTTGGCACGCGCCATGGAAGATGGCTTCGTTAAGGAGCCGGCCGTCGTCACCCAGCGCAACTTCAAGGCCAGCAACCACGCTGCGGAAGACATCGAGAAGATCAAGCTGGAGGATGGCGTTCGCCTGCACGAAGCCACCAAGGTCGAGCTATTGACCTATGCCCGGGAGAACGGCGTCAAGGTTGTCAAACCCTTCATTCTGGTGATCGCGCGCGATACGACGCATGCCGGGCAGTTGAAGGCGCAGATTGAAGAGCAGTTGTTCGGTGGTCGTTATCTTGGCAAGGTCATCCAGGTGGACTCCAGCCGCACCGGTGCCGAGGAAGAAAAGATGATCGAGGCGCTGTTGAATGTGGAGAACCCGGAGGAACCCACCGAGATCGTCATCCACGTCAACATGCTCAAGGAAGGCTGGGACGTCACCAATCTCTACACCATCGTGCCGCTGCGTGCCGCCAATGCACGCACGTTGATTGAGCAATCCATCGGGCGTGGCCTGCGCTTGCCCTATGGCAAACGCACAGGCGTGGCGGCGGTGGATCGCCTCAACATCGTGGCGCACGACAAGTTCCAGGAGATCATCGACGAGGCCAACCGTGGCGATTCGCCGATCCGTCTCAAGCAGGTGATCCTGGAAGCCCCCAGCAGCGAGGACAAAAAGGTCAGCGTTCAAGTGCTGCCCAATCTGCTGACCCGCCTGGGACTGCACGACGAGCACGCGCCACATGTCCCGCCGGCGTTGGACACGGTAGATGCCGGTACCGAGGTCGGTGGCGAACAAGTCAAGGCACAAACTCAGCCAGTCTTTACGACCGAAGCAGAATTCAAGGCGGCCCATGTCGTGCGGGAAGTCCTCGCCACCTATGAGGTGAAGCGCGATTTGGCGCCGACCAGCGCGGCCTTGCTGAAGCCGGAAATCCAGCAAGAGATTCGGGCAGAAGTGGAAAAACGCCTGAAGCCCCAACAGGGGCAATTGCTGCAAGGAACCGACGACCAGGCGCCAGCGCTGGATCTGTCCGCCGTCGTGGCCAAGACCACTGAAATTCTGGTGCAGCAGACCATCGACATCCCGCGTATCGCCGTTGTGCCTACCGGTGAAGTCACCACAGGCTTTCATCCGTTCCGCCTGGGGGCCTTGCCCAACTTCCAGCCAGGGCAGCGCGAGATCGTCGGCCAGACATTGCGCACCAGCGAACAATTCACCCTGAACCGTGAAAGTGGCCTGCGGGAAAACCGCTTTGAAGATTACATCGTCAAGAAGTTGATCGACTTCGACGACATCGACTACTTCACCCAGGCCGACTTGCTCTACGACCTCGCCGGACAAGCCGTCGAGCATTACCAGCAGCAGAACTATTCGGACAGTGAACTGCACGAGATTTTCGATACCTACGGCAAGGAGCTCGCCCGCCTGATTCGCGCCCAGATGATGGAGCATTTCTGGGAAAAAGCCGCAGGCTATGAGGTGCAGGTCAGCAGAGGCTTCACCGAGCTGAAGTCATGCAACTACACTGCTACGGAGGGGCAGACTGCCCATAACCTGCGGGAGACCGTCACGGAAACCAGCCGCATCAAGCAGATGCTATTCGGTGGGTTCACCCGTTGCCTATACCCCCTGCAGAAGTTCGACTCGGACACCGAACGGCGTTTTGCCTTGCTGCTGGAACGTGACGCCCTCAAATGGTTCAAGCCCGCCAAGGGCCAGTTCCAGATCTACTACAAGCTGGGCAGCGAACAGCCGGAATACATCCCCGACTTCGTGGCCGAGCTGGATGGAATGATCCTGATGGTCGAAACCAAAGCGCGCGTCGATCTGGCTTCCGCTGAAGTCCAGACCAAGAGCGCTGCCGCCTCTCGGTGGTGTCGGCACGCCAGTGAACATGCGGCTGAAGTCGGCGGCAAGCCCTGGCGCTACCTCGTGGTTCCCCATGATGAAGTCACTGAAGACAAACGCCTGTCCGACTATCTTCGGTATGAGGTCAAGGACACTACGGAAGGAGGCAGCCCAGCCTGAACTCAAGCGTCGGACGTCATCGCCCCAGGTAGATTGCGGTGATCGACGTCCGTTCGTGCCCAAGTTCCCGGCTGATCCTTTGTCGTGCTTGCAGGTCTTGCAACTGCTGATTGGCGGACAGCATTTCCTGCTTTGGCCCGCCAGCAGCCGGCGCTCGCCATCCCGTCAATACCTCATACCGCATCTGCGCATACCGATGCCGCAGCCCGTGCATGTTGCTCAACCCCGCCGCCTTGCACTGTCCGTCATAGACATGCCGCTGCTGGATGTAGATCTTGTGCGATGGGATCAGTGATCCCAGGCCTGCCAAGCGATGGGCCTCATCCAGTACCGCACGTTGTTCCGGCATCGTGATAATCACCGTCCGATCGCGCCCGCCTTTGGCCCATGATCCCTTGATGGCGATATGGTCGCCACGGTCAGCATAGCGGGGCTGGAACTTGATGGACTCTTCCCGCCGCAAACCGAAAACGGCTTGCAAACGCAGGCTCATGCGGACATGAGAGTCGGTGATCCTGTCCAACCCGTCACCCAGTTCCTTGGCCTTGCTTTCATTGGTTACATAGCGTCGTTCGGGAATGCCCAACTTGGTGTTGTCTGCCGGCAGGATGCCTGCCTTGCCAACCTTCTCGGCCCACCAGCGCAAATGCGCCATACGGTTCTTCAGCGTGCCGGCAGACAGGCCTTCGGTTTGCCAGCGTTGCAGCAGGGCTTCGACATGCTTGCCCTTCAGCGAGGTGGCACGCATCTGCCGAAAGCCCACCTCACGCAGCTGGCGAGCGGCCAGGCTCAGCGAGCGCTGCCGGTCAGCCTGAGTCGCGTGGCTGCCGTCGCGGTTGCGCAGGCAGAGTTGTCGCAGGGTGTAGGTCAGATCGTCCATCGGAGCGTCCCTCCACCGGTTGTCGGTTATTGGAGCTGAGATACAGCGGTCAGTGTTTGTGCCAACTCGCCAAGGCGAGATCCCCGAAGGGCAAGGGCCAGGCGCTCAGTTCACCTGTGGCCTCGAATGAGGCTTCCGCCATGCTTCCTGTGGGAAGATCAAGCGGAGGATTGCAAAAGACGACAACGCGATGTGCTGGGATGAATACCTCCTGTGGAGTGGTGGAAAAGAAGTCAGCACGCTGTGCCAGGTCGGAAACCTGCAGCGAATGTTCTGGATGGAAGAACGCCTGAGGACGTGTGTGGCAGCAAAGATGGCTGGATGAACCAAGCCGGGGATGAGGAAGGCTCTGCCCATGGGTAGGGCGGCACATCGAACGAGCCGGAATGTGCCTGGGAAGGTTCCATCCGGTGAACCGGATCAGCGCTTGCAGGAATCCGCGCTATCGGGGCAACCGTATGGGGACGGCATGGAAAGCATGGCGATGCTCCATGCGGCGCTTGCTGCCCCACGCCAGGGTTCCGGTGTTCATACCCACCGGCAGGTCATTGCAAGGCTAGTATGCGGGGGCATCATCACGTGTGCTGCATTCAATAGGAAGCTTCGCCAACCCGCATTGTTGCTGCGGTTCGCCGGGCCGTCACTGCGGCGGGCAGTGACGGCCCGCAGTTCTTACGTTGCGCCGGCGGGTTCGCGTCCGCTTGCAGCAGGCAGATCGCCAGGTTGAACCAGATGCCCGTTGCCAGTCAGGTTCTCGATGATGTACCCGATGGGCTGGGGCGGCAGCTTCAGCATGCGCCGGATCTGTTCCAGATGCCGCTGTGCGACCTCGCGCGACGCGGGTTTTGCTGCCTGGTTGCTGGGCGATGGGGAAGGCGCAGACGGAGATGCATCAGAAAGGCTGCTGCTGACGACCGGTTCGTGCATCTGCTGCGGCACAGGCTTGCGCGCTGCCCAGAGCTTGAACATGCCGTCCACTGCCTTCTTGATCAGTCCATAGAGGTAGGCGATGGCGTTGTGCACGCCACCGGATTCGCAGCGTGCATCCCATTCGGCCAGTACGGCCCGACGCTGTTCCAGGGGCAGGCCCCGAAGGCGTGCCATGAGGTTCCGTTGTTGATCCTGCGGCAATTGCCGGAAGCGCCTCGGCACATCTGGTCCAGACATTTGCACTTCGGACCGTGGCCGGTACGTATGTACTTCTTTCAATACTTCTTTTTCTACAGTACGTACTGCTGCCGCAGATGCCGGAACGGGCTTCGGAATGTGGTCGTCGGTCTCGGATTCAATGGAGCTGCCGGGTCCGCCCGGATCGTGGTCATCGCCACGGTTGCACAAGCACCTGATCCGCTCCCGCATGGCGGCAGGCAATTTGTTCAGCCGATCCGGATGACGCATGGCCTCATCGAGGATGGACTGCGCCAACTGGCGGATCGTCGCGCTGGCATGGCCGAGCGCCCGTTCCAGCAGGGGCAGGTAGTCCTCGTCCTCCATGCAGGCGTCGTCGAACGCGAGGGGCTGATTCCGCACCGCGTAGCGGCTGGCCATCGAGAAGCCGGTCATCGGGTTGCGGCGGTACTCGACCAGCGCAATCCATGTGGACAGCCGCAGGCACAGCACGGCCCTGGACACGGTTTCAAGGGCAGCCCGCTTGCTGCCCGGTGCGCTGGGCAGGTACCCGCGCAGCGCGTCGTAGCTGAGGACCACGGTGCCGTCGCTGCTGGCCAGCGAACGGAAAGTCAGCCAGGCGTTGCGCTCCAGCGGCGTTAGCCGCTCATCGAGCAACAGGGCTTTCGGGGTGATGATGTCCGAGGTTTGGTGTGACATGGTGAGGCTCCTATCGGTATCGGCCAACTGGCCAAAGGAGCCTTCATCTCACCCCGGCATCACCGCTGCCGCAGCCATCAATCCGAACTGCGTGCCTCCCGTTTTTTCGGGCTGAAGCAGGGCGCAACATCCTTGGTGTTCCGGGTCAGGAGGTGGGAAAATGAGGCTCCGCTACAGCCATTGGACGTTGCTGAACGCCGGTGGCCATGTTCGCCGTCCTTGATCAGACCGCTTGCTGGCGTGCTGTACCGGCGACGAGAGTGCGGGGAGCGTCCAAGATGGGCCATCCGCCGCTACCCAGGGACACACTTGGTACTTGGGTCCAAGAATAGGTCCAAGCACGTTGCGGGACCGCCATGATTGGCTTGAAAATCAATGACATGCGGCAGAAATGCCGCTTCTGTATCGGGAAATAAAACAACCAGCCAGGAGAATTCAGCCAGGAGAGTTCAGCCAGGAGTAGTTCCTGGCTGGGCTCAAAAGCTCCAAAGAGCTATCGCGGGCAACACAATGACTACAGGTTACAGGTAATCCGCTGTGGATTGTATGCGCGCATAGGCAAACTCAAGGGCTGCCTGCCGTTGGTATCCAGCAACTTGTTCAGAAAGACATAACCTCGCCATCTGCCGGAATCAAAACGCGCTGCTCAATTCCCTCTTTTTGCACGAATGCCGCCAGCTCCTCGCGGCTCAGCGTCATATGGTTCACGGAATCCATGTGTACGGCAACAATGTCAGCGTCTGGTAAAGCGCGGTGTACGCGCAGGGTATCTTCTTTGCCCATGATGATCGGGTCGCCCTCAAAACCGGTGAATTCCGCTGCGCCAGCATTCAGCACAACGACATCCGGCTGGTAACGCTCCAGCGACTGCACCACTTCATCACGCCACACGGTATCGCCTACCACGTAGGTGGTTTCCTGCCCCTCTGCTTCGAAAACCACGCCCATTATTTTACCGAGCGCCTCGGCCAGTTCAGGAATGGCATAAAGGGTATCGGAGCCGTGCTGTCCGCCGGTTTTATGGAGGGTCACGCCGCCAAATTCCGCCTGGCCATCCAGGATGCGTACATCCTTGAAGCCTTGTGAACGGATCATCTCAGCGTCCGCCGCGTTCTGCACAAACAGAGGAAGCTCTTTCGGCAACAGCTCCTGGGCGGCGTCGTCCCAGTGGTCCAGGTGGGTGTGGGTCACAATCACTGCATCGGTACCCTTGATCACGTCCTCTGCCGCCATGGGCAAGCCCACCAGAGGGTTTCGCAGCTCACTACGGTAAGTGTCTGGAAAGCCCGGATAAGCGCCCTGGTCCGCCAGCATGGGGTCGATCAGAAAGGTGGTCTCTCCGTAGGTGACCTTTATGGTGGCATTACGGATTTGCTGTATCTGGTGGCTGGATTCCTGGGCGCCAGACTCGGCGAAAACACCGCCAGAAAAAACTGTCGAAGCCAGCACCAGAGCGCCTGCGAAGGTTTTGATCAACATGGTGTTTATCCTCCAATAGGGTGTTCGTTGATGGGATAAAGTGTACGGAGATCTGGCCAACACCAATATTGACCTGAACGACAATCATCGAAAGAATCAGGCCAACCCAGTATTATCGGGTCAAATGAACCTCAGGAGTGACACCGTGGCACTGCCCAGCGTCGGCCTTATCCTTCACCCGCAATTCAGCCCCTTCCACTTCTCCGTGCCCTATATGGTGTTCAGCATTCCCCTGCCCGAAGGCCCGTTATTCGAATTGTTGATTATTACGCCGGACGGAAAGCCCCTGACATCCGAGCGGGCCATGACCGTGCAGCCGGATGGTGGCCTGGAACTGCTGGATACGGTTGATATTGCGGTAGTGCCCGGCTGGCATGACCTGAACGAAGCACCGCCCCCTGAGCTGTCTGAGGCTCTTACCCGCTGCCATGAGCGCGGTGCCCATGTTGTGGGCCTTTGCTACGGCACCTATGCGCTGGCCTATGCGGGATTGCTGGATAACAAACGGGCCTCAACCCACTGGCTGGCAGAGCAGGACTTTCTCAAACGCTTCCCGAAAGTAGCCCTGGATACCAATGCCCTCTATGTAAAGGATGACCGGCTGGTCACTTCTGCTGGCACGGCGGCGGGTCTTGATTGCTGTCTGTTTCTGGTACGCGAGTATTACGGTGCCAAAACCGCCAACACCATCGCCCGTCTGATGGTGGTTCCGCCTCACCGGGAGGGCGGTCAGGCTCAGTTCATTGAGCAGCCAGTCGCGATTTCCACCCAGGATGCCCACATCAACCGGCTGCTGGATTACCTGCGGGAAAACCTGGCCGACACCTATACCATCAATGAACTGGCCGCCCATACCGCCATGAGCCGACGCACCTTCACACGGCATTTTCAAAAAGCTACCGGCATGACTGCGTTGGAGTGGTTGGTGAGTGAGCGGTTACGGCAAGGGCGTGAGCTGCTGGAAACAACATCGCTGTCTGTAGAGGCCATTGCGGAAAGAATTGGCTTCCATACGGCAACGTCATTCAGGCAGCATTTCAAACAACGTCACCAGGTTAGCCCACGAGACTGGCGCAAGACGTTCGGCGATAACGACTGATCATACATTCTGCATCGGGAAGTGAAGCGGTCATTGCAGACGCGCGATGCCCAGAATTTAAATACGGTCACTGGCTTTGTTGTAGACATCACCTCTTTCGCGCCTTCCTACAGCGATAACCGTCACGAGAATCTCGCCATCCTCGACCTGATAGACCAAACGATACCCAACGCTCCTTAGCTTTATTTTGTAACAGTCTGATAGCCCAGAGAGGGCATCAGCAGGTACATGGGGGTCATCGAGTCGTTTGGCGAGCTTCTTCTTGAACTGGTCCCGAATTGCCGGTGCCAGCTTTTTCCATTCCTTCAGAGCTGAGGGCTTGAACGCAAGGCCATATTTAAAGCTCATTCAGGTCAACCCGTATGCTTGGCTCTGAACGTCGCTCTTTCACAATAGCCACCAATTCCTGATCGTCCAGCCTATCGAGCATGGCTTCGTAGATCTCAGCCGGAACACAGTAAAATGCAGGCTTATTACGGTTTAAAACCGCAATAGGGAAGCCTTCACCAGCCTCTACGGCTGCCATAGGGTTCTTTTTGAGTTCTGAGATGCTTGCGGTAACTTCCGAGTAAATGTGATGAGTCATGTGATCACTCCAGAGACCTGTTAACAGGTCATATAATGGTGGTGAATGCGCACGTCTGCAAGCGAAAAGACTGGTTAAAAGGTCTCAAAATGGGCCAGTACTCATACGCTACTCTTCTACCCACCAATCCGCCTGATAGCGGCTTTCAGCACCAAGCAGCGGTGTGATTTCCGCCATCGCTGCCGCCAGGCGTTGATCCAGCCCCCAGGGTGGATTAATCACCAGCATACCGCTACCAAACATGCCGTGAGCCTGCTCTCCGGGTTCACGCAGTAGCAGCTCGCTGCGCCATATTTTGCGCACGCCGCTCTCTTTCAGGCTGCTTAATAGGGTGTGATGATGGCCAGCGGGCAGCAGCGGGTACCACACTAACACCACCCCGTGGCGCGCTTTCTCCAGCGTAAATACCACCGTTTCAGCCACTTCTTGATACTCCGCTTTACGCTCGTAGCTAGGGTCGATAAGCACACATAACCGTGGCGTTATCACCGGCAGCATGGCCGTTAGCCCCGCTAATCCATCACCGAATACACGCTGCGCATGCGGCGACAACCCCTGAGCGTTAAGCTGCTCATGCTCGCCGGGGTGCAGTTCAAACAGCCGCAGGTGGTCCTGCTCACGCAGCGAATGGCTCAGCCACCAAGGGGAGCCTGGGTAATGAGTCAGTGTCTCTGGTATGGGTTGAGCGCTTGTTAGCTCCTCTTTCCAGGCGTTCAAAAGTGGGTCACTCAAAGTGCTGCGTGCCTGCCACAGCGGCCAGATACCTTCTCGGTACTCTTGCAAGCGTTGGGTCTCTGTGGCGCTCAGCGGATAGAGCCCTCTTCCCGCATGAGTATCAACATATGTAATGGCTGATTTTTTACGTAATAAATGATGAATGACCGCGTAAAGCGTCAGATGTTTATGAACATCCGCAAAATTTCCGGCATGGTAAGCATGTTGGTAAGACAGCATGGCGACTCGTTAACAGAAAGAAATGAAAAAGCCCGCTATGGGAGCATAGCGGGCTTTAAGCAGCAATAGCCGCATTAACCGAAGCGTGAAATAGCGTTAACGCTGGCCGTCTCCGGTCGGGGTTAGGGTAATTTCTACCCGGCGGTTTTGGGCGCGCCCCTGCTCGTTGTCGTTACTGGCAACTGGCTGGGTGGCACCATATCCAGAAGTATTAAGACGCATAGAGGAGACACCGTTCTGGGATAAGTAACTACCCACGGCTTGAGCGCGGCGCTCAGACAGGCGCTGGTTGTAGCTCGCATTGCCCGTGCTATCGGTGTGGCCTGCGATGTTAACCCGCGTGTCTTGGTACTGGGTGAGCACATTCGCGACTTGATTAAGCGCGTTACGGGCTTCACTGGTAAGCTCCGCTGAGTCAAAGCCAAAGGTCACACCGCTTGGCATGTTAAGGACAATATCATCCCCACGGCGATCAATCTCAATGCGCGACCCTTGCAGGTTTTCACGCAGCTGCTGTTCTTGGCGGTCCATATAAACACCAATGCCGGCACCGGCAGCAGCACCCACGGCTGCACCAATTAGTGCACGATCACGACGGCTAGTACTGCCATCTCCAGAAAGTGCGCCGGCAGCAGCACCAACAGCAGCACCAATCCCAGAGCCCATGGCGGTGCTTGAGCGTTGCGTTTGGCCACCGTAAGGGTCCGATGTAGCGCAACCTGCTACTAAAATAGCGGCGGCTAACGGTGTCAGTAGTCGAGAAATACGCATCACACACTCCTTGTTTAGCTTAGTTTTTTAGATTAGTTTTATTTAGCTTGGTCTTGATTAAATGAGTATTGGTTGTCTGCAAATTTTTGTATCGAGAAAGCTTCCTTGTGAAAAAGCTTCTGTGTATCGATGATCAATCATCACAAATCAATGCCAGCAACTCGTTCAAGAATAATAGACCTTGGGGCGATGCACGTAGTTTTTCAGGCATTTGCATCAAAAGTCCTTTTTTATCGGCAGTTTGTAACCGCTCTAGTAACATGACGTCACTTTGTCCGGTATTCGCCGACCAGGTATCTAAAGTAACACCCTGAGTAAGCCGCAGAGCGTTCATGGCAAATTCCAGCGGTAACTCATCTGGCGTTAGTAGCTGCTTCCCGGCAATAAAACCACGCAGGTCATTGAAACGCTTTAAATAAGCATCAGGCTGGCGGGTTTTCCAGCGCCGCTCAATACACCACTGCCCGTTCTGATCAATATGACTCAGCTTGCCATGGGCACCGGCACCAATGCCCAGGTAATCCCCAAACTGCCAATAATTGAGGTTATGACGACTTTGATGATGGGCGGTGGCGTAGGCCGAAATTTCGTAGCGCTCAAACCCCGCCTGCTCTAAACGCTGATGCCCTTTATCCTGAATATCCCAAAGTGCTTCTTCCTCCGGCAGTGTCGGCGGGCTGGAGTGAAAAGCGGTATTCGGCTCTAAGGTCAATTGGTACCAAGAAAGGTGTTCCGGCGCTAATGCCAGCGCTTGCTCAATATCGTCCATCGCCAGTTGCGGCGTTTGGCCGGGCAAGCCGTGCATAAGGTCGATATTAATATTGGTAAAGCCCGCCTGGCGCGCTTGTTGTACCGCAGCGACGGCTTCATTGCCGCTATGAATGCGCCCAAGAGCATACAGTTGATCAGGTTGAAAGCTCTGAATACCCAGCGATAAACGATTAATACCGGCGTTACGGTAACCAATGAAACGTTCTTGTTCCGTGGTGCCTGGGTTTGCCTCCAAGGTAATCTCAGCATCGTCGGCAATAGGTAAACGTGCTTTTATTTCACGCAGTAAACGCTGATAAAACACCGGTGAAAGCAGGCTAGGCGTTCCCCCGCCAATAAAAATGGTCTGTATTTCTCGCCCAGCCGCTAGGGCAAGATCGCCGTCCAAATCTTGTAACAACGCCTTAAGGTAAGCTTCTTCGGGTAAATCACGGGGCGTAAAGCCGTGCGAGCCGGGTTCATAAGGGCTAGGTTCATAAGGGCTAGGTTCGTGAGAATTGAAATCACAATAGGGGCACTTACGAACACACCAAGGCGTGTGGATATAAAGCGATAGCGGCGGCAGCGTGTTAGCCATGTGCCACCTTCAGTAATTCCACCAGCCCTTGCAGCGCGCGGCCGCGATGGCTGAGACGATTTTTCGTGTCACTGGGAAGCTCGGCAACACTCATGCCCTGGTCAGGTAACCAGAACAGTGGGTCATAGCCAAACCCTTCCTGCCCGCGAGGATGGGCGAGAATTTCGCCTTCCCAGCTACGCTGCACAATCACTGGCACAGGGTCTTCAGGGTGGCGCAAATAGACCAGCACGCACCAGTAGCGGCCACTGCGCTGACCTTCCGCACAATCACTTAATGCGGCGAGCAGCTTTTGGTTATTTTTATCATCGCTTTTAGGCTCGCCACCGTACCGCGCGGAGTAAATACCCGGCGCGCCCTGCAGGGCGTCCACTTCGAGGCCTGAATCGTCAGCCAGTGCGGGCAATCCACTAATACGACTGGCCTCACGCGCTTTTAGCAGTGCGTTTTCTACAAACGTTAGCCCGGTCTCTTCTACTTCACTGACACCAAAATCTGCCTGAGGGCGAACGTCAAAGCCCAGCGGCGAGAGTAATTGATTGAATTCTCTTAATTTTCCTGCATTGCCACTGGCAAGAACAAGAGTATTAACAGTAGCCATGGCGCGCACTCCAAATAGTAGGAGGTCAGTCTACGCGCTCGTTAAGCGCTTCAAAAGCCTTCTAATTGTTACTCAACGTATCTGTGAGAAAAATCAGACCCATAGTCTTATAAAAATAATAAAGCATTGTTTTTAATACGAAAAACAAAATTAATTAAAAATAAAAAGGTGAAGAAAGCATAGGTTTTACCAAATAGTTAATAACAAAACTTTACGAAAAGTGTCTTATAGGTAACAATCTAGCGGTTACCTGCTCACTCTTTCTTTCCATGAGGGCCACCTAATGTCGCAGGAAAAGTCTACCGGATCGGTCTATATCGTCACCGAGAAAAGTGCTCAAGCTCAGCTGTTCGCTGAATACTTGAACAAGCATACCGGCTGTCAAATTAGTCTCCACTCACCCCATGTGGCCTTACCCATATCTGCTTCTAATAATGTATTGATTTTGATTGATAGCGATCATATCGGCATTGATGCATTACCAGAGTGGCAAGAGAAATTACCTGAGGCGTTAGCTAAAACACCGTTAGCTGCTTTTAATATCCATGACATAGATCATGCATTAGAAGCACTTTCATGTGCGCAGTTAAAAGGGGTGTTTTATCGCAATGAAAGTCTTGATGTTATTTGCAAAGGCATTCACGCGTTGTTGGAAGGGGAACTATGGATGTCTCGGGATTTAATGGCGCGTTTAATCGTGTTTTATCGCAAGTATCAAAGTAATGCTTTCCGCCCAGCCTGTGGCTTAACCAACCGCGAAATGGAAATCATCTCTTTGCTAAGTGCAGGCTCATCTAATCAGCAAATTGCCGAAAAACTCTTTGTTAGTGAGCACACGGTTAAGTCTCACCTTTACAACATATTCCGCAAAATTAACGTTCATAACCGTATACAAGCCCTGAATTGGATTCATCAGAACCTGGGGCCCATTTTGCCCAACATTGAAACTGCACGCAGTTTGCAGCGCCCTCGGTAGCGCTGCCGCTCAGGGGTAACTGAACAGGGGTAACTGAACAGGGGTAACTGAACAGAGTTAACGAAAAAGAGATAGCTAAACAGAAATAACCAAACAGAGATACTAAACAGAGATAACGGATATGACACGATTACCTTATTTAAACATCGCTATTTTTACTCTGCTCGTGTGTTTAACCACCTCTTTAGCGTTAGCCAATGAACCTACTGACCCCGCTGACGCGTTAGCAACTAACGAACAAGCAGCAATTGATGCGATTAACCAGCTTTCAAGCCCTGATGGGCCTGAAGTGAAAGAGCGCACTAACGGCGGTAGTGAGTTAACGGGTGTGATGGTCGATCGCACCATCACTATGGCGGGCAAAACGTTTTACCGCGCCTTTAGCCAACGAGCAATGGATAACCGCATTATCGGTAACGCCACTATCACTATTAATGAGCGACCCGATGCACGCTGGGGTAGCCAAATATGGGTGATGGAAGGCAATCGGATGTATTTCAGAACACAGCTATCTCCAAGGATCAATGAAGCTGACCGTGCCGCCGGGGAAGCTGTACAAACCGTTGAAGAGGCGCTGCTACGCCAACAGCTGGCTTCTGCGTTGATCTTTGACAAAGACCTAGGAAAAGAGGAGTTACGCTAATGAACAACAGACGCAAAACAGCCTTAGCCAGTGTATTGGTAACCACCATCCTGGCAAACGCACTGCCTCTTCACGCAACGGCAGGAGAGCTTATTTACCGGCCGCTCAACCCTTCATTTGGCGGTGATCCTTTTATGGGTAGCTACTTACTGGGTAAAGCCCAATCACAAGATACCAACACAGACCCTGATGCTAGAGGCTTTGAGTCGCTGTCTTCAACCGAACGGCTTATTCAAAGTCTTGAGAGCCGATTGATATCACAGCTAATCAGTGATGTGGGTGCGGGCGAACTCGGTGAAGGCTCATTTGATAGTGGCGACTTTAGCGTAGTGGTACGCGATGAAGGAGGCCAGCTCGTGGTTAGAGTGGTCGATAAAATTACCGGCGACGTTACCAATATCAGTGTGGGTGGTTTGTTCAACCCCTGATGCATGTCTGCCTCGGTCACTAATAAAAGCGAATAAAAGCAAAGCTACGAAAAAACTAATAAGGCTACCTAACAGCCTACTTACTGTTGCGTGTCATTCAGGGGATCATCATGAAAATTATCGCTTCACTACTCATGGTTAGTGTACTCAGCGGCTGTGCTGGAATGGTCGCAAATTCAGAGAATCTAGAAGGCGCGGAGGCAACGTTAACCCCACGGGGGGCAACCTACCAAGACTTGGTCTCGCTGCCGCCACCCGCAGGGCAAATATTTGTCTCTGTTTATGACTTCCGTGATCAAACTGGCCAATACCGCCCTGCACCTGCCAGCACATTTTCGACCGCTGTCACCCAGGGTGCTGCGGCCATGTTAACCGGCGCACTGGCGGATTCCGGCTGGTTTATACCGCTTGAGCGTGTTGGTTTACAGAACCTGCTGACTGAACGGCGGATTATCCGCGCGGAGTTTGAACGCTTCGGCCAACCCGATACCTTGCCATCACTTCGCGCTGCTTCTGTCATGCTTGAGGGCGGTATTATCGCCTATGAATCCAACGTGCGTACCGGCGGGGCTGGCGCTGAGTACTTTGGCATTGGTGCTTCAGGGCAATACCAGGTGGATCAGGTAACCGTCAATTTACGAGCCGTTGAAATATCAACCGGTGAAGTGCTGGCCAACGTTACCACCACAAAAACGATTTATTCTAAAGAGATGCGAGCAGGTGTTTATCGCTTTATCGACTTTCGTCGCTTGCTAGAAGCTGAGGTAGGCCTGACTACCAATGAACCTGTGCAGCTTGCAGTAATGTCAGCGATTGAATCAGCGGTTATTCATCTAGTAGCACGCGGGGTAGAAAATAATCTCTGGAATCTCGGTAATAACGTTAACTTCGAAGACACAATTTTGTCAGACTATCTCGATGCGCCTGTACCACTTCTTTAATTCGCTAGGTAATTTTATATTGCATCAGCAGAAAGGGTTAATAGGGGTGTGAATTTTTATTATAAAACCATTTAAAAATATAAATACTTATTGATAACGGCTATCTATTCAGATAGCCGTTATTTTTTTAATGCTATGTATTAAAAGCCTATGTATTAAAAACCAATGCTCTGTATTAAAAACCCAGTATTAACACCCTAATACTTTCTTGAATAAAAAACATGAAAAACTTCGCGCAATAAATAAGAAAACATCTGATAGCGGAAATTCTCAATTGGTCCAAACTCAACACATCGAATACAAATTGATACAAACCGTTTCAGAGGGAAATAATATGAAACTGAAAAACACCTCCACTAAGCGATCAATACAAGCGGTAACGCTATTGATAGCGGCACTTTCAGTTTCTTTCTCTGTTAGTGCTGATAACAATCGAGTTGAACAGTTCACTAAAAAAGCTAACCAGCACAGCCAGGGTAACTACAGCATAATTGCACAAATTGGTAACCATAATCGTACCAATGTTTCGCAATCCGCTAGTTACCAAGCCGGCAACTTTTCAAGTATCTACCAAGTTGGAAATGCCAACGCTGCAACAATTACCCAAGCCGGTGGCAATAACGTTAGCAACGTTTTCCAACAAGGAAACAATCATCAAGTTGATATTACTCAGTCAGGAAGCGCATCAAGAGAGCTAAATACTTATGTGCGCCAACTTGGCAATCAAAGTGACATACAGATTTCACAATCGGGGAGTGGCTACCGCGGCATTAGTGTTGAACAACAAGCATTTTCAAGCAATGCACGCGCAGTCACCGTCGAAACCTACTGAGCAACATCAGTTGCCTCAGTAATTACTAAAGCAAGCATGACATAGGGAAAACACCATGAAAACTCAAATCACCATTATCGCTGCCGCCGTTGCCTTCGCTATGAGTACTGGTGCATCTGCACAGTACTGGGCTTCTGGTAGTGACTCAACGATTTACCAGGAAGGTAACAGCAATACGAATGCTGTTACCCAATGGGGTACTCAGACATCACGTATTCATCAAGAAGGTAACAGCAACGCTGCAACGGTCACTCAAGACGATGTTGCAGGTATTGCGACTACTCTACCTGGCCAAAACAAATCTGGCATTAACCAGATTGGCCAAACTAACGCAGCAACGGTTGCTCAATTAGGTGCTTTTAACGACTCAACCGTCTATCAGCAAGGCAACACTAATACTGCAAGCATTGACCAAGATGGCTTTAAAAACCTTTCAGTATCAGAAGCCATTGGTAATTCTAATGGAACAAACATTACCCAAGTTGGCAAATTCAACGATAGCTATGCTTATCTTGAAGGAAACAGCAACTCAGCCACTGTTAGCCAGGATGGCTTTGAAAATAAATCGGTAATCGAGCAGGTTGGCAACTCCAACATTACTGAAGTTACCCAGAATGGTGATTTCAACGATAGCTATGTTCACCTAAACGGCAACAGCAATGAAGCCTATGTGAATCAAGATGGCTATTCGCTTGACAGTACTATTCTAGCCACTGGTAACAGCAACATTCATCATGTAATGCAGTCTGGCTACAACCATGACTCTTATATCTACACCAATGGTAGCAACAACGTTCAGAACGTTACCCAAAGTGGCTACTTGTGGGGCGGTAACCACAACTCCAACATCGTTACTCACGGCAATAGCAACTCTAACACTGTAAGCCAAGCTCACTAATCTTAGTCAGCATTAAGGCTAATAAGTACAAAGCTAAGCAGTATTAAAAAAATCGGTATTAAAAGTATCTAGTTATTGAAAACCGCCCCCCTGGGGCGGTTTTTTTATGGCTGTTTTTTTTATGGTGGTCTTGGTCTTTATATCGTTAATGAGCAAAAGCAAAGAGAAGTGAAAAGCGAATAAGTTTCAGATTAACGAATCATCAGCGTTAATGTTCCCCCCGCCCCCTGGGTAGACGAGCGCGAACGGTTGCTGCCTTTTTGGATATCCACCTCCAACCGTTCATTATCACTTAACAGCTTTACGGTGCCTTCCAGCTCCGTACCGGTAAAAGTGTATTCAGCCGGCACTGTTCCGCTTTCTTCAACGTGCTCAGTGGTTTCATCTTCATGAGTAACACGCCAGTGGGCGGAAAATTCTGCGCCCGGCGTACCGCTCATGGTGATATGGATCTGGGTCATGTCCTGCTCCTGAGGCGACTGTGCAACCAGCGGAAAGCAGGCTAGCAGCCCCGCTGCGCACAGCATATATCGCCAAGCCGTTGGTCGTGTCATGAGTGTGGGTCTCGCTTAATTAAAAGCCGCTCGATATGAGCGGCTTTTAGAGTATAGCGGGCTTTTAGTTACTTGCCGTTACATAACGGCAAAGGCTTTTTCTGCCGCATCCAGCGTGAACTGAATATCCTCAGGCGTATGGGCGCTCGACATAAAGCCTGCTTCGTAAGCAGAAGGCGCTAAGTAAACGCCATGATCCAGCATCGCGCCAAAGAAGCGGCGGAAGGCATCCGGGTTACAGGCGGTGGCTTGGGCAAAGTTATCCACACGGCGTTGAGAGGTGAAGAACAGCCCAAACATGCCACCTGCAGATTGGGTCATCATCGGTACTCGTGCAGCGTTAGCCCGCTCTTGCAGGCCTGTGCATAACGTATTTACCCGCTGGCTCAGCGCATCGTGGAAGCCCGGCACGCGCAGCTTGGTAAGCAAGGCAATGCCTGCGGCCATGGCCAGCGGATTACCCGACAGCGTACCCGCTTGGTAAACCGGGCCCATGGGAGAAATATTCTGCATAATCTCACGCTTACCGCCAAAGGCACCCACAGGCATACCGCCACCGACGATTTTGCCCAGGCAGGTTAAATCCGGCGTTATGCCGTAGTGGGCCTGAGCGCCCCCCAGCGCGACGCGAAAACCGGTCATCACTTCGTCAAAAATCAGCACGCTGCCGTGTTCGTTACATACTCGGCGCAGCGTTTCCAAAAAGCCCGGCTGGGGTGGAATGCAGTTCATATTGCCGGCAACGGGTTCAACGATGATGCAGGCGATTTGATCACCTATTTCAGTAAAGCACGCCTCAACCCCTTCAGCGTCGTTATACGACAGGGTAATGGTGTGTTCCGCCAGCGAAGCGGGCACGCCCGGTGAGCTAGGCTCGCCGTGGGTCAGCGCCCCTGAACCGGCTTTTACCAGCAGCGAATCAGAGTGGCCGTGGTAGTTACCTTCAAACTTAACGATTTTATCGCGGCCGGTGGTACCACGAGCCAGGCGAATCGCCGACATGGTCGCCTCGGTGCCTGAACTGGTCATGCGCACCATGTCCATGGAGGGGATCATTTCGCAGATCAAATCCGCCATGGTGGTTTCCACCGCTGTCGGCGTACCAAACGAAAGGCCATTATCCAAGCGTGCTCGCACGGCGGCCAATACGTCTTGGTCGGCATGCCCGGTGATCATTGGCCCCCAGGAGCCGACATAATCCACGTAGCGATTACCTTCCACGTCAAACAAAAAGGCACCCTGGGCGCGCTCCATAAACACCGGCGGGCGGTGCAAGCCTTTGAACGCCCGCACGGGCGAGTTTACGCCCCCCGGAATATGGCGACTGGCAAGTTCGAACAGTTCAGCTGATGTGGTCATGGCATCCTCTAAATAAAAGGCGTACAGAAGATAAGATCATAATCGTACCGCCTGTGAAAAGCGGTTAGGCAAACACTGGCCACTGGGTGGCTGAAAGCCATGAGACAGGCTTTGCCAGGTAAAGTGCTGCGCCTGCTCGCAGGCTGTTGGTAAGCGCTCACCAACAGCAAGACGAGCAGCAATAGCCGATGCCAGCGTGCAGCCTGACCCATGAAACTGCTCGGGCAAGCGCGGCCACTGCCACTGGCGGGTAGTATCCGGCGAATGCAGGGTATGTACTACCTGCTGATCGTTGCCGGGCAGCGGCTCGTCAGTGGCCGTTACCAGGATGGCTTGGCACCCCTGGGACATCAGCACCACCGCGCGGGCGGTATCATCGAAAGGCGTAATAATACTCGGGGTTAGCTCGGCTAATTCAGCGCGATTGGGGGTTAAGATATCCACCATCGGTAGTAAGCGATCAATAAACAATTGCCGCAAAGCGGGTGTGGATAACTCAGTTCCACCACCTGCCCTAAATACCGGATCAGCCACCACGGGAATGCCTGGAAAACGACGAATAATGTGCTCCGCCGCGCGCAGTGTCGCTTCATCAGCAAGCAAGCCGATCTTAATCGCGGCGATGTGCATCTCACTAATCGCTTCAGCCATTTGCCGCATCACAGTAGCGTCAGCCGCTATCACGCGAGAAACATTGTGGCAATTTTGTACCGTCAGCGCAGTGGGAATGGTCACTGCCCAGCCACCACAGGCGGCGATGGCTTCGCTGTCCGCGATGATGCCCGCACCGCCTGTCGGGTCGTGCCCAGCCAGTACCAACACCACGGGAGGCAGCGGTCGGCGCATCAAAAGGGTTTCACAACGGCGAGTAAAATAATGGCCACAAGCGCAATCACCGGCGCTTCGTTAAACCAGCGGAAAAACACATGGCTTTTAGTGCAACGCCCCTGATCAAACTGCTTCAAATAAATCAAACAGACATGATGATAAGCAATCAACAGCGCCACTAGCGCCAGCTTGGCGTGCATCCAGCCCTGGCTAAACCAAGCGGGCACCAAGTAGAGCATCCAGCCGCCAAAGATCAGTACCACAATCATTGAGGGCGTCATAATCCCACGGTAAAGCTTGCGCTCCATGGTTTTGAAATAGCTGATGGCCTGCTCATCGCCATTATCTCGCGCGGTGGCGTGGTACACATACAGCCGTGGTAAATAGAACAAGGCGGCGAACCACGTCACCACAGCCATTAAGTGAATAGCCTTCACCCATAGGTACATTATCGCTCCTTAAAGTGATCAATCTTTCTTGTGTGCATCATTTCCACGCGTCTCATTTCCATGTACGTCAGTGTGACGTACATCACTATCACGTGAATCAGTGCTGCGGGGGTCGGTGTAGTGATAATAACGCTCGATGGCACCACGGGTGATAATACCTGAAATCCGCGGCTGCTTAGGGCGATATCCGTGCACAACATAAAGCGCCCCCAGGGCATTATCCTGAAGCTTTAAAAACGCCTCGGAAAGTGTTGCCTGTAAGCCAATGGGTGCCAGCTCTAAGCGCTGCCCAGGAATTTCCAGTAGGTCAATCAGCTCATCGGCTGGCGGCGCTTGCTCCTGCAACGCTTCATCATGCTCAAGTAACCAGCGCGCTAGTTCAGCGGCTTTCAGCGCCAGCACCGGTTTTTCCTCAGTTGAACGCTCAATCACCAACCATACCGGGTTGGCTTCAAGCAACAAACGCGCCTGATCGGGGGTAATCATTCGCTCGGTGCGCACTAATTGTCGTTCCATCACCGCCGGCACCGAAACCCGCGAAAGCGCTTGCATCAACGGTTGCTGAAGCGGATGCAAGCCGTAACGCACCGTGCTGATAAAAAAACCTTCGCAGCCGGTCAGCTGGCGCGAGGTTAAACACGCCACCACCACCGCCAACATGCCGGGGAGCATGATACTCGGCGTGTGGGTTAACTCCAAAAGGGCCATTAGCGCAGCCAGGGGTGCTTGCAGAACCGCCCCCATCATCGCGGCCATGCCGAGCATGGCGTAAATGCCTGGGTCAGCCGCTTTATCAGGCCATAGCCAGCCACCCAGCAAACCAAACAGCGAGCCAGTGGCAGCGCCTATTACCAGCACCGGGCCGATAATCCCGATGGGTACGCCACCGGCAACCGTAAGCGCGGTAATCACTAGTTTGGCTATCATCAGCGCCAGCAGTACGTTGATTTCCAGCTGATTATTGAGTGTGGCCGCCACGCTGTCATAACCAATGCCCTGAACCTCGGGAAACCACCAAGCAACCGCGCCCGTCGCCACCCCCACTAAGCCAAGACGCAGCCAAAGCGGCCACGCTTGCACCTGCTGACTGCGCGAAATATGAATAAACAACCCCGCCAGCAGGCCAATCACCAGCCCGGTCACCACAATCCACGGCAAGTTAATTAATGAACCGAGGGCTATCTCAGGGATACGAAAGGCAGGCTCGTTGCCATACGCCAGCTGCGCCACCAGCGCCCCCATGGTGGAGGCCAAAATGACCGGCATAAAGCTCATCAAGGTGTATTCCATCATCACCACTTCCATGGCGAAGATGACACCCGCAATAGGCGTATTAAAAGAAGCGGAAATGCCCGCGGCGGTACCGCACGCCACCAGCACCCTCAAGCTATTGTTGGGCAAGCGCATCTGCTGACCTAACCCGCTGGCCGCCGCCGCGCCTAGATGAATCGCCGGGCCTTCACGCCCAGCCGAAAGCCCGCCCAATACCGCAACAACACCCACCCACCACTGATTTAACCAATTGCGTAACGGAAAGCGGCCTTGGTGATAAGTCAGACGCTCAATCACATGGCCAACGCCCAGCTTGCGCGCGGCCGGTTTTTGCCGGTAAAGCAGCACGCCAACCAACGTCACCGCCAGCATCGGTAACAGCGAACGCAGCCACGGTGCCATACTTTCAAACGCCTCAGGGTCGCCATTGCTCATGTAGAGCGCCGCCCCCGCTTCCAACAGCAGCCGAAACGCCACCATCACAGCGCCGGTAATAATCCCCGAGACAAGGCCTAATAAACAGAGTTGCGGCAACGCGTCGACATTCGCCAGCTGGCGACGAAAACTTTCTAAGGTGAAATCCGATCGGGAAAAACGCGCCACAGCCACCTGCCTTGCTCTTGTATCTTTACACTCTTGTGTATCATAGCTGGATGCGCTTAAACAGCTTGGTATCCTATGCTTAGGCTAATAGCGAATTCAGTTTTCTACTCAGCGGCATCCGTAAGGAGTGATTTGTGATTAAGGTCGGCATTGTTGGCGGTACCGGGTATACCGGCGTTGAATTACTGCGGCTACTCGCCCAGCACCCCCATGTTAGCGTAGCCGCCATTACCTCGCGCTCGGAAACAGGCGTCAAAGTGTGTGATATGTACCCCAACCTGCGCGGCCATTACGACACGCTGGCATTTAGCGAGCCAGACGCCAAGCAGCTGGGTGCCATGGACGCGGTATTTTTTGCCACCCCCCACGGCGTTGCCCACGCCTTAGCGGGTGAACTACTCGACAACGGCACGCGGGTGATTGATCTATCGGCCGACTTCCGCCTGCGCGATGCCGACGAATGGAGCCGCTGGTACGACCAGCCTCATGGAGCGCCTGCGCTGCTAGACGAGGCAGTTTACGGCCTGCCGGAAATGCACCGGGAGAAGATCAAAAACGCACGCTTAATTGCGGTACCCGGCTGCTACCCCACCGCTGTTCAGTTGGGTTATTTGCCGCTACTAGAAGCTGGCCTGATCGACCCAAGCCAACTGATTGCTGACTGCAAATCTGGCGTTACCGGGGCAGGCCGCGGCGCTAAAGTGGGTTCACTGCTCGCTGAAGCCAGCGAATCAATGAAAGCCTACGGCGCGGGCGGCCATCGTCACCTGCCGGAAATTAGCCAGGGGCTTCGAGATATTCAGCAATTAGCAGACATTCAGCAAACAGCGAATACTCAGCAACAACCGATAGGCTTAACCTTTGTGCCCCACTTAACGCCGATGATTCGTGGTATCCACGCCACGCTCTACGGCCGGCTGACCGCTGAACCGGGCGATTTACAGGCTCTGTTTGAAAAGCGCTACGCTAACGAACCGTTTGTCGATGTTATGCCCGCGGGAAGCCATCCTGAAACGCGCAGTGTCAAAGGTATCAATACCTGCCGTTTGGCCGTCCACCGCCCCGGCAATGGCAACACCGTCGTGGTGCTTTCGGTGATTGATAACCTGGTCAAAGGTGCCTCCGGTCAAGCCATTCAAAACCTCAATTTGATGTTCGGCTTTGACGAAAACACGGGCCTTACCGCCCCTGCGCTGATGCCTTAACCGTTCAGTAATTCCTGGGAATAGTTGACCAATTTGCTAGGGATTACCCATAATCGTTCACCAATGCTGATTTATTCGTTCTTTAAGCTCGCGGGAGGTACCCATGAGCGGTGCAGAAGCTTTTGTTCCAACCCCATTACTGCTCTCTGATAGCGCACGCAAACGTATCAATGCGCTGATAGCAGAAGAAAATAACCCATCCTTAAAACTGCGGGTCTACGTGACCGGTGGCGGCTGCTCGGGTTTTCAGTACGGTTTCGACTTTGCTGAAAACGTCGCCGACGATGACACCGTTATTGAGTTTGGTAACGCCGCCTTAGTGGTTGACCCTCTCTCTTATCAATATTTAGTCGGTTCCACCGTCGACTACGAAGAAGGCCTGGCGGGCGCGCGTTTTCGTATTCAAAACCCTAACGCTACGACCACGTGCGGCTGTGGTGCCTCCTTTATGGTGTGAACAACGTTGGCTCCCAGTGACTTGACGCCCACACGGTTTCTCGCCAAGGTTAATAGGTCAATAACGGCTTAATGGGTCAATAAAACGGTGTAAACCGCTTTGGCAGCCCGCCAACAACCATTTTCCTTTGGCGGTTTGGCCATCGGTTTCTTTATCGGCATATTCTTTGGCCTGTTACGCATTAGCCGGCTGCGCTGGTTACGCTGGCCGGCCATTGTTTACGTTGAGGTATTCCGCGGCACGCCTATCCTGGTGCAAGTGCTGTTTATTTTTTACGGCCTGCCGCAGCTTTTAGGTAGCCCAATTAACGCCCTGGTCGCCGGCATTGCCGCCATTGCGGTCAACTCCGGTGCCTACATCTCGAAATCGTGCGTGGCGGCGTTCAGTCGATTGAACGCGGCCAAGGTGAAGCATCGCTCTCCCTGGGGCTTTCCCGCACCCAGGCATTTCGCTACGTTATTTGGCCCCAGGCGTTTCGGCGCATGATTCCCCCTCTCGGTAACCAAGGCATCATCAGCATCAAAGACACCTCACTGTTTTCAGTCATTGGCGTCGGTGAGCTGGTGCGCCAGGGGCAGATTTATATCGCCACCACCTTCACGGCCCTTGAGGTCTATTTTATGGTCGCCCTGATGTATCTGGCGATCACCTGGACGCTCTCCATCATCCTGCGCCAGCTTGAGCGCAGGGGTCTGGCCGGACAATAAGGACACGTGCAATGAGCGAGACAATGAACGACACAACGCAACCCATTGTGCGTATGCAGCAGCTCAATAAACACTTTGGCAGCCGATAGCGCGGCGTCCACCGGATGCCCTTGCTGTTGATTTGCACAGTGCTATACTGCTGATGTCAACACGACCTACCGAGGGGCACTCGGAAAGTGACGTC
>LDZP01000168.1_pt1 | contig 82638 bp, 71 predicted proteins | sample 615351 | NCBI WGS metagenome assembly LDZP01 (sample SAMN03408296, study PRJNA278302) | terrestrial metagenome | isolation source: oil reservoir sample I1 | place: USA: Alaska, North Slope, Ivishak formation | collected 2013
TTCTTGTTCATCAGACCGAGATTTTGCCTTAAGCTTCCTTCAGATTCCACCTCACGATGGACACCCTTGCTCTTGGCTAGTGGTTCCCACTACCAAGCCAACAGCGGACTTTCACCGCTTAAGCTTTAGCCCATGCCGTGCGCACATAAAAAAGCCCGGACAGTTCTTTTTGTCCGGGCTTTTTATATTTCAGACAAAAGGAACCGTCCCCTTTGTCTGACTTTGTCTGATAAAATTACAGCAAACTTCCAAATTTTTTTACAAATCTTGTTTTAACGTATTGCGCCAAAGTCAAGTATGCAAGAAGCGTAACCATTAAGAATAAGAAATATATAGACGGTAGAGGCATCATTCCAATGTCTTTTCCAAAGGAAGTAAATGGAATAATTGTCCCTACTGTAACGGCTGCTGATGTAAAAAGTAATAGCGGCCATGAAGCAATGCTTTGTATAAAAGGAATCTTCTCGGTTCTAAGCATATGAACTACCATTGTTTGCGTCCATAAGCTTTCTACAAACCAGCCTGTTTGGAAAAGCGAAACAAATTGAAGTTTAGATGCTTCAGGCAACAAGAAGTAAGAGCCACCTATAACTATTGGACCAATTACAAAAAACATCAAAGCATAAGTTGTAATATCAAAAATAGAACTTGTAGGTCCAAACCATACCATAAAATTGCCTATATTTGTGGCATCCCATTTTCTTGGCTTTTGTATATATTCTTTATCCACTGTATCCCAAGGCACTGATGTCATTGATAAATCATAAATCAAGTTAAGGAAGAGTAGTTGCAATGGATGCATTGGCAAAAAAGGTAAAAATGCACTTGCTACTAAAACTGAAAATACATTACCAAAATTAGAGCTCGATGTAATTGCAATGTATTTCATAATATTTCCAAAAATTCTGCGCCCTTCTACAACTCCTTCTTCTAATACCGTAAGACTTTTTTCTAAAAGTATTATATCTGCTGATTCTTTTGCAATATCTACTGCAGAGTCAACAGAAATTCCAACATCGGCTTCTCTTAGTGCAGACGCATCATTAATTCCATCCCCCATATATCCAACAATGTGGCCTTTATTTTGTAAAGCCTTTATTATTCTTGATTTTTGCATAGGAGAAAGTTTTGCAAAAATTGTCGTCTTTTCTGCTACTTCTGCTAATTCTTCATCTGTCATATTCTCTATTTTATTCCCTAATAGAATATTCTCTACAGCAATCCCCACTTCTTTACAGATTTTCTTTGTCACTATTTCATTGTCACCAGTAAGAATTTTTACATCTACTCCATGTTCTTTTAAGGCTTTTATCGCATAAGGTGCAGATTCTTTTGGCGGGTCTAGAAAACCTATATAACCCATGAGAACCATCTTACTTTCATCCGCCACACTGAAAACTCCCTCTGGTGGAACATCATTTTTTTGAGCTACGGCAAGTACCCTCATTCCGTCTTCATTTAATTTTCTTACCATTTCTCTTACTTCTTGGCGTATTTCATCTGTCAAAGGAACAACTTCACCTTTGTACTCAGCGTATTCGCAGATGGAAAGCACTTCTTCAACGGCGCCTTTCGTTACAAGCTGCCTTTTCCCACCTTCGCTCTCTAAAACTACAGACATTCTTCGCCTTACAAAATCAAAGGGTATCTCATCAACTTTTTTATATATTTTCTCCAAGCCATTAAAACCCTTTTCAGCTCCATACTCTAAAATGGCTACATCCATCAAGTTTCTTAAGCCCGTTTGATAAAAACTGTTCAGGTATGCATGTCTTAAAACTCTGTCATCTTCATTTCCATGTATATCAAGATGTTTTTCTACAACTATTTTGTTTAATGTCAAAGTGCCAGTTTTGTCAGTACAAAGTACATCCATCGCCCCAAAATTTTGTATAGCATCTAATCTTTTGACGATTGTTTTGTGTTTTGCCATTGTCACAGCACCTTTAGCAAGGTTGGTAGTGACTATCATTGGAAGCATTTCGGGAGTAAGTCCAACAGCTACAGCCAAGGCAAAAAGCAATGCATCCAACCAATTACCCTTTGTAAGGCCATTTATCACAAAAACAATTGGAAACATAACTGCCATAAACTTGATAAGCACTTTACTTACATTATTAATACCTTTTTCAAAACTTGTCATTGCCCTATGCCCTACAAGGGACTTTGCCATTGAACCAAAATAAGTACGGTCACCTGTTGAAAGAACTACAGCAATTGCAGAACCACTTACCACATTAGTACCCATAAAGCATATATTTTCTAAATCTGAGAGGTTTAAATCCTTAGCTTTTCTTTTTTCTTCTTTTAAATTTGGATATTTCTCCACGGGTTCGGATTCTCCCGTTAAAGTTGCTTGGTTTATAAATATGTCTTTAGAAGTAATAACCCTAACATCCGCAGGTACCATATCTCCTGCTGCCAAATGTATTATATCACCAGGTACTATTTCTTCCATTTTTATTTCTCTCTCACCTGTATCTTTGCGAATAACTGCAGCAGTCGTGTGAACAAGAGCTTTCAATTTTTCCGCTTCAATATTGGAGCGGTACTCTTGAACAAAACGAAGTAGTCCACTAACCGTTACCATTATAGAAATAATAATTATAGTGCTCCAATCTCTGTCTTGAGGTACAGTAAAAAGTACATCAGTTATATATGACACAATTGCCAAAAATACCAATATACCTATGAAGGGATTTATAAAAGCTTTAATCAATTGAATATACCATGGATCCGCTTTTTCATGAGCTACCTCATTTAACCCGTAAATTTCAAGCCTATCTTCTGCTTCCTCAGAAGTCAATCCCTCTCTATCCGTACCTAATTGCGCCAAAACTTCATCAACATCTTTTCTGGCAAACTCAATTAATTGGGTAAGTATCGTATCTGTGAAGCCATTTTTCTTTGCGATTTTGATCATTCCCATACACCTCCAAAACACAATAATAGACTAAGGCTGCCGTGTCTACTGCAACCTTCCAGTTACAGTATTTGTTTTTTTGTAAAAAACTTTCGCATTTAGACGATGGAATTAAATGGAGTTAGTCTGAGAATTGTTTTGGAGGTATATGTAATAGGACATCAAAAGAAGGGATAAATGGGCAATCCTACGAAGAGCAAAATTTATAGAAAAGCCACCTGTGAGAAGAATGGACGTGGCCTCAAACTTTGCCCATCCTTCTTTAATGTCACATTACATATACCTTTGTAGCTTTTACTACTACCTCCACCGTCCATTCTTCTCACCTCCGTTTTTTAGCAAATTAAAAAACCTCTCAACGAATGAAAGAGGTTTTTAGACATTTCAATTCGTTGAGCTTTGGCACTATACAGCTTTGGAGCATCCTCCAGCTGCATTAAGTAAAACCTTAATTCGGTAATACTTGTTGACCCGTTAGCATCTCTCGATGTTTCCGGGCAGCAGCGTATATCTGTATAGGAGCCTCACCTAACGATTGTATTAACTTGTGCCCTTCTACATTATATTCTTCTATTTACAATCTGTCAATCTATTTTGAAAAATTTTTTACAAAAACAACTTTGTACCTATAAAATGGGTTAGATAAGAAAAAGTAATACCTATCGTTGAGCCCATTAATACATCTGAAGGATAATGCAGTCCCATATATATCCTCGAAAGTCCCACAAGTACCGCCAGTGAAATAAAGAATACTGCAAGGCTTGGAAAAAATATTGAAAAAGTCATAGCAAGTGAAAAACTGGCAGTAGCATGACCAGAAGGAAAAGAATAATCCTTTAAAAGATGTTTAAAAGTGTTTGTATTAGCTAATACCATATAAGGCCTTGGTCTTGTATATTTTCTTTTTAAAAGTTGAACAAACAAATGGCTGCTTACAAGTGCAGTTAAAGCTTCTACAGCAGAGGCTTTTACATCGTTTTTTCCAAAAAAAATTAAAAATAAACAAGAAAATATTGTAAAAAAAGGACCGCCTATATGAGTTATTTTAGGCATTATTTTGTCCAATATATTACATTTTATTCTTTCGTTTATATAGAAAAAAATGTTTTTGTCTTTGTCAAGAAGCACTCTTTTTATTTGCATCAGCAAAATCCCCTCCCTACAATCTCATTTCACTAATGCTTTTATCGAAATTTTTCAGCACAATTTCACACGCTCTATCAGCAGAATTTTTATAAATCAATTATTCCATTCTTTCTTTCATATCCTCAAGTTTGTCAGGTATCAATGTTAATTCTGCGTTAAATTTTTTCTTACATAATATTATACCATATATTATACCATTATTTCAGCTATCCACTGCAAAAAATAAAAAGGGGAAATACCCCTTTAAGCAATTGCTTTCTTTTTAATTTCTTCAATAGCATTTCTAACTTGAGGAATTAGTGAAACCGCAAAACATATTGCCACTTCTACACCTATTATGCTTCCATTGACTAAAAGTGAATAAACTATAGGGCTCATTCCTTCTGGTGCATAGCTTGCAAAAAAGAACACTCCCGATAAAAAGTGAGAGAAAAATCGTCCAAATCCACCGACTAAAATTCCCAAACTTAGGTTTTTTCTAAAAAAGCCAGCAAGTCCTAAAGCACCGAAGGCCAAAGGATAGTCGAGAAGTACTTGCACCCATTGGACTATAAAGGGGTCTTGAATAAGTTGCAAAAGTCCATATGCCATGCCAACAATCACACCAGGACCTGGTCCATAATAATAGGCAAAGATAAAAAGCGGCAACATGCTGGCAGGTGTAATAGAACCACCTTGAGGCCAGTGATAAAATCTTATATAAGACAGCACGAAAGAAATAGCGATTGAAAGTGCTCCGTAGACAAGCATTTTTGTGTCAAATTTGACACTTTTTCGCATCAGATATAAAAGAAAAGCTGCCAATAAAATTGCTAATATAACCGATAAAGTCACTGGTTTTATTTTGGCAAAATCAGAAAATATACTTATAATGTAGGACATAATAAAAAACACCTCCATGATATTTAGAGGCTATGTTCGCTGAAAAAAAATACCGCGAAATGCGGTATTTTTGAGCCGCATTCCCTACGGAGGCATTACCCTCATCAGGTTCCAAGGGTTTGGCATCAATGCCATCTCAGCCGTTAAGGCTCCCCCAGCGGACATAACCTCTATTTTGTTTTCACCTTTAATTTATCATTTTCTGTAGTCTGTGTCAAGAATAATTATCAAATGCGGATGGCCAAGCTTTGTAGGTTGCTGACGTTTTGCACACACATCAAATGGTATTAACTTGCCATTTCTTCCTCTTTTTCAAACTGACTGTTATAGAGGCTTGCATAAAAACCGCCTTTTTTAAGAAGCTCTTCGTGGGTACCCTGCTCTACAATATCTCCATGGTTCATGACAAGTATCAAGTCAGCATCCCGTATTGTAGAAAGCCTATGAGCGATTATAAAGCTTGTGCGTCCTTTCATAAGGTAATCCATCGCTTTTTGTATTTGTATTTCTGTAAGGGTATCTACAGAGCTTGTAGCCTCATCGAGTATGAGAATTTTGGGATCTTTCAAAATAGCTCTTGCTATAGTTAGTAACTGCTTTTGCCCTTGAGAAATATTTGTGGTCTCTTCATTTAATACCATGTTATAGCCCCCTGGCAATGTCCTTACAAAATGATCCACATAAGCTGCCTTAGCAGCTTTTATAACTTCCTCCTCAGTAGCGTCAAGACGGCCATATCTTATATTGTCCATAATAGTACCATTGTAAAGCCATGTATCTTGAAGTACCATGCCAAAAAGTGAACGCAAATCTTCCCTCGTAAAATCTCTTATATCATGCCCGTCAATTAAAATAGCTCCTTCATTCACATCGTAAAAGCGCATTAAAAGTTTCACTATAGTAGTCTTTCCTGCCCCAGTAGGACCAACAATTGCAACTTTTTGTCCTGCCTTAATAGAAGCAGAAAAGTTATTTATTACCATTTTATCAGGTCTATATCCAAAACGAACATTTCTAAACTCCACATTTCCTTTTATATCTTCAATTTTTACAGGCTGTGAATTATCTGGAACTTCTTCTTCCTCCTCCAAAAATTCAAATACTCTTTCTGCGCAAGCAGCAGTTTGTTGTAGTATATTGGAAATATTTGCGATCTGAGCAATAGGCTGTGTAAAAGAGCGGATATACTGTATAAACGCCTGAATATCCCCTACTTCTATTGCATTTTTTATTACCAACCAACTACCCAAAACTGTAACCGCCACATAACCCAAGTTTCCTATTACATTCATAAGAGGCATCATAATACCTGTCAAAAACTGTGACTTCCAAGCTGCTCCGTACAAAGAGTTATTTAATACATTAAACTTTTCAATACTTTTTTTCTCTCCATTAAAAGCCTTTACTATATTATGGCCTCCATACATTTCCTCTACATGACCATTTACATGCCCTAAATAATCCTGCTGCTCTCTAAAATACCTTTGTGAATGTTTGACAATAAAGGCAATTACCAAAGAAGACAAAGGAATTATCAAAAGTGCTACTAAAGTCATAAGCCAGTTTATGGTAAACATCATAATCAAAACGCCTACTACTGTCGTCACAGAAGTAATTATCTGAGTTAAACTTTGATTAAGAGTCTGAGTAATTGTATCCACGTCATTTGTAATACGAGACAATATTTCCCCTTGATTCGTGCTTTCAAAATATTTCAAAGGCAGGCGGTTAATTTTTTCAGAAATTTCTTTTCTAAATCTATAGGTAACTTTCATCGCAACCCCAGACATTATCCATCCTTGCAGGTATCCAAATAAAGCACTTAAACCATATAAGCCTATGAGAATTAGAATTATCTTCTCTACATATTCAAAATCTATTCCACTGCCTTTTCCAGTTATCTTATCCATTACGCCTTCAAAAATTTTCGTTATCGCTTTACTGAGTATTTTAGGACCCGCAATGGAGAAGGAAGCACTAAGTGCTGCTAATACAAATACACTTATTATAGAAATTTTATAAGCTGATAAATATTTTATCAACTTTTTCATTGTGCCTTTAAAATCTCGCGCTTTTTCTCCACCGCGAACCATGCCATGGGGGCCGCCTCCCATTCCTGGCCCGCGAAGTCTGGGCATCTGTTTGGGGTCTATTCTTCTATTTTCACTCATGCCAATTCCTCCTCCGATAGCTGTGATAAAGCTATTTCTCTGTAAGTTTGACAGTTTTTAAGTAATTCTTTGTGTTTCCCTATGCCCACAATTTTCCCTTCTTCAAGTACTATTATTTGATCTGCATGTAAAAGAGTTGACACCCTTTGCGACATCATTATAACAGTGCTTGATTTTAGCCTTTCTCTTAAGGCTTTCCTTAAAGCTGACTCTGTTTTGAAGTCAAGAGCTGAAAAACTTTCATCAAAAATGTATATTTCAGGCTTTTTAACAAGAGCACGAGCAATGGAAAGCCTCTGCTTTTGCCCTCCTGATACGTTTGTTCCTCCTTGTGCAATCTCTGAATCAAATTTTTTGGTCTTTTCATTTATAAATTCCATTGCTTGTGCAATTTCTGCAGCTTCTCTTATTTCCTCATCAGTAGCTTGGTCATTTCCGTATTTTAAATTTGATTTAATGGTTCCACTGAAAAGCCAACTTTTTTGGGGCACATATCCTATTCTGCGACGCAGGTCTTCCTGTTTTACTTCTCTCACATCTACACCGTCCACTAAAACTTGTCCTCCCGTGGCATCATAAAATCTCAGGATTAAATTGACTAAGGTGCTCTTTCCAGAACCTGTTTTTCCTATTATGCCTACTGTCTGCCCAGGTAAAACCTTGAAGTTTATGTCCTTTAAAGCGTACTCTTCAGCACCAGGATATTTAAAAGATACATTCTTAAATTCTACAGTTCCAGCCATATTTTCATTAAATTGTTTTGGATTTTCTGGGTCTTTTATAGAAGGTTCTGTAGCCAAAACCTCAGCAATACGCTCTGCCGACACCGATGCTCTTGGTATCATTATAAACAGCATTGAGAGCATTAAAAATGCAAAGATAATCTGTATAGCGTATTGCATAAATGCCATCATGTCTCCTACTTGCATGCTGGAATTTTGGATTTGGTGAGCTCCTACCCATACTATCAAAAGAGTAATTCCATTCATCACAAGCATCATAGATGGAAACATAAATGCCATAGCACGATTTACAAAAAGCCCTACTTTAGTAATATCTTGATTAGCTTTGTCAAATCGCTCTTCCTCAAATTTTTGATTATTAAATGCCCTTACCACCATTATTCCTGACAAATTTTCACGAGTAACTAAGTTTAATCTATCAATCAATTTTTGCATTAACTTAAACTTGGGCATCGCAATGGAGTACAATACTAATATTATGCCTAAAAGTACTATTACTGCTAAAGCTATAATCCAAGACATTGAAACACTTTTACTAAGTGCTCTAAATACTCCACCTATACCCATTATAGGAGCGTAGAAAACCATTCTTATCATAATTACAAGAAGCATCTGTATTTGTGTAATGTCGTTTGTAGTTCTTGTTATCAAAGAAGCCGTAGAAAATTTATCGAATTCTGCATTAGAGAAGCTTTCTACCCTGACAAATAAATCTCTTCTCAAATCTCTCGCAACTGCCGCTGCAATTCTTGAACCAAAAAATGCTACCAAAATAGTACTTAAGGCACTAAGTCCTGTTATTAAAAGCATTATAAAACCTGTATGAAGAATGTAATTAGTTTGAATCCTGTCAGTATTTATTCCAATTGCCTTATACTCATTTTTTACAGCCATTACAGCAGCCTGTATAATCATGTTATCTCCTAAAGAAGCGAACTTTTTATTCATTTCATCTCTTATTTGGAGAAGCTGCTCTTCTGGCAGTTGAGACATCACAGTAAAGAGGTCTACATTTGCCGGTATTTCCTTTCCATTGAATTCTATACTTCCGTTTTTTGCATTAGCCTTTGCTTGCTCAATGCCCGTAACAGTAAGCCAAGCTTTTCCTAAAGCTAAGTTTATTTTGTCAATTTCTGAGCTATCTATATTTTTAAGGACATATACAGGCTCTTTTGAAAGAATAGGATATTTTTTTACATATTTATTGTAATCGGCACTGGATTTATCTACTAATGTATAATCTTTTAAAATCTCTTCCTTTTCTTCAGGTGTAACAAATAGCAAAAGTTTATCCATTTGGCTTTTCCTTATAGCCTCAGGCACTGCATTTGTTATGCCACCTTGCTGTATTCCAATGTTAACTATCTTGGACATATAGTCAGGCAATGACAAATCACTCATGGCTTGAACAAATATGAAGAACACTGCTAAAAAAAGTAAAAGAACGTATGGTTTTAAATACTTTGCCAGTTTTACCATATCAACACCTTCTCCTTCTAAAAATTTGCCTCGATATTCTCTCGATATTCTTTTGTTAGAACTACTTCTTTTTAAATTTCTGCTTCCTCAACTTATTTACTTAATTTTGTTATACTTCCTCACTATAAATCATGTTGTTTTTCCAATATTTTTTTCAGTGCTTCCAATCCTTCTATTATTTTGTTAAGGTCTTCTGGACTTGCTCTGCTGATTAATTCCTCAAATTTCCTTTCCGCTTCTTTGAAGTGCTTTTGGAAAGTGTCCTTAAACTTAGGAGTCACACTGACATAAACAACTCTTCTATCTTCAGTACTTCTTGTCCTCTCTACTAAACCTTGCTTTTCTAACCTGTCAATAATGCCAGAAACTGTACTATTGGAAAGCCCTAATTTTTGACTTAGGTCACTCACCTTCATTTCACCGTAATGAGCTAAAATGCCCATAAGCATTCCTTGAGGACCCGTAATATCAAAATCTTTACACTCATATTTCATAGAATGCTTTATAATATCCATTATTTGTTTTAAAAGCTTAAGTATCTTTAATCCATTGTTTATCTCTTCCATCTTCACCACCGCAAATTATTTCGTATTAAAATATTTTGTATGCAAATATTTTGGACGCAAAATATATTTTACTCTTCTCATAATATCATGTCAAGATTTCTTAAAGCTTTTCAAAAAAATAAAATAAAAAAACCGCTCAAATTTTTACGGCGGTTTTAGGATACAGCTACCATTTTATATAAATTAATCTCCCTTCTTTCTTGTCTAAGTCTATATATATTAAACACAGCAACAGAACCAAATAAAAAAGCCATAACTATATTGTCCTTATTTTTAAAAAACTCCTTTAAAATTTTTAAATAATCCATCCTCATCACCTTACTTTCCATGAAACATAAATTTTTAATGAACCTCTACTCCTTCATGTCTTAATAAAAATTTTTTTATTTCAATTCCCCCGCCAAAGCCTGTCAAATCTTCACTGCTTCCAATGACTCTGTGGCAAGGGATAATAATGGGAATAGGATTCTTATTAAGAGCCTGCCCTACTGCTCTTGCCGCCTTTGGCTTTCCAATTAATCTCGCAATCTCTCCATATGTCTTAACTTCACCATAAGGAATTTTTAAAATCTCCTTCCACACGGCCTTCTGAAACTCTGTACCTTGCAAATCCAACCGCACGTCAAAATTTTTTAATTTCTTTTGAAAATATAGGTCAAGCTGCCTAATACACTCTTCAATATAAAAATCGCTGCCTTCTTTAAAACCTTCTAATGAAGATTTCTCATTTTCAAAGTCAATGCGGCATATACCTTTTCCTGATGAAAAAATAGTGAGAACACCAACAGGAGAGATAAATTTTTTATATAGCACAGTCTCATCTCCTTGAATCTATAAAAACTGGTAAATTAATTATAACACAATATGAAAAGAAAAAATATTGTAAAATTTTTTGAGTAATCGTTTCAGGCTATTTTAACTCTATTGACAAGATTCAATCGTTGTTGTACTATCAAAGTGTAAAGAGATTGTTAAATGAATAACAATTGAAATATTGCACAAAATATCGTTGATGCCTAAAATTTGTGTAATATACCCTGAAATTTTTTAGAATCATCTGACAATCTCTTTATTTAAATAAAATATTTTGTTAAATTATTAACACATGGAGGTGTTCTTATGCCTACCTTATTACAAGAAAAAAAGGAAACAAAAGAAAAAACAGAAGTAAAAGAAACAACAGATGTTAAAAAGCAGATAGACCTATTAGTAGAAAGAGCGAAAAGAGCACAAGAAAAATTCATGTCATACACCCAAGAGCAAATTAATGAAATAGTCAAAGCCATGGCACTAGCAGGCATAGAAAAGCATGTAGAACTGGCAAAATTAGCTCATGAAGAGACGAAAATGGGGGTTTATGAAGACAAAATAACCAAAAACCTTTTTGCAGTAGAATATGTGTACAATTATATAAAAGACAAAAAAACTGTCGGCATCCTCAAAGAAAACTTAGAAGAAAATTATATGGAAGTGGCAGAACCTGTAGGAGTTATAGCCGGCGTAACACCTGTCACAAACCCGACTTCTACAACAATGTTCAAATGCCTCATTGCTATCAAAACAAGAAATCCAATAATTTTCAGCTTCCACCCAAAAGCATTAAAATGTAGTATAGAAGCAGCAAAGACGATGTACGAGGCAGCATTAAAGGCTGGTGCACCAGAAGGATGTATAGGATGGATTGAGACACCCTCAATTGAAGCAACACAACTTCTCATGACACATCCCGATATATCTCTTATCCTAGCAACAGGCGGCGCCGGAATGGTAAAAGCTGCTTACAGCTCAGGAAAACCCGCCCTTGGCGTAGGTCCTGGCAATGTCCCCTGCTATATTGAAAAAACTGCAAATATTAAAAGAGCAGTTTCAGATTTAATACTTAGTAAAACTTTTGACAATGGTACAGTATGTGCCTCAGAGCAAGCTGTAATAATAGATGAAGAAATAGCCGATGAAGTAAAAAAATTAATGAGAGAATATGGTTGCTATTTCTTAAATAAAGAAGAAACTAAAAAGTTAGAAGAATTCGCTATAGACAAAAACACCGGTTTAATGAATCCAGCAGTTGTAGGTCAACCGGCAACAAAAATTGCTGAAATGGCTGGATTTAAAGTACCTGAAAACACAAAAATACTTGTAGCTGAATATCCTGCTGTAGGACCAGAATATCCTCTCTCCAGAGAAAAGCTAAGTCCAATACTTGCTTTATACACAGTCAAAGATTACAACGAAGGCATAAAAAGATGTGAAGAAATGACAGAATTCGGCGGACTTGGTCACTCTGCAGTAATACATTCTGAAAACCAACAAATTATTAATGAATTTGCAAAGAGGGTGCGAGCAGGAAGAATTCTTGTAAACGCCCCTGCTTCACAAGGAGCTATTGGAGATATTTATAACACGGCTATCCCATCTTTGACTTTGGGTTGCGGTACAATGGGTAGAAATTCAACAACAGATAATGTAAGTGTTTATAACCTTATAAACATAAAACGAGTTTTTATAAGAAAAGAGAGAATGAAATGGTTCAGAGTTCCACCACAAATTTATTTTGAAAGAGGGTCATTACAATATCTGTCACAAGTAAAAGGCAAAAAAGCCTTTATTGTAACAGACCCTGTGATGGTTAAATTAGGTTTTGTAGATAAAGTAACGTATCAATTAGATAAGGCAAATATTAAATATGAAATATTCTCTGAAGTTGAACCAGATCCTTCAGTTGACACTGTAGAAAAAGGGGTAAAAATAATGAGAGGGTTTGAGCCTGACTTACTAATAGCTGTAGGTGGTGGTTCTGCAATAGATGCAGCGAAGGGAATGTGGCTTTTCTACGAATACCCTGATACAAAATTCGAAGACTTAAGGTTAAAATTTATGGACATAAGAAAAAGAACTTATAGATTTCCTGAACTGGGGAAAAAAGCTTTATTTATCGCAATACCAACCACCAGCGGTACAGGTTCTGAAGTTACTGCCTTTGCAGTTATAACAGACAAAAAGAAAAATATAAAGTACCCTCTCACAGATTACGAATTAACACCAGATATCGCTATAATAGACCCTGACCTCACAATGACAATACCACCCTCTGTCACAGCAGACACTGGTATGGACGCTTTAACCCATGCTATTGAAGCCTATGTATCTGTAATGGCATCAGACTATACAGACGCTCTCGCAGAAAAAGCTATAAAACTAATATTTGAATATCTACCTAAAGCATACAAAAACGGGCAAGATAAAGTCGCCCGCGAAAAGATGCACAATGCTTCCTGCATAGCTGGAATGGCCTTCACAAATGCATTTTTAGGAATAAACCATAGTATGGCTCATATACTTGGTGCTAAATTCCATCTTCCACACGGAAGAGCAAATGCAATACTTCTGCCCTATGTCATAGAATACAATGCTGAGTTACCTAAAAAATTTGCTTCATTCCCACAATATGAATATCCCAAAGCAGCCGAGAAATATGCAGAAATTGCAAAATTCTTGGGACTTCCTGCTTCAACAGTTGAAGAAGGAGTAAAAAGCCTCATTGAAGCGATAAAAAATCTCATGAAAGAGCTTAATCTTCCTTTGACACTTAAAGAAGCAGGCATAAATAAAGAAGAATTCGAAAAACAAATAATGGAAATTCTGATATAGCCTTTAATGACCAGTGCACCGGTTCAAACCCAAGAATGCCATTGGTATCCGAAATTGCAGAAATATATAGAAAAGCCTATGGAGAATAAGGGTAAATTTTTAGTTTACCCTTATTCTATTTCCAAAACAGAAGTGAATTTTTCTATAAAAGGCACTCCCGAAGCTGTCAGCAAAAGGCTTGAGGTTACCATAACTTCATTTACAGGAACAAACTCATATTTATCTTCTTTTTTCTCTCCATACCCATGAAAATCATGTATCATATAAGGAACACCTTTTTCTTTCCCAATGTAAATCATGGCATGCCTTGGCATATAGACTAATGCTCCTGGCTTTACATTGTCAAATACTTTTATTCTTTCTTTAATTGACATTCCCTCAATAAATCTATAGGATTTCCCCTTACTAATTTCTTGCTCATCAGCATTCCTAGGAAGCCTTATGCCAAAAGTCTTAAAAATATACATTATATAACTAGAACAATCTCTACCTCCTAAACTATCACCCCAACCGTATCTATCACCTATAAGTTTGAAAGCCTGCTTCAAAATGTTTTCTCTTGTATAGGGAAGATATCCAACATTTACATCTTCTTTCTTTGAAATTAGAGCATATCTAAACTCAAGATTCCTTTCTTCATTTCTAATAGGCAGTTTTATAAGATAATGTCCAATAACTGATTGATTGCCAACTTGATGTAAAACATTTCCTTCTTCTAGATATATTTTCGTCCCCATTGTAAATTCCAATTTAGAAACATTTTTGTCAAAGGGATTGCTTTGAGTCTTTATATAGTTTCCTGTGACTACTAAAAAACTTAGTGAATTTATATAGTCAAATAACTCTTTTTTGTCTTTCGCAATTGCAATATCTTCTGCTTTAATCCATCCTCTGTAATTATACATCTGTATAAATAACCATTTTCTGTCTTTACTCTCGTGTAAAATAACTACAGGCTCTAAAGCTTGACATCCCGTCTCTTGAAACCTATCAAATTCTATATCTCCTTGTTTGTCAAAAACAGCTTCTTTCGTAGGAAAACTTCTTATAGAAGTATTTCTAATCGCTATACCATACCTTACTGGATTTACATCCTTAATTCCCTCCAAATTCGTATTTTTTATTACATCGTCATAAAAGTCTTCTTCTATGAGGTTGCCATACTTATCGTACATAGGCTTTTTAGGCATCTCATAACTTTTAATTAACTTAATAAGCTCATCTTTTTTTAAACTTTTTTTGTATGTCTCAAGGTCATATACTGTAACTACCTCATTTATTATCTTTCTGTTAAAGTTTTCAATCTCTTGTTGTGTCATAATAACTTTGTCGGTATTGTCTATTTTCCTAATCCAATATTCTGGACTTAACATATCTTCAATAACCTCAAACATACAAACTCTCCCCTCATAAACAATAAAAGTAGGCAAAAATTTATAGAAAGAATTTTAAAAAAATGAAACTAAAAGCGAAGTTTTTCGTCTATACTATAGAGATATGTTTTTAAAAGGGGCGGTATACTAAATGGAGAAAAAATTTTATTTAGTCATCATTTTAATACTAAGTCTGATATGTCTTCTTCTTGGAATAACAATATTTTTAACTGCTTTTCATCATGGTATTACATAAAAAGGAGAAGGAGCGAAATGTAAAACTCCTTCTCCTTTTTCGTTATGCTCTTTCAAAATAATCTGCAACTTCTTTAAGATAATCAATTATTGTAAGATGTTGTGGACATACACTCTCACAGGTACCACATTCAATGCAGGAACTCGCTTTTGCATCTCCCAAATCTTTATAAGCCTTACGGTTAGCCTCATAAATGTTATACATATGAGCTTCGTTGTAAAGTTCAAAGTTCCTTGGTATATTTACACCATTTGGGCAAGGCATGCAGTAGTTACACCCTGTACAGGCAATTGGTGAAAGCTCTTTGTATTTGTTTCTAACTTTACTCACAATCTCAAGTTCTTCTTTTGTTAAGGTATTTATTCCTGACCTTTTTGCGCTTTCAATATTTTCTTTTAGTTGCTCAAACGTGCTCATGCCACTTAACACAACTGAAACCTCCGGCTGATTCCATAACCATTGAAGTGCCCACTCTGCAGGGGTACGCTTAACCTTTGCAGTATCCCAAATGTCTTGCACTGCTTTTGGAGGGTTGGCAAGCCTTCCTCCTCTTATAGGCTCCATTATTACAACACCTAAGCCTTTTGAAGCAGCATGTTTTAATCCATTCTCTCCAGCCTGCACATCTATGTCCATATAGTTGTACTGTATTTGACAGAAATCCCATTTGTCATAATAATCTACAATCTCTTGGAATACAGGATACTCATCATGGAAGGAAAACCCTATGTATCTTATCTTCCCTTCTTGCTTCTTCTTTTCAGCCCAGCTTAAAGCATCAACTTTTTTCATGTTCTCCCATTTGCTTTTATCTAAAGCATGTAAAAGATAAAAATCTATGTAGTCCGTCTGAAGTTTTTTAAGCTGCTCATTTAAATATTTGTCCATGTCTTCTTTTTCATTAATTAGCCATGTAGGAAGTTTCGTCGCAAGAAAAGTTTTTTCCCTGTAGCCGTCTTTTAAAGCTTTACCTGCAACTATTTCGCTGTTGCCTCCATGATATGGCCATGCTGTATCAATATAATTCACGCCATTGTCAATGGCGTATCTTATCATCCTTATCGCTTCCGCTTCATCTATTTTGCTGTTATCATTATCAATTGCAGGAAGTCTCATTAAACCAAATCCTAATGCAGATATTGCTATATTTAGTTTGCCAAATTGTCTGTATTGCATATCATCCTCTCCCCTTTGTAAAATATTTTAATTTATATTATATCATATATTTATTCCCTTTCTTTTCTGTATTTGTCCATTATCTCTGAGAAAATCTCTGCATTTGTAGGAGGAGTATAGGATATAGCATTAGCGCCCGCTTCTATCGTCTTTAAAATAGTTTCCTCAGTGGGACCTCCTGTTGCAATAATAGGTATGTCAGGACAAATATCTTTTACACGTTTTACTAAATCAGGGGTCTTTTGTGCACCAGATATGTTAAGTATTGTAGCGCCAGCTTCTACTCTCCCTTTTATGTCCTCTTTCTCCGACACTATAGTTACAACAATAGGTATATCTATTGTCGCTCTCATTTTTTTGATTATATCATTGGCAGTAGGAGCATTTACAACAACGCCCATTGCTCCAGAAAATTCCGCGTCAAGAGCCAAGTTAACAACTCTCTTTCCTTGTGTAAGTCCTCCACCCACACCGCAAAATACCGGTATATCCGCTGCCATCATAAGAGCGTGAGTAATAACTGGCTGAGGAGTAAACGGATATACTGCTAAAACAGCATGAGCATTAGTATTTCTAATCAAAGCAATATCTGTTGTAAAAACAAGGGATTTTATTAATTTACCATAGACCTTTATTCCCGAAGCTTTTTGATGAATAACTTCAGGAACTAAAACCATCTTTTGCCTTAAAGGTGAAGTTATCTCGGGAACAAAATTATCAGCCATTTTATCACCATCTTTTCCTTTTATTTTATAAAAATATTATACCAATAATTGTTTATAAATCAATGCCTTTTAAGAATTAATTCCATATTTTTCAAAGATCCATTTCTTACCGTATAAAGTCCATACAAAGCAAGAAAACACTATTAAAATTATCTTATTATTTCTTTACTTTTTAGTGTTTGAAAACAATTTTAGTTTAAAAATAATATTAAATTTTAAATTGTATTGTGTTTTTGCCGCTTTTTTTGAAGGCTTATTAAATTTTTATGAAAAATTTCACAAAATATGTACTAAAATCATCTTTGTTTGCATAAAATTTAAATAGGGATTTAAAAGTTAATAATTTTTATCTTCATATTTTAATAGATTTTAAAAATATATACAAAATTAAAAAAATCCCGCAAAAGATTTACACTTTTAATGGGTATGTTGTCAATATGTATTAAATATGCTATAATAGTAATTGTGTACAAAATAAATATAATTTAAAATAAAATGTAAGGGGGATTTAAAAAATGCTAAGAAAAAAGTGGCTTCCTCTAGTTGTGACCCTAATTTTTATCCTATCTGTTTTTTTGACCTCCTGTGGTAAGACAGAAACTCAAACGCCACAACAATCTCAAGAACAAAAAACAACACCTACAGCTTCAGTTCAAGATAGCGACAACTGGACTAAAGCAAAAGACCCTTCAAAAATACCAGAAGCATCAAAGGCTCGTACCGACACACTTATAATAGGTCTTCATGAGCCAAAAGGAGTTTTCAATCCTCTCTATTCTGAAACATCATATGACAATTATGTAAACAGCGCTATTTTTGATAGTTTACTAGAGGTAGACTTCGATGGAACATACATTCCATCTCTTGCAAAGAGTTGGGATATAGACAAAGATAACAATACTATCACCTTCCATTTACGAGATGACGTAAAATTTAGTGATGGAACACCTTTGACAGCTAAGGACGTAGAATTTTCTTATTATGTACTAGCTGATCCTACTTATGATGGGCCAATTGCTTTATCTGCAGCAGGAATCAAAGGGTTTAAAGAATATAATGAAGGAAATGCAGACAAAATTGAAGGAATAAAAGTAATAGATGACCATACAATACAGATTCAATTAGAAAAAGTTCTCGGAACATCTTTGTCAGACCTTAATATCCCAGTTATCCCACAACATTATTATGGAAAAGACTTTGCTAAAGGCAAATTAGACGGAGTAAAGGCTTTAGAACAGCAGCCACTCGGCTCAGGTCCCTATGTATTTGAAAAATTTGTTCCTGGTCAAGAAGTTCGCTTAGTAGCAAATGAGAATTACTGGAAAGGTGCTCCAAAAATTAAACACTTAATTTACAAAACTACAACAGAGGAAACAGCTGTTCAAATGTTACAAACCGGTGAAACAGACTATGAGACCTCAAACATCACAGCAAAGAAAGATAACGTAGAGTTGCTAGAAAGCCTTGGATTTGTTGATTATAGCTTACTTCCAACTAATGGTTATGGTTATATAGCTTTCAATCACAAATTGCCAAAATTCCAGGATGTAAGAGTGCGTAAAGCATTAGCTTATGGTCTTAACCGCAAAGCTATAGTTGATGCTGTATATCAGGGCTTAGCAGAAGTAAGAGATGTGCCACAGTCTAAAGTATCATGGGCATATCCTGATGAAAAAGACATAATACATTATGACTATAACCCAGAAAAAGCAAAGCAGCTTTTAGATGAAGCTGGTTGGAAATTAGGACCAGATGGTTATCGTTATAAAGATGGTCAGAAATTTACAATACACTTCTTAGCTTCATCACCTAATCCAGTAAATGATGCTTTAGTGCCAATGGCAGTAGAAAATTATAAAGAATTGGGTATAGAATTTGTGGCAGAACCTCTTGAATTCAACGCCATAATTGACAAGGTCAATAAAGGCGATTTTGAAATGTACTTCATGGCTTGGGGCTTAACTCCTGAACCAGATCCTTATACTATATTCTTCTCAAAAGGGTCTCAGAATAAAATAGGGTATGCAAATCCAAAAGTTGATGAACTCATACTAAAGGGCCGTGAAGAAACAGATATTAATAAACGCAAGGAAATTTACCATGAACTTTACAAAGTATTAAACGATGACTTGCCATACATCTTCCTGTATCAGAGAAATGACCTCAATGCAAAGAACAGCAGAGTAGTAGGATTCCAGATCTCATCTTTCAGAGATTTTACTTATTCACTGTATCAAGCAGAAATTCTTCAGTACTAATTTAAATTTAAAAAGCCCGGGCTGTTAAGGGCCGGGCTTTTCATCTATTAGGAGGGATAGAATGACACAGTTTATTATACGCAGACTACTACAGAGTATTCCTACATTAATTGGAGCTTCTATAATAATATTTTTAATTTTTGCAATGGCACCTGGTGACTACGTCACCTCTCAACTTCAAAATCCTAAGATGACTGAGGAAAGGGCTGCACAATTAAGGGCCCTTTATGGATTGGACAAACCACTACCCGAAAGGTATATTTCTTGGGCAAGCGGTGTCTTAAAAGGTGATTTGGGCGACTCTTTAATGTTTAAAAAACCTGTTATACAGGTAATAAATGATTTTATATGGAATTCCTTTATATTGGGAGTAGCTATAATGTTCTTTGAATGGTTAATTGCCTCTATAATAGGTATCTATTCTGCTATACGGCAGTATTCTGTATTTGACACTATAGCTACCTTGCTTGTATTTATCCTTTACTCTTTACCCTCTTTCTTCTTAGGTCTTGTTATGCTTAAAGTTTTTGCAGTAGACCTCAAATGGTTCCCCTTAGGTGGAATGATAACAACAGGATCCAATTATACTGGTTGGGCCCATATAGTTGATGTTGCAAAGCACATGGTGCTTCCTGTTGCTACTCTAACTTTAATAAGTGTAGGGGGCTTAAGCCGCTATTTTAGGGCAAATATGCTAGAAGTCATAAAGCAAGATTATATAAGGACTGCCAGAGCTAAAGGCTTAAAGGAAAGAACTGTTATTTTTAAACATGCTTTAAGAAATGCTCTTCTACCTTTGATCACTTTGTTTACTTTAGAATTACCTAGCTTATTTGCAGGTGCAATGATAACTGAGAGGATATTCAACTGGCCCGGCATTGGTAAAGTCGTTCTAGAAGGAATTTATATAAGGGATTATCCATTGTTTTTGGGATACACAATGCTCATAACTGTTCTTACAATTTTAGCAAATATTTTAGCTGACGTTTTGTATGGCGTTGCTGATCCACGTGTAAGACTTAAATAGGGGGGATAAAGCTTGGATCAAGTCAATGTAAATCAACCTCTTGATTATAAAAAGAAAAATAATCTGAAAAAAGCACCTTCGATTTGGAGAGACGCTTTCCATAGATTTTTAAAAAATAAATACGCCATATTGGGACTGGTAATTTTGACTTTTATGTTCCTTTTCTCTTTTGTAGGGCCTTATTTTTCGCCTTATCTGGATGCAAAAATAGATGTATCAAAAGGGAATCAACCACCAAGTACAGAACATTGGCTTGGTACAGATAATCTAGGAAGAGATGTGCTTTTAAGGCTTATGCTTGCAGGTAGAATTTCCCTTACAATAGGGATTGCAGCTACTTTGATAATCGTTTTAATCGGTGGAATGTTAGGCTCTATCGCAGGATATTACGGAGGCTGGTTAGATGTCATAATAATGAGGTTGGCAGATATCATTTACGCTATGCCTGGTCTTCCCATTTTAATCATGTTAGGTGCTATAATGTCCGACTTAAAAATTCCGCCACCTCAAAGGATATACTATGTCATGTTTATCTTAGGATTTATATCCTGGGTAGGTCTTGCAAGGCTTATACGAAGCCAAATTTTGAGTTTAAAAGAGCAGGAATTCATGCTGGCAACAGAAGTTTTAGGTTTAAGAGATAGTAAAAAAATAATAAAACACCTTTTCCCCAATGTATTACCTACTGTTATAGTTTCTGCAACATTGGGAGTAGCTGGCGCAATATTATCAGAATCTGCTTTAAGTTTCTTAGGACTAGGTGTCATCCCTCCAACACCTTCTTGGGGATATATGCTGTCTGCTGCAAATAATATGATCGATTTTGCAAAGCGTCCATGGCTTTGGATTCCGCCAGGTGTTGCTATAATGCTAACTGTCGTAGCTATCAACTTCATTGGTGATGCTTTAAGAGACGCTTTCGATCCTAGACAAAAAATTTAGGAGGAATCAAAATGGCAAAAAATCTAGTAGAATTTCGCAATCTCAAAACTTTTTTCTACACTGAAGAAGGTGTTGTAAAAGCAGTAAATGATGTAAGTTTCTCTATACGAGAAGGGGAAACGGTGTGCATTGTCGGTGAATCTGGCTGCGGCAAAAGTGTAACTGCTTTATCCCTAATGAGATTAATTCAGTCTCCTCCTGGGAAAATTGAAGGTGGCGAAATAATCTTTGATGGGCGAGATATTCTTAAATTAAGTGAGGCAGAAATGAGAAGAATACGCGGTAATGAAATAGGCATGATATTCCAGGAGCCAATGACTTCTTTAAACCCTGTTTTAACAATTGGAGAACAAATAATGGAGCCTTTAATGGTGCATAAACTCATGACTAAAAAAGAGGCTTGGAATAAGGCTATTGAACTTATTAAACAAGTTGGCATACCAAGAGCTGAACAGATAATGACAAGTTATCCTCATGAACTAAGCGGTGGTATGAGACAGCGTATAATGATTGCAATAGCTCTAAGTTGCGATCCAAAACTTTTAATAGCTGATGAACCAACCACTGCTCTTGATGTAACAATTCAAGCCCAAATCCTTGACCTTTTGAGAAAAATAAAGCAGGAAAGAAATATGGCTTTAATGCTTATAACCCATGACCTTGGAATTGTTGCTGAAATAGCTGACTACGTAGTAGTTATGTATGCTGGAAAAGTTATTGAAGAAGCTCCTGTAAGAGAACTTTTCAAAAACCCTAAACACCCATATACAAGAGGTCTTTTAAAGGCAAAACCAATAATTGGTCAAAGGCAAGAAAGACTATACACAATCCCAGGGCAAGTGCCTAACCCTATTGGTTTGGGAGACTATTGTTATTTTAGCGATAGGTGCGAATATGCAATGGACATTTGCCGCCAAAAGATACCTCAACTTGCAGCTGACGAAAATGGGCACAAAGTCGCCTGCTGGCTCTATGAAGGAGAGTGGAAAAAATGAGTGAACCTTTAATAGAAGTAAAAAACCTTAAAAAATACTTCCCAATACGAGGCGGTATTTTACAAAGGACGATAGGATATGTAAAAGCAGTAGATGGAGTGACATTCACTATAAATAAAGGTGAAACTTTAAGTCTTGTTGGCGAATCTGGTTGTGGTAAAAGCACAGTCGGGCGTACTATAATAAGGTTGTATGATAAAACTGACGGAGAAGTTTTTTACAAATCTATTCCTATTCACAGTCTCAAAAAAAGCGAGCTTAGAAAACTAAGACCTAAAATGCAATTGGTTTTCCAAGACCCCTTTAGCTCTTTAAACCCACGCCTTAGAGTAGGAGATGCCATAGGAGAAGCTCTTTTAGACCATGGCCTTATTTCTAAAAATGAATTGCGGGATAAAGTCATAGAAACAATGGAGATATGCGGATTAGCTCCGTACCATATAGACCGCTATCCTCACGAATTTTCTGGTGGTCAGCGTCAGAGAATAGGAATAGCTCGTGCACTCATTTTAGATCCTGAATTTATTGTGTTAGACGAACCTGTATCTTCTCTTGACGTATCAATACAAGCCCAAATAATCAACCTGCTTATGGATTTGCAAGAGCAAAAAGGGTTAACTTATTTGTTTATTTCTCACGATTTGAGTGTAGTAGAGCATATAAGCACAAGAGTTGCAGTAATGTATCTTGGGTCTATAGTTGAAATGGCAGCACGAGACGAACTTTTTGCCCATCCACTTCACCCCTATACACAAGCCCTTTTGTCTGCCGTTCCAATTCCAGACCCAGACTTAAAAAGAGAAAGAATAATCTTAGAAGGAGATATCCCAAGCCCTGCGAATCCACCAAAAGGATGCAAATTCCACACAAGATGCCCACTTGCTAAAGACATTTGTAGAGAACAAGTACCAGAATACAAAGATGTAGGAGGAGGGCATTTCGTAGCTTGCCATTTGGTATAGCTAGATGCCTTCCACATCTTTTTGAATTTCTTCTTCAAAAGAAAAGTTACTATTGTTTAGCTTCTCAATAAAAATCGGTTTAATAAATATAGCAAAATACAAAAGACTTACTAATAGTATTACAAACGTAATTAGAAAGGGATAAGTATAATTTTGATTTTCTAGGATATAGCCAGCTAAATAGCTGGCTATTGCTGATCCTATGCTCCTTAAAAGTGATTTTACTCCAGCAAAAAAATCCCTTTTTTCTTCCTCTACAACAGACATTGTTTGACTTTCCATCATATTATTTAAAAGCGTAAAACTACCACTTCTTAGTAAAAATATTGTTGAAAACATCATTACAGAAATATTATTAAAGGCTAATATAAATGCAAATAATAAATTCATCCCATATACATAGTAATAAGCTTTAATGGTTCCAAATTTGTTTATTATCCATGGCATTATCATGGAAGCAAAAAACAAAATTAGTCCATTTACTGTTAGCAAATAGGAAACATATTCATCGCTCCAACCCATCCGAAATTTCACAATCACGTTTTGGAAAGGAATTATCGTAGAAAAAGCCATACCCGCCAAAAAAAGATAAAAAATAATTAAAAGAATTTTTTTATCAAAAACTTGGTAAATTCTAATATTTGACAATAACAACTTACTCTTACCTTTATCAAAACTATTGTTTACGCATGGCAACAAAATCCCTCTTAATAAAGCCGCCACTAAAATTAACACGGCTGATATATACACAGAACTTTGATATTTTGTATTACCATATGGAAACCAATTGGGTATAAAGCCTCCCAAAAGCGTACCTACTCCACTAAATAGAGTAAAAACAGCAAATAAAAGGCTATAACTTACAGTTTCCAATTCATTTGTCTCAGCATATGAAAATAAAAGCTGTATTTCTGTTGTAATCAAAAAGGAAATTCCTATAAATTGTATAATCTGTGCCAAATAAAAAACTCCTATAGATTCCCCTAATCCAAAAAGCCCATATCCTATCCCTGTAAGAGTTATTCCTGATATAAAAATTCGTTTTCTCCCAATATAATTAGCAAAAAAACCTGCTGGAATAGCAGCTGCCCCCATCACTAAAGTTCCTACAGAATTAAGAGCTCCTATTTGTTCAGGAGAAACGTTTAAAGCAAGCAAATGCAAATTTAATACTAAACCAAAAATCCCCATTCCTATACCCAATAAGGCTTCAGTTGCTATAAAACGTTTTACTTCTTTGGGCAAAAATTTAAACTGGGCGATGAACGACATATATGTTCTCCTTTCCTCCCGTATATATCCTCCAAAAAAGCCGCTTTAAAAGGCGGCTTTAGAAATACTCAAAAGTTATCCATGTCTTCTTAAAAAAGGTATTTCACAAAGTCATTGATTCCAAAGGAAAGCAAAGCAGATAAACCAACGATCGGAATTGGTTTAACACCAGGAATTCCAAACATGACTAAAAGTGTAACAACAAAGATTGAGATAGTCTCACACAATGAAACACCAAGTTTTGCCCAGCTTCCTTTTGAGATAATTCCACAGGAGATTATCCAAACTCAATCAACCAATGTTGATATAATCTCTGGTACAACAAGGACGTCTTATGGAATAATCATGGCTGTTGAAGATGCTCTAAACAAGGCAAGGATCGAATGTTCACAAACTTCACAAAATTAGTATAATTGTAAACTTAAGAAAATTAGGGAGTGTCCCATAAAATTCACAGGTGCACTCTCTTTCTTTTACTCCACCCATGGTCTTTTGAAATACTCCATCTGCCCAACAATTTGGACAAAGGTTCTGCTTTTAAACTCAAGCTTGCCAATCTTCTGAACAGGAAAAACCCCTGCAACACTGCTTGTTATGAAACATTCATCCATTGAGGTAAGATCATTTAAAGTTAAAAATTCTTTTTTTACAACATATCCTAAATCTTTTGCAACCTCACACACCTTTTTTCTCATCACACCCGGCAAAAGCCCGCAAGAAAGATGTGGTGTGAAAATTTCATTGCCTCTTCTAAAGAATATATTTGAAAATGCCGCCTCGCATATATGCCCTTTTTTGTTCAAAAAGAGGCAGCTATCATATCCTTTTTCTTTTGCCCTTGCCTCTTCTATCTGGTTTATTCCCATGTTGAAAGTCTTTATATAGTTTAAAATGTTGATTGGGTCTTTTTTTACTTTTGACACTGTCAAATCAAGCCCTTTTTTGAATAAATCATTTGTATATCTGATTCTTTTTTCAAATATTAAAAGCTGATTTTTAAAATATACCACCCTAATTGCGCCAAAACGTTCATTTTTTCTACAAACATATTCTCTTATCCTATACTTAAACTCATCATATGAAATTTCAAAATTCAAACATAGAACCCAAGAACCTCTTTTTAGTCTCTTATAATGTTCAGCCAAAAAATGAGCATCTCCATTTTTATAATATATTGTGTCAAAAGGAACAAGCCCAAGATTAAAGCTATCAAAATCATCTTCAAAAAACAATTTATAATCGTCCCCCTATTTCAAAAATTTCACATGTTTTTGCCTATCAAAATATCAAAAATAGGTTTTCCTTTGTGGAGTGTCTCTTCATACTCATCTTCTTCAGTAGAATCCCATACAATCCCGCCGCCAACATTAAAATAAGCAGTATTGCCTTCTATCACTAAGGTCCTGATTGCAATATTGAAATCCATGTTGAAGTTGTTTGAAATATACCCTATTGAACCTGTGTATATACCTCTTGGGTCCTTTTCTAACTCTTCGATTATCTTAATTGCATTTAACTTTGGGGCACCTGTGATAGAACCGCCCGGAAATGTTGCTTTTATTATGCTATCAAGCTCCACTCCCTCTTTCAAGTCGCCTTTGATTGTTGAAACAAGATGAAACACACTTGAGTACTCCTCAACCTCAAAAAGTTTTTCCAAAGTGATTGTATGTGGTGTACATATCTTTGCAAAATCATTTCTCTCAAGGTCAACTATCATCAAAAGCTCTGCACGGCATTTCTCATCATTTAAAAGAATCTCTTTCAATCTCTTGTCTTCTTCCTCATCCTTACCCCTTCTGATTGTCCCTTTGATAGGCTTTGTTATTATGGTTTTACCTCTTTTTCTCAAGAAAAGCTCAGGTGATGTTGAGATAATACTTGCTTTTGGTAGCTTTATATATGCATGGTATGCACCATAGTTTTTTGACCTTAAAGTTGAATATACATAATCTGGGTCAAAGCTGCCTTTGAACACAAAGCGCTGGGACAAGTTTACTTGATAAACATCCCCTTCATATATGTAATTTTTGATCTTTTTTATACACGCTTTGTATTCTTTCTTTTCAAAGTTGGTAACAAATTCTTCAACAACTGGTCTTTTAAATTCCATCACAAAAGAGCTTGGACTTTTTAAAAGCTTATCAATCTTTTCTAAATGCTCTTTTGAAGATAGACTTACATACATCTTTTTTTCAAGATGGTCAAGAACAATGAAATCCTCGTAGTACCCAAAGAAAGCTTTATAAACTGATGACACATCTTTCTTTCTTTTAACATTGTAAAGGTCCACTCCAAAATTGTAAGAAAAGTATCCTGCAAAACCACCATTGAAAATAAATTCTGAATCTTCTCTTCTTTTTAAAACCTCTTCCGAAAGCCTTTGCAGAAACTCAGACACATCATCTTCATCATTGCAAATAAACACATCTTTGGGGTTTACAAACAAGAAAGAATATCTTCCAAAGTTTTTGTTAAATAGATTGCTCTCAAGTAGTATTGAAAATTTATCATTCAGATAGCAAAACACATCAAAAGGATTTAAAAGACTATCATACACAACCATCTTCAAAAAACTTCACCCTCTTAAAAAGTTTTCTATCATCAAAAGCCCATCTTCTGTTGCAATCGATTCTGGATGAAACTGAACACCTTCAATTTGATAAAATCTATGCCTTATTCCCATTACCTCATCATTTTTTGTAATAGCGCTAATAATCAGTTCTCTTACATTCATACTATCTTTCTCCAAGATAAGAGAATGGTATCTTGTAACTTCTAAAGGACTTTTTAATCCCTTAAATATACCCTGTCCATCATGCTCTATTGTATCTACAATCCCATGTATAGGCTTTCTTGCCTTTATAAGCCTTGCTCCAAAGTACATCCCAATTGCTTGATGCCCAAGACATACGCCAAGGATCTTTTTTGTATCTTTAAAATTATCTATTATTTCAAAAAGTATCTTATCATCAGTAGGTCTTCCAGGACCAGGTGATAGAACAATGTGCGACGGATTAAATTTTTTGATATAATCAATATCAATCTCGTCTCTGTTTTTCACAATGGTCTTTGCACCAAGTCTTAAGAAATAGTTATACAGATTGTATGTAAAAGAGTCGAAATTATCAACAATTAGTACCATCTTCAAAACCACCTTTGTTGACTTTCACACTGCCTTTTTCAATATATTATCGTTTTGATAAAGCAGCTGTCAAGAAAGTTTAAAAATTTTGTGGACTTTTGAGTAAAAATAAGCTATTCACTAATCTACAAAAAACGATTATAATTTTACTTACAAGATTTTTTGAAGTGAGCTAAAGAGGAAAGATGGGAGTATCAAAGGTTTTTTACACAGACCTCAAAACCAAAACAGGGTATAATATGCTTGACATATACCAGTAAGTCCATCTGCTTACAAAATGGACGAAAGCAAATATACATATAACAAAGATTCAGACCAATGGTTTTGCATGGAAGGCAATCATACAGTAAAAAAAGAACATGTTAAGAGAAAAAAAGGCGGTAAATTTAAAGAGGATAGCCAACCTGGTATCCTCTTATTTTAAAACTTTTTTCTATATTATGGGAACAAAAAGTAGTTTTTCAACTACAAGAATAAATTTGTTAAACATCTCTGCATAAAAATAGGGCTTTTTCCAGCAATCTCGGACGGTTCTTCTGTCTGGGACAGAAGAACCGTCCCCTTGTCAGGAAAAAAGTAAGGCTCGTAATGGTCTTCGCTTCAGCCAGTACAAATCTCTTCATACCTCACTTAAAAGGCAAGGTATTGCAAAACCCATACTGACCTATGCTCGACTATTATAGATACCTTAGAAACCTTATGCACTTTGCATAAGACCTCCAGTCTAAGTACATAACGTACTTCGACCTGCGGAACCTATAATAGTCTTAGCTCGACTATAATACATCCTTTTTAGCCTAAAAATTTAGGCTTTACATGGACATATTATAATCTGCCCGCCGACTGGCATCCGACCTTTTGATCGAATACCAATCTTTGGCCGACCATCACAGAACTTGCGTCCTGTGATGATCTTGGCTCGACCATTACGAACCTTACACTATTATATTGCCCTTTTTGTCTTTTTATATTCATTTGTTTTTAAAAAAATTTAAAAAGGAATGAGATACCCACTTTTTTGGTTTAAGCTAAAGCTCTTAGTGAGAACAAAGGAACTGTACTTCATTTTAAATTATACAGAATACTGATAATTTAAAGCAACTACTCTTGGTTCCCCTTCTAAATCTTCTTTCTTTACATCCATTTCTGTGGATAAAATCTTTTTGCCACCTGTCATATCCAAAAAGTTATCCACAGTATCAATAGGGAAATTAATAAACTCCGTTTTATAGTGCATTGGTATGGTTATTTTAGGCTTTAACTGGTTCATCACTTCTACCGCTTGTTTTGCATCAATTGTATAATAGCCTCCAACAGGAATGAGTAGAACATCAACTGGTCCTATTTCTTCAACTTGCTTTTCTGTTAAAACATGTCCCAAATCTCCCATGTGACAGACTCTGATTCCATCAATATCAAAGACAAAAACTATATTTTTACCTCTTTTTGCACCATGCTCGTCATCGTGAAATGTATTTACACCTTTTATGTTGATACCTTTTATATTATGTTCTCCTACTGTGTCAACAATATCAAAGTTTCCCTTTACCGCCTTAAAATAATTGTGGTCAAAATGGGAATGAGAAGATGTCACAATGTCTGCCTTCACATTTGGCATAGGGTACCCAACTGATTCATCAAAAGGGTCTGTAACAATAACCGTGCCCTTCTCAGATGTCAATTTAAAACAGGAATGACCCAACCACTTTATATTCATAAATTAACACCTCCTATCCATATTATACCACAAAATAAAGGCGGAAAAACCGCCTTTTACATTCTCTCTGGTGCTGTTATTTTCAATATATCTAAAGCGTTCTTTATAACAGTCTTTACTGCTAATATGAGCACAAACCTTGCTTTCATCAAATCTTCTTCTACGCCTTTTACTCTATGACTGTTATAAAAAGAATGGAAAAGCGATGCTACATCAAGTACGTACCTCGTAATTCTGTGGGGTGCCAATGTCTTTGCAGCAATAGTAATTTCTTCAGGGAAATATGCCAATTTTTTAATTAATTCTTTTTCCTCTTCTTCTTTTAAAAGGCTTAAATCTACTTCATCTATATTATCTATCTTTACACCCTCTTCTTCTAACTGCCTTATTATGGAGCAAATCCTCGCATGGGCATACTGCACATAAAATACTGGATTTTCATTCGATTGCTCTTTAGCCAAGTCAAGGTCAAAATCAATGGGACTGTCTGCAGACCTTAAGTTGAAAAAGAATCTTGCTGCATCTTTTCCTACTTCATCTATCAAATCTCGTAGTGTCACCATTCTGCCTGTCCTTTTGGACATTTTAACAACTTGACCGCCTTCTATGAGTTTCACAAGCTGCATTAAAACAACGTCAAGCCTGTCAGGGTCTATGCCAAGTGCCTGCATCGCTCCTTTCATAGGAGCAACATGGCCATGGTGATCCGCACCCCAAACATTTATAACCCAATCAAATCCGCGAGTTATAAATTTATTTTTGTGATAGGCTATGTCAGAAGCCAAATAGGTAGGAAATCCATTAGACCTAACTAATACATCGTCTTTTTCTGCGCCAAATAATGTCATTTTAAACCACAAAGCCCCGTCTTTTTCGTAAGTATACCCTTTTTGCTTAAGCTCTTCAATTACTTTATACACTTCTCCGCTGTCATAAAGAGATTGCTCAGAAAACCACACGTCATATTCTATCCCGTAAAGAGCTAAATCCTCTTTTATTTTTTCTAAATTTTTCTTAAGTCCATAATCTATGAGTGCCTTTCTTCTCACTTCTGATGGCACATCTTTATATTTATCTCCGTATATTTCTAAAAATTCTCTCGCTCTATCTATTATGTCCTCTCCTTGGTAGCCACCTTCGGGCACTTCAGCTGGTATACCCAATAATTGCAGGTATCTTGCCTCAAGGGAATATCCAAATTTTTCTATTTGATTTCCTGCGTCGTTTATATAAAATTCTCTTGTAACATCGTATCCTGCATAGTCAAGTACTGCCGCCAAGGCATCTCCCAAAGCACCACCTCTTGCGTTTCCCATATGCATAGGACCCGTCGGATTTGCCGATACAAATTCCACTTGCACTTTCTTGCCATTTCCTATATTTACACGTCCATAATCTTTTCCTCGTTCATAAACGAGCTTTAAAGTTTCTTCCAAAAATTTATCCTTCAAAAAGAAATTGATAAAGCCAGGTCCTGCAATTTCAATCTTTTCTATAAAAGTATTTGAAGGGTCCACTTTTGAAACAATGATTTCTGCAATTTTCTTAGGGGGCATTTTAGCCTGCTTTGCTATTACCATCGCTGTGTTTATTGCAAGGTCACCATGTTGTTTTTCTTTTGGCTCCTCTATTTCTATCTCCGGAATAACCTCTATATTCATCAAACCTTCTTTTACAGAATTCTCTATAGCGGTAGTCACCATGTCTTTTATTTCATCTTTTACTTTTTGTATAATGTTTTCCAAATCAGTTTACCTCCCGCACTTTTAAGTATAGTTCATTATCGCTCACAGTCTTGTTATTAAGGTCAAGGGCATATTTTATAGTAATCTCACCACCAGCTTCGGACATAGCCACTTTTACATCTGTTGGCAGTATTCCCAAAAGAATTTTTCCATAAGGGGTATCATAGTCAGACTCGTATCTTTTATTTTTTTCAAAAACCATTTTAGATTTGTTAGTGCCAAATCGCAATAATGTAACTTTGTCTTCTGTAATTTTTAAAGTAGTAGTAGTTCCATCCATTCCCGATAGTTCACTTTCTTCATATACTACATAAAAAGTATTACCTTTAATGTAAAAATTGCCTTCTGTAATAAGTTCTATTGTATCAGATTCATTTTGATCGTTTTTTTGAGTACCTTTTACGGATATAATCGCTTTTTTCAATTACCTCTCCCCTTCTTCCCTTATTTCTCACCATTCCCTACATTTTTCATTATGGCTCTCTACTGCTAAGTTTATAAGCTCATCCAATAATGTTGAATAAGACTTTCCACTTGATTCCCATAATTTGGGATACATGCTTATTTTTGTAAACCCCGGAATGGTATTAACTTCATTTAAATAAAGAGTACCTGTATTTCTATCCATTAAAAAGTCTACTCTCGCCATACCTCTCAAATCCAAAGCTTTGTAGGCCTTTATAGCAAGCTTTCTTACCTCTTCCATTTTTTCATCTGGAAGTGGTGCAGGTATTAAGAGAAGAGATTTACCCCCATCAAAATATTTAGCATTATAATCATAGAATTCATTAGAAGGAACAATTTCTCCTGCAATAGAGGCCTCGGGATTTTCATTACCCAAAACAGAGCATTCAATCTCTCTGGCATCTATTCCTCTTTCTATTAATAATTTTCTATCATATTTCGCAGCTAATTTCAAGGCCCCAGGAAGTTCTTCCTCGTTGTGGACTTTAGTAATGCCAACACTCGACCCCAAATTAGCAGGTTTTACAAAACAAGGATATCCTAAGTGTTCAATTTTTTTCTTTATAGCTTCTAAGTCTTCAATCTCTTTTCCATACACTACTACAAAATCAGGTGTAGGTAACCCCGCTTCCTTAAAAATTCTTTTTGTAAAAACTTTATCCATGCATAAAGCAGAAGAAAGCACATTAGCACCTACATAAGGCATGTCTAATAGTTCTAAAAGCCCTTGTATAGTCCCATCTTCTCCATTAGGACCATGTAAAACAGGAAATACCACGTCTATAGGATAAAAACCGTTTTCTCCATCTTCGAAAGTTATTATTCCTCTATACTTTGTAGAAGCTCCCATAATTGCAGGAATTCCTTCTTTTTCCCATTCTCCAGTTTCTATTTTCCCCACATCTCCTCTATACAGATACCATTCTCCTTTTTTTGTAATACCTACCATGTAAATCTCGTATTTATCTTTATCAAGGTTGTTTATTATAGACTTTGCAGACATTAAAGAAACTTCATGTTCTCCTGATTGTCCGCCAAATAAAACAGCTATTTTCTTCTTTTCCATTCTCTCACACTCCACTAATTTTTCTTACATTATCTTTATTCTACTCTTTTAAGAATATGTATTCAAGAAAAATTTTATTTTATAAATTTAAAGCCGGGAAAGAAGAAGTTTTTCTTCCCCGGCTTGGTGGGCATTTAGAAGGTGGTATTTCCGTTGTTATAATTTCCCACAAGCATTTTTTCTGCTTTTTCGATTGCAAGTTTTACAAGATTACCGCAATTTCTAGAAGAAACACTTCCCCAACCTTCCTTCATTACTGTGTCGTAAACGCCAAGTTCTTTAGCCAACTCATATTTAAGTTGGTCAGACATTAAGCCTCTGCGTCTACCCATTTTTATCCCCTCCTTCTTTTGCCCTACAATTATTTTGCACTTTAAAAGCACTTTTATGTTATGGACTACATGGTCAAATCTCCATGTTCTGTTTTTATAACCTTTAAAATTTTTTCTTCATTTCCATTTAATGCATTTATATAGACGTAAAAAGTATCTCCTTTGTAGGTCCCCTTAAATTCATAAGCTAATACTTCTTTCCCGCTTTCTAAAGGAATAAGTGTTAATTTCCTTCCTTCTATTTTTAAATTTTTATTTACTTTTTGTTCCGCTTCTTTTTCCGTAAGTTTTGGTTTTTCTAATTTTCTTTCCGTATGATTCATGTAGTAAGCTGTAGCGTCAAATCCGATTATGTCACCATTGTCAAGTGCCACTTTCACTTTGACAATGTCTGGATACAAATATACCTCATCTTGTACAGGAACAAAATTAAACTGTACACTACCATCTGCCTTCATAGAATAAGTACTTTCCACGTTTTTGAAACCGTGTTTTTCTAAAAATTTTTTAGCATACTGCAAAGCTTGTGATTGAGAAATATTTATTTTATTCACACTTCTCTGATCCATCATCCATACAACATATCCACCTTTTTGACTGACATTTATATAAACAGGTAATTTACCTGGAGATTTTAATTCTACGCCATAGGCTTTTATTTTTCCATTGTTAGGACTATACTTGTTTTGTGATTCTACAGGCTTTCCATAAAAATCTTTTGCTATTTGTAAAGCTCTATCGTAAGAAACTTCTTTCCCAACTAAACCTTTAGGTGTAGTCTTTGCTAAACTTTCAGAAAAAGGGCCGTCATATATCAAAGTAGGGTAATTTGTCATAGTCTGATTGACACTACTCATTTTTACATTTAAAATCTTTCTATCAATCTCTCCCATTTTTTGTGTACCTTTTTGACGTAAGTTTCCAAGTTCATATCCACCTTGAATTTTTTTTCTTAAGTCTTGTAAGTTTTTACCTAAAAATACCGCATAATTCTGTAATTTCGTAAGGGTTTCTAAATCTTGTTGTGATAATTTTTGCCCTGAAGCAACTTTTTTTGTAAGACTGTAAGCGTAATCGCCAATTTGTGTCAAAAACTTTGAAGTATTATCTATTTCAGGCTGCCCTATAGGAAGTTGATTTAAGTGCTCTTGCCCTGAAAAAGCTTCTCTCCATATTTCATCTAAAATTGGAATAGTAGTTTTATCTGAAGAAGCTACCATTAGTTTTCCCATAGAAGTTTTTAATATTAAAATTAAAGCAAAAGCCGTCAAGCCCCGTTTTAACATTTTTTCACCTCACCTTGCAAAGATATGGCTGCCTATTTGGGTTATAATTGGCCTGTTAAATATCCAATAACTTGTCACTCTCGCAGCGTTGTAATAATACAATGCACCACCAGTAGGGTCCCATCCAGCAATCGCATCTCTTGCCGCCCTTATGCTGTCATTTGTAGGAGGTAGCCACATTTGACCATCATCTACTGCTGAAAAAGCCCCAGGTTGAAATATAACACCTGCTATAGTTTTTGGAAACCTCGGGTCTCTTACTCTATTCATCACCACAGCTCCAACTGCAACTTTTCCAATGTAAGGTTCCCCTCTCGCTTCTCCATTTATAAGCATTGCCAAAAGATAGACATCGTCATTTGTAGTAACAGAAGAAGAAGCGTAATAAGCCGCTAAATCCTGTGCAGTAGTCGTAAAACCTAGAGCTACTTTTGTATCATCATCTACAATTCCAGTAACTCTAAGGCCATTATATGCTTGAAATTTTCGAACTGCCAGCCACGTTCTAACCCCAAAAAATCCATCTACAGCTCCCGTATAATATCCCCAGTCTTTAAGCCGTGCTTGCACTTTGGCAACATCACTACCTGTATTCCCCCAATAAAGGTTAGACATAGCTGTTTTAGTCAAATCATAAGCTGCATACTCAAAAACTGCTGTTATAAAAATGACCAAAACTGTTATTATAATCTTTATGCGGAGAATAAAATCTATTTTCATTTTGAACCTCCTTTTCTTTGGTGTTTGTAAATATTTTTTGTAGTAGTAAAAGTATTATACGCTGTTTTTAATTTAAAAAATTAAAGCGCCCTTTAAGGCGCCATCCATGCCATTTTAAATTTATTATAATACTCTTCTATAATTTCAAGTATTTTAAATTTAACTTTTGGTTTTTCTTCCTCAATAAGTTCTATTTCATCTTGAGAAAGATATTTAGCCACTTCTTCTGCAGTTTGTGTATCTGTAAATCCGTGAGTAACGTCAATAAAGCAAAGGGGAGGAAATATCACACACCACCAATTTTTACCTTCGCCGTTTCCGATAACTACTTTAATCGCATTATAATTCCCCGCAGGAAGAGTAATAGTTCCATAATACCGTGTAGGAAAATCAAAGGTGCCATAGGCAACTTTCACATCATAATTCTTACCCTCTTTACGAATTACTTCCTCAGCAACCTTTTTAATCTCCTCAATACTTTGTTTTATAATCCTTTCCGAATCTTTTAAATCTTTTACTTTTTCAAATTTAGGCGTTAAATCAACAAGTATAGCATCTCTCACCTTAAGTTTTAATTCCTGGTCTTCTTCGGAATCGCTGTTAGCAATCACATGAAACCTTATTAATTTACGGGATAAGTCTTCTTTTTGCAAATTGGAAGATTTAGCCCCATAAAAATTTACTGCTATAATAATTGCTAATACCAACAACGCAATTAACCGTTTCATGTCTTATCCTCCATTACAAATCTTTAGTCTAACTAAAGTATTGCCAAATATATTAAAAAATATACCCTTCTACCTGAAAAGCCCTATCCTTCGGACATGAGAAGTAACATCTACTTTTATCTCTACTTCCGGGAAAATTTTATCCCAGTCTTTCCCCACCTTTTCCCATAAACTCGGATGATATTTTTCAATATAATCTCCTATACCTAGCATGTCTACTTTCAATTCTTTTTGAAATCTATTTATAGCTTTTTGTGTCATCTTCTTTATTTCGCCACTAGTTTTTCTTTCTATGACGTTTAACAAATCACCTTTCATCATTTCTCCATGCTTTTCAAAAGTATATTCTGTTATATCTCCTTCCACCTCCAGTATAACTCTATAAATAATTTTTCCATTTTCTTCTTTAACAGCTCGCCTTCTAATAACATTTGAAATATTAAAAGGAATTTCTATTCTTTCTTCATCGCCAGGCGTGCTAACAGCAACATCTCCACCTTTTACAAGTCCAGTTAGCAACATATATCCCATGTTTTCATCATCTTCCATCCAACCTGCTAATTTATAATTTTTGATAATAGCAGAACCTGCTATTTTAATTTCATCTTTTCCTGCAATTATTTTTGGAATTATCGCATTACCATTTGTCTCATGAAGAGACTTAGTGATTTTATTATAGTCAATTGTTGGAAATCTTGATGTCCTGTTGTAATGTTTGAATATATCTCGAATATAAGCTCCTGTATTTGGTTCCATCTCATATTTTTTTAGAAGAATATCCTGAGCTTTTTGCGGAGTTACAAGAAGATAAACTTTACGGCTCAATTCATAACTCCTGTCAAGAGAATCTAAAACTTGTTGAAATTTATCCTTGTTTTCCACTACGTCTTTGCCAAAAATAATAGCTTGTGTATGACCTAAATACAACGCTTTATCAATTCTTGTACTTATATGCCTTGATGCAGAAAAAATTGTATCAGCTACTTCAGAAACAGCAAAACTTGGCTTTTCACTTCCTCCTCCACCACCGCTGGTACCTTTTGTTATTTGGGCAGCATTAGGAAATTGAAAAGTCACAACATATCTTTTATTCGAAGAAGATAAATCTATGCCAATTGCCATCACAAAAGCTCTATCTTCTATTTCAATTTTATCCCAACAGCCTGTCAACATGAGAAGAATTAAAACCCATAATATCACTATTTTAAGTTTTCTCTTCATCTTTACCACCTAATCTTTTAACTTTTAAAATGATATACAGCAGTATTGGCAATATAGCAATAAAAAACACTGACATGTACTGGGAAACATATCCCGCATATTTATAAACTGTCACAATAGAATCAGGGATTAAGGATATCAAATATATTATTGGAACTGCCGGCAATACAAAATAAGAATGTTCTCTTGCCTTTAAAAGTTTTGAAAGAATCAAAGTGGCAAAATAGTGAAAAGAATAAATGGTAGTAAAAATGGTGAATGTCCATATTCCCATTATAATTCCCTCTACATTTTCAATGAAAAATACAGGGAAATTAATAGATTTAATGAGGGTCAAAAAAGGCCACAACTGTTCCCTTGTTTCCTTGTATCCAAATATGCCGATTACAAAAAAAGTTATATACATGTAAAACAACATCGTAGAGAACATTGCTGAATTGACACTTCTTTTTAATTTGTCCCTATCAATTACATATGGAAAAAGCAAGTACAATATCTCAAAACCAACAAAACTATATGTAGTCATAAGCATTCCTTTAAAAAACTTAATTAATGAAACTCTCATAAACGGAAGAAAATTGCTTAAGTCTACATCAGTTAAAGCCGTCAAAAAAAGTAATACAAGGGGTATCACCATTATAGGAAACAAAATTTCTGACATTCGTGCAATTGGTTCAAGTCCATATCGCACTAAATAGGCAGAAGTAAAAAGCATTGTAATAATTATCGTTTCAATAGGGGTACTTGGCAAAAGATATATTTTTAAAACTTCCCCAAAAATTCTTGCATCAAGGCTTACAAACATTACAAAGTAAAACACCAGCACAGCACTTATAACAATAGAAATAGGTCTTGTTATAAGTTTACCGGCATATTCAACAAAAGTTTCTGTAGGAAATTTAGAAGATAAATAAAGTATCAGCCTTGCAAAAAAAAGAGAAGCAATTCCTCCTCCTAAAATAGCTATAAGCCCATTAGGCCCTACCTCTTTTGAAACATCTGCAGGAAGACTTAATATTCCAGCTCCTACCATGGTAGTAAAAAGTATTATAGCAACTTGATTCGCAGAGATTTTGTCATTGTTTTTTATCATTGTTGTCTCTCCTATCATCTTCTATGCTTTCTATTTTTTCTTCTCTTAAATCCTTCATCTTTTTTCTATCAGGGGTATCTAAAATCTCCGGCCTGTTTTTAAAATACATCAAAGGAGCCTTTATCAAAGTATCCGCAAGGTCGCTTATGTCTATTTCCACAAATGGAGAAAGATACGGAACCCCAAAACTTTTTAAAACAACCAAGTGAGTGAGAACTATCATAAATCCCAACATTATACCATACAAACCAAAAACAGCTGCAAGAATCATAAATATAAATCTTAGCATTCTAAAAGCAATGGCAGCGCTGTAACTGGGTATTGCAAAAGAAGCTACAGCTGTAACAGCTACTACTATTACCATGAGAGGACTTACAATACCCGCTTCGACAGCAGCTTGCCCTATAATGAGACCACCCACAATGCCAATAGTTTGCCCTATAGGTACAGGAAGCCTAACTCCCGCCTCTCTTAAAAGCTCAAAAGTCGCTTCCATAATAAAAGCTTCAAAAAAAGCAGGAAAGGGAATACCTTGTCGTGTTGCTGCAACATATAAAGTTAATTTAGTCGGTATAAGGCCAGGATGATAAGCCGTAAAAGCTATGTAGACAGCCGGTGAAACCAATGCTACAATTGCTGCAAGAAATCTCAAAATTCTTAAAAGGGAAGATATCATCCACCTTTCATAATAATCTTCAGGCGATTGAAAAAGAGTGGCGAGAGTAGTAGGTATTATGAGAGCAAAAGGAGTATTATCTGTCAAAATTGCCACTCTTCCCTCCAAAAGGGAAGCCGCAACCTTGTCAGGCCTTTCTGTGCTCAAAACTTGAGGAAATGGTGAATGCCAATCTTCTTCAATCAATTGTTCTATGTATCCACTTTCAAACACTCCATCTATTTTTATATTTTTAAGTCTTTTCATCACTTTATCCAACACATTTCTATCAACAATATCCTCGATATAAAGCACTGCTACGTCTGTATGAGTTCTTTCCCCAATCTGTATTTGTTTTATTTTCAAATTAGGGTCCCTTATCCGTCTTCTTACAAGGGCAGTATTTACCCTTATTGTCTCAGTAAAACCTTCCCGGGGACCTCTTATAACTGTCTCTGCTTCAGGAGAAGAAATTGACCTCATTTGCCAACCTTTACTAGAAATAATGACTATTTCAGGTGAGCCTTCAAACAATAATGCAGTGTCTCCACTCAATATTGATAAAATACATTTATCCAAGTCTGTAATCTGTTTTATGTCCCCTCCAGTTATAGTCCCTTTTTTTATAACCTCATATAAATTACCTTTTATCTTCTCAATAGAAGGGGCTGCTTGTCTTGAATCCAAAAGCAAAGAGTGGAGTACATGGTCATTTATGAGGTCTTTGTCTACAAGCCCATCTATAAATACAATTGCAAGATTATATTGCTGGTTTTCCCCCACCCAAATATCTCTATATATTACATCATCACAATCTTTTAATTTATTTTTTATATAATCTAAATTTACCTTAAGACTATTTGAAGCTAGTGTACCATTTTTCGCTTCCTTTTTATCGTTTTTTTTGCCAAATATCTTATCAAAAAATCTCATATTCTCCTCCTTACATAGGAAAAAAGGTTCGTAAAATAATAGCAACTATCCCAATAAAAACATAAAACAATCCAATCCACCTACACAGCTTAGCATCCCTATCCAGTCCTTTTCTCTCTAAAAATTTAGGCTCAATAAAAGCTTCATAAATCCCTACAATGAATACATTAGCAAACATATAAACTGTAAAGTATTGTCTTACAAAATGCAGTAAACTATACATACCATCACCTTCTGAATATATATTTTGCACTCAGAAAAAAAATATACAAAAAAAAAATAGGCCTATGCCTATTTTCGACTGAGATATTTAGTTGCCATTACTACATCTTCTTCTTTATCAACATCGTTACCTATCTCTGGATATTCGGATATGATAGCCTTTCCATTTATGTTAAATAACTCTTCTGCTTTTTTCTCAATATGAGAAATTGAAAGTCTTCCTATTAAAAATAAAAATAATATCTTTCCTCCTAATAATTTCCCTAATTTCCATGGTCTTTTTCTATAAGTTATAAATTGTTTCGCATCTTTAATTAATCTATCTATGATTCCAGGATTAACATAAAAAATATTACCACCTGTAAAAACTCCTTCCTTTACCCGTGCATAAGTCCTTTTAGCCTCAGGAAACTTTTTTAAGTTATCTTCTTTTCTAACAATAGGATAACACAAGTCCGCTCCTGTAGCTTCTGACTTTTCAATAAAATCACAAACAGCTTCTTTAGTCAACATAGGAATATCACAAGTAAGAATCAAAACTCTTTTGTCATTTTTAAAAAGTTCTACTCCTTTTAAAACATTATCCATTATATTATCAGCTTGCTCAATGATAACATCTATACCTACTACTTTTTTAAGTTTTTCAGGATCTCCAACTACTGCAATTTTATCTATTTTATCACAACCTCTTAAAGCCTCAATTACATAAGAGATCATATATTTCCCTTTTATTTCTATAAAGGCTTTATCAGGCAACTTATCCTCTTTAGTACTGCCGGCCAAAATTATGGCATTCACCTAACTCACTCCTTGTAACTAAAATACTTTATGTCTTTTACAACCTCTGTCTGGAAATTGCGTATGTGTTTCTCTGCCCATTTTCGTGCAGCATCCGTATCTCTTGCTTCGATAGCCTCTGTAATTTTTTTATGTTCTTGATGTATTTTTTTCGCTTTTTTCTCTTCATTTATATATCTGACTCTAAATCTGTGTACATGTTCTTGTAAATTATTCATTATTTGAATTAATTTGTCATTTCGTGAAGCAGTAAAAATTAAATCATGAAACTCCTTGTCCAATTTTACTAGCCCTTCATTATCACCTTCTTCTATTTTTTTTTGAAATTCTTCTATAATTTTTTTAATTTATCAATTTCCTCCTCCGTTATTCTTTCAGCAGCTAGGGAAGCAGCTAATCCTTCTAACGAACTTCTTACTTCTAAAACATTCAAAAGGTCCTTTGCATCCAAATCTGCCACATAAGCTCCCTTTCGAGGAACCATAACAACTAGCCCCTCAAGCTCCAATTTCCTAATCGCTTCTCTTACTGGAGTTCTGCTTACGCCCAGCTTTTCTGCCAGTTGAACTTCCATAAGTCTCTCTCCAGGTTTTAACTTACCTGTAATTATGGCATCTTTCATGTAATCAAAAACTACATCTCTTAGCGGTTTATAATTTTCCAATGGAAGAAAATCATTCATACAATTCTAACCCCTTATCTATAGTTTTTGGAAAAAACACAAAACTGTAAACTTCTTTTAAATCCTCATAAGCTTTTCTAAGCTTTTCTAAATCGTCAAAAATTCCATAAACAGTGGGACCACTACCTGACATAGCACATCCTAGCGCACCCTTTTTAAGCAATTCCTCTTTTATTTTATTAATAATTCCATATTTCTGAGAAGTCACTAATTCTAAATCATTTTTTATATTTTCTGCAATTTTGTATATGTTTCCTTCTTGTATAGCTTGGACTACTGGAACAGTAGCATGATGACTTTTAAAATTAAGCCTATCCCATTTATCATAAATTTCTTTTGTGGAAATTTCAATATCAGGTTTTACAAGAAGTAAATTCATAGATGTAATTTTTAAATCCTCAAAAATTTCCCCTATGCCTTTCGCAAGCTTTGTCCCACCTTCCAGACAGAAAGGAACATCTGCTCCGACTTTCAGAGCAATTTCTTTTTTTTCTTCTTTTGACATATTTAAATTCCATAATTTGTCTAATGCAACAATTGTAGCAGCAGCATCAGCACTTCCCCCAGCAAGGCCGGCAGCTAAAGGGATTCTCTTGTCAAGCTTGACTAACACTCCTTCTTCCATTTGGTATTTTTCTTTTAGAAGGTTAATGACCTTCACTATTAAATTATCTTCTCCTAAAGGTACTCTATGGTCATTGCAAAAAACCTTGACTATTTCGCTTTTTTCAAACTCTAAAATATCAGCCAAATCAATTGATTGCATTATTGTAGAAATTTCATGATACCCATCTTCTCTCTTTCCTAATACATCTAAAGATAAATTAATTTTAGCATAGGCCTTTACTTTGATTTTTTTCATTTCTCCATCCCATCCACGCTCTTTCAATAATATTATAGTTATATATTATACATTATACAATAAATTTTCTGTAAAAAAAATACGCAGTCTCCTGCGTATCATTCTTCCATAGGTATTATTAATTTCATTCCCTCTGAAACTTTTTCTTCTTCTAAACCATTGGCAGAAATTAATTCTTCAAGGCTCACCCTGTACCTTTTAGCAATATCCCATATGGTTTCATCTTTTTGCAGCATGTAGATAACAATGCTGTGTTTATTATCGATTTCTCTTGGGGCTTCGATTTCTTTAAGGTCTACAATAACCTCTATTTCTTTCTCTGCAAGTAAATCAACTGTATTATCAATTGCAAACTTTAATTCAATTTCTTTCATGGCTATTATTTCATAGGAAACATGAGAAATTTTTATATCAACCAACATGGGTCCTTTAACTTGACTTATCTCAACAAAAGTCTTAAAAGGATATTCATCTCTATAAGACTTTACACTACCTTCTTCAGACAAATATAAAATAGTATAATCTAATATTCCTTCTAAAACCAATTTATCTACATCTACACTGTAGTCAGATATAATAGGAATAACCACAACATCTATAAATCTTTTTAAGAGAGAAGGTAATTCTACATTAGTTTTGACTACAAATTGAGATTTATAAGATTGTAATTCCTCTATCAAAGTTAAATTTTCTTTCATGGGTTGAATATAAGCTTTTGTACCATAGGCATCAACAGGAAGCTCTCTATCCTCCGTCTCAAACACTTGAACTTTTACCCTTATTGTGACTTCTATATCTAAAATAGTATTTTCTCCCTTTTCATCCTCCACTGCGGTTGTAATTACCTCCATGAGTTCCTCTTGAGTTTTAGCCGACATATAACTTAAAGCCCCAGGAATATCTACAAAATTTGCATAATTTAAATCTGCTTCTAAATTTCCAAATTCTCCTCCCTGTGAAATATATAAAATATTACATTGTACACTTCCCTGAACTATTACCTTGTTATCAGTGACTTTAATTTCTTCCGGTTTTACTGCGACATCTGTTTTTACGACTTTTTGAATAGGGGCTTCCCCCTCAGGAACTTTTATTTTATCTTTTACAAAGACTTCTACACTATTTTGCCCCACTGTATGCATTAACTTCACTTTTTTCTTTAGGGATTCCACTTTTATCGAATCTTCAGCTCCTATTACTACTTCTTTTTTATCAGATACTACTAACCTACATTGTATCTTTATTACAGCTCTCATACTTATTTTTCTACTGTTTACCAACTTGTAGTCAACATTTTCAACATTTGCAACTAACATACATCTGCTCCTCTTATCAATACCTTCATCCTCAATTACATGTGAATAGTCAATTTCTTTTTCAATCCTTTCAAGCTCTCCATTTTTTTCGCCCAAATACAAAATATCTAATGCTAATTTACCTTCAAACTGAACTTTTCCTTCTGTCACAAAAACTTCATTAATATATGTCCGAGGATTTAATGCCAAAAGTACCAGCACGTCCGGTTCATTCTCAGGAACAATTATATCACTCTCTACCAGAAGTTGAGTATCATATGTACCCGATACAGAATCAAACTCTAAAATATCTTTATACACCTGTGGCATGCTTTTACCTCCTTAAAATAATAGTCCTTCACAATAAGATATGCTAATATAATATATAGTTTTTGAGGTAAAATTATGCCAAAAAAAAATAAGACCGAATATCTTCGGTCATTGAAGACATTGGATTTTTTTGTTCCCTTCCATCACAGTTAATTCTACTGTATCCGTCAAAATATCTGAATAACTGTAAGAAACCCTCCGGGTCGCTCCTTGTCCATCTAATACCACAATAAAAATGCTCGGATATGTCTTTTCTAGTAATCCTTCTTTTATTATGGTCTTTTTTCTGCCACCATTTGTTTTAAGGCGAACTCGAGCACCTATATGTTTATCCAATTGTTTTTTTATTTCATCAAGGGTTGATCTATCTGCCACCACTATCAACTCCTTAACACATGCTGTGAATATTGTACCACAATTTTCAGACAATGTCAAGGGTATAATATTATATCAGTGCACCTGCCTATTTGTCAATAATGATTTTTGTGCAAAAAACAAAAAAAATATGCAAATCTCAGAGATATTTGCATTTAATCAATAATTTTTAGCTTAAGGAGTAAATTAATTTAATATTTGCCTTTTGGAATGCCATATCTAAATTTTCCTATTGTCTGCAATCCTCCAATTCCTGGCGCTCCCGTTATAGTGTTTTCTATTAATTCTTCAATTTTTACAAGCTCATTTATATGGGAAAAAGCCACTTTTTCACTCACCAAGACTGGATCAAGGCAGTGTATTAAAACCCTTTCTGGAGAGCTGGCATAATTAGCTCCCGCCTTTATAAGAGCTTCGTAATTTGATTGACAAGCTCCTGCAAAAATCACTAAATTGTCAAGTGCAGGTTCGTATTTCCTTGCATTTTTAACCGCTTCCACAAAATATTTAGAATTTCTGTAGTTATTTATATCGCCATAATCCCTACTATTGCTTCTTATACTATCATGACCTGTAAGAACTAATATATCAGGCCTATATTTTTCTAAGAGGTCATACACTTTATCTGGTTGTTCTTCTTCCTTTACCACTACTCCTACGACTTCCATACCTACCTTTTTATAGGCATCAAGACATACATTTAAATATTCCTCATCTCCGTCTATGTGAAGAACTTTTCCTGGTCTTCCGTAAGGCTCTTGCCGACTTGCACGCACCATCCCTTTTTTTCGCTGAAGGCTTTTTGAAGAGGCAATTTTTTTTAAAAGGTATTCTGCCTTTTCTCTATAAGGCCTATCATACTCCACAATTTTGGCGCGAGAAACCTCTATAAGGTCGTCTTCTGGTGCATCTGCAATTATTCTCATGTTTAAACCGTGTAAAAGATAATGCCTTACTCCTTTATTATCTATAACATTAATGACTCTAAACAAAATGTCAGAGCCATAAGACTTTCTCATTACAATGTCATTAATGCGAAAAGCCATAAATTAACCCCCCTGCGCAGCTTAATTCATAGTTTATAATATGCAGAGGGGTATATATAGGTGTATATAAATTTATTCTTCCATCTGTTTACCCAAAAAAGCAGCAGCTGTTTCAGCGATTTTTGCTTCAACTTCTGTAACTGCTTCACCGGCTTCTTTAGTAAAAATCACCACACTTCCTATTGTATCTCCTCTTGAAATAATAGGAACTATAACTTGAGATGTAATGTTAAATTCCTGTCCATCTGCTATTTTAATCGGTCCTTTATCTTTCCCAGTCCCAAGCATTATCGTCTTTTTTTCTTCCAAATATTTTTCTAATTCTTGACTTATTGGTTTATCAATTAATTCTTTTTTTGCAACTCCGGAAACAGCTATTACATTATCTGTATCTGTAATGCATACAGGGTGTTTGGTAGATTGATATATGCTATCAGCGTATTCTTGCGCAAAATCGCTTAATTCACTTATTGGAGAATATTTCTTTAAAATTATCTCTCCTTCTCTATCTGTAAAAATTTCCAAAGGGTCTCCTTCCTTGATTCTTAATGTTCTTCGGATTTCTTTAGGAATAACAACTCTCCCTAAATCATCTATTCTGCGTACAATTCCTGTAGCCTTCAAAGTAAATACCTCCATTTCCTAAAATTTTTAGCTCAAGATTAGTATTTATATTTTTCCATAAATTTATTCGCAAAAAAAAGACCGGCAACTAAATTGCCGGCTTTTTTATCCTACTGTTACTTTTATGTTTTGAGGAAACTTTTGTATTTTTGCTGCTTTCTCAAGGGCATCATATTTTTCTATAATAACTTGATTTTTCTTATCATCTAACAAATAACTTTCTATAGTATCTTTTACTTCATCAAAAGGTTTTATTATAACACCATCTGACTTTATTATATGGTATCCATAATCAGTCTTAACAGGTTTTGATATTTCACCTTTCTTAAGTGAAAAAACTACTTGGTCAAACTCTGGAACCATAACGCCATGAGGAAATTCTCCCAGATCTCCTCCTTGGTCTTTTGTAGCCGTATCAACAGAATACTCTTTTGCTAATGTAGCAAAATCTTCGCCTTTCATAAGTCGATTGTATATATCTTCTGCTGTTTTTTCATCAACCACTAATATATGACTAGCCTTCACTGTTTCGAATTGCTCTTTATTATCCTCATAATACTTTTTTAACTCTTCTTCTGTAACTTTTACATCTTTTGTATATTCGTCAAAGAGCTTATTTATTAAAAGATAATTTTTCACATCTTCCTTTGTAATATCTTTATTAACTTCTTTTTGTTTTTGATATTCATCCTCTATTTCTTTATCTGTAACTGTAATATTATTTTTTAGAGCTTCTTGCACAAGCAATTTTTCAGCAATTAAACTATCAAGCACATTTTCTTTTACTACATCTAAAAACTTTTTCCCTTGATAATCCTCATCCCATATATCTTTTGTATATTGGGGACTACTTTCAATTTGTGCCTTTACTTGGTCAAAAACTTTTTTATATTCCGCATTAGTTATATTTTCACCGTTGACAACTGCTACCACGTCTTTTTCGGCAGAACACGATACTGTTAAAAATACTATAAAAACGAAAGATAAAAGTAATGCAATTTTCCTCTTCAAAATGACATCCTCCTGACTTTAAAAAGTTTACATGGGCATAATTTAATTATATATCATTTTTATCCTCACTGCAAACTTTTTATTTTTTCTACCAATTCAATAAGTTCTTTTTGCAGAGTCTCTTTTTTATTGAATTTATAAGTGAGGTATGGCTGTACTTGACTTGAAAATACTAAATTCCCTCCATACTCCTTTATTACTTTCTCTATAACCTCCATATTTACCAAATTCATATCATTAAACTTTAAAATAACAGAATTCCCTTTTTCAGTTATTTCGGTAATATTGACTTGAGAGGCAATAGCCTTTAAATAGGCAATTTCCAATAGTGCCTCTACAGGCTTTGGATAATCGCCAAACCTATCTACAAGCTCTTCTGAAATCTCTATTATATCTTCTCTAGATTTTATAGAGGCTATTTTCTTGTACATCTCCAATCTTAAATTTTCGTCTTCAATATAGGAAGAATCAATATAAGCATTGACCTTTATGTCTATTGTGGTAGTAATCTCCTCTTTGGGAGCTTCTCCCTTTAAATTCCGTATAGCCTCCTCTAAAAGTTTTAAATACAAGTCATAACCAATAGCATCAATATGGCCATGTTGTTCTGCTCCTAGGAGATTGCCTGCACCTCTTATCTCCAAATCCCTCATGGCAATTTTAAATCCAGAACCAAATTCAGTAAATTCTTTTATCGCCTCCAACCTTTTTTCCGCCACTTCACTTAAAACTTTATCCTTTCTATAGGTAAAATAGGCATAAGCAAGTCTATTTGACCTACCTACTCTTCCTCTTAATTGATACAATTGGGAAAGCCCTAACTTATCGGCATCATAAACTATAATAGTATTTACATTTGGTATATCAAGCCCTGTCTCAATTATTGTAGTACTTACTAAAACATCGTATTCCCCATTTAGAAAGTCAATCATCACTTTTTCTAATTGACTTTCTTCCATTTGCCCATGAGCCACAGCTACTCTACAACCAGGAACTAAATCTTTTACAAAAGAAGCCATCTTTTCTATGCCATTTACCCTATTGTAAACAAAATAGACTTGTCCCCCTCTTGCAATTTCCCTTAAAATAGCATCTTTTATTAATTCTTCATTAAATTCCACTACATAGGTTTCTACTGGAAATCTGTCTTCAGGAGGATTCTCCAATACACTCATATCCCTTATACCAATCAAGGACATGTGTAAAGTCCTGGGAATAGGAGTTGCTGATAATGTCAAAACGTCTATATTTTCCTTAAGTTTTTTTATTTTTTCTTTATGAACAACTCCAAACCTCTGTTCTTCGTCTATAATTAAAAGTCCTAAATCTTTGAACTTTATATCATTTTGTAAAAGCCTATGAGTACCTACTATAATATCTATATTTCCTTCCGCTAACTCTTTAATTATCTTACTCTGTTCTTTAGGAGTTCTAAAACGGCTGAGCATCTCTATCTTTACAGGAAATTCTTTAAACCTTTCAATAAAATTAGCATAATGTTGATAAGCAAGTATAGTAGTAGGACACAAAAAAGCCACCTGTTTCCCATCAGCCACCGCTTTAAAGGCAGCCCTTAAAGCCACTTCTGTTTTACCATATCCCACATCTCCACAAAGAAGTCTATCCATTGGCCTGTCTTTTTCCATATCCTCTTTAATTTCTTTTATACACCTTAACTGGTCTTCTGTCTCTTCATAGGGAAATTGCTCTTCAAACTCCTTTTGCCATGGAGTATCAGGAGAAAAAGCATGTCCTTTCACCATCTGCCTTTTGGCGTAAAGTTGTATCAAATCCTTAGCAAGGTCTTCCACTGCTTTTTTTGCTTTTCTTTTTGCTTTAAGCCATTCACTACCCCCTAATTTATTTAATTTAGGAGGATTGTCTGTAGGACCCACATATTTTTGCACAAGGTCTAATTGTTCTACTGGTACAAAAAGGGTATCTCCCCCTGCATAAATTATTTTTAAATAATCCCTTACAATTCCATCTACTTTTATCTTTTCTATGCCTTCATACTTTCCTATGCCATAATTTACATGCACAACATATGACCCTATTTCTAATTCAGTAAAGCTCTTTATCTTGTCAGCATTTTTAATTTTTACAGTTCTTTTTCTCCTTTTAGTCTGACCAAAAATTTCTCCATCGCTTATAACAGCAAATTTTGCATCCACATACTCAAATCCCTTGCTAACAGAGGCAGCATATATGACCACTTGCCCTTTTTGTATATCGTATTCACTGTCTTTAATCACTACAGTATCAATATTAAAACTGTCAAGAGTATCTTTTAAAATTCTTGCTCTTTCTTGATTCCCACTTAAAAGCAACACTTTATATCCTGCGTTTTTGTAATACTTCAAATCATCTACTAAAATATCCATATTGCCGTGAAAATGATGCATAGACCTTGATACAAAATTAACAATCGTTTGAGGTTGTAACTCATTGCCTGGCTTTGCTAAAGTATTCATTATGAGTAAAAAATTATTTTTCACTCTTTTTAATATTTCCTCATAATCAAAAAAAAGCTTACTTTGCTCTGGCAAAACCTCTCCTTTTTCTAACAAAGCCTTGAAATTTTCATTAAATTCCATTTGAAGGTTATTTACCCTTTGTTTAATGCGACTGCTTTCATCTAAAATAATAACTGCATCTTCTCCCATATAGTCAACAATAGAATAAACGTCATCATAAAAATAATCTATAAGCTCATAAATATTTTCTACCCTTTTAGATTCCGTAATCTCCTCCATAATTTCTTCAAATTTTTGCTGTAATTTTTCTGCAATACCACTTTTCGGTTTTTTTATTTTTGACAAATAGGAATTTAAATAGTTCGAAACTGCCGAAATCCCCTTTTTGATGTGCTCTGCCTCTGCGATAAACTCTGTAGCTGGAAAAATATTTATTTTATCAATATTTTCTAAAGACCTTTGGGTAATCACATCAAAAGTCCTTATGGAATCTATTTCATCGTCAAAAAGTTCAATCCTATAAGGATATTCTTCAATAGGAGAAAAAACGTCAATTATTCCCCCTCTCACACTAAATTGCCCTTTTCCTTCCACTATTTGAACTCTTTCATATCCCATTGCCACAAAATTTTTTATAACCTCTTGTAAATTTACAATATCACCTATCTTAAAAAACATCTGATACTTTTCAAATAAATTCATGGGTATGAGTTTGCCTATTGCTGCATCTATAGAAGTAACTACCGCATGGGGAGTTTCCCTTGTCAATTTTTTAATTACTCTTAACCTCTGAGATACCATCTCTTGACTGGCAGCATCTATTTTATAAAACAAAGCTTCTCTCTTGGGAAATAAAGAGGCATTGCCAAAACTAAAAGAATACAAATCTTCGTATATTTTTCTCGCTTCTATATCATCAGGAGCAATAACTAACACTTTTTTATTAAACTTAGTCATTATATAATGGGCAATATGGGCTTTTTGAGAATCTGTAAGCCCATAAGCCAAAATAGGTCCCTTCCTCTGTTTAAGAAATTCTTCTATTGTTTTAATCTCTTTTAATTCTTCTATTTGGCGAGTAAACATGTTCATCACCTCAACATAAGCCTATTCCATAAGCCATGTATTAAAGAAGTTACAATAATAGCCAAAAAAATATTTGTTTGCATCACTAATATGTAAGAGGTTATACCAAAAAAGCTGTGGCTTAAGATACTTAAAATAGAAGCCCTTAAATTGATTTTATATGAAGCTTTTATGTAATCATTTACTGCCTCTGCAATTCCAAATATCAAATGAGACAAAAGAATAGAGGAAGTCAAATACCCTACCACTGTCTTACAAGTTTCTTCAATGGCTGGTACAAGATAAATTATAGCTCTTCTCTTGTATTTAGTTACTGCCATCCTATTTAGAAAATATGCTAAAATTACACCACCAATTCCAGATAATAGCCACATGTATTCATTTTTCTCCTTTATTGCCTTTTTATCAACCGTTAAATTTGCTCATAGCATGTTCTATCCCATTTTCTATAATATCTATCACCGCATCTGCTGCTTTTATAACAGCTTCATCAATTAGTTTTTTCTCTGACTCTTCAAACTTTCCTAATACATGACTTACTAAATCCTTTTGCGGTTTTCCAATTCCTATTCTAACTCGTGGAAATTCTTCGCTATTTAAAAGATATATGATAGAATTCATTCCATTGTGACCGCCTGAACTTCCTTTTTTTCTTATCCTTATTTTGCCCACATCCAAGTCTTTATCGTCATAAATCACAATTACATTTTCAAGTGGAATTTTATAAAAATTTACAGCATCGTATAAAGCTTCACCACTTGAATTCATAAATGTCTGAGGCTTTAAAAGAATTATTTTCTCTCCTTTAAAATTCCCATCACCCACAAGGGATTTAAATTTTAATTTTGTGACATTCATACCTAATTTTTTTGCCAATTCATCTATTACCATAAATCCTACATTATGTCTCGTTCCTTCATATTCTCTACCAGGATTTCCTAAACCTGCAATTACGTACATACGACCACCCTTCCTTATCAAATTAATTATACATAATTAAACAAAAAAAAGCTATAGAGTACACAAAATACCGACCAGTAAAATCACTGGCCGGTTTTATTCAAAGTTTGCGCTACTTTGCAATTTTACATTAACTGTAAATGTTCTGCCATTCCTCCAAATTGTCACCTTTATTACATCTCCAACTTTGTGGCTATTTAATATGCCTTGCAAATCCTCAAAGGAAGTAATGTCTTTACCATCAACCTTTATTATCACATCTCCTGGTTGAATACCAGCTTTTTCCGCTCCACTATTTGGCTGAACTTGAACTACATACACTCCTACGGGCAAATTATATTGGGCTGCATCTTGTTGTGTAATAGTTTGAGCACCTATTCCCATCATAGGCCTTTCTACATAGCCGTGTTTTATTATCTGGTCAATTATAGGTTTTGCCTCGTTTATTGGAATTGCAAAACCCATACCCTCAACAGGAGTTTCTTGGCTCTGGAACATTCCAAAAGGGTCTTGTATACTTGGTCCTATTGAAGTGAGCTTAACACTTGTTATACCTATAACTTCTGCTTTACTGTTCACAAGAGGTCCGCCGCTGTTGCCAGGATTTATAGCTGCATCCGTTTGTATGAGTTTGACAGGCCCGTAATCACTTTGGAGGTTTCTGTTAAGTCCGCTTATTATACCAGCTGTGACTGTACCTGCAAAGGAATCTCCAAGAGGATTACCTATAGCAATTGCCAATTCCCCAGGTTGGAGTTTGGAAGAATCTCCTAGTTTTACAATGGGTAAATTAGGAAGGTTTATTTTAAGTACTGCGAGGTCTGTTCTATCATCTTTTCCTACAAGTTTTGCATCAGCACTTCTTCCATCTGAAAGTTTTACTGTGATTTTTGATGCTCCGTCAATTACATGGTTATTTGTGACAATGTATCCATCAGAGCTTATGATAAATCCAGAACCGCTACCTCTAGTTCTATAACCGTAGTTGTAAGCAACACTTGTACTAATTTCTACAACTGCTGGGCTCACTATTTTGTAAATGTTGGGTATCAAATTTAAAATACCGCTTTCGTCTGACGAAGTAGCATCTAGAGGTAAATATCTTGTAACAACTTGTGCTGACGCATCATTTTGGGTTCCATAGTATTTCATTACAGTTCCTGTAATTCCTCCGCCGATTAAAGCTGCCACCAACGCTACTGCGATAAAAGAAGCTAACATTCTCTTTCTGAATCTTTTTACCATCTTCCCCAAACTCTTTTTGTTGTTTCTAAATACCACTTTAGGAATTGGCGCAGTAGTTTCCAACTCCTCTTGCTTTTGTTCCTCTGCTTTTAATATTTCGCTATTTAATTCTTCTGTTTGATATAGCTCTTCTTTTTCATTTTCTTCTGGAAGAACTACATTCTCCGGATCATTTTTTTCAATTTTATCTTCAAAGTCTTTTTCGTAATCCATAATCACTCACTCCTTTTGTTCTTTCTTGCTTTTAATTATAACCCCTTTTTATTAACAAATTATGAACATGATGTAAAGATTTTAAGTAGTTTTTATTAAAAAATTTCCGCGTTGTTTTTTATAAATAAATGTGCGGCCCAAGTATTCACTTGGACCGCTATGATAAGGGAGGTCAAGGAGAGGCATTTGTCGCTCTCAAATATTATTGTATCCCTTATTTATGAATAAAGTGTTAACAAAGTGTAAATATTTTATTGTGATTTTTTAAAATTTTTTCACCGACAAAGTAAAAGTAAATGCTGTACCTTTACCAACTTCACTTTCTACCCATATTTCCTCGTTATGAGCATTTATAATACGCTTTACTATATAAAGCCCAAGGCCTGCTCCATCTTTTCCTCTCGATTTGTCCGCTTTATAAAATCTATCCCATATATGCTCTTGGTCTTCTGGAGAAATACCTATTCCATTATCTTTTATAGTAATGAATACTTTGTCATCTTTTATTTCAGTAAAAATATGAATTATACCCTTTTCTTTAGAAAATTTTATTGCATTGTCTATAAGATTTGTCAAAACTTGTTCTATCTTGTCCTTATCACCTATAACTATTCGTCTGTCTTCTTCAAAATCAACTTTAACGGTTAGATCTTTTTCCACTATTCTTTTTTCAAACTTTATAACGGCCAGTCTTATAAGTTCATTTATATCAAATTCCGTCTTATGCAGTGGAAATTGACCTGACTCAAGTTTAGTCATTTCAAGAAAATCGTCTATGAGCCGAGACATCCTCCGTGTTTCTTTTTGTACTATTTTAAGATAATCGCAAGCTTTTTCCTTTGGAATAGTACCGTCTAATATCCCATCTATATATCCTTGTATAGAGGTCAATGGAGACCTCAATTCGTGAGAAACATTTGCCACAAAATCTTTTCTCATGTTTTCTAATTGTTCTAATTCTTTTGCCATAATATTAAAGGATTTAGCCAAATCCCCTATTTCATCTTCTTCCTTATGTTGTACCCTTGCAGAAAAATTCCCCTTCGCTACCTGCTGAACAGCTAAGCTCATCTCTTTAAGAGGCTGAGATATTTTACTGGAAGTATAAGAAATGAGCACAAAACCTATTATAAGAGCTACTCCTCCAGATAAAAGCATTAAAATAAAGATGTTAATAATAGTTTTATTCATTTCTGTCAAAGGAGCATGCATAAATATAGCACCTTCAATTCGGCCATTTATAACAAGAGGCACTCCTACTGTCAAAACAGGCTGATTGAATTTGCCACCAAAATATCCTTTTTTTACAACAGATTGTCCATCTAAAATGCTTTTTATTTCTTCTTTACTGAGGCTTACTCCTGTCCATGCTTTGCCCTGCTGTTGTGATTGACTGTAAATTAGCCCTTCTTTATCTACGATCCATACAGTAGCATTAATCAATCTAGTAACAACGTTTAGTTCTTGATTCCATTTATCTATGTTTATGTCTCCTACCGCAAATTCATTTAAAATTGCATTTATTTCTTGAGCCTCTTCTAACATTATTTTTTCTTTGTCAGCAAAGTAATAGTTTTGAAACATCAGATAAAACATCCCTGAAAGAATAGACAAAGTAATAAGGATGATAATCATATTGCTTATAAAAAGTTTTTTAAAAAGTCTATTTTTGCTCAAATTTAGTTCACCTCAAATTTATAACCTACACCCCATACGGTGGTAAGTTTCCAATTAGGGCCATCTCCCATTTTCTCTCTAAGCCGCTTTATATGAACATCTACTGTACGACTATCTCCCATATAATCATAACCCCATACATTTTCTAATAGCTGGTCTCTCGTGAAAACCCTGTTAGGATGTGTACATAAGAAATATAAAAGTTCTAACTCTTTGGGAGTTAAATCTACATTTTGCCCTTTATAAACAACTTTATATTCGCTTAAACTTACATAAAGTTCTGGATAAGAAACAGCCTGTTTTTCCTCACTTTCCGGTTCATATCTTCTTAAAACCGCTTTAACTCTTGCTACTAATTCTTTCCCGTCAAATGGCTTTACGATGTAGTCATCAGCGCCAATCTCTAAAGCCAATACCTTATCAAGTGTATCCCCTTTTGCGGTAAGCATTATTATAGGCACCTTTGAAAATTTTCTGACTTCTCTGCAAAGAGCTATACCATCAATTCCTGGCAACATTATGTCAAGTATGACGAGCTTTGGAGGTTTTTCTTGTATTTTCTTTAGTGCGGTTTGCCCATCGTATATCTGCTCTACATCAAAACCCTCTTTTTCAAGGTACAAAGAAACTATTTCACATATATTCTTGTCATCATCCACTACATAAATCTTTCGGTTATCTCCCACAAAACCACCCTCTACTTCAAGTTTCCTTGCTTAAATTATATCATAATAAAATTTTAAATAATATAAAAAAGGCACATAAAGTGCCTATACAAACAATTTACTTACAGACATTCCTTCATGGATTCTCAAAATCGCTTCTGCAAATAAAGGAGCTACAGACCTCACTTTAATTTTGTCAATTTTTTTCTCTTCGGGAAGAGGGATTGTATCGGTTATAACCAATTCTTTTATTGGTGATTCCTTAAGCCTTTCAATCGCAGGGCCTGACAACACCCCATGAGTCGCGCAAGCATAAACTTCAGTAGCACCACTGTCAAGAAGAGCCTCCGCCCCTTGTACCAAAGTACCAGCGGTATCAATAAGGTCATCTACCAAAATAGCCTTTTTCCCTCTTACATCACCTATTATATTCATTATCTCTGCTACATTAGCTTTTGGCCTTCTTTTGTCAATAATAGCAAGAGGAGCATTCAATTTTTCTGCAAAATACCTCGCTCTTGTCACACTGCCATGGTCAGGGGAAACAACTACTACATCATTTCCCAATTCCTTGTCAAGAAAATATTTCGCAAGTATTGGTCCTCCTAAAAGATGGTCTACAGGAATATTAAAATACCCTTGTATTTGTGGAGCATGAAGGTCCATTGTAACAACTCTATGGGCTCCTGCTGCAGTTATAAGGTCAGCTACAAGCTTTGCAGTAATTGGGTCCCTCGCCTTTGCTTTTCTGTCTTGTCTTGCATAACCATAGTAGGGTATAACTGCATTAATTTCAGCCGCAGATGCCCTTTTAAAAGCATCAATCATTATCAATAATTCCATTAAGTTGTTGTTAACAGGCGCACAAGTTGACTGTATTACAAAAACGCTTGCACCTCTTACACTTTCTCCAATCCTTACACTTATCTCTCCATCACTAAAAGTCCCTACTTCTGAATCACAAAGTTTAAGTCCAAGATGTTCTGCTATTTCACTGGCTAACTTAGGATTTGAATTTCCTGAAAAAATTTTTAGAGAACTATTATATCTTACCATTTAATTTAAAGCCTCCCTTTTTTTATTCTTTCCTGTACCCAGCCCTCTTTATTAGTTTGCCTACTTCTGGCTATGGCAAGGGCTCCTTCAGGAACATTCTCTGTTATAGTTGAACCAGCAGCAATATAAGCATTATTTCCAATCTTTACTGGCGCTACAAGATTTACATTACATCCCACGAAAACATTATCTCCTATCACTGTCTTGTACTTTTGTTTACCATCATAATTAACTGTAATAGAGCCACATCCCATATTGACATTTTTACCAACTTCCGCGTCTCCCACATACGTAAGATGCGGAACTTTACTCCCTTCATCAATTATTGACTTCTTTATCTCTACAAAATCCCCTATTTTGACATTACTCTGTATCACAGTTTCTGGCCTTATGTGGGCAAAAGGTCCTATTTTAACATTATTTCCTATTTTTGAAGAGAGTATTACCGAATACGTGACACTACATCCATCACCGATTTCTGAATCAACAATCCTACAATTAGGCCCTATCTCACAATCACTTCCTATTTTCGTTTTCCCTTCTATAACACAACCAGGCAATATTACAGTATCTGCTCCAATCTCCACTTCAGCTCCTATATAAGTGGTATCAGGGTCCACTATTGTTACTCCGTTTTCCATGTGACGATAATTAATCCGCTTTCTCATTATTTTCTCTGCTTCAAAAAGCTGGACCCTTGAATTTACTCCCGTTATCTCCTCTGAAGGTACAGTAAAAGCGCCAATTTTTCCATCCATATCTCTTATAATTTCCACAGCATCCGTCAGATAATATTCACCCTGTGCGTTATTATTGGTTATCCTTCTTAACGCCTTTTTTAGTTTGGCTATATCCATAACGTACATGGCAGAATTTATCTCATGGATGCTTTTTTCTTCTTCCGTCGCATCTTTATCTTCCACAATCTTTATAACGTTTCCACTTTCATCCCTTATTATCCTCCCATAACCTGTAGGGTCTTCTAATACTGAAGACAAAATAGTGACACTGTTATGCTCTTTAATATGAAAATTTATTAATTCTTTTAAGGTATTGGAGGTAATAAGGGGCGTATCTCCAGTCAAAATCAGAACATTACCTTCCTCAGGGAGTAAGTCTTCCGCCATCATCACAGCATGACCTGTGCCTAACTGCACTTCTTGATAAGCATACTTGACTCTTTCTTTTAAAACTTCCTTAACTTCTTCTGCTTTGTGGCCGACTACTACAATTACTTCGTTACTTCCTATTTTTTCCACCGCATCTACTACCCATTCTATCATCGGTTTACCACAAACTTTATGAATCACCTTGGGATGCTTAGATTTCATTCTTTTCCCAAGACCCGCCGCTAAAATAAGCGTCACTAGCCCTTCCAATTTTTCCACACCCTCTATACTAAATTTAATTCTCATACCCTATACTATTTTAACTATAATTGCAGCAAAGTTCAACAAAAAAATAAAAAGGAGACAAGCTCCTTTTTATTCCTTATGTGCAGCTTCTTGTTCTTTTGCTTTTTCATATTCTTTGAGAATAGCGCTTTGTAATTTATTTCTTGTGTCTGAATTTATAGGGTGAGCAATATCTTTAAACTCCCCTTCGGGAGTTTTTCGACTTGGCATAGCAATAAACAACCCATTTTGGCCCTCTATAACCTTTATGTCGTGAACTACAAATTCATTGTCAAAGGTTACAGAAACTACAGCCTTCATTTTGCCTTCCTCATTAAGTTTTCTCACCCTTACGTCTGTAATTTCCATAAGCTCACCACCTTCCTGAAGTTAAACCCTAAGTTAGCATTTGCGGAACTACTCTTACACTAATAAATATTCGCCATAAAATCAAAATTTCCTTCAGGAAAAACTAAAATTCCGAAAAATTTTTAAAAAATTTTATTCATTTTAATCCTTCAATATCCAATCACTTATTTCAATGTCAATTATATTTTTCTCTTCCTCCATATTTTTTAACACGAAAACCGAAATGTAATTATCTACCAGTTTATTCTCCGGTTTTTCCGTCGAAATCATAACTCCTGCACCAACCACTTCAGCGTCAAATTCCTCCATAAGTTCCATCATACCTCTAATCGTTCCGCCTGCTTTCATAAAGTCATCTATCAATAATACTTTAGAACCTTTCTGTAAAGACCTTCTAGCCAAAGACATAGATCGTATGTGTCTTTGAGACCCAGAAATATAATTAATAGAAACAAAAGAGCCTTCTGTAACTCTACTATCTTTTCTAATTATTACAAGTGGAACATTAAGCGTCCTTGCGCACATCAAGGCAATAGGTATACCCTTGGTCTCCACAGTAACAATCGCGTCAACGTTTTTATCCAAAAAAGGAAGCACTAAAATTTCACCAATTTTTGTTACAATATTGGGAGAATAAATCAAATCAGCAGTATACAAAAAACCTCCGGGAATTATTCTCGACGGATCCTTTAATTTTTCCTTTATTTCTTGTACAAAAGGCAAATAACTTTTAATATTAGCTATAGGAATGTATTTTACTCCACCACCAGCTCCAGGCAGCGTAATTAATTTACCAAAATTAAATTTTTCTATTACACTCTTTAAAATATCGATATCTTCCGAGGCAGTAGATTTAGCTATACCAAAAAAATTCATAAAATACTCCAAATTTATTAGTGTATTAGGATTTTCACTAAATATCTTAACGATTGCTGCCAATCGTTCATACCGTTTGTACTTATCCATAAAAAATAACCTCCGCACATACAAACTTTTATACCAAAATTATATTTAAAAGTTCACTTTTGTGCAACATGTGATATAATTTTTTTATAAATATAGTTGCTTTTGACAAGCTTTAATCATATTTTAACCATGAAAAGGCAATAATAACAATAGGAACTGAGAGGAGCGTAAACTATGGATATAAATCTTGAAAACTTTAAAAGAGTGCATTTTATAGGAATTGGCGGTATAAGTATGAGCGGTTTAGCTCATATACTTTTGAATAACGGCCATATAGTAACAGGCTCAGATATAAAAAATTCTCATATAATCGAAAGGTTAAGACAAGAAGGAGCAGTTATAACAATACCTCACAACGAAAATAGTGTCATAGGTGCTGATTTAGTAGTGTATACAGCTGCTATCCATGAAGATAATCCTGAATATCAAAAAGCTAAGGAATTAAATATACCTATTATAGATAGAGCTACCCTTTTAGGTCTCATTATGAAAAAATACAAATACGGCATTGCTGTTGCAGGAAGTCATGGAAAGACAACTACTACTTCTTTAATATCTGTAATACTCGATGGTATGGGATTTGACCCAACAGTTTTAGTAGGAGGAGAAGTTGATGTAATAGGAGGAAATGTGAGAGTTGGAAGCAGTGAATATTTTGTCACAGAAGCTTGTGAATATACAGATAGTTTTCTAAAGTTTTATCCTTACATAGCTGTTATACTAAATGTCGATTCAGACCACTTAGATTACTTCAAAAATATTGACAACATAAAACAGTCTTTTAGGCAATTTGCTAATTTAGTTCCACCAGACGGATTCGTGGTAGCATGCAAAGATGATGCAAACACCATGTATGTTGTAAATGGGTTAAATAAAAACATTGTGACCTATGGTATTTACCAAGATAGTGATTGGAAAGCAAAAAACATAAGTTTTGATGACAAAGGCTGTGCAATTTTTGACGTTTATTATAAAGAGGAATATATGGGCAATTTTAAATTATCAATACCCGGAAAACACAATGTTTACAACGCCTTAGCTGCTTTGGCAGTAAGTCACCTTGTAGGAATTGACATAAAAAAAGCTTCTCATTATTTAACTGAATTCAAAGGCACTCATAGAAGATTCGAAATAAAAGGAATAGTTGATGGCATAACAATTGTGGATGACTATGCTCATCACCCTGCTGAAATTAAAGCAACTTTAGAAGCAGCAAAAAATTATCCTCATAAAAGAATTATTTGTATATTCCAGCCACATACTTACTCAAGAACTAAATCTTTGCTTAATGATTTTGCAGGATCCTTTGACAATGCGGATAAAATAATAATAGCTGACATATACGCCGCAAGAGAGAAAGATACAGGAATTGTTTCTTCTAAAGATTTAGTGGAACTAATCTCTCAAAGAGGAAAGGATGTTTTGTACTTAAAAGACTTTGACTCTATAGTGGAGTATTTAAATAAAAATGCAAAAGCAGGCGATTTAGTATTAACAGTTGGAGCAGGAAATATCTACGAAGTAGGAGAAATGTTTTTAAAAGGCCATAAAAAAGCTGTAGGAATGTAAACCCTACAGCTTTTCATCTTGCAACACAAGATTTCCTCTCCACAAGCTTTACAGGCACAATGATGTGGTCTGTGTCTACATCCTTTTGCTTTAACCTTGCAATCAAAAGTTCTGCAGACTTAATCCCCAAATCAAACGTGGAAATATCTATTGTCGTAAGGGGTGGATTTGCAAAGGCTGACAAGGGGATGTTGTTAAACCCTACTATCGATATATCCTCAGGAACTCTATATCCTTTATCTATTGCAGCCCTTATCACACCAAATGCCATAACATCATCAGTAACCACAACTGCAGTAGGTTTTTCTCTTTCTAATATTCTCATCATCGCCCTATATCCGCCGTCTTCTGAAAACTCGTCTTGTTCCGCCAACTCTCTTTTAAAAGGTATTCCATTTTCCTCAAGGGCAAGTTTATAGCCATCTAATCTATCTAAACTCACTACATATTCCAATGAACCACTTATAAAAGCAATTTCTCTATGCCCATGTTTAATAAGGTAATTAGTAGCAAGCTTAGAAGCCCCTATATTGTCATTATCAACCCAATACACACCTTTGGCATCTAAAGGCTTACCTATAACAACGAAAGGAAATTTCTCATCTCTTAACCAAGGTATAAGCTCATCGGTTGTACGAGAAGATAAAAGAATTATTCCATCTACTCGTTTGCCTTTTACCATATTTATAACCGCTTCTTTTTCCTCTTCTTGATTCCCAGATGTTGATAAAAGCAAATCATATTTTTCTCTGTGGGCAACAACACTTATTCCTCTCATCACTTCTGGGAAAAAGGGATTTGAAAAAGCTTCCTCTGTAGAGCGAGGCATTATAAGCCCTAATGTATTTGTCACTTTACTTGCAAGGCTTCTGGCAATGGCATTTGGATAATACCCCAATTCCTCCATCGCCTTCCAAACTCTCTCTTTTGTCTCTTTGCTTATACGAGGATTATCAGCAATAACCCTCGATACAGTAGAAGGAGCAACATTTGCCCTTTTGGCCACATCTTTAATCGTTACATTCATTATACCACCACCTTCAAAATGAAACCGATTGCATCTCTTCTATTTATTATTCTATCCTATTCTTTTATTTACGTCAACACTTTTCATTTTTTTAAACATGCAGTGTACACTTTTATATAACTCCTGCTATCTTTAATATTTCCCAACTGATCCTATATACAAACACTAAAACTGACAAAAGCACAGGCCAATATAAGAAAATGTGTAAATCTTCTTTTACTGTTGTAGTACCGCGTATAATATATGGGTCAGTTATTTTCTTCAAATATCTCAATAGCACATACAAAAGAACAGAAGCAAACAATACAAAAACCCATAACCAACGACTACAATAAATGGAATATTTACTTGTTGTAATGGAGTTGCTTTTCCTAAGTTTTGTTGTGCTACAAAATATGATAACAACACAGAAATAGTGTTATTTGTAAAATGGCCTATCATTCCCGCATATATGGAATTAGTTCTATACACTACATATCCTAATAAACTACCGAGAAAAAGTATACTTAAAAAATTTTGTACATTTAAATGAAGCATTGCAAAGAATATAGCGGTTATAAAAATACTCTTTATAGAACCCCTCATTTCAAAACTTCTCATAACAAGTCCCCGCATAAATATTTCTTCACTACAGGCAGCTACAGCTCCAAATATTAAAATTTGCATAAAAAGTTCTTGTATATTGGAAGCTGCAGGCATTTGCATGACAGGAATTTTACCCAATTTAGATAGAAAATAATTTGTCAAAAGTGCAAAAAAACCCGATACTATCCAGCCTAAAATAGCTATTATTATCACTAAAAAAACTTTATCCCCTTTTATAGGATTTAACCTTAAAACATATTTTACATCATATTTTTTTAAAAAAAGATAAAGAATAACAGGCAGTAAAACAAGAAAAAATTCTGTGATGAGTATACCTATATATAAAGAAGCCTTTTGCACCAAATATCCCACTGTTATGAAAAGTAACATGACAAAAAAGTACAACTTACTTACATCTTTTTCATCTGGTCGCATCTAATCACTTCCTTTTTTACATCGTCAATTTCACCCTTATAGATTTTAACATAAAAAGAATAAAAAAGTAAGAATTAAATGTGAGGATTTTGTGAAACCTAATAATTGCAAAATTCAATTAATGTGATATAATAAATAATAGAAAAATATGGAGGTGATGTAAATGAGCCTTATGAGACGAGGACGCGACTGGTGGGATTGGCCCTTCGATTTCAATATTAGAAATTTGCCAAGTATTTTAGATGTTAACTTTCCATCTTTTTCAGGTCTATTTTCTCGGCCAAGAGTAGACATCACCGAATCTGAAACAGAAATAGTAGCGACTGCTGAACTGCCTGGTGTTGACAAAAAAGACATTGAAATAAATGTCTATGACAATATACTGGAAATAAAAGGGCAAACCACAGTAGATGAAGAAAGAGAAGATAAAAATTATTACATGAGAGAAAGATATTACGGAAGTTTTGCCAGAAGAATAGAACTACCCGCAGAAGTAGATCCTGAAAAAACTACTGCTAAATTTGAAAATGGTATACTCAAAATCACAATGCCAAAATTGCATCCAAGTAAGCCAAAGGGAAGAAAAATAGATATAGAATAATATGAACAAAGGTAAGCAAAAAATTGAGATGCAAAATATCACATTATCTTTGCCTAAGGATTTATTACAAAAGATAAAACATATAGCTATAGCTAGACAAACATCAGTATCTGGCCTTTTAACAGAAACTCTTGAGGAAATCGTAAGAAAAGAAAATTCATATGAGAAAGCCAAGTCACGCTATATAAGTATATTAGAAAAAGGTTTTAACTTGGGTACGGAAGGCGAACTTACCTGGAGCAGAGAGGATTTGTATAGAGACCTAAATTCAGGTCAGTACTCTGGCAAAGTAAAGGTGCAAAATCCTTTTAGCAAATAAAAAAAGTGGAAGGCAACAGCCTTCCTTTTTTATTCTACTTTTTTCTTAAGAAGCGCTACCATTAATGCAGTAACTACTGTACCAACTGCTATTACTCCAATGTAAAGAAGAGGATTTGACACAGCTATCGGTATTACAAATATTCCTCCATGAGGAGCTCTTAATTCAATGTGGAAAAGCATTGAAAGAGCACCCGTCACAGCAGAACCCACCATTATAGAAGGTATTACCCTGAAGGGGTCTGCTGCCGCAAATGGTATAGCTCCTTCTGTTATAAAGGAGGCACCTAAAACCCATGCTGCTTTACCTGCTTCTATCTCTTCCTTTGTAAATCTATTCTTAAAAAGAACAGTTGCAAGTGCAAGTCCAAGAGGCGGTGTCATACCAGCTGCCATGACCGCTGCCATTGGAGCAAAAACATTTGATGCTAAAAGACCAGTTGCAAAAGTATAAGCTGTCTTGTTTACAGGACCACCCATATCAAAAGCCATCATGAGTCCCAATATTGCTCCAAAAATCACTGCATTTGTAGAACTCATCCCAGTAAGCCAGGCAGTTAAAGATGTCATTATGGCTTTCATTGGAGAACCTATTACATATATCATTAAAAGTCCAACTATCAAAGTTGATAATACCGGTAGTATAAGTATTGGCATTAAACCCTCTAATGTTTTAGGAAGCTTTATTAACCTTTTCAGATAAACTATCGTATATCCTGCCAAAAATCCTGAAATGATACCGCCTAAAAATCCTGCCCCAGTGGATACTGCCAGCATACCGCCTACCATGCCGGGAACAAGACCAGGCCTATCTGCAATAGAAAATGCTATATAGCCAGACAAAATCGGCACCATCAATGCAAAAGCTGAACCACCGCCAATTTTCATCAAAGCCCAAGGAAGAGTTCCTTCTACCTCAAAGGCTTTATATCCCCAGAAAAAGGAAAGTGCAATTAAAATACCACCTGCAACTACAAAAGGTATCATGTAGGAAACACCTGTCATAAGGTGTTTGTAGGCACCTGTCCTTTGCGCTGACCTTTCTTTATGAATTTCTTCTACCTTTTCTACATAATCTTTTGGCTTTTCCATCTTAAGAGCCTTTTCAATAAGTCCTTTTGCATCCTTTATAGCATCTTCAACTGGCACCTCAAGTACAGGTTTACCGGCGAATCTTGATCTATCAACTTTTGTCGCAGCTGCTATTATGACAGCATCAGCAGCTTTTATATCTTCTTCAGTAAGTTGATTCTCTGCACCTATTGACCCTTGAGTCTCTACCTTTATGTCTACTCCCATTTCTTTGGCTGCCATCTGAAGATTTTCCGCTGCCATATAGGTATGGGCAATACCTGTAGGGCAGGCCGTAACAGCAACTACCTTTTTCATAACTAATCCCCTTTCTTTAAAAATTATTTTCTAAAAGCGTTTATGACTTCCTCAGGTGTCGAAGCTTTTTCTAACTCCTCTCTCACCTCCTTATGCATTAAAGACCTTGAAAGCTCAGCCAAAACTTTAAGGTGCAGCTCATCAGAATTGTCTGGCACAGCAATTAAGAAAAATAAATGTGCCGGTTTACCATCCATTGAGTTATAATCAATTCCTTCACGAGATTTGCCAAATACAATTGAGACCTTTTTTATCAGCCTACTTTTACCATGTGGTATTGCCACCCCATAGCCTATACCTGTAGAAAACTCTTCTTCTCTCTTCATCACAACCTCTAAAAAACCTTCTTCATCATCTACAACTCCATTTTCTTTTAAAAGACTTACCAATTCTTCCAATACTCCAGTTTTGTCCTTTGCCTTTAGATCAAAAACCATCATTTTTTCGTTCAATACATCTTTTATTTCCATTTCCCTCACCTTTCTATCCTCTCTATTCCAATCTTATCCTTTAATATATTTACCTCCTCAAGAGTGCCTGCTCTTGTGCCTTCTTTCATGACAACGGAGGTAGATAAAGCTGCTGCTATTTTTATTGTCTCCTCAATCGGAAGTCCTTTGTATATTCCATGGGCAAAACCTGCAACAAAGGCATCTCCTGCCCCAACTGTTCCTTTTACCTCAACTTTTACAGGCTTTACCCTATATATCCCTTCCTTTGTTATCACAACACTACCGCGACCTCCCATAGAAATCGCAACTATTTCTATGCCTGAGTTTTTCAGCTTTTTCCCTTCTTCAATAATCTCTTCTAAGCTTTCAAGCTTTTTGCCTACGATATCTTCTAACTCTTGCACATTAGGCTTTATCATGTAGGGTTCTTCTTCTATGCCGTATAAAAGCGCTTCTTTGTCAGCATCAAGAATTATTTTCAAATCACCGCTTTTTACTTCTCTAATTATGTCTTTGTAAAAAGTCTTTGGCACTCCTTGTGGTAAACTTCCTGAAAGCACAAGCACTTTTGACTCTTTGGCATATTTAAATATACTTTGTTTAAATAGTTCAATCTCCTCTTCACTCACCTGAGGTCCATATTCATTTAAATCTGTCACTTCTCCTCTTGAAATATCAGAAATCTTTATGTTCGTCCTTGTCTCGTTTTTTATCTTTACAAAATCTGTTTTTATCCCCTCTTCTTCCAAACAGTCGATTATATATTTAGCATTAGGTCCTATAAATCCGAGAACAATAACATCATCTCCAAAATTTTTAAGGTTTTTGGCGACATTTATGCCTTTTCCCCCAGCATCTACTCTTGAGCGAATTACCCTATTTACACAGCCGAGTTTTAAGTCTTCAACAATTATTGTCCTGTCTATCGCTGGATTCGCCGTTACTGTCGTTATCATCATCTTCATCCCTTCCAAAGCTTAATATATCTATATTTGCCTGTTCATATTTTCTCACTATCTCATAGTCAATCTCATCATCTGTAATTATTGCCGTAATGTCCTTTATATCTGCAAATTTGACAAAAGATTTCTTCCCAAATTTAGTATGGTCAGCCACTATATAAACTTCACTTGCCACATCACACATCGCTTTTTTTGTATTGGCCTCAATTAGGTCTGGAGTCATAAGCCCATCCTCAAAAGATATAGCATTTGTACCTATAAAGGCTTTGTCCACTTTAAACTGCTTTATCACCATTTCAGCAATAGGACCAACTAAAGCCTTAGTCCTCCACCTCTGTATACCTCCTGTCACAATAAGCTCAATATCCTCGTGTTTTGAAAGCTCTATTGCAATAAGAGGTGAATTAGTGACAACAGTAAGTTTCGTATTTTTAAGATTTCGCGCAATCTCAAGAGTAGTCGTACCGGCATCTAAAATTATAGAATCTCCTTCTTCTATCATTGATGCAGCAATTTTACCTATCTTCCTTTTTGCCTCTAGTTCCACATCTTCTTTTTCAAAAAATGCAGGCTCATAATGAGTGCCAACATTCAATATCGCGCCACCGTGAGTCCTTTGTATGAAACCCTTTTCTTCCAGTACGTGCAAATCTCTTCTTATTGTAGACTCAGAAACATTAAAAAGTTTGCTAAGCTCAGAAACACTGATACTTTTATCCTTGCTTATAATCTCCGCAATCTTCAACCGTCTTTCCTCACCAAACATTCTATCAGATATACTCATATTCATTCACATCCATTCAATGTTATTCCGCTCATTTATGATTGTTTTTGCTTATTTATGATTATATATTATCACTTTCATTTTGTCAATAAAAAAAGGAGTAGTTTTCTACCCCTTTTTTTATTTATAATTTGCAAATAAATTTTTCAACTCATCAGTTGTATTTTATTTACTTTTATATATATATTTTCGGATTTATTAGCTAATTGTTTAAATACCTATTTCACATATAAATTATGGGGTACAATCATCTTACCCCCACAAAAATTACCCTTTAATCTTTAATATAGCCCCTATAAAATCCCTAAACAGAGGATGAGGTTTTAAAGGCCTTGATTTAAACTCTGGATGAAACTGGGATGCTACAAAATAAGGATGGTCCTTTAATTCTATTATTTCCACCAACCGTTCATCAGGAGAAAGTCCTGAAAGTACAAGGCCTTTTGAAGTTAAAAGTTCTCTGTATTGGTTATTAAATTCGTACCTATGTCTATGCCTTTCATATACTAATTCGTCTTGATAAGCCTGATAAGCTTTTGTACCTTCAATCACTTTGCAAGGATACACTCCTAATCTCATGGTACCGCCTTTTTCATCTATATCTTTTTGTTCAGGCATAAGGTCTATTACAGGATAGGAAGTATTTGGGTCAAATTCTGTAGAATTAGCTCCTTTTAGTCCTGCTACATTTCTTGCAAATTCTATTACAGCGCATTGCATACCAAGACACAATCCAAGATAAGGGATTTTGTTTTCCCTTGCATATTGTATAGCTCTTATCTTCCCTTCAATGCCTCTATCGCCAAATCCTCCAGGCACTAATATGCCGTCTGCACCTTTTAAAAGTGTTTCTACTGTCTCATCATTCACATGCTCTGCATTTACCCATCTTATATTCACAGCAGCGCTATGATAAACCCCTGCGTGTTTTAATGCCTCTACCACACTTATATATGCATCATGAAGGTCTACATACTTACCTACTAACGCTACTTCTACCTCTTTTATGGGATTTTTTTCTCTTTCTACATATTCTCTCCACTCTTTTAAATCCGATTGGCCAAGTGGCAAATTTAATCTTTTTAACACATATTCATCTACTTTTTGTCTTTCTAATTCTAATGGTACTTCATAAATTGATTCTACATCCCTATTTTCTATAACAGCTTCTACACTTACATTGCAAAAAAGAGCAATCTTTTCTTTTAAGTCCTGTGTTAAAGAAAGTTCTGTTCTACATACAATCATATCCGGTTGAATACCTATAGAGCGCAGTTCTTTTACGCTATGTTGAGTAGGTTTTGTTTTTAATTCCCCTGTCTTTCCAAGATGAGGTACTAATGTGACATGAATAAACATTACATTTTCTCTTCCTTGTTCAATTGCTACTTGTCTTATAGCTTCAAGGAAAGGAAGACTTTCTATGTCTCCTACTGTACCACCAATTTCGGTTATTACTACATCCACATTCTTTTCTTTTGCAACTCTGTATACTCTTTCTTTAATTTCGTTTGTTATATGAGGTATTACTTGTACTGTGATACCAAGATAATCCCCTTTTCTCTCTTTTGTAATGACAGACCAGTACACTTTACCTGCTGTTACATTGCTATTTTTTGTAAGATTAATGTCTACAAATCTTTCATAATGGCCGAGGTCTAAATCTGTCTCTGCACCATCCTCAGTGACAAAAACTTCACCATGTTGGTATGGACTCATTGTACCAGGGTCTATGTTTATATAAGGGTCAAATTTTTGTACTGCAACTGATATGCCGCGGCTTTTTAAAAGCCTTCCCAATGATGCAGCAGTTATGCCTTTCCCAAGAGAGGATACAACTCCTCCTGTTACAAAAATATATTTTGTCATTATCTCACCTCTTAAGTGTATTATCGTTTTTTATGATTAATTTTTAAGTATTTTTAACCCATAAAAAAATCTCTATTTTGGAAAAATAGAGACTCGTATCCCTTTTAGATTTAAATGGATTTTTTTGTTTTTTTACAATACCGCCAGTACATAAAAAAACACCTCGTAAAAATAAATACTCATTTATTATATAGTATTTTTAGGTGATTGTAAAGAGGATGGAACCCCTCACTTCACAAAATAAAACACCTATTGTAATTATTATAACACAAGTTGCATTAGTTTTTGCAAAATATTATAATGTTTTAAGATGCTAAAGAGAAAAACGAGGATTTTGAGTTGTTTAAGGAGGAAAAATTATGGCTGCAGATTATCACGTCCACATAGAAAATGGGCCTTATACAATAGAATGGCTTAAGAAGTTCATTGATGTAGCACTACAAAAAGGTTTAACTGAGATTGGCATTTCTGAACACGGACATAGATTTAAAGAAGGGTACAATGCGTATAAAAGTGACGGTTTTAGAAGCGAATGGATAAAAAACTACATGAACCAAAACATTTCTGAGTATGTTGAATTAATTACTGAAGCAAAAGCAATGGGTTTGCCTGTAAAATTGGGCATTGAAGCGGACTACTTCCCAGGAAAAGAAAAAGAAATAAAAGAATTTATTGAACCTTATCCATGGGATTATGTGATAGGGTCTGTACATTGGATTGAAGATTGGGGGATAGACCTTGAGGAATCTATAGAAGAATGGAAACTATGCGATGTTGATTCGGTTTATCTTGAGTATTTTAACATAGTTGAAAAGATGGCCAAAACAGGCTTATTTGATATTATAGGACACATTGACCTTGTAAAAATTTTTGGATTTAGGGCAAAGCCTTATACCTTTGATAAAATAAAGCGAAACATCGAACAAATCTCAAAAACAGGGATTGTAATTGAGGTTTCTACTGCAGGCTTTAGAAAACCAGTAGGAGAGATTTATCCTTCAAAAGAGATAATGGAAATGGTTAAAGAATACAACATACCTGTTGTGATAAATTCTGATGCCCATAATCCTTACGATGTGGCACGAGATTTTGACAAGGCTTATGCTTATGTAAAATCATACGGGATAAATACTCTTTATTATTTTGAAGGGAGAAAAAGAACACCTTATAATATTTAACCTTATAATATTTAAAGGAGCAAGAAAAAACTTGCTCCTTTTTTTATATTAACCCCTTACCGCTCTTGCTTTTATTATGCTATTTAATTTATTTAGAGACTCTACCGCTTCATCAGGAATTTCTCTGTCCGTACTTACAATCATTAATGCTGTTCCATCATTTTTATTGGGGCTTACTTGCATAGTGGAAATGTTTATGCCAAAGTCTCCTAATACATTTCCTATGTGACCTATAACCCCTGGCACGTCTTTATTCTTGACAAATAGCATGTACTCCGTAGGTTCAAAATTTACTTTATGTCCCATATACTCTACAATTCTTATTTCTTCTCCGTATGTGGTTCCTGCAAATTGTGTTGTTTTGCCATTGGTATCTGTAATCTTGAGAATGATAAGGCTTGAATAGTGGTTTATTTCTTCGATTTTCCCCTCTACAACTTCTATCCCCATTTCTTTTGCCCTTAATTTTGCATTTACAACACTTACATCCTCCTCTAATACAGGCTTTAAAAAGCCTTTAAGAGCATAGAGAGTAACAATATCTGTATTAGTTTTCGAAATTTCTCCTCTATATATCACTTCAACTAATCTAACAGGAGTATCATTTATTTGATAATAAAGTGCTCCCATGGCTTCAGCCAATTTCATATAAGGTTTCAGCTGTGAAAATTCGTCGGATTTCACGCCGGGTAAATTTACTATATTTCCGTATAGATTACCGTTTAAAGCCGAAATTACTTCTTGAGCAATGGATATGCCTATGTTTTCTTGCGCTTCATAAGTTGAAGCTCCAAGATGAGGCGTAAAAACGACATTTGGTAGTTCAAGAAGTGGATTGTTAAAATCTTGTCGTTCTACGTTATATTTTGGTTCTACTTCAAGAACGTCTAACCCTGCTGCCGCTACAATACCCTCTTTAATGGCATTGTAAAGAGCTTTTTCATCAATGATGCCTCCTCGTGCGGCATTTACTATTCTAACTCCCTTTTTCATTTTTTTGAACTCTTTTTCGCTGAGCATTTTTTTGGTCTCTTCCGTTTTTGGGAGGTGAATTGTTATAAAGTCTGATTGCTGAAGCAATTCATCTAAAGTAACTTTTTCCACACCGTATTTTTCAAAACGTTCATCTGGCATATAGGGGTCATATGCAATTACTCTCATGTTAAATGCTGCAAGTCTAGACGCCACAAGAGAACCAATTCTTCCTAATCCTATTACGCCGACAGTTTTTCCGTTCAATTCAACGCCTTTGAATTTATCCCTTCTAAAGTCTCCATTAAGACCAGCATGATATGCCTGCGGTATATTTCTGGCTATAGCCAGCATAAGACCAATGGTCAATTCCGCGGCAGCAACGATATTTCCAGCAGGAGTATTTACAACAAGGATTCCTTTTTCAGTAGCTGATGACACATCAATGTTGTCAACACCATTTCCCGCACGACCTATGACTTTTAATCTTTCACCTTTTTCGATAAGTTCTCTATCTACTTTTGTAGCACTTCTAACAATAATAGCGTCATAATCTTTAATAATTTCTAAAAGCTCATCTCTTGAAATATTAGTTTTCACGTCTACGTCAGCGTGTTTTTTTAGATATTCAATGCCATTTTCTGATATTTTCTCTGTGACAATTATCTTCAAATTATATCCCTCCTTACCCCTTTATTGCGTCTTTCAACGCCTCAAGAGTTTCAGTAAGCATTTCTTCAGTCACATAACCCATGTGACCTATTCTTATAATTTTCCCTTTTAAAGGTCCTTGTCCTCCTGTTATCAATACCCCATGTTTTTCTTTCATGTGATTTATGATCTCTGATGCTTTGTACTTTTCAGGAACTTTTATAGCAGTTATTAAATCAGAAGCTATGTCTTCTTCCGGCAGCAGTTCTAATCCCAAGCTCTTTACGTATTCTCTCACTCTTTTCCCATATGAGGCTTGCCTTTTGTATACATTATCCAACCCAAATTCCAAAAGCATATCTGTCGCTTTTGCTACAGCCATTATTGTAGACACAGCAGGAGTAGCAGGAGTATCAGGATTGGGTTTTAAAACGCCTTCTCTTGCTTTTTTTAAGTTGAAATAATATTTTGGAAGATTAGAAGTCTCCGCCATTTTCCATGCTCTTTCACTTAAAGCGACAAAGCTAAGTCCAGGAGGCGACATAAGGCATTTTTGAGAACAGGTTATTACTGCATCAATACCCCATTCGTCCATTTCAAGAGGTATACCGCCTAAAGAGCTTACAGCATCAACGATGACTACCACACCGTACCTATTAGCAATTTGGGCAATTTCTTTTACGTTATTTGTAACTCCTGTAGAAGTTTCATTGTGAGTGACTAAAAGTGCTTTGTAATTGCCTTTTTTTAATTTGTCTTCCAATACGTTAAGGTCTACTGCATTTCCCCAACCAAAGTCATGAAGTTCCGCATCAAGCCCATAAGCTTTCGCTATATCATAAAACCTCTCTCCAAAGTAACCTATACTGGCGACTAATACTTTATCACCGGTAGAAAAAAGATTTGCAATGACAGCTTCCATTCCACCTGTTCCTGATGAGGTCAAAGTAATAACTTCATTTTTAGTTTTAAATATTTCTTTTAAATTTTTATTAAGATTAGAAAATAATTCATAAAATTCTTCCGTTCTATGGTGTAAAGGTTGCTCACCCGCGACTTTTTTTACCTCCTTCGGCACCATTGTCGGACCTGGTGTCATTAATATCATCTCTTTCATTTTCTCACTCCTTGTTACTAGATGTATATTTAATATGATAAATCAATAAAGTGAAAAATGCAATAGCAAAAAATACATTTGTCTATTATGTAAAGACATTGTTAGAAAAATAACGATTCCTTATAGGCAAACATCAAAATTTTTAGATTCCTCTGTTTTAAAAAAATAGCAAAGCCGCTAACTCGGCTTTGCTATCTTCTCATTCATTTTGTATATTTGGCATATACGTATCCGAATCCACCCTTATACAATATCTTATACCAACCATTGTATTCTCCAACTACTTTCAGTTCTGCCCCATAAGGAACTACTCCTAATTTTGCTGCGCTTGTAGAATTGCTAACTCTCACATTCAGTCCACTTTTAGCAGTGACTTTTACAGTTTTTATGATAGTTACATCAGATGAACTTGATATCACATCAACATATTTTCCATATATATACCCTATCTTGCCATTGTAATTTATCTTATACCATCCATTCACTTCCTCGAGCAGTGTTACTACTGTACCACGAGGAAGCACTCCTATCACCTTTGTGGAAGTACTTGCTCCTTCTCTTACATTGAGAGCTAATGCTTTTACAACGCCTTGAAGTTGCGGTTTCTCTTTTACTGTTACATTTACAGATATTGTTTTCCCACCATAATTTATATTAATTACAGTAGTACCTTTTTTGACCCCCTTCACAAGCCCTTTATCTACTGTAGCAATACTTGTGTCTTTAGAGGTATAATTGGCATCTTTTGTTATATCTTTCTCTGTACCATCAGAATATATTCCTGTAACTTTCATCTGGTAAGTTCCATCTATTTGTACTTCTATTAACAATGGCTGAACTATTATATCTCTAAGTACAGCTTCAGTAACTTTAATTGGAACCTCAAAAGAGCTACCTGAATATTCAACTTTAAGTATTGTATTACCTTTCGCAAGTCCTTTAACAACTCCATTGTTGTATTCAGCAATAGTTTTATCTGCTACTGTATATTTTGCAGATTGTGTCACCTCTATTTTTTCACCGTTTGAAAGAATACTGTAAACTTTAATAGCTGACGTCAAACCTGCTGGAACTTCTATAGAAGATGGTTGTACTTCTATTCCCTCTTGTACTGGAGCTACAACTTTAACTTTTATTTCCACAGTTTTATTTTGATACATTGCAGTTACTGTCGTTTCACCTTGTTTTATACCTTTTACAGTTCCATCAGCTTCTACTTTTGCAATGCTTTCATCTGCTGATTCAAATCTTACTTTATTTGTCACATCTACTGTCCTATCTTTAAACTCAGCAGTAATAGCTACTTTTGCTGTTTTACCTGCTGGTATTTCAATTTGATTTGGCTCAGCAGCAACCGAAACTAAATCTACATTTTCAAGAGGCACTTTAATCTGATTTCCTTCATAAGTTAGCATAGCGTAATTTTCTACTTCAGAAGTATATACCCTTGCAGTTATTTTAACTTCTGCAGTATTCATTGCTTCATCTATTGCTTTTATCAAAACAAAAGTATCGCCTTCTCTGCTAAGAGATATTTTTTCCGCAAAAGTATCGTCAAAAGTCGTATAATCGTCTGCCTCTTTGTTGCTCTTCATGTTGCCATTTATATAAAGTTTATACCCAAATCCTGTATCATGTACATTTCCACTAATAATAAGGCTTATATCATTCGGCGAAATATAACCTTTAAGATTCTTTGTATCTAAAGTAATTTCAGGAGTTGTAGTGTCTATATAAATTGGTACTTCAAATTCTGTTTTGTGCTCATGAGTTGATGGATCATTTTCATTATATAAATGATCAATTGCAAGGAATTGTATCTTTTGTCTTCCATCACTGTCAAAGTGTACTGTTGTCTTGAAATTGTTGTTTTCGTCAACTGGCACTAATTCACCATTAATATAAAGTTTACCCATAAACGTTGTCTCATCTTGTATATTCCCTGAAACAACAATATCTCTCGTATTAAATATTTCTCCTACCTGTGGTTCAACTACATTGATTACAGGTCCAAAATTATCTTTTATGTCGATATTAAATGCAATGCATCCATTTTGCCCTATTGTGGTTTCAGAAACATTTCCTGCATAATCTACTCCCACTACAGCAATAAATGTATAGCGATATGGAATTGAAACGTCTGCTACATTTGCATTACTTGGTAATGCTTTTGCTTCCACATTTGTAACATTTCCTGTTATAGGATCAATCTTACCAGTAAGTATAATATAAGAATCTATTCCTGAACCTTCATCCTGACCTCCCCATTCAATTGTAGCCTTCCCATTAGAAATATATATGTCTTTCAAGTAGCCATATTTATCAATGTAGTCTTTATTTATCATAACCTCAGGAGCTATTGTATCAACTTTAACAGGCATTTCAAGAAGTTGTGTCTTAGCATTTGGATAATCTATCTTTGATTCAAAGCACATATAATACTGCCCATCAGGGGCTACTTCAAATTCTCCCGTTGCGGGGTTAAATGCTGTACCATCCCATATCCAAGAATCAGAAATTCTCGCCATAGAAGTTGCTGCTACATTCTTTCTTATATACTCTTCTTGAGTTATCTCTCTTATTACATTTCCATTCTCATCTACAACACTTACTTTAAATTCTCTTGCATTTCTTAAGAAGGAAAGCACTGGTTGTACAAAGTCAAATACACCATCGCCATTAGGAGATATAGCAATTGTAGATGGATCAGGTGTTTTACTACCAAGATTTCCTAAGAAATATAATTCATTGTTTATAACTCCTGCCATACCTGTAAGTCCATAATAAGTGTCATCCTCATAAAGAGGTGAATCTATAATTCTCGGCTCATCCCAACTGCCATAAAAAGCTGTATAAGGTACACTTAACTTTGGAAGGCTGCTGTCCTGGGGAATAAAGCTTAAAAATCCTTCTGCAAAAATATTTTGTAGCGCATTTTGTGGAATTATCAGTGTGACATTTACAGTCGCTTGTCCGTTTGCAGGCACTGTCACAGTATCTTTGTCAAATTTAACCGTCGCCCCTGTAAGGGTTGTTGTTTCGGCAAAGTTAAATCCCCAAAGAACATAATCTGTCAAAACTCCATACTCATCTTTCAAGTTATACGTAACATCGCTATTGCTGTGATTTTTAAGAATCAATGTAAATGTTACACTATTTCCAATACTGCCAAGGGCAATACCGGCTTTTCCATTTGCATCTGTAATTGTAACAGGTGTCTCAATTGCCTTATCTATTTGAATCATACCTGCTCCTTGTTGTCTCGGTGAATAAGGCTTAGGACTTCTTAAGATTTTACCTGTATAAGGAGCAGCATTGTCGTTTGTATCAATTATAACTTTAGCTGTATTCATTGCCATTATTTTAGCCATTTCAACAAAATCTCTGCCATTTTCAAATTTCAATTCGCCTTTAGCAACCCTCTCTTTAAGAACTTCTGCAATTAACGCCATCGCACCTGCCACATGAGGAGATGACATAGAAGTACCGCTCATTAAGCCATAAGAATCTTTGTTAAGTGTTGAATATATTCCGCCGCCAGGTGCCATTATTTCTGGTTTAAAGTCAAAGCTTGGTGTGACACCCCATGAAGAAAAGTCTGTTACATTGTCTCCAGGAGGAGTTCCTAAATTATTAGTCGCTATAGCACCATCAAATTTTACTGTAACTTTTTGCCCTTGATCTAACAAGGCTTTAATTGCAAGACCTGCATCTTTTAAAATAGACACAGAAGGAATTTTTGTACCTTCTCCTAAAGCCATTGATATTGTCCCTGTAGTGTTGTTGTAAATTATTGCAGCTACTGCGCCAGCATTTTGTGCATTTATTGTCTTTGCGTTAAATGTAATAGAGCCTCTTGAAATAAGAGCAACTTTGCCTGATACATCTTTGCCTTGGAAATCCTCAGGCTTACCTAATCCGCAGTATACTACCTCATATTCCCCTTTTAATACATCTGCAGGGTCAATAGGGTCATGGTCTGAAGGACTTCCTACAGAGTATACTACTTTGTCAAATCCTTGTGGTGCAGGATTTACAGAAAAGCTTTTTCCTGTAAGTCCAGGATTTATAGAAGCAGCTACTTGAATAGCATCAAGCCACAATCCAGGCGAACCGACAGTTCCTATATCTGGATCCATTGCATATGGATAAAATTCTGCGCTCGTCGAATAACTGGAGTTACCAGCTGAAACGACAACTATCACGCCATTGTCAACTGCATTTTTTATTGCAACATGCTCAGGATCATCAGGACGCACAAAACCCGCTGTTGAACCAAGGCTCATGTTTATGACATCTGCTCCAAAGGCAACTGCATGGTCAATACCTGCTACTATATCGTCTGAAAAAGCTGATGGGAAATTGGGATTGTTTGTAAATACCTTTTCTACTATGAGCTGCGCTTCAGGTGCAACACCTTTAATATTACCATTTGCTGCAATAATTCCCGCAACGTGTTGTCCATGCATTGACTGTGTAGCACCTATGTCTATAATTTCATCATTGTTGTCTGCCCAGTTCCAACCAACTGGCACTTTTTCTGTGAAATATTTATAAGGAAGGCCTGTCTGAGCTGCTATTTGCTGCACTTTTTCCTTAGTCAATTTCACCCGATTTGGGTCTGCAACTTTCATATCCTGATGTCTATAATCTATTCCTGTATCTATAACTGCTACAACCATTCCTTCCCCTTTATACCCTAATTCATTCCACACAGTAGGAGCATTTGTTGAATAAACTGCCGATGTCATATCAAGGAAATACTCATTTGCAATTCTTACATCCTTTACTCCTGGTAATAGCTTAATTTTTTCTATATCTTTGACTTTTACTTCGCCGCTTATGCCATTTATTGCTGTTTTATAAATATGTCTTACCTTAAAGTTAAAATTTTTAGTTAATTCATTTTTTACTTGATTTTGCTGTTGAGCAATTTTATTTAATATATTTGCTTTTTCAGTTTCTGCTAAAGTTTTAAGAGTTTTGTTAGCTTTTAAAGCATAAGATGCAACGCTGTCTTGTTGTAATTCTATAATAACTCTTACTGTCTCATCGGGAGAATATTTTTCAATTTCTTGCTGAGCGTCCTCTCCTAAATTTTGTATTTCTTTTCCCAGACGCTCTGCAATTTTTGATTTACTCTGATAAGGTTGAAAATTTTGTTTAAAGTTATCCTGAGCAATTTGCTTTAAAAGATTGTAATCGACCTTTAAGAAATCAATTATAAGTTTCGAATACTCTGATGTAGGTATTTGTTGTGAATAGCCAAAAGTACCAAAAGCACTAAATACTAAAGTAAAAACAACAAGAAAAACAAGAAACTTTTTGGCCATAAAATCTTAACCCCCTTGCAACCCCTTTTGTATTTGTTTCGACAAAAATCTATCCTTTTCCCCTTTCATCCCCCCCATTCTATAAACTATCTATTTCTAAGGGAACAAGCCCTTAATGCATTATAAACATTCTATTCAATATTATTCTATATAAATCATTTTTTTCCTTCTTGAGGATACTAATTTTTTTTATTTATAAAATTATAATATTGCAAGAATTTATTCATTTTCACTAAAACCAAAAAGTTTCCACATATACTACATATGACCTATATATAACTAAAATATTTTAAAATTTAAGTATTTATTATCTGTTTTTATTATTTTGGTAAATACTTTTTGTCTCTGTTTTCCATCCCAGTAATAAGTAAAGAAACATTTTCTATTATTTTTTAAACCTATCATACACTTATTTTAAAAAAATAAATATTATAATTAAAAAAAGCTCCTCTATATTGATAGAGAAGCCTTCAAAACTTGGGCACCGTTATTTTCGCAGTGAAGTTTATACACTCTATAGTCTATTCCCCGGTCAATATATACCTTGCTTACTTCATAAACTACTCTTTTTACCTTTTCCTCTGGACAAATAGCCATAATTGTGGGGCCTGCTCCACTTAAAAAAACAGAATAAGCACCTGCTTCTAAAGCTTTTTCAAAACAGGCATACATTTCAGGTATAAGTTTAGAGCGATATTTTTGATGTAGCATATCTTGAGAAGCAATCTTTAACAAATCGTACCTTCCACTAAACAAAGCTGCTGTTAAAAGAGAAGACCTACCTGCATTGAATACAGCATCTTTAAAATCTATTTTTTGGGGCAATATATTTCTTGCAATCTCTGTTTTTAAAAGTTTTTTGGGAGTAAAGGCAATAAATTTTAATTCTTCTTCTAATTCTTTTTTTACATAATAAGTAGTATTACCGTCAAAAACCGTTACATTCAGTCCTCCATTTAGAGCAGGAGCTACATTATCGGCATGTCCTTCCATAGAAGCCGCAAGGTCTAAAATTTCTTTATGTGTTAAAATACCCCCTGCAAGTTCATTTGCTGCTAGCATTCCGCCAATTATTGCTGCCGCACTACTTCCAAGACCACTACCTATCGGAATACCATTTTTTATCTCTATTTTTAATCCCTCATATTGTGTCTCAGTTTTTTCAAAAACTTTTTTAGCCGCTTTATAGACAAGATTATTCTCAGTTGTTTCAATTTCTTTATAGTCCTCTCCTGAAACCTCTATCAAGAGCCCTTCTTCTATAAATCCCATAGAAATTTCTGTATACAAATTTAGTGCTACTCCTATAGAGTCAAAACCGGGCCCTAAGTTTGCAGAAGAGGCTGGAACTTTTACCTTTACCATGTCACTCTCCATATAAAACTTCCTCCAATGCTTTTAGATTCGCCTCTATCGTTTTTATCTCGCCACCTAATTTAACAGCAGTATCTGGATCTTTTAATCCATTTCCCGTCAAGACACAAACAACAGATTCTCCTTCTTTAAAAAATCCTTCCTTGTATTTTTTAATAACTCCTGCAATAGAAGCTGCTGAAGCAGGCTCTGCAAAAATTCCTTCGCTCTTAGCTAAAAGCGCATAAGCCTCCAGTATTTCTTCATCTGTGACTTTGTCAATGAGTCCACCTGACTCATCTCTTGCAGCAACTGCCTTTTCCCAGCTGGCTGGATTACCTATTCGTATCGCTGTTGCAATAGTCTCAGGTTTTTCAATTACTCTGTTTTCAACTATAGGTGCAGCTCCAGCCGCCTGAAAACCTAACATTTTAGGAAGCCTCGTTATTCTTTTTGCATTATAATATTCTTTAAATCCCATCCAATAGGCTGTTATATTCCCCGCATTTCCCACAGGAAGCGCAACATAAGAAGGAGCATCTTTAAGTTCGTCACATATTTCAAAAGAAGCTGTCTTTTGTCCTTCCAACCTATATGGATTTATGGAATTAACCAGCGTTATAGGGAATTTTTGTGAAATTTCTCTGACTAATCTTAAAGCATCATCAAAGTTTCCATCTATAGCAATGACTTTAGCACCATAAGCAATGGCTTGAGCAAGCTTTCCTAAAGCAATTTTGCCGCCAGGTATAAGTACAATGCTCTTGAGCCCTGCCTTTGCTGCATAGGCAGCTGCAGAAGCAGAAGTATTTCCTGTTGAAGCGCACACAACTGCATTAGAACCCTCTTCTTTTGCCTGCGACACTGCTACAGTCATACCCCTGTCTTTAAAAGAGCCTGTTGGGTTTAACCCTTCGTATTTCAGATATATTTTTATGCCTGGAAAAAGTTTTTGAAGATTTACAGCCTCATAAATAGGTGTATTGCCTTCTTTTAATGTAACTATGTTTTCCTCTTTTATTTTAGGCATAAACTCTCTATAAGCTTTTATTAGGCCTTCCCACCCCATTGACTATTCCCCCTCTACTCTTATGACACTTTCTATACTTTCTACTTCCCTCAGATTTTGTATTTCCTCTAAGGCTTCAAATACCTTCCCTGTATTCGCAATATGAGTGATCAAAACAATCTCCGCAGTATCTCCCAAAACCCCTTTCTGCACCACAGACAAAAGACTTATTCCCTTATCTCCTAATATACCAGTAATTTTGCTCATTACGCCAGGTTTATCAAAGGCTATGAGCCTTATATAATATTTGGATGCAGTATCCACAATAGGAAGAAGGTCTGCATCTTCGCACCCATTTTGAATTACAATATGGTTTTTTACATCCATTATGTCCGCAACAACTGCACTGGCAGTAGGCATCATACCTGCACCTTGACCATAAAACATGACTTCCCCTACTGCATTTCCATCAACTAAAATAGCGTTAAAAACCCCATTTACACCGTTTAAAGGATTATCTTTCTTTATCATGACAGGATGTACCCACGCTTCTAAACGGTCTTCTTCATCAATTTTTGCGTAAGCAATGAGTTTTACATTGTACCCCAATTCTTCCGCATATTTTATGTCAGCTTTAGAAATAGACTTTATACCTTTTGTGTAAATTTTTTCAGGCAAAATGAATTTGTTAAAAGCTAAAGTGGACAGTATAGCAAGTTTTCTTGCCGCATCAAAACCTTCCACGTCATCTGTCGGGTCTGCTTCTGCGTAACCCTTTTGCTGAGCCTCCTTTAAGACTTCTTCAAAGTCAAAACCTTTTTCTTTCATTTCTGTTAATATATAATTTGTAGTTCCGTTTAATATTCCTTTGATTTCGTATATTTTATTTGCCGCAAGACATTGTTTTAATGGCCTGATGATGGGAATACCACCACCAACTGATGCTTCATAGAGAAGACTTACTTTATTTTCTGTCGCAAGTTTTATTAGCTCTTTACCGTGAACTGCTATGACTTCTTTGTTTGCAGTGACAACATGCTTACCTTTTTTGAGAGCTTTTATGATATATTCTAAAGCAGGATGTTCTTTCCCCATCACTTCTACCACTACATCTATTTCTTCATCTTCTAAAATATCATTTGCATCAAAAGTTATTTTTCCCTCTGCAAGAGGTGTCCTCTTTTTATTGGGGTCTTTCACAAGTATCTTCTTTATCTCAATCTTTTCACCTATCTTTTTTTCAATGTTTTTACCGTTTTGGTTGATTAAATGAACTACACCTGTTCCAACTGTGCCAAGGCCCATTAGTCCTATCTTCATTCTCAATCCCTCTCATTCTCCTAAAATTTCTATTTTCCTAACTCCGTTTTGACTGGATAATTTCTCAAGGAAATTTTCCAAACTCATTTCCATGTACTGGGTATCAATAGAAATAGTTACGCTGGCAACCCCCATAGAAGGCATACTTTGATTTATGGTGACAACATTCCCCCTCGCATTTGCTACCACGTCCAAAATAGAAGAAAGCACTCCTGGCATATGGTCTAACACCATAGATAAAGTTATGATTTTTCCTTTGCTAAACTTAGAAAAAGGAAAAACATAATCTCTATACTTGTAAAAAGCACTGCGAGATATACCTACTTGTTTTACTGCTTCATTGATGGTTTTCACTTTGCCCGATTCTAATAATTCTTTCACTTTTAAAGTCTTTTTAAGAGAGTCCGAAAGGATTTCTTCTCTTATTATATAGAGTTTTCCATCTTCTCCCATGGATTTCACCTCCACTGTTTTTGTTGTATAAACATTACTCCATATATGGAATACATTTTATCACATTAAATTATAAAAATCAATAGCGGTTTACGTTTACTAAACAAAAAACTAATATTGAAAATTTAAAGCTCCAGGTGTACCATGGACAGCAATAATAATCGAGTAGGAGCTGAATAATTATTTTATTCAGCGTCCTCTCACACCACCGTACGTACCGTTCGGTATACGGCGGTTCATTAGGAATTGTGTACAATT